>Ga0082335_1000217_pt1 | contig 156062 bp, 157 predicted proteins | sample Subgrocontami58m_FD_72375 | JGI IMG/M metagenome (GOLD analysis project Ga0082335, IMG submission 72375) | Subsurface groundwater microbial communities from S. Glens Falls, New York, USA - GMW37 contaminated, 5.8 m (SPADES assembly) (version 2) ...
AATCGTCGCCGCCAAGACCGGCGGGCCGAGCCGAGACTGGATGAATCCGGCGCTGGGATACATTCAAAGCGCGCGCGCGCGCAGCAAAGTCAGGCAGTGGTTCAATACGCAGGCGCTGGCCCAGACCGTCGCCAACGGGCGCGCTATGGTCGAGCGCGAACTGCAGCGAGAAGGCATGAGCGGCGCCAATCTCGATCAGCTGGCGCAACGCATCGGCTACGCCAAGAGCGAGGAATTGTTCGCGGCCGTCGGACGCGAGGAAATCGGTCCGAAGCAGCTGCAAACGGCATTGCGTGGCGCGCTGCCGGCGCCGCCGGCGCAGGAAACCCTTGCGCCAGGCAAGAGCAAGTCCGACGCCAAGGACAGCGGCATTCTCGTTGTCGGCGTTGACAACCTGCTGACGCAACTCGCCAAGTGCTGCAAGCCGGCGCCGCCTGATGCCATCGCAGGTTTTGTCACTCGCGGGCGCGGCGTGTCCATCCATAGGCGCAGCTGCGCGAGCTTCCAACGGCTTGCGACGCTCAACCCGGAACGCATCATCGAATCCGACTGGGGCCGGCACAAGGGCGGCGTGTTCTCGGTCGACATCGTGGTGCAGGCGAGCGACCGCCAAGGCCTGCTGCGCGACATTTCCGAAGTGCTGTCGCGTGAAAAGATCAATGTCACCGCGGTCAGCACCCTGTCCAAGCGGCAGATGGCCGATATGTGCTTCACCGTCGAAATCACCGATCTGGATCAGTTGCAGCGGACCCTCGCTTCGATCAGCGATGTCAAAGGCGTGCTCCTGGCGAGCAGGAGATAAGCCGAGGATGGAAACCGAGTTGAAACTGCTGCTCGCACCGCAGGACCTGCGCCGCTTGCGCCGCGATCCGCAAGTCAAGGCGCTGCAGCAGGGTCGCGCGTCCACGCGCCGTGTCCACAGCGTGTATTACGACACGCCGGAGCGAACCTTGCAGGGCGCCGGTCTGGCGCTGCGTCTGCGCTCGGATGGCGGGCGCTGGCTGCAGACCCTGAAGACCGAAGGCCAGGCCTCGGCCGGGCTGCACGTGCGCGAGGAGTGGGAGTGGCCCCTGGTCGACGGGGTTCTCGACTTTGGCCTGCTCGCCACCACCCCCGACGCCAAGCTGTTTCACTCGCCCAAGCTGCGCGCGGCACTGCGGCCGGAGTTTGCGACTGAATTCGAGCGCACTAGCCTGCGCCTTGGTTTTGCGGACGGCAGTAGCGCGGAGCTATGCCTGGATAGCGGTACGATACGCGCCGGCCGGCGTGCGAGCGCCATCAGCGAAATCGAAATGGAACTTCTCGCCGGCAGTCCCGCGCGCCTGTATGAACTTGCGCAGCAATTGGTCGAGCGCGTGCCGCTGCGGCTGGGCCATGCGAGCAAGGCCGAGCGCGGTTATGCGCTTGCGCAGAAGGTGCCGGCCCGACCGATCAAGGCGGCGCGGTTCGATTTGGGTCAGGCAGCCAGCGTGGCTGAGGCGTTCACCGCCATCGCGCGCAATTGCATGGCGCATCTGCAGGCAAACGAGGCCGGCTTTCTGCAAGGCAAGGATCCGGAGTACCTGCACCAGATGCGCGTCGCGGTCCGGCGCTTACGTGCCTGCTTCAGTTTGTTCGGGTCGGCGCTGCCGCAGACGGCGTTCGCTCCGGTCCTCGGTGAACTGGACCAGCAGGGTGCGGCATTGGGCGTGGCGCGCGATTGGGACGTGTTTTTGTACGAGACGCTGCACGTGCTGCGCGCGCAATGCGCTGACGTAAGTGCTCTCGCAGCGTTCGAGCGGCGCTGCGCGCGATTGCGCCGCGCGCATCTGCGCACGGCGCAGGATGTGGTTGCCTCGGCGGGCTGGCTGCGTCTATGGCTGGGGTTGGGGCGGCGGCTGGCCGAGCGTGCATGGGCCGAGGGCCAGCCTGCACTCGCCGTGCCGGCGGGCGGCTTTGCCGCCGACCTGCTGCAGCGGCGCGCAGATGTGTTGGCGAAGCGCGGCAAACACATGCGCCAACTCGATGCATCCGGCCGTCATCGCCTGCGCATTGCCGCAAAGAAGCTGCGTTACGCCGCGGAATTCTTCGAGGCGTTGTATCCGAAGAAGCACGTACGGACTTACGTTCATTCGCTTGCCCGTGTGCAGCAAGTACTGGGTGCTTTGAACGATGCAGCTACTTTGCTGCGACTGCTGCCCGAAGCCTTTGCCAGTGCGCGCTTGCGCGACGCGCGGGCCGAGGGCATGATCGAAGGCTGGAGCGCCGCCAGCACGCACCTGCAACTCGACGCGCTGGGTGCCGCATGGGATCATTGGCAGCGGCAAAAGCCATTCTGGATTTCAAATAAGACCTAAAGGGGGCCGTCATGTTTGAATCAGCGGAGCTAGGCCACAAAGTCACCAAGCAAGTCTACGCCAGGCAGGAACCCAAGCTGCGCGAGGCACTGCTAAACGCGCAGTTCGACCTGGCGCAGTTGAAGAAATTCCCGGTGCTGATCCTGATTGGCGGGGTGGACGGCGCCGGCAAGGGCGAGACCGTAAACCTGTTGAACGAATGGATGGACCCGCGCCACATCCAGACGCGCGCTTTCGGCGATGCCACAGACGAGGAAGCGGAGCGACCGCGCATGTGGCGCTTCTGGCGCGAACTGCCGCCCAAGGGCAAGATCGGCATCATGTTCGGGTCCTGGTATACCGCGCCGATCGTGAGCCGCGTGCTGGGCCAGTCAGACGAGGCTGCGCTGAAGGGCAGCCTCGATGAGATAGTGCGCTTCGAGAAGATGCTCTGCGACGAAGGCGTGCTGCTGCTCAAATTCTGGTTCCACCTCTCCAAGGCGCAGCAGAAAAAGCGCATGCGCGAACTGGAGAAGGATCCGCTCACGCGCTGGCGCGTGACCAAATTCGACTGGGATCGCTTCAAGATGTACGACGTTTTCCGCGACGTCTCCGAGCACGCGCTGCGCGAGACCAGCAACGCCAATGCGCCGTGGACGGTGGTCGAGGGTGCGGATGCGCGCTATCGCAGCCTCACTGTCGGCAAGATGCTGCTCGATGCGATGAAAAAGCGGCTGGAGAAGAGCAACTACAATGAGCGGCGCGTGCAGGTGCCGCCGCTGCCGGCAATGGACAATCTCGGCTTATTGCGCGACCTGGACATGACGCAGAAGCTCACCAAGGAAAAATATGAAACGCAGCTGGAGAAATGGCAGGGCCGGCTGAATATCTTGTCGCGCGACAAGAAGTATTTCAAGAAGCACTCGTTGATACTGCTGTTTGAAGGCTCGGACGCGGCGGGCAAGGGCGGGGCGATCCGGCGTATCACCGGCGCCATCGACGCGCGTCATTACCAGGTCGTGCCGGTTGCGGCGCCGACCGAGGAGGAACGCGCGCAGCCCTACCTGTGGCGCTTCTGGCGCCACGCGCCGCGGCGCGGTCGCATCACGATTTTCGACCGCTCCTGGTACGGGCGCGTGCTGGTGGAGCGCGTCGAAGGCTTTTGCAGTGTGGCCGACTGGATGCGCGCCTACGGCGAGATCAACGATTTCGAGGAGCAGATGCGGCGCGGCGGGGCGATCGTGTGCAAGTTCTGGCTGCAGATCACCGCGGAAGAACAGCTGCAGCGCTTCAAACTGCGTCAGAAGACGAGCTTCAAGCGCTTCAAGATCACCGAGGAAGACTGGCGCAATCGCAAGAAATGGAACGAATACGAGCAATCGGTGTGCGACATGATAGACCGCACCAGCACCGAGATCGCGCCCTGGACCGTGGTCGAGGCCCAGGACAAGTATTTCGCGCGAGTCAAGATATTGAAGACCATAGTGCAGCGCATGGAGTCCGTGCTCTGAACTTCGGTGCGGCGCGGGAGCGAAAGCCTAACCCGGGGGCAGGCCAAACCTGCCCCTGACCATGATGCAGTCTTCGGAACCGGGCTGAAATTCGCGGCACACGAGCGGCCGGTTCTTGTATACGCTGCACGCGGCGCGTATCCCGATCTCTCCGGTCAGCGCCGCGCAGCGATTGCCAAAGCACAACATGCGCGCGTGGTCGCAATCGATCAGATCGTCCGCGATGCCTGCGCCATCGCCATCCCCGATGAACGCGGGCCAGGACTCCGAATAGGCGCAGCACGCGCCGCACGCGAGGCAGTCGAAAGCCATCAAGGCGTCGCCATGCTCATGCCGTGGCGGCGGCATCGATACTCGGGTCAGAGGCGCTCGAAGACCGCCGCAATACCCTGTCCGCCGCCTATGCACATGGTGACGAGCGCATAGCGTCCGCCTGCGCGCTGCAGTTCATGGATTGCTTTGACCGTGAGCAGGCAGCCGGTGGCGCCGATCGGATGGCCCAGCGCCACGGCGCCGCCGTTGGGATTGGTCTTCGCCGGATCGAAATGCAGGTCCTTCGCCACGGCACATGCCTGCGCGGCGAACGCTTCGTTCGATTCGACGAGGTCCATGTCGCTCACCTTGAGGCCGGCGCGTGAGAGCGCCTGCTGTACCGCCGGCACCGGACCGATGCCCATGTACTTCGGATCCACGCCGGCGTGCCCGTAGGCCACGAGCCGTGCCATCGGCTTCAGTCCCTTCTTTGCCGCCGTCCCGGCCTCCATCAACACCACCGCCGCCGCACCATCGTTGATGCCGGAGGCGTTGCCGGCGGTGACCGAGCCGTCCTTCTTGAACGCCGCCCTAAGTTTCGCCATGCCTTCCAGGTTCGCGTCGGCGCGCGGGTGCTCGTCGGTGTCGAACATCACCACGCCCTTGCGCGTCTTCTGCTCGATCGGCAGGATCTGTTCCTTGAAATAGCCATTCTTGATGGCGCTGACGGCGCGCCGATGGCTCTCCACCGCGAACTCATCCTGCTGCTCGCGCGTGATATTCCATTTCGCCGCGACGTTCTCGGCGGTGATGCCCATGTGCACTGCATCGAATGGATCGGTAAGCGCGCCCACCATCATATCGATCGTGTTGGCGTCGCCCATGCGCTGGCCCCAGCGCAGCGCCGGCATCAGATAAGCGGCGCGGCTCATCGACTCCGCGCCACCGGCCAGGGCGATGTCGGCGTCCCCCAACAGGATCATCTGCGCCGCGCTGACGATGGCCTGCATGCCGCTGCCGCACAGGCGGTTGAGCGTCATCGCCGGCGTATGGTGCGGCAGGCCCGCGTTGATCATCGCCACGCGCGACAGATACATGTCCTTGGGTTCGGTGTGTATCACGCTGCCAAACACCACCTGCCCGATCTCGTTGGGATCGACCTTGGCGCGCGCAACGGCTTCGCGCGCGACTCTCGCCGCAAGCTCCGTCGGGGGGAGGTCCTTCAGCGCGCCGCCATAATCACCGATTGCGGTACGAACACCGCTTACCACCACTACTTGTCTGCTCATCTGGATTCTCCGTAAATGCGCACGAGGTCCCGCCGTGCCGCCACCAGGCATGATGGCCTGGAGCAATGTTACGCCTTTTGTCTTGCGTCAAGCGCCGTGCAGTCAACTCGGCGTGCCGCGCTGCGGCGCCTTCATTACGCGACGTGTACCCTCGCGGGGAGCCCGCGATCGCCGCGTGACGCAAAACTCCGCAAATCCTGACCGGCCCTAGATAGACTGGGTAGCCAGGAACCAGGCCACAGCGGCGATGAATGCGGAGCATGGGATGGTCAGGATCCATGCCCAGACGATGTTGCCTGCAACACCCCAACGCACCGCGTTGAACTTATTCACCGAGCCGACGCCTACAATTGCCCCGGTTATGGTGTGCGTGGTCGAAACCGGTACGCCCAGACCGGTGGCAAGAAATAGCGTAATGGCGCCGCCGGTTTCGGCGCAGGCGCCGCCCACGGGTTTTAGCTTGGTGATCCTCTGGCCCATGGTTTTGACAATGCGCCAGCCGCCGAAAAGCGTACCGAGACCCATCGCAGATTGGCAGGCCATCACTACCCAGAACGGTAGTGGATCCTTCGGCCCCGTCACGTTGGCGGCGATGAGCAGCATCCAGATGATGCCCATGGTCTTCTGCGCGTCGTTGCCGCCGTGACCAAGGCTATACAATGAAGCGGAGACGAACTGTAAGCGGCGGAACCAGCGATCCACGCGCCGAGGCGTACTGTCGGCGAAAACCCAGGATACCAGGATCATCAGCGCGCCGCCGAGCACCAAGCCAAGCGCCGGCGACAGCACGATGGCAGCAATCGTCTTGAGAAAGCCTGCCGCGATCAGCGTGTCCACCCCGCCCTTGGCCACTGCCGCGCCCGCGAGTCCGCCTATGAGCGCATGCGACGAACTGGATGGGATGCCGTAATACCAGGTAATGATGTTCCAGACTATCGCCCCGATCAGCGCGCCGAACACGACGTAATGATCGACGATCGCCGGGTCGATGATGCCTTTGCCGACGGTGGCGGCAACCAGTAGGCCGAAGAAAAGAAATGCGATGAAATTGAAAAAAGCGGCCCATGCTACCGCCCACTGCGGCCGCAGTACCCGAGTGGACACGATGGTGGCGATGGAATTGGCGGCGTCATGAAAACCGTTCAGGAAATCGAACGCCAGCGCGAGCACGACGAGAATGACCAGTATGTTGAAGCTCATTGGCCGCTCCCGGCCACGTGTGCGGCATGAATCATGCGTTTTCGATCACGATTCCCTGGATGATGTTGGCCACATCCTCGCAGTGATCGGTCACGGTCTCCAGGTGCTCGTACACCGTGCGCAGCTTGATCAGCTCGCGCACGTCGGGCTCGTCGCGGAACAGCCGTCCGATGGCCGCGCGCATCACGTGGTCGGCCTCCGATTCGAGCCGGTCTATGTCCTGGCATATGAGCATGATCGCATCGGCGTTGTCCATGCTGGAGAGCATCGTCACGGCGCTTTTCACCTTTTCGCAGCAATCGACGCAGATGTCCGCGAGCTTCTTCGCCTCCGGCGGCAGCACGCGCACGTCGTACAGGAACATGAGCTGCGCCGAGTCTTCGAGCAGGTCCAGGATGTTGTCCATTTCGCAGATCAACTGGTGGATGTCGTCGCGGTCGATCGGGGTGATGAAGGTCTTGTGCAGCAGTTCGATCGTGCTGCGGGTGATCCTGTCGCCGCGTTTTTCGATCGACTCGACGTTGTGGGCGCGCCGCTCTAAGTCGTCGCAACTTGCCATTAGCGCGGCCAGTTCGCGGCTGCCCTGCACGATGAGTTCGGCGTGTTCGTTGAACATCTCGAAAAATTTGCCTTCGCGCGGCATGAAGCGGCTGAACATTGCGACCTCGAATGGGTAATGGGGTTGTTGGACCTAGGGAATCGAAGCGTTGTGCGGCAATGCATGCCGTCTCATGGTGGAATTGTAACAAATTGGTGGCAACAGCCACGCACCTTGCGCCAAGAGAAGGCGGCTACGTTATTTGCGCGGCTATTTCGACGTCGCGCCGAGCACGGCCGAAGACAGTTCGTGTTTGCGTAATTACCTTGTCATTTTGCTCTGCCATCTTTGCTTACCTGCGCTTGCCCATCTACGGCCGCATGGCGCAGGACATTACTTACGTAACTTCTGAAAAACCTCGGCCGATGGTTTCTCGGCCGAGGTTTTTCACTGAGATGGGGGGATTGGAAAAGGGGGCCATGGGCCCCTTTTTCAGAGTTTCATTAAAGTGGAGAGACGCATGCGTGATGAGAAGATGGAATCGTGCGCACCGGCTGTTGACCGAATGCCGCGCAACACGAAGCAGATAGGAAATGGCCAACTGAATGCGCAGATCATCGCGGCCATTATCGCGAAGACCCGGGAGGAGTGGATTGCGGCAGGAACCGCGTCCCCTTCGATCGCCGCTCCATCGGTCATTCGGCCCCGACTGCTGCGCCCCTATTTGCGGCTGGTTCGTATCTGATTACGCTTTGTGCAAAGTGAAGAAAAGCCATAGCTGATCGGCGCTTTGCGCGTTCGCGACGCAGTTGCGCACAAGCTTATCCACAGAAACTGTGAGCAATTTTGGCACGCTTCGTGTTGAGACCGACGCGGCCGCTATAGTTCCCGGGCCAGCTCGCCCAGCAGCATCAATTGCGCCGAGCGCGGCAGCGTGCCACGCGGATTCTTATGCGTGTAATGGCCCTCCGCGGTCATATCCCAGGCCTGCCGGTTGTCTTTTAGATAGGGTTTGAGTCCTTCCTTGATGACGCGCTGCTTGAGCTTCTTGTCCAGCACCGGAAAACACAATTCGACGCGGCGGAAAAAATTGCGATCCATCCAGTCGGCACTCGACAGATACACGTCTTCCTTGCCGTCATTGTGGAAATAGAAGATGCGCGTGTGCTCGAGGAAACGCCCGACGATGGAGCGTACTTTGATACGTTCCGACAGTCCGGGTACCCCGGGGCGCAGCGCGCATACGCCGCGTATCACCAGGTCGATGCGCACACCTGCCTGCGACGCCGCGTACAGCGCCTCGATGATCGTCGGCTCGAGCAAAGCGTTCATCTTGGCGATGATGCGCGCGGGCTTGCCGGCTTTGGCGAGGCGGGCTTCGTTCTTGATCGCGGCCATCACGTTCGCGTGCAGGGTGAAAGGCGCTTGCCACAGGTGATGCAATATTCCCGCCTTGCCGAGGCCGGTGAGCTGCTTGAATACCTCGTTCACGTCGGCGCAGATGTCCTTGTTGCAGGTGAGCAGCCCGAAATCGGTGTACAGGCGCGCGGTTCGCGGATGGTAGTTTCCGGTACCCAGATGCACGTAGCGGCGCAGCTTGCCTTCCTCGCGCCGCACGACCAGCGCCATTTTGGCGTGGGTCTTGTGCGCTACGACGCCGTAGACCACGTGCGCGCCGACTTCCTCCAGCCGCTCCGCCCAGTTGATATTGGCTTCCTCTTCGAAACGCGCCATCAACTCGACTACCACTGTCACTTCCTTGCCGCTGCCCGCCGCTTTGATCAGTGCTTCCATGATGGCGGAGTCAGTACCGATGCGGTAGACCGTCTGTTTGATCGCGACCACCTTGGGGTCGGCGGCGGCCTCCTGGATGAAATTGACCACCGGCGTGAACGATTGGAACGGGTGGTGCAGCAGCACGTCGCTCTTGCGCAGTACGGCGAATATGTCGGCGCGCTTGTCCAACGCCGCGGGGCGGCCGGGGCGGAATGTCGGGAACTGCAGATCGGGCCTGTCGACGAGTTCGGGGAGCTGCATCAGCCGCACCAGATTGACCGGTCCGCTGACCCGGTACAGGTCCTCGGGGCCGAGCTCGGTTTGCTGCAGCAGGAACTCGGCCATGGCCTGCGGGCAGTTGTCCGCGACCTCCAGCCGCACTGCGGCGCCGAGGTTACGCTGCGGCAGCTCTCCCTGCAGCGCTGTGCGCAGGTTCTTCACCTCCTCTTCGTCGACGAACAGGTCGCTGTTGCGCGTGACGCGAAATTGATAGCAGCCGCGCACGCTCATGCCGGCGAACAACTCCGATGCGTGCTCGTGCAGGACCGAGGACAGGAAGACGAAACCCTGCACCTTGCCGTGCTGCAGCTCGCGCGGCAGCCTGATGAGCCGCGGCAGTATGCGCGGCGCCTGCACGATGGCGGCGCGCGAGGCGCGGCCAAAGGCATCGCGCCCCTCCAGTTCCACAGCAAAATTCAAGCTCTTGTTGAATACGCGCGGGAAGGGGTGGACCGGATCGAGGCCGATAGGCGTGAGCACGGGCATCATCTCGTTGAAGAAATAGTCGCGCATCCAGGCGCGCTGCACTTCGTTCAGATCGTTGCGGCGCAGGAAACGCACGCCGGATTTTTCCAGTTCGGGCAGGATCTTTTCGTTGAATAGCCGATACTGTCGTTGCACCAGTTCGTGCACGATGAGGCTGACGGCGGCGAAGACCTCGTGCGGGCTCATGCCGTCGGGACCGGCGCCCGACAGATTGATGCGGATCGTTTCCTTCAATTCGGCGACGCGGATCTCGAAAAACTCGTCGAGATTGCTGCTGACGATGCACAAAAATCTAAGTCGCTCGAGCAGCGGCATGTCCGGATCTTCGGCCTGCGCCAGTACGCGGCGGTTGAATTCCAGGATGCCGATCTCGCGGTTGAGGAGCTGTGCCTGCTTGGGTGGCATAAGATCCTGTTCTTCTTCCGAACGTGATAATACTAAGCGGCCATTTCAGAATTGCCGAAAGTGACCCCTGACATAAGGGAGCATGAGGGGATCTATCCCCTCGCTATGATGTGGGCTTTTAGGCAATTCTACGGAAATGTTGCCCGACGCGGTAGCGTAAAGACCCGCACCCTCTCGATCGTGCCGCCAACCAATCAGGTCCGACGACTTTATCGAACGCACGCTGACTGCATTCGCGGCATATTTCGTTGCGCGCCGATGTTTCGGGTGCTAAGGTTACCCGGCCATGCAATACGAGACACTTGCCGCTGTCGATCTGGGCTCCAACAGCTTCCATCTGCAAATCGGCCGCATAGTAGGCGATCAGATCTATCTGCTTGACGGTCTGCGCGAACCGGTGCGGCTGGGCGCGGGACTGACGCGAGAGAAGCGCATCGACCACGCGACTCAGCTTCGAGCGCTCGAGGCGCTGCGGCGCTTTTCCGACCGCTTGCGCGGTTTTCCGCCCGACGCGGTGCGCGTGGTCGGCACGAACGCCCTGCGCGTGGCCAAGAACGCGCGCCAGTTTCTGGCTGAGGCCAAGCAAGCGTTGGGCTTCCCGATCGAGATCATCGCGGGGCACGAGGAAGCGCGGCTTGTCTATCTCGGCGTCGTGCACGGCCTGCCTCTGAGCCGGGAAAAGCGCCTGGTGATGGACATCGGCGGCGGCTCGACCGAATTCATCATCGGCAGCGGGATGGAGCCGCAACTGGTGGATAGCCTCTACATGGGCTGTGTCAGCTTCAGCCTGAAGTACTTCGCCGAAGGCAGGATCGAAAAATCGGCGTTCAAGCAGGCCGAACTCGCTGCCGGAACCGAACTGCAGACCATCGCCAAGCAGTACACACGGCACGGCTGGGCGGAAGCGGTGGCTTCCTCCGGCACCGCGCGCTCGATCGCGGCCGTGCTGGAGGCGAGCGGATGGAGCGAACACGGCATCTCAGCCGACGGTCTGGAAAAGCTCAGGAGTGCTCTACTCAAGGCGGGCGACATCGAGCGCCTGGCATTGCCCGGGTTGCGCGAGGACCGCACCTCCGTTCTGCCGGGCGGCCTGGCCATCATGTGTGCCGCGGTTACCGAACTTGGCATTGAACACATGAAGGTGTCGGACGCCGCCTTGCGCCAAGGCGTGTTGTACGATCTTCTCGGGCGCGTGCAGAAGCACGACATGCGCGAGGTGACGGTGCGCCAATTCATGCGTCGCTACCATGTCGATACGGCGCAAGCAGAACGCGTTGCCGAGTTGGCCGCCAGGCTGCATCGCCATATGATGGGCGCAAGCGAGCGCGATGCGCACGCCGAGCAAACGCTCGCCTGGGCTGCGTCATTGCACGAGATCGGCATTTCCATCGCTCACAACGGCTATCACAAGCATTCCGCCTACGTCATCGCCAATGCCGACATGCCCGGGTTCTCGCGCATGGAACAGTCGCAACTGGCGCGGTTGGTGCTCGCGCACCGCGGCAAGCTCGCCAAGCTGCAAGATCTGAGCCTTCCCCCTGGCGAGTGGGAGTTGGTGTTCTGCCTGCGCCTGGCGAGCCTGTTTTGCCGCAGTCGCACCGCTCCCGATTTGCCGCAGCTCGCCTGCGAAATGACCGACAGCGGCTTTCGCGTGCTGTTGCCGGAGACGTTCCTCGAGAATCGCCCTTTGAGCGCGGCGGCGCTTGTGGACGAAGCGGACGAATGGAAGTCGATCGGGATGCGCCTCGAGGTCAAGGCGTTGCGCGACGCGGCGACCAAAGCGGTATAAGAAGAACTGGCCAAGACGCCGGCGCGGAGCAGACACTCTCATGATGTGTGACGCGTCGTGCGCACGCGCGATATGCTGGGGAAAATCAGTCGAATAGAACCAAAATCCAAGTTACGAGCAGGTTGACGAGGGACATCATTACAGCGGCACTGCCCATATCCTTGGCGCGCTTGGCGAGCACATGCTCTTCGAGAGACACGCGATCGGTTACCGCTTCTATCGCCGAATTGAGCAACTCCACCACCAGCACCAGCAACACGCTTCCCACCATCAGTGCCTTGGCGGTGCCGCTCGCCGGCATCCAAAGCGCGACGGGGACGAGTACCAGTGCCAGGACCGCTTCCTGCCGAAATGCGTCCTCGTGGCGGAACGCGGCGGCTAAGCCGTCTAGCGAATGGAAAAGCGCTCCCCAAACGCGCCGCAGCCCGGTCTTGCCTTTACGCGGACTATTCATCCCGGGCAAGCTCTTATGCAACGACTTTCATCGGGCCAGATGCCAGAGCTAGAGTATGTCGGGACTGACGACCGCGCGCAGATCGGTCTCGCCGGCACGATAGCTAAACCACCACAGCGCGCCTTTCTTGATAGTCCAGCCGACCGGTTCGCCGCTAAGCAACTGCGCGGCGACCTGGCCAAGCGTGGGCTGATGGCCGACCACGAGCACCGCGCCGTTGCCCTTGGGCCAGCCGGCGGCGGCGATGATGTCGGCGACGTTCGCGTGAACGCCGATGCGCTTCTCGGTGGTATAGGGCAGATCCAGCGCAGCCGCGGTTTGCTGCGCGCGTCTGGCCGGGCTGACCAGGATCACGCAGTCGCCCGGCAGGCGCGGCTTTAGCCATGCCGCCACGCGCTTTGCCTGAGTCAATCCTTTCGCGGTCAGCGCGCGGCCGGCATCGGGAATGCCGTTTTCAGCGTCAGCATGGCGCCACAGCAGCAGATCGATGCGATCGGATTTTTTTTCACCCATCCCCGTTCGCACGTCAAGGTTTATACGGGCAATCGGTCTTGGTGCAGTCGACGTAGAGCTGCAGCGAGTGCTCGCTGATGGCGAAACCGCGCTCCTTGGCGATCTTGTTTTGGCGCGTTTCGATTTCGGCGTCGTAGAATTCCTCGACGCGTCCGCACTGCATGCAGACAAGATGGTCGTGATGACTGCCCGCGTTGAGTTCGAACACGGCGCGCCCGGATTCGAAATGGTGCCGTTGCAGCAAGCCGGCATGTTCGAATTGCGTCAGCACGCGATAGACGGTGGCGAGGCCCGTGTCCAAACCTTCCGCGACCAGTTGCTTATACACATCTTCGGCAGAGAGGTGGCGCACCTTGCTTTTCTCGAACAGGCCGAGAATCTTAAGGCGCGGCGCGGTGGCTTTGAGGCCGATGGTGTTGAGGTCCTGAGGTTTGCTCATGCGTAATCGATCATGACATTGAACTAGGTTATCATATTACGTCTTATCGCTCTTGAAAACGAATCCCGTCCATGTACTTGCGCGCCTTGTGTGCAATCGCCGCACTAACCCTCGGTTCCTGCAGTTTTGTGCAGTCGGGCCTGCCGAGCCTTGCGCCTTATCGCATCGAAATCCAGCAGGGCAATTTCGTGTCCCGGGAAATGATGTCGCAACTCAAGCCCGGCATGTCCAAGGATCAGGTGCGCTTTGTTCTGGGCACGCCGCTAATCATCGATAACTTTCACGCCGATCGCTGGGATTATGTTTTCCGGCGCCAGAGGGGCATCTCCAGCGGCCTGGAGCATCGGCGAGTGACGGTGTTCTTCGAGGATGGCAAGCTCGCGCGCGTCGAGGGGGACATAGCCCCTGCCGCGAGCGCCGATGCGGCGCCGAGCACGCTGCGTGAGACGAAGGCTGAATTGCCCCCGGCAGCGACTAGGGAGTCCAAGTCGGCGCCGGCGGCGCCCCAGGGCCTGCCTGCTGCGGCAGCGGCGGCGTCGCAATCGAACGCGCCGCAGTAAGTACGCGAATGGGAGCCGTGCACGGAAACGGTGAGGCATTGACGGGGGCAGCATGAAAATTGCGATCGCGGGCAGCGCCGGCCGCATGGGCCGCACCCTGATTGAGGCGGTGTTGTCGAGCATGGATCTGAAGCTTTGCGCGGCATTGGAAGTCGCGGATAGTCCGCATCTGGGCAAGGATGCGGGCGAGGCCATCGGTGCCAACTCCGCTGTTTTCATCAGTGCCGACTACGCGGGCGGGATCGCCGCCGCTGACTGCCTGATCGATTTCACCCGGCCTGCAGGAAGCTTGATGCACCTGGATGCTTGCCTCAACGCGCGCACGAGTATGGTGATCGGCACGACCGGTTTTGCCGCGGAAGGCAAACAGCGCATCCTCGATGCTGCCAAGCGGATTCCCATCGTATTTGCGCCCAACATGGCGGTCGGTGTCAATGCGGCGTTCAAGCTAGCCGAAGTTGCGGCGACAATTCTCGGAGACGCTTACGACGTCGAGATCGTCGAGGCGCACCACCGGCACAAGATCGATGCGCCCTCGGGCACCGCCCTCAAGTTGGGCGAGGTGGTGGCGCAGGCGCTGGGACGCGACCTGAAAAGCTGTGCCATTTACGGCCGCGAAGGCGACACCGGTGAACGCGCCGCCAGCACCATCGGTTTTCACGCAATTCGCGGCGGCGACATCGTCGGCGAGCACACCGTGATCTTCGCGGGAAGCGGCGAGCGCGTAGAGGTCACGGTGCGTTCGCAAAGCCGCATGACCTATGCCGTGGGTGCGCTGCGCGCCGCGCGCTTCCTCGGCGGGAAGCCTCCCGGCCTCTACGATATGCAGGATGTGCTCGGTCTGCGCTAGGCTCGGTGGAAGAAAGGTGGCGCGGTGTGTCGCGCGCCAGGGTGCCGCCACGAGGGCGAGCAGACTCGCCCCAACTGGGCTTGCTTGCGCAAAACCCAACAAAATCCGCAGGTTGCCGAGGGAGTCGAGTATAGGTTATACTTCGTCGATCTGACGGGACGGGACCGCTGTGGTTTCTGTCCCGTTTGTGTATATAAATCCTGGAGTTAGCCGTGTCCTCCCCGTTTCCACCCGCTCTCCTCGCGCTCGCCGACGGGGCGGTATTTCACGGCCTGGGCATAGGCGCCGGCGGCAGTTCGGTGGGTGAGGTGGTGTTCAACACCGCCATGACCGGCTACCAGGAAATTCTCACCGACCCGTCCTACTGCCGTCAGATCGTCACGCTGACCTATCCCCATATCGGCAACACCGGGGTAAACAGCGAAGATCAGGAGTCGGGCAAGGTGCATGCGGCTGGCCTGGTCATCCGCGACCTGCCTTTGCGCGCATCGAGTTGGCGCAGCCAGCAAGACCTGGCGGATTATCTCAAGGCCAACCAGATCGTCGCCATTGCCGGGATCGACACGCGCAAGCTCACCCGAATATTGCGCACCAATGGCGCGCAGGCGGGATGCCTGGTTGCGGCTACACCAGGCGGCGCGCTGGGCGTGGCGGATGCGCAGCGCGCCGTAGCCGAGGCGCGCGAGTTTCCCGGCCTCGCGGGCATGGACTTGGCAAAAGTGGTATCGGCGCGCGCGCCTTACGATTGGTGCGATGGTGCATGGACGTTGAAGCAGGGCTATCGCAAGATCGACAGTCATAAGTACCATGTGGCCGCTTATGATTACGGCATCAAGCGCAACATCCTGCGCCTGTTGGCGGAACGCGGCTGCAAGGTGACGGTGTTCCCCGCGCAGGCTCCGGCAAAGGAGTTGCTCGCGCTGCGGCCGCACGGCGTGTTCCTGTCCAACGGCCCTGGTGATCCCGAACCCTGTGATTACGCCATCGACGCGATACGCGAAATCGTTGCGAGCGGCCTGCCCACGTTCGGCATCTGCCTCGGCCTGCAGTTGCTTGGTCTCGCGTCCGGTGCGAGGACCGTGAAGATGAAGTTCGGCCACCACGGCGCCAATCATCCGGTGAAGGATCTGGACACGGGCCGGGTGGTGATTACCAGCCAGAACCACGGCTTTGCCGTCGATTCGGCGAGCCTGCCGGCGAATTTGCGACCGACGCACGTGTCGCTGTTCGACGGTTCGCTACAGGGCTTCGCGCGCACAGATCGTCCGGCGTTCTGCTTCCAGGGGCACCCGGAAGCGAGTCCGGGCCCGCGCGATATCGGCTATCTGTTCGACCGGTTTGCCAAGCTGATGGAGGAAAGGGGGGGCCAATAAGCATTTCGTGCCCCCAGAGCCTGCCCTCACCCCAAAATGCCAAAGCGCACCGACATCCGCAGCATCCTCATCATCGGCGCCGGCCCGATCATCATCGGCCAGGCGTGCGAGTTCGATTATTCCGGCGCGCAGGCGTGCAAGGCGCTGCGCGAGGAGGGCTACAAGGTCATCCTGGTCAACTCCAATCCGGCTACGATCATGACCGACCCGGAGATGGCCGACGTCACCTATATCGAGCCGGTCAACTGGCAGATGGTGGAGTCCATCATCGCGAAGGAGCGGCCAGACGCGTTGCTTCCGACCATGGGCGGGCAGACGGGGCTGAATTGCGCGCTCGACCTGGCCAAGCACGGCGTGCTGGAGAAATACGGCGTCGAGATGATCGGCGCCTCGCGCGAGGCGATCGACAAGGCCGAAGATCGCGAGAAATTCAAGCGCGCGATGAAATCCATCGGCCTGGAATGCCCGCGCTCGATGCTGTCGCACAGCATGGAGGAAGCGCTGCAGGTGCAGGCGGCGATCGGCTATCCGGTGGTGATACGCCCTTCGTTCACCTTGGGCGGCTCGGGCGGCGGGATAGCGTACAACCGCGAGGAGTTCGTCGCCATCTGCGAGCGCGGCCTGGATGCTTCGCCGACCAAGGAACTGCTGATCGAGGAATCGGTGATCGGCTGGAAAGAGTTCGAGATGGAGGTGGTGCGCGACAAGGCCGACAACTGCATCATCATCTGTTCCATCGAGAATTTCGATCCCATGGGCGTGCATACCGGCGACTCGATCACCGTGGCGCCGGCGCAGACGCTGACCGACAAGGAATACCAGATCATGCGCGATGCCTCGATCGCGGTGCTGCGCGAGATCGGGGTCGAAACGGGCGGCTCCAATGTGCAGTTCGCGATCAATCCGGACGACGGCAGGATGGTGGTGATCGAGATGAACCCGCGCGTGTCGCGCTCCTCGGCGCTTGCTTCCAAGGCGACCGGATTTCCCATCGCCAAGGTGGCGGCGAAGCTGGCTGTCGGCTACACCTTGGACGAACTCGCCAACGAAATTACGGGTGGCGCGACGCCGGCGTCGTTCGAGCCGAGCATCGATTACGTCGTCACCAAGATTCCGCGCTTCGCCTTCGAGAAATTCCCCCAGGCGAACAGCCGGCTTACGACGCAAATGAAATCGGTGGGCGAGGTGATGGCCATAGGCCGGACCTTTCAGGAGTCATTCCAGAAAGCCTTGCGCAGCTTGGAGACCGGAGCCGACGGCCTGGACGAGCGAACGAGCGACCCCGACGTGCTCGAAACCGAGCTTGGCGACCCGGGGCCGGAACGCATCTGGTACGTCGCGGACGCCTTCCGTTGCGGTCTAGGCTTCGAGCAGATCCAGCACGATACACGCATCGATCCCTGGTTTCTGGCCCAGATCGAGGACCTGGTGCGGCAGGAACAGGAGTTGCGGGGCAAGCGTCTGGCAGACGTCGATCGCGCGGCTTTGCGCGAGCTCAAACGCAACGGCTTCTCCGATCGGCGTCTCGCCACGCTGCTCGCAGCGAGCGAGAGCCAGGTGCGCGAGCGCCGCCACGCGCTTGGACTGCGGCCGGTGTACAAGCGCGTCGACACCTGCGCCGCCGAGTTTGCGACCAACACGGCCTACATGTATTCGACCTACGAGGACGAATGCGAAGCGGCCCCGACCGGACGCAAGAAGGTCATGGTGCTCGGCGGGGGCCCCAATCGCATCGGCCAGGGCATCGAGTTCGACTACTGCTGCGTTCATGCCGCACTCGCGCTGCGCGAGGACGGCTTTGAGACCATCATGGTCAACTGCAACCCCGAAACCGTTTCCACCGATTACGATACCTCCGACCGGCTCTATTTCGAGCCGCTCACGCTCGAGGATGTGCTCGAAATCGTGGACATCGAAAGGCCCTTTGGCGTGGTGGTGCAGTACGGCGGGCAGACACCGCTCAAGCTGGCGCGCGCGCTGGAAGCGAACCACGTGCCGATTATCGGCACCACCCCGGACATGATCGACGTGGCCGAGGACCGCGAGCGCTTCCAGAAACTGCTGCACGATCTGGGCCTGAGGCAGCCGGCCAACCGAACCGCACGCAACGAGGCCGACGCGCTGCGCTTGGCGCAGGAAATCGGCTATCCGCTGGTGGTGCGGCCGAGCTATGTGCTCGGCGGCCGCGCCATGGAAATCGTGCATGAACAGCGCGACCTCGAGCGCTATATGCGCGAGGCGGTGAAAGTGTCGAACGACTCGCCGGTGCTGCTCGATCGTTTTCTCAACGACGCCATCGAAGTCGACGTGGATGCCATCTGCGATGGCAAGCGCGTGCTGATCGGCGGCATCATGGAGCACATAGAACAAGCGGGGGTGCATTCGGGAGATTCGGCCTGCTCGCTGCCGCCATACTCCCTCTCCGCTGAACTGCAGCAGCAATTGCGGCAGCAGACGGTGCAAATGGCGATGGCGCTGAACGTGGTCGGACTGATGAACGTGCAGTTCGCGATCCAGCGCGACACGGTGTACGTGCTCGAAGTCAACCCGCGCGCTTCGCGCACCGTGCCTTATGTGTCCAAAGCCACCGGCTTGCCGCTCGCCAAGATCGCGGCGCGCTGCATGGTAGGCAAGAGCCTCGACGAGCAAGGGGTGTTCCGTGAGGTCGTACCGCCTTATTACTCGGTGAAGGAAGCGGTATTTCCGTTCATCAAATTCCCCGGCGTCGACACGATCCTCGGACCTGAAATGAAATCCACCGGCGAGGTCATGGGCGTGGGCGAGACCTTCGGCGAGGCATTCGTCAAGTCGCAGCTCGCCGCCGGTGCGCGGCTGCCCAAGGCGGGCAAGGCATTCATCAGCGTCAGAAACAGCGACAAGAGTGCGGCGGTGCCGATCGGACGCGAACTGATCGAGCTCGGCTTCAATGTCATCGCTACGCGCGGCACGGCGCAGGTGCTCAATGCGAATGGCATCAAGGCAACGATGGTCAACAAGGTGGGGGAAGGCCGGCCGCACATCCTGGACATGATCAAGAACGGCGAAGTCAGCCTGATCGTGAATACGGTAGACGAAAAACGCAGCGCGGTGCAGGATTCCTGGTCGATCCGCAACGGCGCACTACAGGGCCGGGTAACGTATTACACTACCATAGCCGGGGCGCGCGCCGCCTGTACCGGCATGCGCCATATACGAGGCTTGGTTCCCTACGCATTGCAGAGCTTGCATCAAAAGCTGGTTTGACTAGGATCGCACCACTATGAGCAAGACCCCCCTTACGGTGAAGGGCGCAGAACTGCTGCGCGCCGAATTGCAGCGCCTGAAGACCATCGATCGGCATAGCGTGATCAGCGCGATCGCGGAGGCGCGATCGCACGGCGATCTGTCGGAGAACGCCGAGTACGAAGCCGCCAAGGACCGGCAGAGCTTCATAGAAGGGCGCATCGCAGAGGTCGAGGGCAAACTCGCCAATGCACAAATCATCGATCCCAAGCTGGTCGACGCCGACGGGCGTTGCGTATTCGGCTCTACGGTGGACCTCGAGGAGCAGGCAAGCGGCGACAAGGTGACCTACCAGATAGTCGGCGACGACGAGGCCGATATCAAACACGGCAAGATCTCCATCGGCTCGCCCATTGCGCGCGCGCTGATCGGCAAATACGCGGGCGATGTGGTGGAAGTGCAGGCCCCCGGTGGCGTGCGCGCGTTCGAAATTATCGAGGTGCGCTATGAATAGCGTTGTGCTGCCGCGCTAGTCGTTCTGGAAACTGCGTTTGGTACGCCGCGCCTGCTTGCGCGCCGCGCGCTTTTTCGGGGGAGGCGCCTCCTCCTCGCTTTCGCGAAACACCACCAGAATCTTGCCGATATGCTGCACGGGTGAGGCGCCGGTACGGCTGCAAATTTCGCCGAGCAGGGCCTGGCGTGCGTCCCGGTCCTCGCCGCTCACACGGATCTTGATCAGATCATGCGCTTTGAGGCTGGCTTCTATTTCCCTGATCACCGCGGCCGACAGTCCTTCGCTGCCCATGGCGACCACGGGTTTGAGCGCATGCGCGCGCGCTTTGAGCAGCTTGCGTTCGGCTGGGGCAAGAGTTTTCATAATGAATACAGTTGCAAAGATGAATTGTAACAGCCTGATCAGACTATGAGCCGCAATAAGACCAGCAAGGCGTGGATGCGCGAGCACGTCAGCGATCCTTATGTGCAAAAAGCCAAAGCCGAAGGCTATCGTTCGCGTGCGGCCTATAAGCTGCTGGAGATGGACAAGAAGGATCGGCTGCTCGTCCCCGGACAATTGGTCGTCGATCTGGGGGCCGCTCCCGGGAGCTGGTCGCAGGTGGCGGCGGCGAAACTGGGGCCGCAGGGCAAGCTCTTGGCGCTGGACATCTTGCCGATGCCGCCGCTGCCCGGCGTGCATTTCATCCAGGGAGATTTTCGCGAGCAGGAGGTACTCGATGCGTTGTTGCTTGCTCTGGGCGGGCGCAAGGCGGACCTTGTAATCTCCGATCTTGCCCCCAATATCTCGGGCATCGGCATGAGCGATCAAGCGCGCTCCGTGCACCTATGCGAACTGGCGCTGGAATTCGCGCGGCTGTGCCTGAAACCGGAGGGCGCGTTGCTGGTCAAGGTGTTCCAGGGCGCCGGCTTCATCGAATTCCTGGCCGCGATGCGCAAAGCGTTCGCCAAAGTCGATTCGCGCAAACCGGCGGCCTCGCGCGGGCGTTCTAGTGAGATGTATTTGTTGGGGAAAGGGTTCAAAGAGTCGACTGGGGCAAAAGCGGGGCCGGCTGGAGGGAATTAGCTGCTGGCTTGGAAACAGCGGGTTCGCGCCACCCGCAGGCTGCCTTTTCGTAACCTACTAGCCCGCGACGCGCGCCACCTGTAACATGGGTGTTTAGTCACACTTGGTAGCGGTACCGGAGGAGCAATTTTTGAACAATCTATTTAAGAATTTGGTGATCTGGCTGGTGATCGGCCTGGTACTGATGACCGTGTTCAACCAGTTCAACACACGCCAGGGAGTCCAGGCGCCGATGGACTATTCCCAGTTCTACGAGGAGGTCAAGGCCGGGCGCATCGCCGAAGTGGTGATCGAGGGCCGCAATCTCAAGGCCAAGACGACCGAGGGCAAGACTGTCACGAGCTATTCCCCGGGCGACATCTGGCTGGTTTCCGACCTGCTGAAGTACGGCGTCAAGATCAAGGCCAAGCCGGAGGAGGAACCATCGCTCCTGATGAACATTTTCGTATCCTGGTTCCCGATGCTGCTCCTGATCGGCGTGTGGGTTTTCTTCATGCGCCAGATGCAGGGCGGTGGCCGCGGCGGGGCCTTTTCCTTCGGCAAGTCGCGCGCACGCATGATGGACGAAGCGAGCAATACCGTGACTTTCGCCGATGTGGCCGGCTGCGAGGAGGCCAAGGAAGAGGTGTCGGAACTGGTCGATTTCCTGCGCGACCCAAGCAAGTTTCAGAAGCTGGGCGGGCGCATACCCAAAGGCGTGCTGATGGTCGGCAATCCGGGCACGGGCAAGACTCTGCTCGCGCGCGCCATTGCGGGCGAGGCCAAGGTTCCGTTCTTCTCCATCTCCGGTTCGGATTTCGTCGAGATGTTCGTCGGCGTGGGCGCGGCGCGTGTGCGCGACATGTTCGAGCAGGCGAAAAAGCATGCGCCTTGCATCGTGTTCATCGATGAGATTGATGCCGTGGGCCGCCAGCGCGGCGCTGGCTTGGGCGGAGGCAACGACGAACGCGAACAGACGCTAAACCAGCTGCTGGTCGAGATGGATGGCTTCGAGGCCACGGCCGGCGTGATCGTTATCGCCGCCACCAACCGACCCGACGTGCTCGACCCGGCGCTGATGCGCCCGGGCCGTTTTGACCGCCAGGTGGTGGTGCCACTGCCCGACATTCGCGGCCGTGAGCAGATTCTGCTGGTACACATGCGCAAGGTGCCGATGTCGCCCGATGTCAAGGCCGACATCATCGCGCGCGGCACGCCGGGAATGTCAGGCGCCGATCTCGCCAATCTTGTCAACGAAGCAGCGCTATTTGCCGCGCGCAAGAGCAAGCGCTTGGTCGACATGGACGACTTCGAGCGCGCCAAGGACAAGATCATCATGGGAGCGGAGCGTCGTTCCATGGTGATGCCCGAAGAGGAGCGCAGGAACACCGCCTATCACGAGTCGGGCCACGCGGTCGTGGCGAAGCTCCTGCCGAAGACCGATCCCGTGCACAAGGTCACGATCATTCCGCGCGGGCGCGCGCTGGGCGTTACCATGCAGTTGCCGGTCGAGGACCGCTACAGCATGGACCGCGAGCGGCTGCTCTCGAGCATCGCGGTGCTGTTCGGCGGGCGCATCGCCGAAGAGATATTCATGCACCAGATGACCACCGGTGCGTCGAATGACTTCGAGCGCGCCACCGAGATGGCGCGTCGCATGGTGACGCAATGGGGAATGTCGGATGCGTTGGGGCCGATGGTCTACGGTGAAAACGACGGCGAGGTATTCCTTGGCCGCTCTGTCACCACGCACAAGAACGTGTCCGAAGTGACCATGCAGAAGGTCGACCAGGAAATCCGCCGCATCATCGACGAGCAGTATGCTCTGGCGCGGCGCCTGATCGAGGAGAACAGCGACAAGGTCGAGGCGATGGCGAAGGCGCTGCTCGAGTTCGAGACGCTGGACGCTGACCAGTTGAACGACATCATGGAAGGCAAGGCGCCGCGCACGCCCAAACTGCCGCAATCCGGCGCCACGCCACCGCCGCCGCGAAAAGACGGCACGGCGGGTGCCGCTGCGCCAGCAGCGTCTTAGTTAGCGCTAGCTGCAAAGGGATGAGCGATGGGAACCACACCCATCGCCCTGATCCCGTCACCTCTCACCGAATGCCTGGCCATCTCCACTGCGGGCGATACCGTCTGCGCCTAAATCGGCCCCTAGTCATGGGCGTGGTCAACATCACCCCCGATTCGTTTTCCGACGGCGGCAGGTATCTCGATCCTGATGCTGCCATTGCCCACGCGCATGAGCTGATCGACCAGGGCGCAGATCTCCTTGATTTCGGCGCCGAGTCGAGCCGCCCGGGTGCGGGTGCCGTGGTGAGCGCGGGCGAGGAACTGCGCCGCCTGCTGCCGGTGCTGCGGGGATTGCGCGACGTCTCGGTTCCGCTGTCCGTCGACACCATGAAGCCGGAGGTGATGCGCGCGGCGCTGGCGGAGGGTGCAGCCATGATTAACGACATCAATGCGTTGCGCGCCGAAGGCGCGGTCGCAGCGGTGGCCGCTTCCGCTGCCGCCGTATGCCTGATGCACATGCAAGGCACCCCCGGCACCATGCAGCAGAATCCGAATTACGGCAACGTGGTGGCGGAGGTGCAAGCCTTCCTGCAGGAGCGCCTGGCGACAGTGCGCGCTGCCGGCATTGCGCCCGAGCGCGTTGTCATCGATCCGGGCTTTGGCTTTGGCAAGACGCTCGAGCACAACCTCGAGCTGCTGCGCTGTTTGCGGCAATTCGATGCACTTGGGGTGCCCCTGCTCGCTGGCTGGTCGCGCAAGTCCTCGCTTGGCGCAATCACCGGCAAGCCTGCCGGCGAGCGCCTGGCCGCAAGCATTGCCGCGGCCCTGATCGCGGCGCAAAATGGCGCTGCAATCCTGCGCGTGCACGACGTGGCCGCAACTCGTGACGCGCTCTTGGTGCTTGCGGCTGTGGAAGAAAATAGATGACCAGAAAATATTTCGGAACCGATGGCATTCGCGGCTTGGTGGGCGAGGCACCGATCACGCCGGATTTCATGGTGCGCCTGGGTTATGCCGCAGGCGAAGTGCTGGTGCGTCGCGCGCATTTGTCCCCAGGCCAACGTCCGGCAGTGCTGATCGGCAAAGACACGCGCATCTCCGGTTACATGCTGGAGGCCTCGTTGGAGGCGGGATTTGCGGCTGCGGGCGTCGACGTGATGCTGTCGGGCCCGATGCCGACGCCGGCAGTTGCCTATCTCACCCGCGCGCTGCGGCTTCAAGCCGGGGTGGTAATCAGTGCGTCGCACAATCCCTATCCCGACAATGGCATCAAGTTCTTTTCCGGCGACGGCAACAAGCTTGCGGATGCAGTCGAACTCGAGATCGAGGCGCAGCTGGCGCAGCCAATGCGCTGCCGCCCTTCGGCGCAGCTGGGCAAGGCGCGGCGCATCGACGATGCCGCGGGCCGCTACATCGAGTTCTGCAAGAGCACTTTCCCCAACAAGCTGGACTTGCGCGGACTGAAGATCGTCGTCGATTGCGCCAACGGAGCGGCCTACCACATCGCGCCGCACGTGTTCCACGAACTCGGTGCCGACGTGGTGGCAATAGGGGTCAACCCGGACGGACTGAACATCAATGACCTGGTCGGCGCCACCAGTCCGCAGTCGCTGCAACTGGCGGTGAAGCAGCACAAGGCTGACTTGGGCATTGCGCTAGATGGCGATGGCGACCGCCTGCTCATGGTGGACGCCGGTGGCAGAACCTATGATGGGGATCAGTTGTTGTATGTGATCGCGCGCATGCGTGCCGCTCAGGGCGCGGTGCCCGGCGTGGTTGGGACGCTGATGAGCAATCTGGCGCTAGAGCGTGCGCTCGAGGCGGCTGGCATCGCTTTTGCCCGCGCCAGGGTGGGCGATCGCTACGTGCTCGAACTGATGCAGGAGAAGGGCTGGCAGTTGGGCGGCGAGAATTCCGGGCATATCATCTGCCTGGACAAGCACACCACCGGCGACGCTTTGGTGTCGGCGCTACAGGTGCTGACCGCGCTGCGGGAGGCCGATGCCACATTGGGCGAACTCAGTCGCGATCTGACGCTGTATCCGCAAAAGCTGGTCAACGTCAAGGTGGACAAGGGATTCAAGTGGGAGGTGAATCTAGCTGTGGGCAAAGCCAAGGAAGCGGCCGAGCACGAGCTCGGCAAGGCCGGGCGGGTGTTATTGCGGCCCTCGGGCACCGAGCCGGTGCTGCGCGTCATGGTCGAAGGCGAGGATGGCGCCAAGGTGGAGGCGCTGGCGGCGATGCTGGCGGAGCAAGTCAGACTGGCCGCAGCCTGATTGAGTCCGTAGGTCGGCAATCCTTACTTGGTAGTCAGCAATTTCGACGACGAAGTGCGGCTGTTGATTGGGGCAATAATCGAAGAGAAACCGTGGTCCCTTGCAATTCCCGGGCGATCCTCCGTTACCCGGCATCAATACAATCCAACCTCAAGCCAAGCATCGCCGCATCGCGCGTCAGCAGCGTCAGCCTTTCATCCCGTGCCTGCGCAATCAGCAGGCGGTCGAATGGATCGGCGTGAGAGCAATCCAGGTGGCGCACGGTCTCAATATGGCGCGGCAAAATCGGAAGTATGGTGAAGCCTTGCACTTCAAGTTGCTCGACCAGCGCACCTTGCGGCAAGGGCAACTTGCCTCTGGCATTCTTGAGTACCATTTCCCACACGCTGGCGACGCTCACCACAATTTCCGCTTTGGCGATGATGCGTTGCGTGGCCTTGCCCAGTTTGGCGTCTGCCGTCATCCACCAGTAGATTAGGTGGGTATCGAGCAGGTAACGCTTCACGGCAACTTGCCGCCGGTCAGCGCGTCGGCAATCGCCCGGTTGGTTGCGGGCGCATCCCAATCCGCTTTGGCCTTGGGCAGTCCCGCCCAGGCGCCGGGTTTGCGCGCTACACCTTGCGCTCCGATTTTTACCAGCCTGACCACCGGAACCCCCTTGTTGGCGATAATTACGTCCTCTCCTGCGAGCGCGGCCTGCACCAGTTTGGAAAGCTGGCTTTTGGCTTCAAGCATGTTGCATTGCATGGCTTACCTCTCGATCAAGTTTGAGCAACACGTTTAGTCTACCCCTATCTGGCTAAGTTAGCCAGGCACGCAAGAACGGATTCTCGGCGCGCGCAGGACACTGGAGAGCATGGCGATTCCCTGTTCGGTGAACGCGTAGGGAAGTCCTCTCCGCCCGCCGTGGAATTTTGAGGTCACAAATTGTGATCTTCTGTCACGGGCGTGCAAATACCTGTGCTACCAGTGCTGCGTGCCACGCTTACCGGAAGCGTGGTAAAGTGATTTTGGTAGTTTACTTTACGGTGCGCCCGTGTCCTCCACCGTCACTTTGAGCAGCAAGAACCAGGTCGTCATTCCTCAGGAAGCGCGCAAGAAACTCGGCATCGGGCCCGGCGCACGCTTGCTCGTGCTGGTGAAGGACGACCGCATCGTATTCATGCCCGAGCCGCGCCATTTCGTGAAGCGCTTCTCCGGCCGCCACAAGGGCGTCTGGGGCAAGGGTTATCTCGATCGCGAGAGAGGCGCTTGGGGCGCTAGCTTCGTCTCTCGCCGGACACCGGCTGATCGCACTCGATACCTCGGTCTGGACTCGTACTGATATCCAACTTGGATGCCCCGAAGACCACATCGACGGCGACAAACCGCGGAGGGTCGGATGGAGGCGTGCGACTGCGCTCAAAGTGACCCGGCGAGGATCGCGGCGATGTCTTGACGTTCACCGAGCAATCTCACGACATCGAGATGGTCGTCGCGCGCGAAGTAGAACCAAAGCAAGGGGAACGTTGTCACCCGCCACGTCCGTAGATCGGGGATTCCCAGCGCAGCGCCAAGCAGCGGCGAGCCGATGCCTGGATCGAGTTCGATTTGATCCAGTGCGGCGTTGGTTGCGGCAACGAGACGGAAAGCAACCTTGCTTCCAGCCTCCTTTCGGTAGTACCTGACCTCAAGCTGGCGGTCACGCCGCGCCTGCGGGCGAAGAATCGCCGGCTTCAATCGATATCGCCGCGAGCGATGGCAACCAGTTCCTCATCATCTGCCTTGATCCGCGGGCGCCCTGGCCCTGACGCGAGACCTTCTTCTATCAAGTCGCGCAGGCGCTTCTTCGCCTGCTCTTCCTGGTCTCTGCGCACCAGGTCGCGGATATACTCGCTCGTATTGCCGTAATTGCCCGCAGTCACGCGCGCGTCGATGTACGCGCGCATCGATTCCGGCAGGGCGAAGCTCATCGTGTGACGGCTCATGACATGATCGTGGACCATGTGACAACAGTTGTCAACAACTCTCAATTGTCGATTTATTGACGTGAGAACTGCCGATATAGTAGGATTAAATCCTACTGCTTCAGTGAAGGCTCATCGTGCGCACAACTCAGCAATTCAGCATCACCCTGCCAAACGAGATGGCGGACATCGTGAAAGCCAAGGTCGCTGCCGGCGAGTATGCCACCGAAAGCGAAGTGATCCGGGATGGGCTGCGCGTCCTGATGGCCCGCGACCGCGCGTTGGAAAGCTGGCTTCGGCAGGAAGTGGGGCCAGCGTATGACGCGCTGAAGGCTGACCCGGCGCGGGCTGTCACCGTTGACAAATTGCGGGCTGCGCTCGCGGCCGAGTCGTTGCTGTCGATTGCCGACCGCGTGGCCGCCGCGGGTATCGCGCCGATGTCGATGGAAGAGATCAACGCGGAAGTGAAAGCCGCACGCGCAGAGCGCAAACAGCGTGCGGGCGGTACTTGATACGAATGTGCTGCTGTCCGGGCTGCTGTGGCGCGGCGCGCCGCATGCGCTGATCCATAAGGCCGAACGGTTCATCGGGAGGCCGGCGTGATCGCCATGCTCGATCCCCGGAAGCTCATGGAACAGGCCATCAAGGTCATGCGCCAGTCCGTCTCCGAACCGCGCGCGGACGGAAAGGCGAACCCTTTGGTGGGAGCGGTCCTTCGGAAGCCCGACGGAACCATCGAGACCGCATGCCGAGGCGAGCTGCGAGACGGCGACCATGCCGAGTACGCGCTGCTGGAGCGGAAGAATCGCGACAAGAAACTCGACGGCGCGGTGCTGCTCGCGACGTTGGAACCCTGCGCTCCCGGTTCGCGCCGGCATCCGAAGCTGGGTTGCGCGGAGCGGTTTGTTCTCGCTCGGATCAAGAAAGTCTGGATCGGTATCGAAGACCCCGACCCAACGGTGGACCGTAAGGGGATCAAGTACCTACAGAATAGCGGCGTGACGGTGCACATGTTCGACCGCGACCTGCAGGAAGAGATCCGGAAGGCGAACAAGGCATTCATCGAACAGGCGCTCGAAAGGGCCGCCACGGCGCGCGAAGTGAAGAAGCCGAAGACCATCACGCTGTCCCCGCTGGAGACGGCATTCGCCACGGCCGAGACCAAAGACTTCTCGACCGAAGCGATGAAGCAGTATCGGACCATCGCCAGGATCGGTGACACGGTGGGCTCGTCGGCCTTCAACCGTCGTCTGGTCCAGCAGGGCCTGCGACCAAATACGAGGTTGTCCGGGCATGATTGCGACAGTAATCCCGTCACTTTGTCGCGATCGGCGTGCCTCGACCAGGACCACCCCCGAATCGCGACACCAATCGCGACATGATGTCGCGATAATACCGTGCGGTAAGCGATCCCCTTCGAGTCGCGAAGCCGGCCTATTCCGCGCCGCGTCTGTCGGCTGGCCTGCCGGGTGATGTTTCGGACGGCGCGACCATGAGTTCCTTCACCGAATTCGTCGTTCGAACAGGCCGCCCTCGCCTGGCTCGAAACCCTCGGCTAGCGGGTCAGGCACGGCCTCGATATCGCCCCTGGCGTGGCTGTTATGGGAGAACCCGAGACGCAGCCGAAATTACGAAGGTGCCAATGCGTTTTTTGCAGTATCATCTGACCAACTTTATGACCAAGTGGAGCAAACCATGGGTGCCGTTAATCTAGCCGATGCCAAGGCACATTTGAGCGAGTTGGTGAGCAAGGCCGAGAGCGGCGAGGAGACCGTCATCACGCGTCGCGGACAGCCGGTGGCCAGGCTCGTGCCGATTGCTTTGCCTAAGAAGGCGTTTCGTTCGCTAGCGGACTTTCGCGCTACATTGCCAAAGGCTCGCAAGTCCAGCGCGGAAGTGATTCGACAGCTCCGAAACGAGGGTTATTGATGGTCTATCTCGACACCAGCTTCGTTGCACCCTTGGTTATTGCCGAGAAATCCAGTGACGCGGTAGAAGCCTTCGTCTTGAAAGTGAAACCTGGGGAACTGACGACCAGTATGTGGACGCAGGTCGAACTGTCCAGTCTGGTGTCGCGCAAGGTTCGAATGGGAGACCTCTCCGACTCCCAAGCGGACGTGGTACGCGGGGAGTTTGATCGTGTCCTGGTTGAATCATTCGAAATCCTCGCGCCGACGGCAGCGGACTTCGCGGCAGCGGCCAAGTATATGGAGATACTCAAGAGCGGGCTGAGGGCAGGGGACGCGCTTCACCTGGCCATTGCAGCGAACCATCATGCAAAGAGAATACTGACGCTGGATCAGGGATTCCTCGAAGCGGGCAAATTGCTTAAGCTGCCAGTTACCCGCGGCATCAAGGTATAAGATCAGGACCACCCGCGAACTGGGCAATGCGGGGCGGGTGCTGTTGCGGTCGGTAGGGGTGAGGTGAAAGGCGCCGCCATTTCATGTTGGTCTTGACCCATGTCCTCGTTGCGCTCGTGCACCGCGACTACGCGATCGAAGGCGCCAAGTGCCAGTTGGTCGTCACGCCGGACACCATCACGGAGAAGAGCCCACGCAAGCCGGTGGAACCGATCACGTTGAATCAGATACAGTCCTTCGACGCTCCGATGCTCAGCCGCAACCCGGTCCTGCACTATGTCTTCGCCAGAATGGAACTGGCCGAAGAACGGGGACTGGGGCTGAGGTCCATGAAGCGGCGCGCAGAACAGGCGGGGCTGCCTCTGCCCAGGTAGCCGCCTTCCGAGACCAGTCGAACGGGTTCACGAAAGAAAACCGATGCCGCGTTTGGGCCGGGCTTTGCGGTCCTCGTCCTCGGCAATTAGGTGCTTGATGGCATCGAAGACGACGGCGAACTGCTCGTCGTATTTCTTTTCCATGGCCTCGATCTTCCTGGCGAGATTGCGATTCGAGTCCATGAGCCGCCGCAACTGCACGAAGGTGCGCATGATGGCGATGTTCACCTCGACCGCACGTGGCGAGCGCAGAACACTGGAGAGCATGGCGATTCCCTGTTCGGTGAAGGCGTAGGGAAGTCCTCTGCGCTCGCCGTGAAAAATTGAGGTCACAAATTGTGATCTTCTGTCCAGTCGAGTCGGTGCAGGACTCGGCGAACTTGAAATGCCAATCTGGCATCTCAAGTTTTCCCAGTCCTCCTTCGTAAATTGGAACATGAAATCGCCTGGAAACCGGCAACACCCTGCCAAACGAGATGGCGGACCTCGTGAAAACCAAGGTCGCTGCCGGCGAGTATGCGACCGAAAGCGAAGTGATCCGAGACGGGCTGCGCGTCCTGATGGCTCGCGACCGCGCCGTGGAAAACTGGCTGCGGCAAGAAGCGAGGCCGGCCCATGACGCGCTGAAGGCTGATCCGGCGCGGGCGGGCACCGTTGACAAGGTGCGGGCTACACTCGCGGCCGAACACAAAAAGGCCACCGCAAAAGCGTGATTCAGTACCACGTCGTTTTTGCGCCCGAAGCGCAGGAGCAACTGGCGGCGCTCTATCGCTACATCGCCGCAGCCGCCGTGAGGATTCTCAGGCAGCCAGCGCGATCTTCTGTTTGCGTCCTGCCACCTCAATAACCAAGCTGCCGTGATCTTCCGCCAACTGTTCACTGGCATTTAGCAGCTCGATCCCGTATACAGTCCCGTCGGGCGCGATGTCGATGTTCATCTCGTCGCTGATCTTGAGGGTCGTAACGGTACCGCGCTTCTCATGGAAACGCAGATAGGCGATATTCGCTTTCCGATCGTAGCTGAGCTTCATGCGCGACTCCCTCAGAAGAATTTGACGATTACGGTGATGACGAGCCAGCCGTCCTCTTCCACCGCATAAGCCTCCACCTGCTTGGCCTCGTAGCGTTTTCCGTTGCATTCGCTTCGTTCAGGTGCGGATATGCTGGACGGCCTGTGCGGCGGTGACGATCGGGATGCCCTGATACTGACCGCCCAGGCGATGCAGATGTTTGTCGCCGGAGACGATCAGATCGGCCCGTCCGGCCAGGGCGCACGCGAGAACTTGGTCGTCGTCGGCATCGTGCTCGATCACGCGCGGCACTTCCTGGGGCGCGGCCAGGTAGGCCAGACGTCGCAACTCCACGACGATGCCCTGCAGCGTCAAGCCGGCCTGCGTCAGACGCGCTGCGAATTTCTCGCGCGAAAGTACATCGAGCAATTCGGCGCAACAGCATTGCGCTGCTGCACAACTCGAAGACGTGCGCTCTTAGCTCATCGAGCAAACGGCGCGGCGGGCCGCCTGGCGAGATCACCCCGGAAACCAGCGTATTTGTATCCAGCACCACCCGCACGATCATGCACGCCGTGCCGCGCGGTCCTGACGTGCCGCCTGAATCTCTGCTTCGATTTCCTCATCGGAGATCGGCGGCAGACCCAAGGCGTCGAGCCTGGCGAGCGACTCGCCCAGGCGCGCGCCAGCGGCGGCGCGTTCCTCGCGTGCGGCCAGAAATTCCACGAAGTCCATCACCTCCGCCAGGCGCTGCGGCGGCGGCTTCTGCAACTTCTCGATCAAAGCCGGTTCGATTGCGGCCATGCTCATCTCCTGGCTAGCGCCCCTGCTGGGCGAGTACCGATTCTAACATCCGTAACATCCGGGATTTCAGACATGCCGTGAGAGGTGGCGCGGCCATGACACCGCATCCCGACAGTTGTCCCGACAGACTGTCGGAACTCGCGGCCCTCACGCAAGGGACAGCGGGAATCCCGTCAGTAATCCCGACAAAGTGTCGGGATATGGCCCGGCGGCCTCCATGTGGCGCCGAATCCCGCCAAATATTCCGCCGAAATGGCGGGATTACCGGAGCGCGGCGCGATAGAAGTGACTCGACCAGGCCCACTTCTGAGTCACGACACCAATCGCGACATCATGTCGCGATAATTCCGCCCGCCAGGCGATCCCCTTCGAGTCGCGAAGCCGGCCAGTTCTGGCCTATTCCTGCTTATTCCCGGCTTATTCGCCACCATCCGCGAAGCGGCCAAGATCAGCCAGAGCCAGTTCGCGAAACTGATTGGCGTGAACCTGCGCACGCTGCAAAACCGGGAGCAGCAACGCACGCAGCCGACCGGGCCCGCCAGGGCGCTGCTCAAGATCGTTGCATCGAATCCGAAAGCCATTGAGGCGTTACATGGATGAATATGGTCTGTCGCCGGGACGGGGAAATCATGGCTGAAAAACCGCACCAAGCGTTGATTTCCGGGACAGACCGGCTGGAAGTCCACTCCAGGCCTGACTTTCCGGAAGACCTGCAGCGTCGCACACAGCAGAACGCGTGCTCTGTCCCCGGTTCTGTGCACGCAGCCGACGTGCTTGCCTTGGACACAGTGGAATAGGCCTTTCGGGTCAACCACCCGATTCGACCATGCGTTGTTCGGGAAGATATGTCCGCGGTTCGCTCAAAGTCGCTGTGGCAAACCAGAGTACATTCCTGAGCTTACGATTGTGATCATGAACCGACGCACCAACCCGGAGTTGCAACCAATAGACCGCCTTCACCACGTCAGCCGGGACGCGCTGACGCGCACAATCGGCGTTTTCCTGCGGAAGGATTCATGAGCGGCAACGCGCTTTCTGCCGAAAACATAGAGCGGCAGATCCTCACACTGCGCGGCCACCGCGTCACGCTCGATGCGCACCTCGCCGTCCTCTACGGGGTCGAGACCCGCACCCTGAAACAGGCGGTCAGGCGGAACCTCGATCGTTTCCCCGAGGATTTCATGTTCCAACTCACTTGGGAGGAAGCCGTAGCTTTAAGATCACAATCTGTGATCTTAAACGCGTTGGCTGACTCCGGATCAGGATCACAAGGGGTGACCTTGAAGCGCGGCGCGCACCTGAAGTACCGTCCCAGCGCTTTCACCGAGCAGGGCGTGGCCATGCTCTCAACAGTCCTTCGAAGCAGGCAGGCTGTGCAGGTGAATATCGAGGTCATGCGCGCGTTCGTGCGACTACGTGGACTGCTGACCGCCAACCGCGAACTGGCCAGGAAGTTCAACGAGTTGGAACGCAAACTCTCCTCCCACGACCAGGCCATCGCCGGCATCCTCGATGCCATTCGCCAACTCATGACCCCGCCCGAGCCCGCCAAGAAGCGCAGGATCGGGTTCGTGCAGAACGAATAGTCCCGGTGCAACCGCGCGTATCATAATCGGCGGCTAAAGACAGCTGACCCCAGTGAACGAAAAATGGTGGAAAGGCGCAGAATGGGGCTAATTTGGTTGATCAACTGTCAGCCAATACAATGCCTCAGTGTGCAAAGCGTGCAAGCTGCGCCCTGCGCGCGCACATCACGGCGCTAGCACAACTGACGAGGGACATCAAGAATGGATGAGCAGCATTTCGAGCAACTGGTCAAAGGTGTGCGCGAAATGAAGCGCCATCTGGCTGGCAAGTTCGTGCGCGGCGCAAGAATTACCGAACTGCCCGCGCCGGACGTGCGCGGCATCCGCGAGGCGACCAAGATCAGTCAGAGCCAGTTCGCGAAATTGATTGGCGTGAACCTGCGCACGTTACAAAACTGGGAGCAGCAACGCACGCAGCCCACCGGGCCCGCCAGGGCGCTGCTCAAGATCGTCGCTTTAAACCCGAAAGCAATTGAGGCGTTGCATGGGTGAATCTGGTCTAGTCCCGGTCGGGCGAAGTCATGTGTTGGAAATTCAATCCAGGCTTGGCTTTCCGGACGATGGTCGCGCGCCGCACGCAGGCGAAAACGTGTCCCCGGTTCTGTGCGATTTCCAAGTCCATGAATTCGCGAGCCTACGTGAATAGAAAAATATGCTATCCAACGCTTTTGCATGTGATTGAGTGTTAGCCCCCAGCCATGGCCGCTGCGCAGAAAAAGACGCTGTTTGTAATTCAGCCGATCGGAAAATCATCCGAGGATATCTATCAGCTCGTCAGCGCCGCCGCCGCTCAGGCCAACATTACGGCGCTGAGAGCTGACTCGGTTGTAGGTCTTGGGACGGGCAATATTACCGAGACGATCCAGGAGGCGATTGTGTCCGCTTCCGTGCTTGTCGCCGATGTTACGGACGCAAACCCAAACGTCATGTACAAGGTTGGATTCGCTCACGCACAGAACAAGCCACTCATCCTTATTGCTAGCAGCAGTCGCAGCATCCCCTTCGATCTCGCTAGCGTTCGCGTGGTCATCTACGACATCACGACCCCAGGTGAATTCGTTCAACGCCTTTCGAAGCAGATCGCGCAGGCTGTAAAGAAGCCTGAAGATTTCCTCTCTGCGACCTGCGCGGATGGCTAGGCCACCCCCGCCTGACATTGCCGGTGGCCGTCGCGATGGCCTTGCAGATAGCGCAAGGCATGCAGCACGCGGTGCGCAAGGTGCCGAACCTCGTGCACCGCGATCTCAAGCCCGGCAACATCCTCGTCAACGGCGATGCGAAGGCGATGGTGACCGACTTCGGTCTCGTGCACGCGGCGCAGTCCGGCGCGGGAACGCCGGCGTACATGTCGCCCGAGCAATGGCGCGCCGAGGCGCTCGACGCGCGAAGCGACATATATGCCTATGGCTGCATCTTGTTCGAGATGTTCACCGTGCACCGGCTGTTCCCCGCGTTGACCGAGCGCGAGTGGGAGCGCGCACACCTTGCGAGTGCGCCTGTCGACCTGACTCGCCTTGTACCGCAACTGCCTAGCGAGATCGCCCACTTGGTGGGGAGTTGCCTCGAAAAGAGTCCGGCGGCGCGACCGCAAGGCTGGGACGAGATTGTCGCGTTTTTCGCCGATTGGTATTACCGGCTGACCGGGAAAGCAGTGGTCCTGGATTTTTCCTCGCTTGCGCTTGACGCCGCCGAATGGCTCGCTGCGAGTTATTCACTTAACAATCTCGAACGGCACGAGGAAGCGCTGGTGGCGTGCGACCGGGCGCTCGCTATCGACCAGAACAACGACGGCGCGTGGTATGCCAAGGGCAACGCGCTTTATTATCTTAAGCGCTACGAGGAGGCGGTCCAGGCGTACAACCGTGGGCTCGTGATCGATCAGAATTATTCCACCGCGTGGTTCAACATGGGCGTCGCGCTTGGCGAACTTAAGCGCTACGAGGAGGCGATCCATGCCTACGACCGGGCGCTCGCGATCGACCAGAGGCGTGCACCTGCGTGGATCAACAAGGGCAACGCGCTTCAAGATCTGAAGCGCTGCGAGGAAGCGATTCAGGCCTACGACCGGGCGCTCGAGATCGACCAGAATTATGCCGACACGTGGTACGACAAGGGCAACGCGCTCCGCAGCCTTAAGCGCTACGAGGAGGCGATACAGGCCTACGACCGGGCGCTCGCGATCGACCAGAATGATGCCGGCGCGTGGACCAACAAGGGCGTCGCGCTTGGCGAACTTAAGCGCTACGAGGAGGCGATCCAGGCCTACGACCACGCACTTACGATTGATCCGAATTGTGAAAGTGCCCGAGCAAACCGAGCCATTGCGCTACGACTCTCGACGCTGTCCGTGGGGGCTACTGTAAAGGGAGTCGTTTCTATCATGACCGACTACGGAGTGTTCGTGGACCTCGGCGGAATCGACGGCCTGCTGCACATCTCCGACCTTGCTTGGCGCCGCGTGAAACATCCCTCCGAGGTGCTCAACGTCGGCGACGAAGTCACCACCAAGGTGATCGAGGTCGACATAGAGAAGAACCGGGTGTCCCTGGGTCTGAAGCAGATCGGCGAAGATCCCTGGGTCGGCGTCGCACGCCGTTATCCGAAGGGCTTGCGGCTGATTGGCGAGGTCACCAACATCAGCGACTACGGTGCGTTCGTGGAAATCGAGGCCGGCATAGAGGGCCTAGTGCACATCTCGGATATGGACTGGACCAACGAGAATGTGCACCCCTCCAAGGTGGTGCAAGTGGGCGACGGGGTCGAGGTGATGATCCTCAATATTGACGAGGAGCGCCGCCGGATATCGCTGGGCATGAAACAATGCATGCCCAACCCGTGGGACGATTTCGCACGCGAATTCAAGATGGGAGATCACGTCAGGCACGGTAAATCTGTTCTCGCCGAATTATGCAGCGGCAGCATGGCGGGTGGAGTTTTTTGTCATGAGCAGGTAGTCGAAGACCAGGCGGGTTTTGGCGGCGAGCCTTCGGGTCATAGAGGCGATGGAGTCGCCGGGCTTGGCGTGCAGGTTAAGTACGCTGATGGCGAAGCGGCGCAGGCGCGAGGTGTTTTCGGGGCCGTAGCCGGTGCGGATGCGACAGCGGTCTTCATCCCAGGTCATGTCGAGCACATGGTGACAGCTGTTCTCGATGCTCCAGTGACCGCGGTTATCGCGCAGCACGGTGGCTGGGCTGGCTTGCTCTGGGGTGCAGCTGGTGACGCCCAGCGCCACCTCGATGCTGCGCTGCCCTGACTTCTTGTCGATCACCTCGCGCTCGATCAGGAAGACCTGGCCGGCGTGCGGGAAGGCTACGTAGTGGTTGAGCCGGCTCGAACACCAGATGCGGCGCGTTTCGATGCGGCCATGGTCTGGGGGTGAGACCTCGGTATGGTGAGCCGCCCCGCGCTGTGCGAACAACAAGCGGATGTCTTCCTGCAGCTTGGGCTGGTTACCCTTGACGGTGAAGTGGTAGTGCGCCCCGCGCCCGACCAGATAGTTGGCCAGATCGCGCTGGGTCAGCAGCGCGTCGGCGGTGATGACGCGCCCGGCGATCTCTATGGCATCGAGCATCGGCGCAGCCGTCTTGATCTCATTCGTGCGCTTGATCTCATCGCTGTAGTCGACGCTCAGGCCGGTGACTTTTTTTGAGTGTAGGCAGCCTTCGACTCGTGACCGACCGCGCTCATCAGATGTACTTGCAAGCCCTGCTCGTCGGTGGCATTGCGCAGGGTCTTGCCGTCGATGGCTAGGCTGCGGTCGCGCGCTGCCCACAGGGTATTCCAGACGCCCAACGCCCGGTCCAGTGCCGCGGGATCGACCCGCATGAGCACATCGCGGATCACGCTCACGCTGGGGATCAGGTACTCGCGCGTGTCCGGATCACGTCGGCAGCCGATGCGCTGGGCGCCCTTCTGCCCCAAGCCCTGGGCCCATTGCCCGATGGCTTTGTAGCCGCGCATGCCGCACAAGGTGGCCCCCGCGGCAATAGCCAGCACCGCGCGGATCGGGTGGCGCCGGCCTTGGGTGCGCCGAGGGTCGCTGACGGCGCTGAAGCTCTCGGGCAGCGCGCGCATCTGTTGGGCGGTCAGAGTCATCGTGGGGTGCTCCTCGGTGTGGTCGCGGGGGTCAAGAACCGGTTGCGCCAGGCGCTGACGTGCGCGAGGGTGCAGCGCGCGCACGAAGACTTGCTTGCGGGTCTGCGGCTGATCACTGTAGCCCAGCGCGGTGCGCCGGAAGCCTCGGGTCAGGCCCACGCAGGTCCAGTTCGCCGCGCGATACACCGTGCCGTGAAAGCGCTGCGGATCGACGAAGGTCTCCAGCAGCAGCAGCGGATGACCAAAACGCTCTAGCCAGTCACCGACCAAGCGCCGCTGGCACAGCGCGAGCACCTTGGAGCCCAAATTGGGCTGGTGCCAATCGGGCAGGATCAGGAAGCGGCTGTTGTTGGCGATCAGCTTGAGTCGCCCGTACTGCAGCCGCGCGTCCCAGCCGATCCAACGGTCGCGTGCCCCACACTTAAGCGAGGAGGCCGAAAAGCTCAATACCGCGACCCAATCGCCCTTGTACTGCGCCACGTACCGCACGGTCTGCCCGATCTTCGGTATGGCGCCCAAATAGTGATGTTGCCCCAGCAATTGCTGGAAATGCTCGTCTTCCTCGGGCCCTATGGGCCTGACCATTACCTTCGACAAATCCACGCTGCATCCGCCCTGTCGCCTCGCCTTGCGAACCGTTGTACCAGATTCGCCGCGGAATGTCCAGCTTTGCTGACTACGGTGTTGTCACAACAAGAGAATTTGCTGAGGGCGCGTTCACCCTGTCACGTCAGGGGTCAGATCACATCCATCACCGAATTCGGTGTGTTCATCGGCCTCCCGGGCGCGATCGAAGGTCTGGTGCACCTGTCGGACCTGTCCTGGTCAACCCAAGGCGAGGAGGCGGTACGCAAATTCAAAAAGGGCGACGAGATCGAGGTGGTGGTGCTCGCCATCGACGTGAAGCGCGAGCGGATTTCGCTCGGCTTGAAGCAGATCGAGCCCAATCCGAGACTCGCGATTGCACTGGAAACGAAGAGCGTTGCGATGCAAGAGCCCAAGCGCCGTGAGGCAGCGCCCTCCGAGTGGCGGCCACAATCTTTTTGGACACGATTTTGGGGCAAATAGTTGTCATCCGCGCACGACCGTGCAATTGCAATCGACTCGAACTTCGGTTTCGCGTTAAGAAGAAGGAAGGCGGCTGCGGATGCCTTGAAGGCCAAAAGATAATCCGTAGGGATCAACGTAAATTTCACGGTAAACGAGATCATTCATTTGGGAACCTCACCTAAGGGTGATAGAAAATCTGATGCTCACGCGATTTAAGACTGAATGTCCGGCGCTTTACAGCAGCGCTCTCGCCGAGGCAAAGCGCTTCCAGCATGCTTATGTCGGCGTTGAACACGTTGCGCTTGCGTCGCTCGGCGATGCAGCGTCTCCGCTCGCGGCGGCATTGAAGCAGATCGGCCTCGATGCCGCCACGCTGATGCGCGCTTTCGACAAGGAAGTGGGCACTGGAAACGCCCAATCGACCACGGCCGACGCGACGCCTCGACTCACGGCGATTCTCGCGCTCGCCGCTGCAGAAGGCGAGCTGACGCCCCGTCTACTCGTGCGTAGCCTGTTGATCGAGGGCGAAAACTTGTTCGCTCGTTTGCTGGTCGCGCAGGGGGTTGCCACCCAGAAACTGCTGGACGCCCTAGACGGTGCGAAGCCAAGCGAGAACTCCGCCGATGCGACACGGCTCGCCGGGCGAAGTGCCGCGATTGCAAGCGCTGCTGCCACACCGCCGCCGCCAAGCGTTCCTTCCTCACCTCCGCCTGGCGCAGGCGCGAAAATCCATCCGAAAACCGCGATCCCGGTAACCTTCCCCACGCCGACGTTGGATGATTGGGGTCGCGATCTGCGCAATCTCGCCGACCAAGGTCGTCTTGCGGACGCGATCGGGCGCGAGCGCGAGATCGAGCAGATGATTACGGTTCTGGCGCGCACGCAGAAATCGAATCCGATCCTTCTTGGCGAAGCCGGTGTCGGCAAGACGGCAATCGTCGAGGCGCTGGCCTGGCGCGTGGCGCAGGGCGTGGTGCCGCCGATCCTGCGCGGCAAGCGCATTATCGAGCTGCAGATGGGCGAGTTGATGAGCGGAACTTCGCTGCGCGGTCAGTTCGAGGAGCGCATTTCGCAGATCGTGCGCGAAGCGTCGCAGGCGCCGGATGTGATCCTGTTCATCGACGAGATTCACACCATCGTCGGCGCGGGCGGCGGCAGCGGAGCGCTCGACGCGGCTCAGATCATGAAACCGGCGCTTGCGCGCGGCGACATCGACTGCATCGGCGCGACGACGCAGGACGAGTTCGACCGCTTCATCCGAAAGGACGCAGCGCTGGAACGGCGATTTTCACCGGTGCAGATCGGCGAATTGTCGGAGGAGGCGACGCTGCGTGTGCTGCAGGGCGTCGCGCCGCGCGTCTCGGCTAAGCATGCGGCAAGCGGCTACGTGCTCGAATTCGATTCGGCATCGCTGAAAGCCGCCGTCAACCTTACCAATCGCTATGTCAAGGACCGCCAGCAGCCGGACAAGGCGATCGACGCGATCGACATCGCCGCCGCTCGCGCCGTCATCGGTATGCGCAATCGTGTCACGGCAGAGGATATTGCCTCGGTCGTTGCGGAATGGACCGGAATCCAGGTGCAGCAACTGACCGAGGACGATCGCGCCCGTTTCACGCGCATGGAGCAGGTTCTCGGCGAAAAGGTCGTCGGTCAGGAGGAAGCGGTCAAAGCCCTGAGCCAGCGGGTGCGCGCGGCTCTGGCCAGCATAAAGGCGAGCAACCGGCCGGTCGGGGTATTTCTGTTCCTCGGTCCTTCCGGCGTCGGCAAGACCAGCCTGGCGAAAGAGCTTGCGCATTTTCTGTTCGACACCCCCGATGCGCTGCTGCGCTTCGACATGAACGAATACAACTTTGAGTATGCCGTCGCCAATCTCATCGGCTCGCCGCTCGGATACAGGGACAGCGACCAGGGTGGCGCGCTGACCGAAGGTCTCAGGCGCCATCCCTATAGCGTGGTGCTGCTCGACGAAATCGAGAAGGCCCACCCGGACGTGATGAATGTTTTCCTGAATGTGTTCGACGAAGGACGGATTACCGACAACAAGGCGCGTCTGATCGACTGCTCGAACGCACTCTTTGTCATGACTTCGAACCTCGGGGCGGGCGAAGTGGACTTTCGCACCGCCAAGACCGACGAATTGCGCGCGCTGGCCGAGCGCTTCATGCGCCGCGAGCTGGTGAACCGGATCAGCGGCGTCATTGGCTTTCGGCCCCTCGACACCAAGCACCGCGCGAAAATCCTCGACCAAATCCTCGCGGAGAAGGCGCGATTGTTCGAGGCTGAAAAGGGCCTGATTATCGAAGTCGATCAGTTAGCCAGAAGCGTTTTGCTTGAACGTAGCCACAGCCCGGATCTGGGCGCGCGGCCGCTTGAGCGCGCAGTCGATGAGTCGGTGGTTCAGCCCCTGGTCGATGCATGGTTCGCAAATCGGCTAAGAGCTGGTCGGGTTCGATTTACTGTGGCAGCGCCAGCGCAGTCTTCGCCGCGCGATCTGCCCGTTAATGTCACCATCCTTGGCGGTGCGCGTGGAAGTGGAGGTGGCCGAGCAACCTCGTCGAGCACGGCAACGATTACATTTTCGCAAGATTAGCCAGCGGGGATTGGAAGATGGCGCAGACATTGACGTTGACCTTCATGAGCGGATCGCGCGACGGCGAGGTAGTACAACTCGCAACCGTCGGCTCGCCTCCCTCGGTTTCGATCGGACGAACTGCGCAATGCGAACTGGTGATATCCGATGACCCCGATCTGTCGCGCCGCCACGCTCGAATCTTCTGGAGCGGCTCGTCCTGGATGCTGGAAGATCTGGGCAGCAGCAACGGAAGCTTCATCGGCGAGTTCCAGGCCGCGCGCAGACTTTCGGGACCTAGCGCGATCTATGACGGCGAGATTTTTCGGGTGGGGCTTACGCGCTTGCGCTTGGGTGGTGTGAAGAACGAACGCCTTGCGACTGCCGCCGCAACTGCCATTGCAACACGATCCTGACCTGGTCGCCGTTACATCATCCTTCATTTCACCGGAAACGACCGGTTACGTAATGCTCGGCCTCCCTCTTGCCGATGCCTTATGTCCATTATATCAATCGTTTGCGCGGTGCGGGATCATGGCACTCACAAGCGCAAGGCCATGACGCCGAGCGCGACGGCGCAGGCGCCGATCAGACGTTGTCGGCCGAACGGTTCCTTGAGAAAAATGCTGCCGAGCATGGCGGCGAATATGACCGAGGTCTCACGTAGGGCTGCCACGGCGGCGACCGGGGCCCGGATCATGGCCCAGAGCACGATGCTGTATGAGGCGATGAGAAACAGTCCCCCGCCGAGCCCGCGCCGCCAATGACGCAAGGCGTACTGCAATGCAGCCTGCCGGCGCAGGACGACGACGAGTCCAACGAAAATGAGGCCCTGCAGTAGCAGCAGCCAAGCGACGTAGCCCGGTGCCGTCGTGGAAACACGCACACCCGCCCCGTCCACCAGGGTATAGCTCGCGATGATCACTGCGTTCGTAAGCGCCCATAAGGTCGCGTCGCGTTGAACGCGGCCTTTTTGCAGCAGGCCGATGCTGACAATACCGCCGCTGATCATGGCAATGCCCAGCCACATGATTGCGCTTGGGCGCTCATTGAGCAGCGCGGCGCCGAACAGCGCCACCAGCAATGGCGCCGTGCCGCGCATGAGGGGATAGGCATGTCCCAGATCGCCTTCGCGGTAGGCGCGCGCAAGCGTCGCAAAGTAGCCGACGTGGATCGAGATCGAGGCAGCCAGGAAAGGCCAGCTCGCGCTTGCCGGTATCGGCATGGCGCCGATCAGCGGCAGCGACAGGAGGCTCGCGCCGGCTGCAACCAGAGCAGTGTCCAGCACCACGTCACGGCTGGACTTGATGATGGCGTTCCAACTTGCGTGCAGTAGCGCTGCGCCCAGCACCAGCGCCGTTACCAGGGGCGAAAGCTCCATTACGGCATTCCGACGCCTTCAGGCGGTGAGAACCTGCAGCGGATCATCGTATGGGTAATGCAATGCGTCGGCGACCTCCTTGCACGTGACCTTGCCTTGACAGACGTTGAGCCCGGCGCGCAGGTGCGGATTGTCCAGCAGCGCCTGCCGGTAACCTGTGTCGGCCAGCGCGAGTACATAAGGCAGGGTTGCGTTGTTCAAGGCAAAGGTCGAAGTTCGAGGAACGCCCCCGGGCATGTTGGCGACGCAATAATGAACCACGTTGCCAACCATGTAGGTCGGCGCCGCGTGGCTGGTCGGATGCGAGGTGTCGAAGCAGCCACCCTGGTCTATGGCGACGTCTACCACCACGGCGCCTGGTTTCATCGCGCTCACCATCTGTTGCGACACCAGTTTCGGTGCGGCGGCGCCCGGGATCAGCACGCCGCCGATCACCATGTCCGCCGACAGCACATGGCGCTCTATGTTGTCGCGATTGGAGAACAGCGTAACCGCGCGCGCGCCGAGCAACAGTTCGATGCGCCGCAGTGCGTCGACATTGCGATCAAGCACCACCACCTGGGCGCCTGCTCCCACCGCCATCCGCGCGGCATTCGATCCGACCACGCCGGCCCCGAGAATGACGACCTTGGCGGGCGGCACACCTGGGACACCGCCAAGCAGAATACCCATGCCGCCCTGCGCCTTTTCCAGGTTGTGCGCACCCGCCTGCACCGACATGCGCCCTGCGACTTCGGACATGGGCGCGAGCAGCGGCAGGCCGCCGCCGGGCGCGGTGACCGTTTCGTAAGCGATGCAGATCGCGCCGCTTTGCACGAGGTCACGGGTTTGTTCCGGATCGGGCGCCAGATGCAGATAGGTGAAAAGGATCTGGCCGGATCGCAGGCGCTTGCGCTCGAGCGGCTGCGGCTCTTTCACTTTTACGATCATCTCGGCTCGCGCAAAGATTTCCTCGGCGCTGTTGACGATCGCGGCGCCGGCCGCCTGATAGACGCTGTCGGCCGTGCTGATGCCGGCCCCTGCATCGTGCTCGACCAGAACTTGGTGGCCATGGGCGGTGAGTTCGCGCACGCTGGCGGGAGTGAGTCCGACGCGGTATTCGTGGGTTTTGATTTCCCTGGGGACCCCGATAAGCATTTCTTGCTCCTAATCGTTGAATCAGATTGCGGCGCGTGCATCCAATTTCGCGTATCCGCGGCACGCCGAACGCGTGCCGGTGCATCTGCCAAGGATTGCAAATCCGAACCTGAGCGGATATTCCTGCGCCGCGTAGCTCCGCCGCAGGATCAAGCTTAGCATCACCGGGCGCGAATCCAAGCGCTGCGCCGTGCATACGCCTTCGACCAGCTTTACGTTCGGAGGAATCGGGCTTATCGGGGAAGGATATCTGGGCACGGAGCCATCGAATTCGAAAGGTGACCGGTGCTGCTAAGCACGAGCTTTGGATGCGGGTCTTGTGCGGATCGGTGCGCGGCTTCTATTGAACCATGGCGGTGCCAGGCGCAGAATGCGGCTGAGGCGGCGCTGCTGGTGCGGTACACATCGCGCGTCCGCTGCCGCAACCTACGCGACAGTGCAAGCGAACCAAGGAGCCCATTCGTGACTACGGTCGAGAACAAGACGAAGGTAAGCATTCTGACTGGCACATACCGGGTAAAAGGTTATATCGATCTTTTGCCCGGCGCCAGGGTGACGGACTACCTAGTGGAATCCAAGGACTTCATCGCGGTAACCGATGCCGAGGTGTGGGAGTTGGGAAACCATCATGTTCTCAGCGCCCCCTTCATCAACGTAAGCCGCGACCACATCGAGATTGTTGCTCCGGAAGAATGACCGGAACCAAGGTAGTGCTTCGTGCAGAATTCGATCGTGCGAGCAATGTTTGTGGCTGCATTTAATTGACCGGCTTAGATCAAACGCTGTAAAATCCTACAGTTTTAGATGCGTATTCACACAGCGACTTGGATATCAAGGTAATGAGCAGCCGATTGGTCGCGGGTAACTGGAAAATGCACGGCAGCCTTGCCGCAAATCGGCGCTTGCTCGAAGCACTTGAGCAAGGCTTGCGCGGCAGCGACGGCGCGCAGTGGGCGGTATGCGTGCCCTATCCCTACCTCGCGCAAGCTGAATCGGCTTTGCGTGGAACGTCCATCGCCTGGGGTGCGCAGAACCTGAGCGAATGGGCGCAGGGCGCCTATACGGGCGAAGTGTCCGGCGCCATGCTGCGCGATTTTGGCTGCCGTTATGTTCTTGTCGGCCATTCGGAGCGGCGCGCGCTGCACGGTGAAACCGACAAGCAGGTAGCGGCAAAGTTTCAGGCAGCGCAGGGGTCTGGTCTGATCCCGATCCTGTGCGTGGGTGAAACGCTGCAGGAACGCGAGAGCGGGGTAACCGAAATCGTGGTCGGGCGCCAACTCGCGGCCGTGCTCGATTCAAGCGGGGTCGGCGCGCTGGCGAATGCGGTGGTGGCCTACGAGCCGGTGTGGGCGATCGGCACCGGCAGGACCGCAACGCCTGAGCAGGCGCAGACGGTGCACGCGTTCATTCGCGGCGTCGTCGCCAGGCAGGATGCCAAGTTGGCGGCGGGGCTGACCATTTTGTACGGCGGCAGCGTAAAAGGGGCCAATGCGAAGGACTTATTCGCGATGGCCGACATAGACGGCGGGTTGATAGGCGGTGCCTCGTTGATCGCAGAGGAGTTCATTGCGATTTGCGCGGCGGCACGCAAGACTTAGACACGACATGGGACAAGGCGCGCGATGCTGCGCGTCGTTGGAATTGCGGTGGTTTCGCCATCTGCCATGGGCGGATGAGACCTAGCGGGTGAAGAAATGGAAATCTATTTAACATTGATTTTGACACTACATGTGCTCGTCGCACTGGCCCTCATATTTCTGGTCCTGCTTCAGCACGGCAAGGGTGCGGACATGGGCGCGGCATTCGGCAGCGGTTCTTCCGGCAGCCTTTTTGGCGCAACCGGCTCGGCCAACTTTCTTTCGCGCACAACGGCCGCGCTGGCAGTGATTTTTTTCCTCACCAGCCTGGGTCTGGCCTATGTGGCAACGCATAAGCCCAAGACCGGGGGAAGCGTGATGCAGGGCGTGAGTTCGCAACCCGCGGCACCAGCGGCAGCGCCTGCGGCTGAAGCGCCCAAGGCGGCGGATGCACCGACAGGCTCCAAGGCGAACGACGTACCAAAGTAGGAATTAGCGGCTAGGTCGCTAGAAGACTTTCAGGAGCGCTTTTCCGAGTCTCTGGTTTCCAGTCTCTGCTTAGAACCCAAACTGCCGACGTGGTGAAATTGGTAGACACGCTATCTTGAGGGGGTAGTGGCGAAAGCTGTGCGAGTTCGAGTCTCGCCGTCGGCACCAATTTAGATCGATGCATAGGCGTGACGCAGGGATCGGGCGCAAGCGACAGACCTTCCCGATTTGATGCGTCGACATCGAAAGTACTAGCAAGACGAGGGCGTTTGATCTAGGTCAACCCCGTAATCTGCTCAATGGTAGAGGATGTCGCCTGCTTGTGGGAGGCGACAAGTCCCAAGGATTTCACCAATGAACAATTATTGGATTTTCGACTCTAACCGCTGACGATCCATGCTTGAAAGCTACTTCCCTGTTCTGATGTTCATTTTGATCGGCGTCGCCGTCGGCATCGGGCCGATCGTGACAGGCGCGATACTGGGACCGCACCGACCGGACAGCGAAAAGAATTCCCCGTATGAATGCGGCTTCGAGGCATTCGAGGACGCGCGCATGAAGTTCGACGTGCGCTATTATCTGGTGGCGATTCTTTTCATCCTGTTCGACTTGGAAATCGCGTTCTTGTTTCCCTGGGCGATCGTCCTCGATCAAATCGGCTCGTTCGGATTTTGGTCCATGATGATCTTCGTCGCCATCCTGGTTGTCGGCTTCGTCTACGAATGGAAGAAAGGGGCGCTGGAGTGGGAGTAGCGACGTGAGCCTAGGAGCGGGGGCCCCGCGCAGCGGGGATGCGACCCGGGCGAACGGCGCCGAATTGCCTCGGTGCTATGGCGGGGCAACGGAGGTTTTCCATGGGAATTGAAGGAATCCTGCAAGAAGGCTTCGTCACGACCACGGCGGACAAGCTGATCAATTGGACCCGTACCGGGTCGATGTGGCCGATGACCTTCGGCCTTGCGTGTTGCGCGGTCGAAATGATGCATTCCGGCGCGGCACGCTATGACCTTGACCGCTTCGGCATCGTGTTTCGCCCCAGCCCGCGGCAATCGGATGTGATGATCGTCGCCGGCACCTTGTGCAACAAGATGGCGCCGGCATTGCGCAAGGTCTACGATCAGATGGCGGAACCGCGCTGGGTGATTTCCATGGGATCGTGCGCCAACGGCGGCGGCTACTATCACTATTCATATTCAGTGGTGCGCGGCTGCGACCGCATTGTGCCGGTGGATATCTACGTGCCCGGCTGCCCGCCCACGGCAGAGGCGCTGATTTACGGCATCATCCAGTTGCAGAACAAGATAAAACGCACCAATACGATCGCTCGCTAATGCTCGCTCAGACGATCGCCCGCTAACGCTCGCTCAGACAATCGCCCGCTAATGCTCGCTCAGACGATCGCCCGCTAATGCTCGCTCAGACAATCGTTCGCTAACGCTCGCTCAAACAATCGTCCGCTAAATGGTCGGTAAGCTAGAACAACTCAAGAACAATCTGGAAGCCGCGCTCGGCAGCCGTATTGTCAGCCTAACCCAGGCAGTGGGCGAAACTACGCTCGTCGTGAATTCGCCTGACTACGTTGCGATCGCACAAACGCTGCGCGATGATCCCGGCCTCGCTTTCGCGCAACTCATGGACCTTGCCGGCGTCGACTATTCCGCCTATGGCGATGGCGCGCCTGCGAGCAGGGAGCAGGGCTCCCGCGCGCGGGATGCGACCGACCGCGAGTCTGGCGCAGGCCCGTCGGGCGCAGGCGCTGCTTCCGCCTCCAGGGTCACATCCCCTGAAGGGGCCCCTGTTCCGCCCTCCGGCGGGCCATGGAAGGGCAAACGCTTCGCCGTCGTTTCGCAATTGCTCTCGCTCAAGCACAACTGGCGCGTGCGCCTGCGTGTGTTCGCGCCGGACGACGAATTCCCGATAGTGGACACGCTCACCGGCATCTGGAACAACGCCAACTGGTATGAGCGCGAGGCCTTCGATCTATTCGGCATCATGTTCTCCGGCCACCCCGATCTGCGCCGCATTCTCACCGACTACGGTTTCATCGGCCATCCGTTCCGCAAGGATTTTCCGATCTCTGGCCATGTCGAGATGCGTTACGACCCGCAACAGAAGCGCGTCATCTATCAGCCGGTAAGCATCGAGCCGCGCGAGATTACGCCGCGCATCATCCGTGAAGAACAGTACGGGGACCTTGGCCATGGCTGAGATCCGCAATTACACGATGAACTTCGGTCCGCAGCATCCGGCGGCGCACGGCGTGCTGCGGCTGGTGCTGGAGCTGGACGGCGAAGTGGTGGTGGGGGCCGACGCGCATATCGGCATGCTGCACCGCGCGACCGAGAAACTGGCCGAACACAAGACCTATGTCCAGGCGCTGCCGTACATGGATCGCATGGACTATTTTTCGGTGATGGCCAACGAGCACGCCTATTGCATGGCGGTCGAACGCCTACTCGGCATCAAGCTGCCCGAACGCGCGCAGTACATCCGCGTCATGTTCGACGAGATCACGCGCTGCCTGAGCCACCTCTTGTTCCTCGGCGCCCAAGGCCTGGACTTGGGCGCGATGACCATGTTCCTGTACACGTTTCGCGAGCGCGAGGACCTGTTCGACATGTACGAAGCGGTATCCGGCGCGCGCGTGCACGCGGCCTACTACCGTCCGGGCGGTGTCTATCGCGATCTGCCCGACGCCATGCCGAAGTATGCGGCAACCAAAATCCACGGCGCCAAGGCGGTGTCGCAACTGAACGAGGCCCGCTCGGGCAGCCTGCTCGATTTCATCGAGGATTTCACCGAGCGCTTCCCGGCGCACATCGACGATTACGAAACCTTGCTCACGGACAACCGCATCTGGAAGCAGCGTACTGTCGGCATCGGCGTGGTTTCGCCAGAGCGTGCCATCGAGCTCGGTTTTACCGGCGTCATGCTGCGCGGTTCGGGCGTCGAATGGGATCTGCGCAGGAAACAGCCCTACGAAGTCTATGATCGGCTGGACTTCGATATCCCGGTAGGGGTGAATGGCGATACTTACGACCGCTACCTGGTGCGGGTAGAGGAGCTGCGCCAGGCGAATCGGATCATCCGCCAGTGTGTCGATTGGCTGCGCGCCAATCCCGGTCCGGTGATGGTGGACAATCACAAGATCGCGCCGCCCGCGCGCGTGGCCATGAAGGACAACATGGAAGAGCTGATCCATCATTTCAAGCTCTTCACCGAGGGTTATTGCGTTCCCGCGGGCGAAGCGTATGCCGTGGTCGAGCATCCGAAAGGCGAGTTCGGTGTCTATCTGGTGTCGGACGGGGCGAATAAGCCCTACCGCTTGAAAGTCCGCGGTGCCGGCTTCAACCACCTGCAGGCCTTGAGCGAGATGTCGCGCGGCCACATGATCGCCGACGTGGTCGCCATCATCGGCACGCTCGACTTCGTGTTCGGGGAAATCGACAGGTAATCGCTGTGATGAATTTTGGTGAATGACATGCTGAGCGCAGAATCATTGAAGAAGATCGATCGCGAGATCGCCAAGTTTCCCGCCGAGCAGAAGCAATCGGCGGTAATCGCGGCGCTCGCCATCGCGCAGCGCGAGAAGGGTTGGCTCGCGACCGAGACCATGGATTTTGTCGCGCGCTATCTCGGCATGGCGCCCGTCGCCGTCTACGAGGTCGCGACTTTCTACAACATGTTCAACCTGAAGCCCTGCGGCAAGCACAAGGTTACGGTTTGCACCAACCTGCCATGTGCGCTTTCGGGCGGCGCGGATGCCGCCGAGCACTTGAAGAAGCGCCTGGGAGTGGATTTCGACGAGACCACCGCCGATGGCCGCATCACGCTCAAGCAGGGCGAGTGCATGGGCGCCTGCGGCGATGCGCCGGTGCTGCTGGTGAATAACGAGCGCATGTGCAGCTTCATGTCCGATGAAAAGCTCGACCAACTGCTCGCGGAGCTGAAGTGATGCTCGACTACGGCCCAGATGCCATCCTGATGAAGGGGTTGGACGGCTCGAACTGGCACCTCAGGGATTACGAGGCGCGCGGCGGCTATGGCGCGCTGAAAAAGATATTCAGCGAAAAGATCACGCCCGATGCGGTGGTGGCCGAAGTAAAGAAATCGGGGCTGCGCGGCCGCGGCGGCGCGGGCTTTCCGGCCGGGCTGAAGTGGAGCTTCATGCCCAAGCAGTACGCCGGTCCCAAGTATCTCGTGTGCAATACCGACGAGGGTGAGCCGGGCACGTTCAAGGACCGCGACATCATGCGCTACAACCCGCACATGCTGATCGAGGGCATGATCATTGCGGCCTATGCGATGGGTACCGCGGTCGGCTACAACTACATCCACGGCGAGATCTGGGCCGAATACGAACAGTTCGAAAAGGCGCTGGACGAAGCGCGTGCCGCCGGCTACCTCGGCAAGAACATTCTCGGTAGCGAATTTTCGTTCGAGCTCTACGCCGTGCATGGCTACGGTGCCTATATCTGCGGCGAGGAGACGGGCCTGCTCGAGTCGATCGAGGGCAAGAAAGGGTGGCCGCGCTTCAAGCCGCCGTTCCCTGCGAGCTTCGGCCTATACGGCAAGCCGACCACCATCAACAACACCGAAACATTCGCCGCAGTGCCCTGGATCATCAACAACGGCGGCGACGCGTTCCTTGCCTTGGGCAAGCCCAATAACGGCGGCACCAAGCTGTTTTCCGTTTCCGGGCATGTCGTACGGCCGGGCAACTACGAACTGAAGCTGGGAACGCCGTTCGCGCAGCTGCTGGACATGGCGGGCGGGATGCGCGCAGGCAAGAAGATAAAGGCAGTCATTCCAGGGGGCTCATCGGCACCGGTTGTGCCCGGACATATCATGATGCAAACCGACCTCGATTACGATGCCATCGCGAAGGCCGGGTCGATGCTGGGTTCAGGCGCGGTGATCGTGATGGACGAAACGACCTGCATGGTGCGCGCGCTGGAGCGCCTGGCGTATTTCTACTTCGAAGAATCCTGCGGCCAGTGCACACCCTGCCGCGAGGGTACCGGCTGGATGTACCGCATGGTGCACCGCATAGAGCACGGCAAAGGCCGGCAGGAAGACCTGGACGTACTCACCAACGTTGCCGACAACATTTCAGGGCGCACCATATGCGCGCTCGGGGATGCCGCTGCGTTCCCCGTGAAGAGCTTCATCAAGCATTTCCGCGACGAGTTCCAGTACCACATTGACCACAAGTGCTGCATGGTGAGTGCTCGCGGCGGCTACTCTAGCGTAGCGGCCGCATCCGCCGAGCGGGCAGCCTGAGAACAACATGCTGAAAGTAGAAATAAACGGCAGACAAACCGAGGTGCAGAACGGCGCCACCGTAATGGACGCGGCCAATGCGCTTGGTATAGCCATTCCGCACTTCTGCTACCACAAGAAGCTGTCGATCGCCGCCAACTGCCGCATGTGCCTGGTGCAGGTCGAAAAAGCGCCTAAGCCCATGCCGGCTTGCGCCACCCCGGTCACCGACGGCATGAAGGTGTTCACCCAGTCCGAGTACGCCAGGACCGCGCAGAAGGCCGTGATGGAGTTCCTGCTCATCAACCATCCGCTCGACTGCCCGATATGCGATCAGGGCGGCGAATGCCAATTGCAGGACCTTGCAGTCGGCTATGGCAAGGGCGCATCGCGCTACCGCGAAGAAAAGCGCGTCGTGTTTCACAAGAACGTCGGCCCGCTGATCTCGATGGAAGAAATGAGCCGCTGCATCCACTGCACGCGCTGCGTGCGCTTCGGCCAGGAAATCGCCGGAGTCATGGAACTCGGGATGATGGGGCGCGGCGAACATTCTGAAATCGTGTCCTTCGTCGGGCATTCGGTCGATTCCGAACTCTCGGGCAACATGATCGATCTGTGCCCGGTGGGGGCGCTTACGAGCAAGCCGTTCCGCTACAGCGCGCGCACATGGGAGCTCGCGCGCAGAAAATCGGTAAGCCCGCACGATAGCCTCGGGTCCAACCTGGTCGTGCAAGTGAAGGCGGGTACGGTGATGCGCGTGCTGCCGCTTGAAAACGAGGAGCTGAACGAATGCTGGCTCTCGGATCGCGACCGCTTTTCCTATGAGGGGCTCAATTGCGCCGACCGGCTTACGCGTCCGATGATCAAGCGCGACGGGCAGTGGCAGGAGGCCGAGTGGCAGGAGGCCCTGGATACGGTTGCGAACGGCCTGAAACGTGTTTTGTCGGCGCACGGGCCGCAGGCGCTCGGAGGGCTGGCCGCGCCGCACTCCACCCTGGAAGAGCTGTCGTTGCTGGGCAAATTGGTGCGCGGCGTCGGCAGCGAGAACGTTGATTTTCGTCTGCGCCAATCGGATTTTTCCGCCGACGGCAAGCGTAGCGGCGCCCCGTGGCTGGGCATGAAGATCGCCGATTTCGGCAAGCTTGATCGCGTACTCGTCGTAGGTTCATTCCTGCGCAAGGACCACCCGCTCGTTGCCAACCGTTTTCGCCAGGCGGCCAAGCGCGGCCAGCAGGTCAATCTTCTGCATGCCGCGGACGACGACTTGCTGATGCCGTTAGCCAACAAAGCCATAGTGGCGCCGCAGGAACTGCCCGACGCCCTGGCTCAGGTCGTGAAAGCGGTGGCCGAGGCGAAGCAGCAGTCCGCACTGGCGGGCCTGGCCGCGGTCAAAGTCGGCGACGCAGCGCGCAACATCGCCGCGAGTCTCGTCTCGGGCAAGAGCGTCGGCATATTCCTCGGCAATCTGGCAGCACAACACCCGCAGGCGGCGCAGCTGCAACTGCTCGCGCAGGAGCTGGCGACGCTGCTCGGGGCGGCGTTCGGCTTTTTCGGCGAGGGCGCCAACAGCGTCGGCGGCTATCTGGCGCAGGCCGTGCCCGGGGCAGGCGGCCTCAATGCGGCAGCCATGCTGGCCGCTCCGCGCAAGGCCTACCTATTATTGAACGTCGAGCCTGATCTTGACTGCCACGATCCGCGCGCCGCGGCGAAGGCGATGGACGCGGCGGAGTTCGTTGTCGGGTTGACGGCGTACAAGGGTTCTGCGCTGGATTACGCCGATGTGCTGCTGCCGATCGCGCCTTTCACCGAAACTTCCGGCAGCTTCGTCAATGCAGAAGGCCGCATACAGAGCTTCAACGGCGTGGTCAAACCGCTGGGCGACGCGCGCCCGGCCTGGAAGGTGCTGCGCGTGCTCAGCAACCTGCTCGGCGTCGCCGGTTTCGACTACGATAGCAGCGAACAGGTGCGCGACGAACTCGGCAGCGACATCGCGGGCAGGCTCGGCAACCGGCTAAACGGCGCGGCGCTCGCGCTAGCAGCCGCGAACGCAGGACTGCAACGGCTGACCGAAGTGCCCGTTTATTTCAGCGACGCCATCGTGCGCCGCGCGCAATCGCTGCAAAAGACGCGCGACGCCGCGGCGCCGCGTGCGTGGATGAACCAGGCGCTGCTCGATCAGCTTGGCCTCGCGCAAGGCCAGAGCGTGAAGATTAAGCAGGGACCCGGCGAAGCCGTTCTGAGCGTTGGGCTCGATGCGGGTCTGCCGCGCTATTGCGTACGCGTAGCGGCTGCACACGCCTCCACGCGTAACCTCGGGCCGATGTTCGGCGAAGTCAGGGTGGAGCCGCAGTAATGATGGAGCTCTACACCAACGTCGTCGCGACCGGGCTCGGCATTGCCCAGGGCTGGTTCGGGCCGGTGCTCGGCACCGCCATTTTCATCGTGTTCAAGACTTCAGTGCTCATCATGTGCATCGTCGGGCCGATGTTGGGCGGGGTGGCCTACTTGACGCTGCTTGAGCGCAAGGTCATCGGCTACATGCAGGCGCGCATCGGTCCGAATCGCGTCGGTCCGCTCGGCTTGCTGCAACCGATCGCAGACGGCATAAAGCTGGTGTTCAAGGAAATTGTCCTTCCGGCGGGCGCCGACAAAGTCCTGTTGGTGCTGGCGCCGGTGATTTCTCTCACGGTGGCGTTGGCAGCCTGGGCGGTAGTGCCGTTCAGCCCGCAAGTGGTGCTCGCAGACGTCAATGCCGGGCTGCTCTACATCTTGGCCATCACCTCGATGGGCGTGTATGGCGTCATCGTCGTCGGCTGGGCCTCGAATTCGAAATACGCCTTCCTCGGCGCGATGCGCGCTGCGGCGCAGATCGTCGCCTACGAAATCGCCATGGGTTTCGCCTTGGTATGCGTGCTGCTGGTGTCGCACAGCCTCAATCTCACCGACATCGTCATGGGGCAGACTAAAGGCCGCTTCGCCGAGATGGGGCTCAATTTCCTCTCCTGGAACTGGCTGCCGCTGTTTCCTATGCTGCTCGTGTATTTCATTTCCGGCGTGGCCGAGACGCAGCGCGCCCCGTTCGACATGGCCGAGGGCGAATCGGAGATCGTGGGTTTTCACGTCGAGTGTTCCGGCATGATCTTCGGCGTGTTCTCGATGGCGGAATACGCCAACATGATCCTGGTGTCGACGCTTACCACCATCATGTTCTTCGGCGGGTGGGCCGCGCCGCTCGACACGCCGTTACTGAATCTCATCCCGAGCGCAGTCTGGCTGCTGGCGAAGGTGCTGTGCCTGCTGTTCCTGTTCTTGTGGTTCCGCGCCACGTTCCCGCGCTATCGCTACGACCAGATCATGCGTCTTGGCTGGAAAGTGTTCATTCCTGCGACCATCGTCTGGCTGGTATTGATCGCCGCGTGGATGCAGACGCCTTTCTCGATCTGGAGATGACCGGCCATGATTGAGAACATCCGCGAATTTTTCAGGACCTTCCTGCTCTACGAACTGGTGAAGGGCCTGGCGGTCACCGGGCGTCATTTGTTCGCGCGCAAAGTCACGGTGCAGTATCCCGAGGAACATACGCCGCAGTCGCCGCGCTTTCGCGGTCTGCACGCCTTGCGCCGCTATCCCAACGGCGAGGAACGCTGCATCGCGTGCAAACTGTGCGAGGCGGTGTGCCCGGCGCTGGCGATCACCATCGAATCGGAGCAGCGCGCCGACGGCACGCGCCGGACGACGCGCTACGACATCGACCTCAATAAGTGCATTTTCTGCGGCTTTTGCGAGGAATCCTGCCCGGTCGATTCCATCGTCGAGACGCGCATCCTCGAATATCACGGCGAGAAGCGCAGCGACCTGCATTACACCAAGGAAATGCTGCTGGCCGTGGGCGACCGCTACGAGGCGCAAATCGCTGCGGATCGCGCTTCGGACGCGGCGTACCGGTGATCAACCTATGAACATCGAAATCATCGTTTTCTACTTTTTCGCGACGGTCCTGGTGCTCTCGGCGCTGCGCGTCATCACCGCGCGCAATCCGGTGCATGCGGCGCTGGCCCTGGTGCTGGCGTTCTTCACTGCGGCTGGCATCTGGATGCTGCTGCGGGCCGAGTTTCTCGCGATCGTGCTGGTGCTGGTCTACGTCGGCGCGGTGATGGTGTTATTCCTGTTCGTGGTGATGATGCTCGACATCAATCTTGACCGGTTGCGCGAAGGCTTCTGGAACTACCTGCCGCTCGGCGCCGCAGTCGGCATCCTGATGGTCATCGAAATGGTGCTGGTGCTGGGCGGCAAGTATTTCGGCGCGGAGCACCTGCCGAATCCGGCCGACCCGGGCAAGGGATACAGCAATACCAAGGAACTCGGGCAGATCCTGTATACAGACTATGTCTATCCGTTTGAACTCGCGGCGGTGATCCTGCTGGTGGCGATCGTCGCGGCGATCGCGCTCACCATACGCAAGCGCAAGGACACCAAGTACCAGGACCCGTCGCGGCAGGTTCGGGTCAAACGCGCCGACCGGGTTCGCCTGGTTTCGATGCCGTCAGAGAAGAGGGAGGGCTGATCGTGCCGTCGTTACCCGCTTTGTCGTTGTCGCACTTCCTGATACTCGGCGCGCTGCTGTTTGCCATCAGCGTCGTCGGCATCTTCCTGAATCGCAAGAACGTCATCATCCTGTTGATGGCGATCGAACTGATGCTGCTCGCGGTGAACATGAACTTCATCGCGTTCTCGTATTACCTGCACGACATCTCCGGACAGGTGTTCGTGTTCTTCATCCTGACAGTGGCGGCGGCGGAGTCGGCCATCGGCCTCGCGATCCTGGTGGTGCTGTTCCGTAATCTCGCCACGATCAACGTCGACGACCTGAATGCGTTGAAGGGCTAGGGGAAGGCCATGGCGAAGGAGCAGCGGATGAGAGAGTGCGGTGCGCCGGCGCACGGCCCTATTACCGATCACGCTACGCTTAGAACAAGAATATGACATCGATGCAACAACTCTATCTGCTCGTGCCGCTGGCGCCCCTCGCCGGCGCGCTGATCGCCGGCCTCGCCGGCCGCGCGATCGGGCGCGCGGGCGCGCACTGGGTGACCATCATCGGCGTGGCGATATCGTTCTTCGCTTCGCTCGCGATCATGCTCGATGTGATGAACGGCAACGTGTTCAACGGCAGCGTATACACCTGGCTGACCTCGGGCGCGACTCGCTTCGAAGTCGGCTTTCTCATCGACCGGCTGACGGTGCTGATGATGGTGGTGGTTTCCTTCGTCTCGCTGATGGTGCACATCTACACTATCGGCTACATGGCTGACGATCCGGGCTACCAGCGCTTTTTCGCGTACATCGCGCTCTTCACCTTCTCCATGCTGATGCTGGTGATGTCCAACAACTTCCTGCAGCTATTCTTCGGCTGGGAGGCGGTGGGCTTGGTGTCCTACCTGCTGATCGGCTTCTGGCACACGCGGCCGACAGCGATCTACGCCAACCTCAAGGCGTTCCTGGTGAACCGGGTCGGCGATTTCGGTTTTCTGCTCGGTATCGGACTGATCCTCGCCACTTTCGGCACGCTCGATTACGCCACCGTGTTCTCGCAGGCCCCGGGCATGGCCAGGAGCGCTATCGAAATCATTCCAGGGTCGCCCTGGCTGCTCATATCGGTGATCTGTATTTGCCTCTTCATCGGCGCCATGGGCAAATCGGCGCAATTTCCGCTGCACGTCTGGCTGCCCGATTCGATGGAAGGCCCGACGCCGATCTCGGCCTTGATCCATGCGGCGACCATGGTGACGGCGGGCATATTCATGGTGGCGCGCATGTCGCCACTGTTCGAGTTGTCGCAGGCGGCGCTGTCCTTCGTGCTGGTGATCGGCGGCATCACCGCATTCTTCATGTCGCTGATCGCGGTGGTGCAATACGACATCAAGCGCGTGGTTGCGTATTCGACCTTGTCGCAACTCGGCTACATGACTGTCGCGCTCGGTGCGTCGGCCTATTCGGTCGCCATCTTCCACCTCATGACGCACGCTTTTTTCAAGGCGGTGCTGTTCCTCGGCGCGGGCTCGGTGATAATCGCCATGCACCACGAACAAGACATGCGCAAGATGGGCGGCTTGAGGAAGTACATGCCGATCACCTACCTAACCATGTTGATCGGCGCGCTGGCGAATGCCGGGCTACCGCCCTTCGCGGGATTTTTCTCCAAGGACTCGATCATAGAGGCGGTGCACTTGTCGCATACACCGGGTGCCGGTTTCGCCTATTTGATGGTGCTCGCCGGCGTGTTCGTAGGCGGGCTCTATTCCTTCCGCCTGATCTTCTATGCCTTCCACGGCAAGGAACGCTTCGGCGCGCATGACCACGGCCACGATGCCGGGCACGCCGCCGCCAAGGATGATCATGCCCATGCCGGCCACGGCGCCGTTAAGGATGACCATGGCCATGATGCTGGCCACGGTCATGGGGCACCGCACGAATCGCCGGCAGTGGTGACGCTGCCTCTCATTTTGCTTGCGATTCCCTCGGTCGCCGCCGGCTGGCTCATAGGCACGGTGCTCTACGGCGGGTATTTCGGCTCCTCCATATTCATTGCGCCCGAGCACGCGGGATTGGCGGAAATGGCGCGTGATTACCACGGCGTGGTAACGATGGCGCTGCACGGTCTCACCAGCCTGCCGTTCTGGTTCGCTCTTGCAGGCGCGGTGACCGCCTGGTACCTGTATATCGTGAACCCCGAGCTGCCGGCAGTGCTGCGCAAGAAGGCCGGTTTCCTCGTCACGATTCTGGAGGAGAAGTACGGATTCGACCGCTTCAACGACTGGTTCTTCGCCGGCGGAGCGCGCGCGGTCGGCGGCGGCCTGTGGAAACTTGGCGATGTGACCATCATCGACGGCTTGATGGTCAACGGCACGGCGCGACTGGTCGGCTGGATTTCGGGCCTGGTACGCCTGTTCCAGACCGGTTACATCTACCATTACGCCTTCACCATGATCATCGGCGTGTTCGTTCTGCTCACATTGTGGTTCCGGCAGGCTTAGGAGAAAGACGATGACTTCCGCTCCTTGGCTCAGCCTTTCCATCTGGATCCCGATCCTGTTCGGCACCGCGGTGCTTGCCTTCAGCGACCGCCATGCGGCGCAAATCCGCCAGATATCGCTGATAGGCGCGGTGCTCGGCCTTGCCGTGACCCTGCCGCTTTACTCAGGCTTCAACCTGCAGACGAGCGCCATGCAGTTCGTCGAGCTTTCACCCTGGATCCCGCGCTTCAGCATCAATTACCACCTTGGCATCGACGGGATTTCCGTGCCGTTCATCCTGTTGAACAGCTTCATCACCGTGCTGGTGGTGCTCGCGGGCTGGGAGTCGATCAGACAGCGCGTGGCGCAGTACATGGCGGCCTTCCTCATCATGTCGGGCCTCCTGAACGGGGTGTTCGCCGCACTCGACGCCATGCTCTTCTACGTGTTCTTCGAAGCGACCCTGATCCCGATGTACCTGGTAATCGGAGTCTGGGGCGGTCCGAACCGCGTCTACGCCGCGGTGAAGTTCTTTCTGTATACGCTGCTCGGGTCCCTCTTGATGCTGGTCGCCTTCCTTTACCTCTACGACAAGTCAGGCGGCAGTTTCTCGATTCTCGACTGGCACAAGCTGCCGCTCGCGCTGACGCCGCAGATACTGCTGTTCGTCGCGTTCTTCCTCGCGTTTGCGGTCAAGGTGCCGATGTGGCCGGTGCACACCTGGCTGCCCGACGCCCACGTCGAAGCGCCCACCGGAGGCTCGGCGGTGCTGGCGGCGATCCTGTTGAAGCTCGGCGCCTACGGCTTCATCCGCTTCTCGCTGCCGGTGCTGCCCGACGCGAGTCATGCGCTCTCCGGTTTCATGATCACGCTGTCCTTGATCGCGGTGGTCTACATCGGCTTGGTGGCGCTGGCGCAGGCCGACATGAAGAAGCTGATCGCGTATTCCTCGATCGCGCACATGGGTTTCGTCACGCTCGGCTTCTTCATCTTCAATGCCTACGGCGTGGAAGGGTCGCTGGTGCAGATGATCTCGCACGGCTTCGTCTCGGCTGCGTTGTTCCTGTGCGTCGGCGTGATGTACGATCGCATGCACAGCCGGCAAATCGCCGACTACGGCGGCGTAGTCAATACCATGCCCAAGTTCGCATCCTTCATGATGCTCTTCGCCATGGCCAACTGCGGGCTTCCGGCCACGAGCGGCTTCGTCGGTGAATTCATGGTCATCATGGGGGCGCTGAAGCACAGCTTCTGGATCGGTTTTATCGCCGCGACTACGCTCATAACCGGTGCCGCCTACACCCTGTGGATGTACAAGCGCGTAATCTTCGGCGCCGTCGCCAACGAGCACGTGGCGGCGTTGAAGGACATCGGCGCGCGCGAATTTCTGGTGCTGGGACTGCTTGCGCTTGCCGTGCTCGGCATGGGACTTTATCCGCTGCCATTCACCGAAGTGATGCACGCCTCGGTCAACGACCTGCTGCAGCATCTCGCGGTCAGCAAGCTGTAAGGCCTATCTCATGAATTTCACCACGCCCAATTTGGTGCCTGCCTACCCCGAGATGTTCCTGCTCGTCATGGCCTTGGCGATATTGGTCATCGATCTGTTTCTGCAGCAGCGCCAGCGCTACATAACGCTGGCATTGTCGCAACTGACACTGCTCGGCTGCGCCGTGCTCACCCTCGATGTCGGATTCCTTACCGAGGGCCAGCTCGCCTATACCTTCAACAACATGTTCGTGTCGGATCTGATGGGGCACGTGCTCAAGCTCGCGGCCTATCTGGCCGTGTCGATGATCCTGGTCTATTCGCGCGACTATATGAGCGACCGCGGGCTGTACAAGGGCGAATTGTTCGTGCTCGTGCTGTTTGCGCTGCTCGGCATGATGGTGATGATCTCGGCCAACCATTTCCTGACCCTGTACCTGGGCCTGGAGCTGCTGTCGCTGTCGCTCTACGCGCTGGTCGCGCTCAATCGCGACTCGGCCAAGTCGACCGAGGCGGCGATGAAATACTTCGTGCTCGGTGCGCTCGCATCCGGGCTGCTGCTCTACGGCATGTCCATGATCTACGGCGCAACCGGCACGCTCGACATCACCGAAGTGGCGAAAGCGATCGCCACCGCCAACCCCGACAAGACGGTGCTGGCGTTCGGCCTGGTGTTCCTGGTGTCGGGCATGGCATTCAAGCTGGGCGTGGTACCGTTCCATATGTGGATCCCCGATGTGTATGACGGCGCGCCTACCGCCGTGACCCTGCTCATCGGATCGGCCCCCAAGCTGGCGGCGTTTGCCATGGCCATGCGCCTGCTCGTCAACGGGCTTCTCGATTTGGCGGTGGATTGGCAGCAAATGCTGACCATTCTTTCGGTGTTGTCGATGGCCGTGGGCAACCTCGCGGCCATCGCCCAGACCAATATCAAGCGCATGCTCGCCTATTCGACCATTTCGCACATGGGATTCGTGCTCTTGGGACTTCTCGCCGGCGTGGTCGATGGCAACTGGCTGAACGCAGCCGATGCCTACAGCGCCGCCATGTTCTATGTCATCACTTACGTGCTGACGGCCTTGGGCACGTTCGGCATGATACTGCTCTTGTCGCGCGCCGGCTTCGAGGCGGAGAATCTGGACGACTTCAAGGGCTTGAATGCGCGCAGTCCCTGGTACGCTTTCATCATGCTGCTCTTGATGTTCTCGCTTGCGGGCGTGCCGCCCACCGTGGGCTTCTACGCGAAGCTGACGGTGCTGCAGCCGCTCCTCGCGTCGGGGCAGATCTGGCTGGCTGTGGTAGCCGTGCTGTTCTCTTTGATCGGCGCGTTTTATTACTTGCGCGTCGTCAAGCTGATGTATTTCGACGAACCTACCGATTTGGCGCCGATCACGCCTAGCATGGATATGCGCGTGCTGATCTCGGCCAATGGATTGGCGATGCTCGCGCTCGGGATCATGCCCCAGTCGCTGCTGGCGGTGTGTTACTACTCCATTCGGGCCCTGTGAGCGCGGGCGCGAGCCTCCCAGTTCTGCTCCTACTTGCGCTAGCCAGTTTGCATTTGTTGCACCGTGGGATCCTGTTCGCTATTCGCGTGAGTCGCGGCCAATGAAGTTCGTCGAGCGACTGAAGCAAGCGTGGAACGCAGGGGAGACCCTGCTTTGCGTAGGCCTCGACCCTGATCCCGCCAGACTGCCGAAGCATCTGGCCGCGGCGAAGCATCCTTTTTTCGAGTTCGGCCGCGCGATTGTCGACGCCACGGCCGATCTGGTGTGCGCGTTCAAGCCGCAGATTGCCTACTATGCGGCCGCACGCGCCGAAGACCAACTCGAAATGACCATAGACCACATCCGGCGCCATCATGCGAGAATACCGGTGATACTCGACGCCAAGCGCGGCGATATCGGCAGCACGGCCGAGATGTATGCGAAAGAAGCGTTCGAGCGCTACCAGGCCGACGCGCTTACCGTCAATCCGTATCTTGGTTCCGATTCGCTTGCGCCTTACCTTGCATACGCCGACAAGGGCGTGATTGTGCTCTGCCGCACCTCCAACCCCGGCGCGCGCGATCTCCAGGACATTGAGAGCCGCGGCAGGAAGCTGTATCAGATCATCGCCGAAAAAGCGGCGCGCGACTGGAACGCAAACGGCAACGTGCTGCTGGTAGTGGGAGCCACCTACCCCGAGGAGTTGGGCGAGATCCGCGCCATCGTTGGCGATATGCCGATCCTGGTTCCGGGAGTGGGCGCCCAGGGTGGTGACGTCGCCGCCGTGATCGCGAACGGCGCGACCGCGGATGGGGCTGGGCTTATCATCAGCACCTCGCGCGCGGTGCTCTACGCGAGCAGCGGCGCAGACTACGCCGCTGCCGCGCGCTCGGCGGCGCTGCGGCTGCGCGACGAAATCAACCTCTACCGCAAGGCTAGGGCCGCCTGACAGGTTTGCAGTTAGGCAGCTGGTTTAGGCGAGCACGAGGGGATCATGTTCCCCGCTAGGGACACTCAGCAATGAAGCAAGCCGATATGACCGAGCTCGAGATCGCGAGCGAAACCGTATTCAAGGGCAAACTCTTGCACGTCAAATGCGATAGCGTGCGCCTGCCGGACGGCAAGGCCGCGACGCGCGAGTACGTTGAGCACAACGGCGCGGTGATGATCATTCCGGTGCTGGATTCGGGCGAGTTGGTGATGGAGCGCCAATACCGTTACGTCCTGCACCGGCACTGCCTTGAGTTTCCGGCCGGCAAGATCGATCCCGGCGAAGAGCCGCTTGCGACGGGCCGGCGCGAGCTGCTGGAGGAGACCGGCTATGTCGCGCGCGAATGGACCTACCTTGCGACCATCCACCCCACGGTGGCCTATTCCACCGAGCGCATCTTGGTCTATCTTGCGCGCGGTCTCGAGCACCACGGCAGCAAGCTCGACGAAGGCGAGTTTCTCGAAGTGCTGACATTGCCGCTCCCCGCGCTCCTCGACCTGGTGCGCTCGGGTGAGATCACCGACGTGAAGACGGTGATCGGTCTGTTCTGGCTGGAAAAGCTCATGCGCGGCGAGTGGACCGGCGGGCCTCTACTGCCTTAGTCGGCGCACGGGACTGGTGTCGCCACATCTGCGTGGATGCGCTGAACGCGACTGTTCAATGATTCAAGTATTATTGTATAATCATCGCATGGAAAAAAAGAGCGCGACCACCATTTTCGAATCGCTCGCCTCGGGCATCCGCCTGGATGTGTACCGCCTTCTGGTGCGCAAAGGCCCGGAAGGGATGGTCGCCGGGGAGATCGCCAGCGCGCTCGACATTCCGTCGACCAACCTCTCGTTTCATCTTAAGGCGCTCACGCAGGCGCGTTTGGTGACGGTGGAGCAGGAAGGGCGATATCAGCGTTACCGAGCCAACATGCCGCTGATACTGGATCTGATCGGGTATCTCACGGCGGAGTGTTGCGCCGGACATCCGGAGAAGTGCGCGGATGTACGCATCGCGTTGTCGCGTCCCAAGCGCGTTGCATTTCCCGTTTCGACGAAAGCCCGCAGTAAAGTAAAGGCATGAACGTACTGTTCCTGTGCACGGGCAATTCCTGCCGCTCTATCCTCGCCGAAGCCGCTTTCAATCATCTCGCGCGCGCGGGTTGGAAGGCCATGAGCGCCGGCAGCCATCCGACCGGTGAAGTGCATGCACGTTCGCTCGCCTTACTCGCACGCGCAGGCATTTCGACTGCAGGCTTGCACAGCAAGTCCTGGGACAATCTGCCCACCACCCCGGATATTGTCGTCACCGTCTGCGCAAGCGCCGCCGGCGAGACTTGTCCCGCTTATCTGGGGCCGGTGCTGCGCACGCACTGGGGCGTGGACGATCCGGCGCATGCGAGGGGCACCGATGCGGAAATCGACGTTGCGTTTGACGCGGCATACCGTACCCTGCGCACCCGGATCGAGGCCTTTTTGGCACTGCCGCTAGAAAAACTCCAGCACGACCGCGCGCGCTTGAAAACCGAACTCGACCGTATCGGTGAGCTGTTGCCATAACCGTAATTGCATGGCTTTTGGAGATCAAGAATGCCAACTATCCAGATTTTCGATCCAGCGCTTTGCTGCAGCACGGGGGTCTGCGGTGTCAACGTGGACCAGCAGCTCGTGAATTTCGCGGCGGATTTCGATTGGGCCAGGCAGAACGGTGCGCAAATCGAGCGCTTCAACCTTGCGCAGCAACCGTTCGCTTTCGCGCGGAATGCGATCGTCAGTGGGTTTCTGCAAAGCGTCGGTCACGAGGCGCTGCCGCTGATCCTCGTCGACGGCAAATTCGCGCTTGCGGGCGTTTATCCATCGCGACAGCAGTTGGCCGTGTGGGCCGGCATCAAGCAGGCGCCTTCGCTCGCGGCGATCACCGTCGTGACGGCGAACAGCGTGCAATCCCAGGGCAGTTGCTGTGGACCCGGTTCGGGGCAAGCGGCTTCGGTTGCGTCCAAGTGCTGCTGAGTCATGGCGCTGCGCGGTACCACGCATGAAATTCATTGACCGACCGCCGCTGTTTCTTTTTTTCACCGGCAAGGGCGGCGTCGGCAAGACCGCGCTCGCCTGCGCTACGGCAGTTCGCCTTGCAGATATGGGCAGACGCGTGCTGCTCGTCAGCACCGACCCCGCCTCCAATGTTGGACAGGTGTTCGGCATCACCATAGGGAACGTGTACACCCCGATCGAGGCGGTGCCGGGATTGGTTGCGCTGGAGATCGATCCGGAAGCCGCCGCCCAGCAGTACCGGGATAGGATCGTCGGTCCGGTACGTGGCGTGTTGCCGGATGCCGTGGTGAAGAGCATCGAAGAGCAGCTCTCCGGTGCCTGCACCACGGAAATTGCCGCTTTCGATGAATTTACGGCGCTACTCACCGATCCCGCGCTCGCAAGTGCCTACGACCATATTGTGTTCGACACCGCGCCGACTGGACATACGATCCGCCTGCTGCAACTACCTGGGGCATGGAGCGACTTTTTGGTCGAAGGCAAAGGCGATGCCTCCTGCTTGGGCCCCCTCGCCGGTCTGGAGAAGCAGCGCGACCAGTATCGCGCCGCCGTCGCGGCGCTGTCCGATCCGGCGCGGACACGACTTGTCTTGGTCGCGCACGCGCAGCAAAGCACGCTGCGCGAAGCGGCACGCACCGGTGTGGAACTGGCGGACATCGGACTCAAGCAGCAATATCTGATCATCAATGGCGCGTTGCCCGAAGGCGAAGGCGCGCATGACGTATTGGCGGCGGCAGTGGTCAAGCGCGAGCAGGCAGCCTTGGCCGAATTGCCGCAGGCCTTGAAAGCGCTTCCGCTTGACAGTATTTCGCTCAAACCATTCAATGTCGTTGGTCTGGATGCGTTGCGCGGTCTGCTTGCGCGGGAGGACGCGGTGCTCGCCGTGCACACTCCCAATGCGGCGACTGTTGCTGCTCCGAAGTTGCGCGATCTGCTGGGAGAGATTGCGGAGCAAGGACACGGCCTCATCATGCTGATGGGCAAGGGCGGCGTCGGCAAGACCACTCTTGCGGCGGCGATTGCGGTGGCACTTGCGCAGCGTGGTTTGCCAGTGCATCTCACCACCTCCGATCCAGCCGCGCATCTCGCCGATACGCTGGATGGCTCGCTGGAGCATCTCGCGCTCAGCCGCATCGATCCGCGCGCGGAGACCGAGCGCTACCGGGCCCAGGTGCTCGCCACCAAGGGCAAGAGTCTCGATGCGCACGGACGCGCGCTGCTCGAAGAAGACCTGCGCTCGCCCTGCACCGAGGAAATCGCGGTGTTCCAGGCCTTTTCGCGCATCATTCGCGAAGCGGGCAAGAAGTTTGTGGTAATGGACACCGCGCCGACCGGGCACACCTTGCTGCTGCTCGACGCAACCGGAGCTTATCATCGCGACGTGGTGCGCCAGATGGCGGGCGAGGGCCTGCACTTCACCACGCCGATGATGCAGTTGCAGGACCAGGTGCGGACCAAGGTGCTGATCGTCACGCTCGCCGAAACGATCCCGGTTCTCGAAGCCGCCGATCTGCAGGCCGACCTGCGCCGCGCCGGCATCGAACCCTGGGCCTGGATCGTCAACAATAGTCTCGCGGCGGCAATCACCCGTTCGCCCCTGCTGCGTCGGCGCGCGCAGAACGAACTGCCGCAAATCGACGATGTCGCCAGCCGGCACGCCCGCCGCTACGCCATCGTGCCGCTGCTCGCTGAGGAGCCGGTGGGCGTTCGGCGGTTGCTTGAACTTGTCGCGAGCGAGGTGTTTGAGACAGAACGCGCTGAATGAGCGGAATCAACCGAAATATTTTTCTAGGAGGAAGCCATGTCCGCACAGTCTGAAGTCATCGGCCAGCGTGCTGCCGTCGCGCCGTTGAATTTTTTCGAGCGCTATCTGACCCTTTGGGTAGCGCTGTGCATCATTGTCGGCATCGTGCTCGGGCAGTTGTTCCCGAGTCCGGTGCAGGCGATCGGCGGCATGGAGATCGCCAAGGTCAACCTGCCGGTGGGGGTGCTGATCTGGGTGATGATCATACCGATGCTGCTGAAGATCGACTTCGGTGCGCTGCACCAGGTCAAGGGGCACTTGAAGGGCATCGGCGTGACGCTCGTCATCAACTGGCTGGTGAAGCCGTTTTCGATGGCTCTTCTCGCGTGGTTCTTCATCCGCGGCGTGTTCGCGCCGCTGTTGCCTGCCGCGCAGATCGACAGTTATATCGCCGGTCTGATCCTGCTCGCTGCCGCGCCTTGCACCGCGATGGTGTTCGTGTGGAGCCGGCTGACCAATGGCGACCCGTATTTCACGCTGTCGCAAGTCGCGTTGAACGACACCATCATGATTTTCGCCTTCGCGCCTATCGTCGGACTGCTGCTTGGCATCTCGTCAATCACCGTTCCCTGGGATACATTGTTCACCTCGGTCGTGCTCTACATCGTCATCCCGGTGATCCTCGCGCAGATCATGCGCAAGCAACTGCTCGCCCGCGGCCAGGCCGCGTTCGACGCAACGATGGCGAAAATCCAGCCCTGGTCGGTCGCGGCGTTGCTGCTGACGCTGGTGTTGCTGTTCGCCTTCCAGGGCGACGCTATTCTCAAGCAGCCACTGGTCATCGCACTCTTGGCCGTGCCGATTCTGATTCAGGTGTTCTTCAACTCGTCGCTGGCCTACCTCCTGAACCGCGCTCTCGGAGAAAAACACAGCGTGGCCTGCCCGTCCGCGCTGATCGGTGCCTCGAATTTCTTCGAACTCGCCGTGGCCGCAGCCATCAGCCTGTTCGGGTTCGAGTCCGGCGCGGCGCTCGCTACCGTGGTCGGCGTGCTGATCGAGGTGCCGGTGATGCTGCTCGTAGTCAAGGTGGTGAACGCGAGCAAAGGCTGGTACGAGGCGGGAAGCCGCGCATGAACTGCCTGCTAACAGCCTGGCACGAACACCAAGCCGAGTTGCGCGGCTGGCTGCGGCATCGCCTGGGTAATACGGTCGATGCGGAGGACCTGTTGCAGGACGTGTTCCTCAAGGCGTTGCGCCAGGGCGAGCGTTTTTGCGCGATCACCAACGCCCGCGCATGGTTGTACGAGGTGGCGCGCGATCAAGGGGCAGAGACAAAGGAATCTGCCCCTGAAGAGTTTCCCGGTCAGCGATGTTTCGCTAGTTTCCCCGTGAAATGGCATCCACCGCAGTCCATCGTCGTTCGACTGTTCTCAAGCTGACCTCCCTTGTCGTGGCAGGTTCGACATGATTGAACCTGGGAAGCAAGAGGATGCGTAGCTTTGAATGCCGAATCAGCTTTCTTGTTGAGCAATTCAACCGCGTATTTTGCCGTGGAGGCCGCAAGCCATCCGCATCTCTCAGAGCGTTCCTTCGAGAAGGACTTGGATCCTGTAGCTTTGCACCAATTGGTGACGGAGACATGGCAAAGAGGTGACTTGGAAACTGATGCTTTTATTTCGAACTTGGGATCGATTGGCCTGTAATTGGGAAGCGTCTCCTGTTCGTACCAGTTGAAAAGTTCACGAATCATTTGAAAAGCCTCGTCCCGCCTCTTCTGTTCCACGGCTCCTGTTACAAGAAACATGGCCGCGGCAGCGCCATTTAGCGCGCCGCAAAGGGATGACACCCCAGCCACACCTCCTTCGCCGAAGATCATCATTTCAGTTGGAATCAGGGTGTAGGGGTAGCCCGCCTCCTTTTTGAGTTGCCCGACAATCCCCTCGAAGGCGGCGTAGCAACAGCCTCCTTTGTAATAGCTCGCGTAGCTCCTTTCAGCTACTGCAATCGGGTCAAGTGTTTTGTAAGCCCATGGAACTTCGTGGATTTGCTCTGATTCCTTTGCAGCGGAAACGTTTTTCGCAATGAAAGGCGTCAGAACAGCCGCACCTGCGGTAGCTGCTATCATTTTTACGAGATTTCTCCGTTCTTGGCTCATATCGTTTTGCTCCTTGGAATATGATGAATTGCATTGCTCGATGCGCTCTCTCTGCGTCATCAGTTGCCGGGTGGCGACGTTGCTGCCATCCCTTTCCATCCTTCTTTGGAGACTCCCTTGCCGGGGCGGGGTTACGCCGATGCAGTGCCCGAAGCAAGAGTGGCGACCAGCTCGCGGTAGCTAACTGGGCGTTCTTTTTCATGACAGTCTTTTTTAAAAGAATTGAACCAGATAAGCTCGATTACTATTCACGGGGACGTGCACTATATGCGGATTACAGAATATAACGACATTCGTGCTGCCGTTGGTTGACCGCCACTACCGGAGTCGTGACTGTCGAATCGCAATTGCGCTGGAACAGGTTGCGCTTCATGCAAACACTTTCGGGGCACCTTGAACTCGTTCGCCTTTCACGTACTCCTTGCGTCATGCTCCAGCTAGGCGGTTGCCGTTTCTTTCGAAATCCTGTCGAGGCCGTTGCAGGATTTACAAGCCGCCTTTCGGCGCGCCAGGTCGATCTCGGCATGGCGGACCGGACGACGCTCGAGCCTGGCAGCGTCTGCGATGAAGATGATGTCCTTGCTTTCCCCATGCGCCATCGATTCCACGATCTTGTAGGCCCAAATCGGCATGTAGACTGAAAGACGATAGAAGATCCAGGTGCCGACCCTCCGCACGGTAACGATCCCCGCGACGCGCAACACATTCAGGTGCCGGGAAACCGTCGGCTGCGGCAGGCGCAACACCTCCGTCAGCTCGCATACGCACAATTCGTCCTCCTTGAGCAGGAGGGCCAAGATACGGCGCCGGAACCTGTCGTTCAGAGCCAAGTAGAACTTGTCTGCGCTGGGCATGGCAATATTATATACGCTATAATGAATATATCAATCTTCCTCGAGCGGGCAGTGCCAAGCAAGCCATGATTGCGATTACCGGATTCGGTTTCAAATCGGGCGCCGCGCTCGCCACAGTGGTGGGCGTGCTGATCGAAATGCCGGTGTTGCTGCTGGTATTCAGAGTGGTGAATGCGAGCAAAGGTTGGTACGGGGCGGGAAGCGAGCCATGAACTGCATCGTGACGGCATGGCACAAGCACGAAACCGAGTTGCGCGGCTGGCTGCGGCATCGCCTGGGTAATACGGTCGATGCGGAGGACCTGTTGCAGGACGTGTTCCTCAAGGCGTCGCGCCAGGGCGAGCGTTTTTGCGCGATCACCAACGCCCGCGCATGGTTGTACGAAGTCGCGCGCAACGCGCTCGCCGACCGCTTGCGCCTCGCGCGCGATACGGTCGGACTTCCTGACGACCTGACTGCCGACACCGAGGAAACAGCCGCAGTCGACAGCCTGGCGGCGTGCCTGCCGCGCGTGCTTTTCGAACTGAGTCCCGAGGATCGCGAGGCGATCACCCTGTGCTACCTTGAGCGCCTTTCTCAGGAGGAATATGCGCGTCGCAAGGGACTCAGTCTGCCGGGGGCAAAGTCCCGCGTGCAGCGTGCGCGCAAGCGGCTGCGTGAACAACTCACACACGTCTGCCAGGTGCAACTGGACGCGGCGGGACGGGTGAACGATTTCGTGGCGCGCACGCCGCTCTCCTGAATCGAACCGAAGATGAGCACCATCGTTCTCGAATCCGTGCTGACCTGTCCGAATTGCGGTTTCGCCAAGCAGGAAACCATGCCCACGGACGCCTGCGATTTTTTTATGAATGCAGCCACTGCGGAACGGTGCTGCGCCCCAAGCCCGGCGATTGCTGCGTTTTCTGCTCCTACGGCTCGCTAAGCTGCCCGCCGATTCAACAGCATGGCCACTGTTGCAATTGAGGCCAATAGCTAGCCTAATCGTGCCGCGAGGACGACAAGTGATTGCAGACGAGCGAATATTCCCGGCGACAGTGATGCCGGATCAAGATTGGTGGCATGCGCTTTGGCCGGATCCCGAATCCGTAGTCGAGGCTTTAGGAATCGTCTCGGGGATGACAGTCATTGACCTCGGCTGCGGCGATGGCTATTTCACCGCTGCGATTGCGCGGCGGGTGGGTTCGGGACGAGTCGTAGGCTTTGATTTGGATCCGGCTATGCTGGATCAATCTAGGACAGCTTGTCGCGAGATGACAAACTTCACCTGGGTGCTCGGCGACGCGATGGATTTAAGCCGACTCATCCATGATCGGGCAGACTACGTCTTGATTGCCAATACCTTCCATGGCGTACCGAATAAGACTGAGCTCGCCCGCGAAGTCGCCAAGGTATTGAAGCCGGACGGGTGCTTTGCCATTGTGAATTGGCATCTCCTCCCGCGCGAAAAGACCCCGGTCTTGGGTCAGCCGCGAGGGCCCCGCACCGAATTGCGAATGTCACCGGAACAGGTTAGCGCTGCGGTTCGAGCAGCAGGATTCGCGCTGGAGCGCGTCGTGGAGCTGCCGCCCTATCATTACGGCGCAGTCTTCCGAAAGGCGACAACCCGCGAGCCATTGGCTTAGGGAAGCTCTCATAGACCAGTTCTTGGATTAGACCGGATTCGTGAACTGCTTCGAGCGGGGCGCCCGGCTCGCGTGAAGGTTTGAGCCCGCTTGACACCGGCGCTGCATCTTTTTGCGGGGTCGTTCGTCTTCTCTCACAAGGGCGCAATTCGCGCCCACCTCGAGGATGACAAAGGAGGCACCCGCATGGACGCTGTTCTTGCCCCGTTGCGGCGCTGGCCCGGCCAGCAGCCGCTGCTGTTCCTGCTCTTGGCCGCCGCGGCCTGGTTCGGCCTGTATCAGACCCTGATGCCCGCCGCCGACGCGTTGGTAGCCGCGTTGCCGGTCGCGCGCGACAGCCACCTCGGCGGCGCGCTGCAATTTTTCCTATACGACACGCCCAAAGTGTTGCTGTTGCTCACCGGCATCGTGTTCGTGATGGGCATGATCAACTCCTACTTCACGCCGGAACGCACGCGCGCGCTACTGGCCGGACGCAGCGAGGGCGCGGCCAACGTCATGGCGGCGAGCCTGGGAATCGTCACGCCGTTTTGTTCCTGCTCGGCCGTGCCGCTGTTCATCGGTTTCGTGCAGGCGGGTGTGCCGCTCGGCGTGACTTTCTCATTCCTGATTTCGGCGCCGATGGTCAACGAAGTCGCGCTCACGCTCTTGTTCGCGATGTTCGGCTGGAACGTCGCGCTTCTCTACCTCGGCCTGGGTCTATCGGTGGCGATCATCGCCGGCTGGGTGATCGGAAGGCTGAGAATGGAAGCGTATCTGGAGGACTGGGTGCGCGATATGCCGCACATTGCCGCGGCTGTTGGCGCGGATAGGCTCAGCCTCGGCGAACGGCTCGACGCGGGCTTTTCCTCGGTGCGCGAGATCGTGGGCAGGGTCTGGCCCTACGTCGTCGGTGGCATCGCGATCGGCGCGGGCATCCACGGTTATGTGCCGCAGGATTACATGGCTTCGTTCATGGGCAAGGACGTCTGGTGGGCGGTGCCGCTCGCGGTCGTGATCGGGGTGCCCATGTACACCAACGCGGCCGGTGTGATTCCGATCGTGCAGGCACTGCTCGCCAAGGGCGCGGCACTCGGTACGGTGCTCGCGTTCATGATGAGCGTGATCGCGCTGTCGTTGCCGGAAATGGTGATCTTGCGCAAGGTTCTCAAAATCCGCCTGATTGCCACATTCGTCGGCGTGGTGGCCGCGGGCATCCTGATCGTGGGCTATGTGTTCAACGCGGTTCTTTAATCGACAAGAGGAGTTCGTCATGAAAGAAATCAAAGTACTTGGTACCGGGTGCGCTAAATGTCGCACCACCTTCGCGCTGATTGACCAAGTGGCGCAGGCCGCGGGCGTTGCGGTCACTTTGCAAAAAGTCGAAGAGCTAGACGAAATTCTGAGCTACGGCGTGATGTCCACGCCCGGCGTGGTGATCGACGGCAAGGTGGTGCATGCGGGCGGCATTCCCGGCCGCGCCAAGATCGAACAGTGGCTGGCCGCGGGCCAAGCCTGAACGCCCTCTCTTCGAACACGCGAGGAACGTCGACGATGTTGGATCGAGCACGAGAGAGTCATCTGCCCGCGGTATTGGGTATATCGCCTCCGAGCGAACGCGCTACTTCCTTGAGTGGCGCCGCCGCACCGTTGCTCTTAAACACGGTCGATGGCCTGAACCGGGCCTGCTTTTGCCGCACCTTGAACGCGGATCGATTGCGCGAGCAACTGGAAAGCGATCCCAGCCTAGCCGGCATCGCGCATAGCATCGCGCAGACGCGACCGCATTTGTTCTCCTCGACGATTGTGTTTGTGTCGCCCGCGATGGCGCTCACCATCGCGGATACAGTGGCGGCGATCGAGCGCGTCATCGCACGACCTGCGTACCAGGCCGCGGCCTTGGCGCGAGCCCCGGCCATCGCGCAACACGCATTCGGCCCGGCGGGTGTGTTCATGGGCTACGATTTTCACCTGGGCCTGCTGGGGCCGCGGCTGATCGAGATCAACACCAATGCCGGAGGCGCCTTGCTCACCGCGGTACTCGCGCGCGCCCAGCGCCCGTGTTGTGAAGCTATGCACTGGGCGTTCACGCCGAATGCAGAACTGCAGACGCGGGAACAGATTTTCTTCGACATGTTCCTCGCGGAGTGGCGGCTTCAGCGGGGCGATGCGCTCATCGGCTCGCTCGCAATCGTCGACGACGAACCCGCGGCGCAGTATCTGGCTCCTGAATTCGAGTTGCTGCAGCGGATGTTCCGGCGCCGCGGCGTTGCGGCGAGCATCGCCGATCCGGAACAACTCGAGTGGCGTGAGGGCAAGCTCTGGCGCCAGGGCGCGGCAGTGGACATGGTCTACAACCGGCTGACCGACTTCTATCTTGCCGAACCCCGCCATCGGGCCTTGCGCGACGCCTACGCGGCCGGGGCGGTGGTGCTGACCCCGCACCCGCACGCGCACGCGCTGCATGCCGACAAGCGCAACCTCATCGCACTGAGCGACGATACATTGCTGGCCGCATGGGGTGTGGCCGAGGCTGATCGAGATCTACTCAAGGCTGTGGTTCCGCGGACCCGGATGGTGACCGCCGAGCGCGCCCGCGAACTCTGGGCCGAGCGCCGCCGCCTGTTCTTCAAACCGGTGGCCGGTTACGGCGGCAAGGCGGCTTACCGCGGGGACAAACTCACGCGCCGGGTCTGGGAAGAGGTCCAGGCCGGCGAGTTCGTCGCGCAGGCGCTGGTGCCGCCGGGCGAGCGCCTCACCGAGATCGATGGCGTTCAGGCGGATCTGAAGTTCGATGTGCGCGCCTACACCTATCAAGGCAAGGTTCTGCTCCTCGCCGCGCGCATGTATGCCGGCCAGACCACCAACTTCCGCACTCCGGGCGGCGGTTTTGCGCCGGTGGTCGTGGTGCCATAGATCGAAGAAAGCGCTGTACTACGGCCATCCTAGCGATTGGCACATGACTTTCCTCAAGAAGTGAAATGACAGGCTGTGTATTGTCGTTACTGTCACCCTTTGCGTAATGGATCGCCCTGCGAGAAAGGATCTGACCATGAACAGCCGAGAAATCGTTTTGTGCAACCCCGCGCGTATCGCCATCGGTACTTACGGCGGGTCCTTGAAGGACACGCCCGTTCCCGCCCTGGGCGCAGCGGTAATTGGTGAAGTACTCAAACGCTCAGGATTGGGCCCGGACATAATCCAAATGCGGGCATCTGAAAGGACAACATCATGAAACTCTCTCACGTCGCGTTGATTGCATTGCTTGCCACTTCTGTCGCTTTACCAGTCTATGCGCAACCCGGTCCGGGCGGCGGTGCGGGCGCGGGGCCGGGCGCCGATATGGGCCCCGGTCCCGGACGAGGCCCGGCAGCCAAACGCCCGCGCTTTCAGTTCAACCGGGACAACACCTACGGCTGGAAGCTGATGAGCGCCACGGAACGCACGGCGCACCGCGACAAAATGCTGTCCGCCAAAACTTATGACGAGTGCAAGGCCGTGCAGGGCGAGCAACACAAGCTGATGGAGGCGCGCGCCAAGGAAAAGGGTACGACCCTGCCCGCGCCGCGCCAGAATGGTTGCGACCGCATGAAGGCGCGCGGTCTGTTGAAGTAAGGCAGCGCAGGGGAACGGCAGTGCGTCCCGCGATGCGGCGCGTATTGCCGCAAAACATGTTCGATCGGCGCGTCCTACAACCGATCCGCCGCTCGAGCGCCTTCGCGCGCCAAGCACGCCAAAGCAGGAGGTTCCAATGACAGGAAAATTCACCCCTGCCTACTGAGATGATGAAAGGCAGGTGAAACCATGAGCGGGAGCAGACGCGTCGTTGCCTGGGGGCGAGGGTTCATTTTCGCGCTGCTGCTGTTCGCGGGCCATGCAGCAGTTGCGGGCGAAGGAACCGAAGCGGGCGCAAGGGCGGCATCGCCCGCCGTGATCATCTACTACTTTCGCGCCGAAGGCTGTCCGCATTGCGCGCGCGCCGGTGAATTTCTCCGGCGCTACGCCGCGGATGCGCGGACAGCGATACGAGATTACGAAATCAATAATGACGCCCTCGGCCGCGAGTATTTCATCAAGGTGGTGGAAGCCCTGCGCGTGCGCGACCCCGGCGTCCCCTTTATTCTTATCGGTGACTGGGCCGTTATCGGTTACCGCAGCGACGAATGGACCGGCACGGCGATACAGGCGCAGGTCGCGCGCTGCTTGAGTCAAGCCTGCCAGGACAATGTAGCGGCAATCCTGGCCGGCAAGCCGGCCGCCTCACCGATACGCGTGGACGAAGGCGGGCTATTGCCGGAGACCTTCAAGCTGCCGCTGATCGGCGAGGTCACTACGGCCACGCTGTCGCTGCCTGCGCTCACCGTCGTCCTCGGTGCCATCGATGGATTCAATCCCTGCGCCATGTGGGCACTGGTTTTCCTGCTCGGTCTGCTCATGGGCACCAAGGACCGCGAGCGCATGTGGATACTCGGGCTCACCTTCCTGTTTGGCTCGGGCCTGGTGTATTTCCTTATCATGGCGGCGTGGCTCAATGTGCTGCTGGCGATCGGATTCTCCTACTGGATCCGCATCGCGGTGGGCGTGGTGGCGCTGGGCGCAGCGGCCTATTATCTGTACGATTTTGTCGCCAACCCCGACGCCGCCTGCGAGGTGTCGCACAGCGGCAACCGCCAGCAGGTGCTCGGCCGGCTGCGGCGTTTCGCGCTGGAAGAGCGCTTGTGGCCGGCGCTCGTCGGGGTCTTCCTGCTCGCCATTGCCGTCAACATGATCGAGTTGGTCTGTTCCGCCGGCATCCCGGCCGTCTATACGCAGGTACTGGCACTTACGCCCATGCCCGCCTGGCAATACTACGGCTATCTGTTGCTCTACAACTTCATCTACATGCTCGACGACATCGCAATTTTCGCCGTCGCGGTGGCGACGCTGCAGATGACCGGCATCGGCGCGCGTTACGCCCGCGCCAGCAGGCTGATCGGCGGCATAGTGCTCGCCGCCGTCGGCCTGATGCTGTTGTTCAGGCCGCAGTGGCTGACGTTTCATTGAGAACTTGCCGCACAAGGAGCCATCAATGGATTTGCTCTACGCCGCGCTGCAAAGCGGCCTCGCCAGCCTCGCGTCCTATCTTGCGGCCCATGTCCTGCTCTGCCTGGTACCGGCCTTCTTTATTGCCGGCGGGCTGTCAGCCCTCGTGCCTCAGCAAACCATCGTCCGCTTCCTTGGTCCCAACGCGCCGAAGTACGTGGCCTACCCAGCCGCCGCTGGCGCCGGAAGTCTGCTTGCAGTCTGTTCCTGTACCGTGCAGCCGCTGTTTGCCGGCATCTACAGTAAGGGCGCAGGGTTGGGGCCGGCGATCACCTTTCTGTTCTTTGCTCCTGCGGCAAATATTCTCGCGCTGTCCTATACCGGAGTCGCCTTGGGTGCGGATTTCGCCATCGCTCGTATCGTGCTCGCGCTGTGCTTCGGTATTGGCATTGGATTGCTGATGGCGCTGCTATTCCGTCGTGGTGACACGGAACGAACGGCAGCGAACGCCGCCGCTTTCGCCGGGGGGCAGGAAATATCACGGCGGACGCTGATCTTTCTCGGCACGCTGGTGGCGTTGCTGATTGCAGGAACCTTGAAAGTCGATCGGCTGAACACCGCGCTCTTCAGCACCGTGGTTCCTTGGGATGGTGACGGCTGACTGCGCGTGCGAACTCTGGGTCGAGCGCCGGCGGCGCTTCACAAGGCAGTGGCCGGTTACGGCGCCAAGGCCGCATAACGCAGGGACAAATTCACGCTTTTCATCGCTGAGTTGCTTGATGCGCGCCAGGTGCGCCCCGGAAGGCAGGCGCTTGGTCGAAACCCGCTAATGCGATAATACGCGCCGGAACGCAAGCAGAGAGTCCGAGGATGAAGTTGACACGTAGGACGTTTCTAGGAGCCTGCGCGGCTTTGGCCATGACGCCGCCACGCCCGGCTTTCTCGGCCAAAGCCTTGCGCGTCGGCATGACCCCGGCGTTCCTGCATACGCAGCATGGTTTGCTGGCCGAATGGCGTGGGTACATGGAGGCAAGACTCAACCGGCCGGTTGAGTTCGTGCAGCGCGACAGTTACCACGAAACCATGGAGCTGTTGCGGCTTGCGCAGCTCGATTTCGCCTGGATCTGCTCCTATCCGTACGTCCACATCAGGAAGCAGGTGCGCTTGGTGGCGGTGCCGCTGTATCAAATGCAACCGTACTATCGCGCCTATCTTATCGTTTCGGCAAAATATCCGACTATCCACGGCTTGTCGCAGTTGCGAGGGAAGGTATTCGCCTACGCCGACCCCTATTCGTGCACGGGTTACCTCGTCCCGCGTTTCCAGTTGCGCAAGATGGGTGAAGATCCGGCGAAATTCTTCGCGCGAACGTTTTTCACGTATTCACACCATAAGCTCATCGAGGCGGTGGCCGACGGGCTCGCGCACGGCGGCTCGGTGGACAGCTACGTGTGGGATTCACTGGACGCGCTCAAACCGGAAATTACGCGTCGCACCTGGCTGGTGAGTCGGTCGCCCGAGTTCGGTTTTCCGCCCTTTGTCGCGCGCCGCGGGGTAGCGGAAGAGGATTTTGCCGCCGTGCAAAAGATGCTTATCATGATGCGCTACGATCAACCGGGTAAAGCACTCCTGCAGCGTCTCAACCTGGATGGTTTCGTCCACGGCGACGTCAAGCTCTACGACGGCGTGCTCGAGATGGTGCGCGCTCTGGGCGAGAGCTGATGCCTGCAACCGATGCAGCATGAATTCTGCAAGATGCCGATTCATGTGGAGCATGCGCGGGGGTGTCGGCTCGTTGCGAACCAGACAAGCTGAGCGATGCGTTCCCTGCTAAATCTGAGCTTTCGTTATAAGGTTCCTCTGTGGGGAAGCTTGTTGATCGTCGCTACCGCCACGATCATTTCGAGCACTCTGCTGTTGCGCTCGTACGAGGAGCTGAAGAACGACTTGTTGCGTGACGCTACGGTCCAGGGGCGGACCATGGCGACTAACCTGTTTCCGGCCATCCTGCACGATCAAGTGTGGCGCGCGTACGAGAGCATCAAAGCGCCGTTCGGTCGTGAGTCCGGGGATAGCCCGGGGCAGGCGGAATCCTTCGTGGTGCTGGACCAACGCGGGCAGGTGTATGTCTCTACCAGTCCGGAGAGTTTGCCGATGCTTGCCGATTTCAGGCAGCTATCGCCAGAATTTGCGGCCCTGGCCGAAGTCATCGCGCGGCCGAGTCGAGACACCAAGGTGCTTGAGCCGGTGGGGTCAGACCATTTGTTCGTGGCCACGCCCATCCAAGAAGAACAGGCGCGCCTGGGAACCTTGGTACAGATCTATTCAAAGAAAGTCCTGCACTCGCGCTTTCTGAAAAGCGCCGGGCAGGCGGCGCTGGTAGCGTTTCTGGTAATTGTTGTACTCCTGCCAATCGGTTGGTACTGGGGCCAGCGCACCGCCGTTCCGCTGGTGCAGCTTGCCAAGCGCATGGAGGAACTGGGCCGGCGCCTCCCCGACAATCTTGCCCCTGAGTTATACGACTATCAGGATGAGATCGGGCAGCTCTACCACGCTTACAATCGCACGCTGCAGGAATTGCGCGCAAAGGCGCAGATCGAGGGCCAGATGATCCATTCCGAACGCCTTGCCGCGATCGGCAAATTGACGGCGGGCATCGCGCATGAGATCAACAATCCGCTGGTCGGCATGCTGACCGCGCTCGATACCCTGCGCCTTCGTGGCGAGCTCAGTCCGCACACCCTGAAGACCCTGACACTGCTCGAACGGGGCCTGCTGCAGATCAAGGACACGGTCGGCGCGTTGCTGGTGGAAGCGAAAGTCAAGAGCCGCGACCTCTTGCCGCAGGACGTCGAAGACGTGCGTACTTTGATCGAGCCGCAAGCACGCGAGCAGGGCGTGAGCTTGCGCTGGGATAGCCAATTGACGGCGCCGCTGCCGCTGCCGTCGACCTCGGTGAGGCAGGTGCTGATCAATCTGCTGCTCAACGCCGTCCAGGCGTCGGCGCCGGGAGGCGAGATCGGCGTCGCCATCACGAAGGCGGAAGGGATATTGTCGATGGCCGTGGTGAACGGCGGGCGAATCCTGACGGATATGCAGACCGCCCACCTGTTTGAGCCCTTTGCCAACGCGGACGAGCGCGGCCGTGGCTTGGGTCTATGGGTGTGTTATCAGGTAGTGCGTCAGCTCGGCGGTGACATCGCGGTGGAAAGCAAACTGCGCGACGGTCGAGGCGAGACTACCTTCAAGGTCACACTGCCGGTGGAAGCGCCGCAATGAATACCGCGGTTCGGCCGCGGCTCTGCCTTATCGAGGATGACGAGATCGTCGGCGAGGCGCTTGCCGACCGGTTCGAGCTGGAAGGATACGCGTGCGACTGGTTCCGCACGGGCGCAGAGGCATTGCTGGAAGTGCCACGCCGGTATTACGACGTTGTGGTCAGCGACATTCGCCTGCCGGACCTGTCTGGGGACGCGGTGTATGAAAGCTTGTCGCGCGAGATGGCGCCGCTGCCGCCGTATCTGTTCATTACGGGCTACGGCAAGATCGATCAAGCGGTCAGATTGCTCAAACTCGGCGCGACCGACTACATCACCAAGCCCTTCGAGATCGAAGCGCTGCTGGAAAAGATCCGCAGCCTGACCGGTTCCGCTGCGCCCGAGGGCCGCGCCGCGCAACTCGGCGTCTCGCCGGCGATGCGGCAGATCGAGGCGACGTTGGTAAAACTGGGTCCCACGAGCAGCAACGTGCTCATTACCGGCGAACAGGGCGTCGGTAAGGAAAGAATCGCGTTAGCGCTCCATCGGCAAAGGTTCGCGGACGGTTCGCGACCGTTCGTAGCGCTCAACTGCGGCGCTTTTGCCGACGCTTCGTTGGAGACGGAATTGTTCGGACACGAGAAGCGGGGTCCGAGCGGCGCAGGCCGTCTGCGCAAGGGCGCATTCGAATTGGCGGACGGCGGGACGCTGTTCCTGGACGAGATCGGCGATGTGCCGCCTTCGCTGCAGGGCAGGCTGCTGCGCGCGATTCGGGAGCGCATGGTGGTGCGCATAGGCGGCGAGATCCGTATACCGGTTGATTTGCGCATCGTCTGCTCTACGCAGCAAGATCTCAAAGGAATGGTCGAGCGGGGCGAGTTTCGTGAAGACCTTTACTACTACATCAATGTGGTGCGCGTGCATGTTCCCCCCTTGCGCGAGCGCAAGGAAGACGTCCTCTGGTTGGCACAGCGCGTCCTCGATGAGCACGCCGGTCAACGGCGCGCGGGCGCGCATACACTGTCGGCGCGCGCCGAACGCCTCATGCTCGAATATCCCTGGCCCGGCAATGTGCGTGAATTGAAAAGCGCGATCGAGCGCGCGTGTTTACTCGGCGCACAGGGGTCGCTGCAGCCGGAAGCCTTGTTTGAGGAAGTTCCGCCAGCACTCAACGCGACAAAGGAAACCCTGGACGAGCATCTCAAGGTGTTCGAACGACAATACATCATGCGCGTGTTGGCGTCACATGACGGGCACGGCCGCATCACGCGCGCCGCGGCGACCCTGGGTATCAGCCGCAAGAACCTGTGGGAACGAATGAAGCGGCTTGGCATCCCCGCAAGCGCAGAGAATTGAATCCCAGCCGATAACGTTACTCGCCGGTAACGTACTCGGAGTCGAAGCGAAGTATTCCCTGAAGACCTTGATTTGCGTCAAACCTGAAGCTTAGACGCGGCTCAAGCTTGCGCGGAATCAATTTCGGTTCCGCGAAGGGGGCTTCTAGATGAAACTGACAAGACGGGAATTCCTCAAGGTGTCGGTGGTCACGGCTGGCAGCGTGTTGGTCGTCGGCTGCGTCACGCAACCGGTCACCAGTGCCATGGAGGTGCGCAAAGCCAGGCGTGCGGGCCCAGCCAAAGGCGAATGGGTGTCGACCGCGTGCCAGGGATGCACCCAGTGGTGCGCGATCCAGATATTCGCCGAGGACGGCCGTGCGGTGCGCGTACGAGGCAATCCGCTCTCCAAGACCAACCACGGCTTCACTTGCGTGCGCGCGCACTTGATTCCGCAGCAGACCTACGATCCGGACCGGATCAAGGGGCCAATGAAACGCACCAATCCTCTGAAGGGCCGCGGCATCGATCCGAAGTTCGTCCCGATCAGCTGGGACGAGGCGCTCAACACCGTCGCCGACAGAATGATGGATTTGAGGAAGAACAACGAAGCGCACAAGCTCGCCTATATCCGCGGCCGCTATTCGGCCACATCAACCGAACTCCTTTACGGCACGCTGCCCAAGGTCTTCGGGACGACGAATTATTTTTCCCACAGCGCGATTTGTGCCGAAGCGGAGAAAATGGGGCCGGGACTGACCCAAGGATTCTTTGGTTATCGCGATTACGACCTCAATAACACCGAATGTCTCGTTGCATGGGGCACCGATCCCCTCGCCTCCAACCGGATGGTGCCCAACGCCATACACCGGTTCGGCGAGATCCTCGCCCGCGGCAAGGTGATCGCAGTGGACCCGCGGCTCTCCAACGCGGCGGCCAAGGCGCACGAGTGGCTTCCCGTCAAGCCCGGAACGGACGGCGCGCTCGCGGGCGCCATCGCGCATGTGCTGCTCATCGAGGGCTTGTGGAACAAGGAGTTCGTCGGTAATTTCAAGGACGGCAAGAACCAGTTCGTTGCCGGGGAGGCCGTTGACGAGACTGCCTTCGCGGAGAAGGAAACGAGCGGCCTGGTGAAGTGGTGGAACGTCGAGCTCAAAGACCGCACGCCGGCCTGGGCGGCGAAGGAAACCTTGATCCCGGCCGAGCAGATCGTGCGCGTCGCCCGCGCCATGGGCAAGGCGGCGCCGAAGGTGGCGGTATGGATGGGGCCGGGCGTGGCGATGAATCCGCGCGGCACTTACGCCGCGATGGCGGTGCATGCGCTGAACGGCCTCGTCGGTTCGGTGGACGTCGAAGGCGGCATGCTGCAAAGCTCAAGCGTGCCGACCGGCAAGTTCCCGAGCGCCGACGCCTACGTCGATGCGATCGCGAAAGGCGCGAGCAAGCACAAGAAGATCGACGGCCGCGGCGCGAAGGACATGCCGGCCATGATGGGCGCCAAACCCGGCAGCGGCGTGGTAACCAACAACGTTGCCAACGGCATGCTCAAGGACCCGGGCGCCGTCAAGGTGCTGATCAGCACCTGGAGCAACTTCAATTTCTCCTGCACCGACCCGTCGCGTTGGGACAAGGCGCTGGCCAAGGTGCCGTTCTTCGTCCACCTGGTGACCAACGCGTCGGAGATGACGCAGTTCGCCGACATCGTGCTCCCGGCGACGCACAATTCCAGCGAAGGGTTTTCGATCATCACCAACATGGGCAACCTGCATGGTTACGCCACGATCCAGCAGCCGGCCGCAAAGCGCTTGTGGGACGTGAAACAGGAAGAAACCGAGGTGGTCTGGCTGCTGGCAGAGAAACTCAAAGCCAGAGGTTTCCCCAACCTGTTCGATTACTACTCGAAGGAATTCAAGGATCCGGAGACCGGCAAGACCCCAACCAATGAGCGTGAGTTCACGGAAATCGCGGCCAAGATCTCCAGCGCGCCCTTGTGGAAGGCGAAGGAGCCGCTCAAGGGCGATGCGCCGATCAACGGCTGGTCCGATTTCCGCAAGAAGGGGATGTTCAGCGGCGCGAAGTACAGATTCAAGAAGGGCTGGGGCGGCAAGTTCGCAACCGTGACGAAGAAGTTCGAGTTCTACAGCGAGACCGCGAAAAAGGGTCTAGCCGAGCACGCAAAGAAATTCAACACGAGCATCGACGACATTCTTTCCGTTTCCGGTTATGTGGCGCGAGGCGAACAGGCCTTTGTGCCGCACTACGAACCGCCCAAGCGCCACGGCAGCCTCGCCGACTATCCGTTCACATTCATCGACTACAAATCGCGTCTCAACCGCGAAGGCCGTTCGCAGAATCTGCCCTGGTACCAGGAGTTGAAGAAGGCCGATCCGGGTGATGCGTCCTGGGACGACGTGCTGAAGATGAACCCGGCCGATGGTGCGAAGCTCGGCCTGAAGACCGGGGACAGCGTCAAGGTCACATCGGTGGCGGGCTCGATGGTGACCAAGCTGAAGCTCTGGGAAGGCGTGCGTCCGGGAACGGTCGCGAAGTGCTACGGCCAGGGACACTGGGCCTACGGCCGCGTAGCCGCCAAGGATTATGCCAAGGCGCAGCCGCGTGGCGGCAACAACAACGAGATCCTGGTCGACGACTACGATCGCCTGAGTGGTGCCACCGCGCGCAATGGCGGCTTCACTGGCGTCAAGGTCCAGAAAGCCTAGTTCCACGCGAATTGAAGGAGAGCACAAATGTCTAGATTTGGAATGGTCATTGACCTTGAGCGGTGCGTGGGTTGCGGCTGCTGCACGATTGCCTGCAAGGCCGAGAACAACACCCGCAACCGCGCTGATGGACAGAGCCACAATTGGGGCGATCTCCTCATCAAGTCCGAGGGAACTTTCCCGAATGTCGCGCATGTCGTGATGCCGGTGCTGTGCAACCACTGCAGCGATGCGCCCTGCGTTGCGAACTGCCCTGCAACACCGAAGGCGCTGTTCAAGACTCCGGAAGGTGTCACCATGCACGATCAGGCTCTTTGCATAGGTTGCCAGACGTGCCAGGGGTCTTGTCCGTACAGCAATATCGAGCTCGACGACAAGAGCCTGAATGGCGAAACCTATAGCGTGATCAGCTTCAACGCCCGCGATCGCGACACGCAGCCTTACTGGACTGACAAGGCGGAGATGATCCCGGGATGCACCGGTTCCGGCGCGGAAACCGCCAAACGGGCCGGCGCGCCGATTCCGGCGATGAACCAGTTCGCCGCCGGCGACGTGCAGCCTATCCGCAAGCCCGGCGTGGTGGAGAAGTGCACCTTTTGCTATCACCGCACCAGCAACGGCCTGCAGCCCGCATGCGTCGAAGCGTGCCCGGCCAAGGCGCGCATTTTCGGCGATCAAGACGATCCGAATTCCGCGATCTCGAAGGTGCTTAAGGCGGAGAAGTCCGTGCGCCTGCAGGAAGACAAAGGCACGCGGCCGAATGTGCATTACATTCGCAAGTACAGCGCCAGGGCTTGATATCGCCGAGGTAGATGTGCAATAAACCAGGGGCGGGCCAGTTCCGCCCCTTTTTCATTCCAGGAATTCGAATGCCAGACTACAGCCCAGAACGCGGGATCGCCCGCGAAAACTTGAGCCGCCTTCTCGCTGCGTGCTATTACCAGCCGGGCCCGGAGTTTGCGGAAGAAAATGTATTCGATTCGTTGCTCGCTGCGGCGACCTGTATCCAGCCCGAGCTCGCGGCGTATGCAAAGCGTCTCGGAGAAGACTATTCAGCCGAAGGCGACGAGGCTCTGCTGCTCGATTACACGCGCCTCTTCCTTGGCCCTAATCAAATTATCGCCAAGCCATACGGATCGGTCTGGCTGGAAGGCGGGAACACGGTCATGGGTGAATCGACGATGGCGGTGCTGAAACTTTACGAAGAGGGCGGTTTCGGCATGCGCGAGGATTTTCGCGAAGTGCCTGACCATATCGCCGTCGAACTGGAGTTTCTCTACTTGCTCACCTATCGGGAAAACGAGGCACACCGCTATGGCGATCTTCACGCGCAGCAGGCCAAGGCCGATTTGCGCCAGCGCTTTCTCGACAATCACCTCGGTCGCTGGGTGATGCCCTTCACATCGGCCGTGGTTGCCGGCGCGCAATGCAGCTATTACCGCCAGCTTGCCGAGCTCACTCTCAGATTCGTCAACATCGAAGCGGGCAAAGGCCGGCACGGCTGATTTCATGGCACGCTGCGTCCGAACCATTGTGCGACCTTAATTTATTCATCAAATAGATGAGAAAGACATCGGCTCGACGCGCTCCTATTTCCGGGAGCCACGGCTGCGGCGGCTGCCTTGGCGAAACAGCTCTTGCCGTGCCGACGAGCTGATTGCGACCACTGCCGAATGGCTGAGGCGGCGTTCCACTGAAATGGCGTAGAACTGCTCGGTCACCGCGTCGGTATGACCGATGGCCACCACACCATATTGTGGACCTACTTCCTCGGCGATCACCGAGGGCGCCGCAAAGATGCCGGTACCGGCCTGACCGAATGCCTTCATCAAGGCGCTATCATCGAATTCGCCGACAGTGCGCGGATGCACACGCACTTTATCGAACCACTGCATCAAGCGCACCCGTACTGCCGAATCCTCGCCCGGCAGCAGCATAGGCGCACTGTCCAGGCAGCGCGGAAATGAGCCCTTATGCTTTCGTGCCAGTTGCGCGGTGGCAAAGAACGTCAAATCCGATTCCCCGAGCAAGTGGCTGAACCCCTTGATGCTGACCGTGGGCGGGATGGGGCTGTCGGCGATCACGATGTCCAGCCGGTGGACCGCAAGTTCTGCCAGCAGGGCGGCGAGCTTTCCTTCGCGGCAGATAATGCAGGGTGGGTCCGGCAGGCGCACCGCCGGTTCCAGGAGCCGGGACGCGATGGATTTCGACACGGCGTCGGAAACGCCCACCTTGAATTTTGGCATGCGGCTTTCCATGGGATGACGTATGACGCCTTGCAGTTCCTCACCCAGCGTGAAAATCTCGTCGGCGTAGGAGAGTAGCACGCGTCCGGCATCGGAAAGCTCCAGGCGGCGCCCGACGCGGGTGAAGAGTTTATAGCCGAGCACGTTCTCGAACAGAGTCAATTGCCCGCTGACCGTCTGCGGGGTGAGATGCAGTTGCTCGCTCGCGCGCGCGACCCCGCCGGCTTTGGCGACCGCCCAGAAGTAGTGCAGGTGCTTGTAGTTTAGCGAATTCATCGTAGATTCTCATACAGACACTTCGCATTTTCCGAATGAAGTCGCAATCATGGCCCATCCATCATGGGTTCCAATAGGCCGATTAGACCGTATCGCAGCTCCGCTTTAGCATTCGTTCTTTCCGAATGACTGCATCATTATATTCGATTTGTCAAAACACTTGCACTGCGCCTATCGTAACCCTGTCTTGCATACCCTGGAAGGCCGCCACGGTGCGGGTGGCTGCTCAGTTACACACGAATGAGGCATCTCGCGCAGCCGGTTCAGTCCCGGCGGCGCGCGCGCTGCCCAAGAGCATGCAGATCTAAAGGAGCCTGTCGCTTGGAATTGTTCAGCATGGAGTTTCTCTCGGCGTTGGCGGCGATTGTCGTCATCGACCTGGTGCTCGCCGGGGACAACGCCATCGTGATCGCGCTCGCTGCCCGCAACGTACCCCGGCAGCGGCAACGCCAAGCGATCATCTGGGGCACGGTCGCAGCGATCGTGGTGCGCAGTTCGCTGACCCTGATCGTGGTCTCGTTGCTGAAGATACCGGGCCTGCTGCTTGCGGGCGGGGTGTTGCTGGTGTGGATCGCCTACAAGTTACTGCTGCCTGAAAACGGCAACGGGAGCGAGGCCAAAATCGATGCCGCAAGCACTTTTTGGGGTGCGATCAGGACCATCGCAGTCGCCGACATGGTGATGGGACTGGACAATGTCCTTGCGGTGGCCGGTGCCGCGCAAGGAAGCTTTCTGCTGGTCATCATCGGGTTGCTGATCAGCATCCCGATCATGGTCTGGGGCAGCACCATGCTGCTGCGGTTTGTCGAGCGCTTCCCCGGTTTCGTGTATGTGGGCGCCGGCGTGCTCGCCCTGACGGCAGCCAAGATGATTTCCGCCGAGCCCTTCCTCAAAGACCTTCTGGCTGCCCACACGTCGATATTGCCGGTTTTGTACGCGGTGATCGTGTTCGGCGTGCTGTGGACAGGCTTCGTCCAGAACCACCGCAAGCTGGAGGCGAGAATCAGCGCGAGACTCGCCAGCTTTGCGCAGCAGCGCCGCAGTCAAACATCAGTCGCGCACGACGTCAAAGGAGAAGACACCATGTTGAGAATACTTGTTCCGATCGACGGCTCACGCAATTCGCATTTCGTGGTGCCGCATATCATTAAGGAATTTCACAGGAACCGTGCGCTGGAAATTCACCTGCTGAACATCCAGCCGCCGTTCTCGTGGCACATTTCAAGGTTCATCAGCAAGAAAACCCGCGAGCAGTTCCACCGCGACGAGGCAGAGGAGGCGCTGCGGAAAGTCAGGCGGGCATTGGACGGGTTCGGTGTGCCCTATTCGCTGCACACCGAGGTGGGCAGCAAGGCGAAGCTCATTGCCGAGACGGCGCGCAGGCTTCGCTGCGACCACATCGTGATGAGTACCGCGCGCAAGAACTCGCTCACGCGCATGCTGGAGGATTCAACCACCAACCATGTGCTCGAACTGACGCCGGTGCCGATCGAGTTGATCCCGGGCGACCACGTGTCGAGGCTCGAGCGCTTCGGCATACCGGCCGGGATTGGCACGATCCTGGGATTGGTGTTCTTCACTGCCGTAGACTGAACCGTGCGGGCCGCTTGCGTCTGTGCGGCATCGACCACATCGGCCGCAAAGCCAGTATCCTCACGCGTCTCGGAGTTTGTAACAAAACGAGGGGCCGAGGAAGGGGTGGGACCCTTCCTTTCCCACCCGGCTCCCCTCGTGCTCGCCTATACTGGCCCGTTGCAAAATTCATTTTGCAACGGGCTCTTGGGAAATTGACGTCAGTACCTCACGCTCCCCGGCGTGCGCGGAAACGGAATCACGTCGCGCACGTTGGCAAGGCCGGTGATGTAGGACACGGTGCGCTCGAACCCGAGCCCGAATCCTGCGTGCGGCACGCTGCCGTAGCGCCTCAAGTCGCGATACCAGCCATAGTGGTTCTTATCCAAACCGGTTTCGTCCATGCGCGCGTCGAGCACTGACAGCCGCTCCTCGCGCTGGCTGCCGCCGATGATTTCGCCGATGCCGGGCGCAAGCACGTCCATCGCCGCCACCGTCCTGCCGTCGTCGTTCATGCGCATGTAGAACGCCTTGATCTGCTTCGGGTAATTCATCAACACCAGAGGTCCGCCGACGTGCTTTTCCGCGAGGTAGCGCTCGTGCTCGGATTGCAGGTCCACGCCCCATTTCACCGGGAATTCGAACTTTGCCTTGGCTCTTTCGAGGATGCCGATCGCTTCGGTGTAATCCATGCGCACGAATTCGGTATCGACGATGCTTTGCAGCTTGGCGATGATGCCTTTTTCGATGCGCTCGTCGAAGAACGCCATGTCGTCGCCGCGCTCTGCCAGCACCGACTTGAAGATGTATTTGAGCAAGGCTTCGGCAAGCGTCGCGTTATCGGCGAGATCGGCGAAAGCGATTTCGGGTTCGATCATCCAGAATTCCGCCAGGTGGCGGCTGGTGTTGGAATTCTCGGCGCGAAACGTCGGCCCGAACGTATACACCTTTGTCAGGGCGAGGCAATAGCTCTCGATGTTGAGCTGTCCCGAGACCGTGAGAAACGCTTCGCGGCCGAAGAAGTCCTGCGCGTAATCGACGCGGCCCTCGGGCGTGCGCGGCAGGTTCGCAAGGTCGAGCGTCGATACCCGGAACAGTTCGCCCGCGCCCTCGGCGTCAGACGACGTAATGATGGGCGTATTCACCCAGTAAAAGCCGTGTTCGTGGAAAAATCGGTGGATGGCCTGGGCAACGCTGTGGCGTACGCGTGTGGTCGCGCCGATAACGTTGGTGCGCGGCCGCAGGTGCGCGACTTCGCGCAGGTATTCCATGGTGTGCGGCTTGGGCTGGATCGGGTAGGTGTCCGGATCTTCCACCCAGCCGATCACCTTGATGCTGCTCGCCTGCATTTCGAACGGCTGGCCCTTGGCCGGAGAGGGCACGATTAGGCCTGAAGCTTCTATCGCGCAGCCAGCGGTGAGGCGCGTGATTTCCTCGGCGTAGTTTGCCAGCGTATTGGGCGCCACCACCTGCACGGCGTGAAAGCACGAGCCGTCGGAAACGTGGATGAAAGAAATCCCCGCCTTGGAATCGCGGCGCGTGCGCACCCAGCCTTTCAGCAAGACTGCTGCACCTTGCGGCGCGCGGCCGCAGAGGATGTCTTGGCAGCTGCAGGTCGTCATGATAGCTCTTCGCAACAGAAAGAAGGATCAGCTCGCTCGTTGGCACGCAGTCAAGGCCGCGGTCGCCTGAACGGATGCGTCGCGGATAGCCCGCCATCGACCGCGATCGCCTGGCCGTTGACATAGGACGCTTCGTCGCTCGCGAGGAAAGCCGCCATGGCGGCGATTTCGCGCGGCTCGCCGTAGCGTCCGAGTGGATTCAATTGGCCCAGATTGGCGGTGGTGCCGCGCGCTTTGGCGTAGTCGAAGATCGGCTTGGTCATGCCGGTCTCGATCAGGCCGGGGCAGATGGCGTTGACGCGTACGCCGGTGCCGAAAAACGAATTGGCCGCGGTCTGCACCAGGCTGATCACGCCGGCCTTGCTCGAACTGTAGGGATTGCCGCCCGCATTGGCGCGCAGCCCGGCCACCGACGCGGTGCACACGATGGCACCCGATTTCTGCGCCACCATGTGCGCGCCGGCGTGCTTGATCGCGAGGAACGCTCCGATCAGGTTCACGCGCAAAATCTCCTGCCAGTGCTCGACCGTCTGCTCGAATAGCGGCACCACGCCGCCGCCGATTCCGGCGTTGGCGTACATCACGTCCAGGCCGCCGAACTCGGCGATCGCGCGCTTCACGTATGCCACGACGTCGCCTTCGCTGCCGGTATCGGCCGTCATTGCCGCTGCCCTGCCGCCCGCTGCCGTGATCTCGCGCGCGGTTTCCTCGACCGCGTCCGTCGTCTTGTCCACCGCCAGCACCGCCGCGCCCTCGCGCGCGAATAGCAGCGCGCTCGCACGTCCGATGCCGCTGCCCGCGCCGGTCACGATCGCGCGCTTGCCTTCAAGTCGCCCCATGCTATGTCTCCGTTCGCGTTGCCGCGTTGATCCTTTGCCCAAGTCGGCATTGTAATCTCTGCCTTAGGTAACTTCTGAAAAACCTCGGGCGATGGTCTTTCGTCCGAGGTTTTTCACTGAGATGGGGGGATTGGAAAAGGGGGCCATGGGCCCCTTTTTCAGAGTTTCCTTAGGTCGGCAGGAGCTTGGTGTAGAATTTGCCCGGTGAAAAGGCGGCATGAGGCCGCGGATCAAGCAGGGGCGGGCGTCTCCGGCCGGCATCCGGTGCGCGGCCATAGTTGCGGGAGTGCGCTCCCGGAGGCGATAGAAACAGATGAAACAGGAAGAATTCCCGCAGCTCAACATAGACGGCGCGCGCGCGACCATACGCTTTCGCCGCCCGGCCGAGGCCAATCGCATCGATCCGTCTGACCTGGCGGTGCTCAGGGCGCATCTCGAGCGCGTGACTGCCGCAACCAGCGTGCGTGTGCTGGTGATCACCGGCACCGGTGACAAGACTTTCAGCTCCGGCTATACGATACACGCGATACGCGAGGAGCTCGACGAGCGTTTCGAATCGCTGCTCGATACGCTCGAATCGCTGCCGTTGCCGGTCGTGTGCGCGCTCAACGGCAGCGTCTACGGCGGGGCGATCGACCTCGCGCTGTGCTGCGATTGCCGCATCGGCGTCAAGGGCAGCCTGATGCTGATGCCGGCCGCACGCTTCGGCCTGCACTACTATCCCGGTGGCATCAGGCGCTACGTGACGCGGCTCGGCCTATCCGCCGCCAAAAAACTGTTTCTCACTGCGCAGCCGGTCGAGGCGGAGGAGATGCTGCGCATCGGCTTCCTCACCGAACTGGTGGAGCCCGAGCAGTTGGAGGCGATGGTGTCGCAATACGTGGCAGCGATCGTCGAATGCGAGCCGAACGTCGTTCGCTCCATGAAGCATTTCCTGAATCAGGCGGCGGAAGGCGAGTTCGACGTTCCGGCGCAGCGCGCGGCCTACGAAAAATTCCTCAAGTCGGACGAATTGGGCCGGCGCCTCGCTGCGCGTTCCAAATGATGAGAGACGCACCGAGCCGAGATTGACCGATTTGCGTTGAATAGGTGGATCGCGTAACGCGCAGGAGCGACAGCCCCATCTCAGCCTGCGGCGGCTTCAGCCCCGGAACAGGTGCTCGGGACCTTCGGTGCCCGCGGTCCTTTCGTAGACGCCTTTGCCCGATTTCTTATACTGCGTGAGCCCGGACTGCCTGATTTTGCTGTCGGTAACCGCATATTTGCCGCCCAGCGCAACCGCGCTGATGCGCCGTTCGCACGCCTGGCCGCAGGTGGGGCACCGGGTGAGCTTAGCGTCGGCCAGGCGTTGCATCAGCTCGAACCGGCCATTGCATTTTTCGCAGTGGCCCGACGTCGGCGCATATTCGTAGATCGGCATGAGCGGATTTTACCCGATCCTCCCCGCCGTACGGGTAATCGTCGAGAGTTGCTTTTCTTCTCGGCGCAGTGGGCAGGGCAGGCTGCTGCAATGGGCCGAGCGCGGCGCATTCGCATCACCGCAAACGCGTTGCTTGCGGCCGATTCGGCAATCGCTTATGATTCGCCACGCTGTTTCACCGCTCTTACACGTCTGATTTGCATCCCGGGCCACGACGCAAGAATGCCGAAAACGGGCGGGCGTCGGGAAACAATCTTGCATTTTTGATTGGTTGCCCTTCGGCTCCAAGCGGGAGCGGCAGTGGACCTATTCAGTTCAGCAGGAATTCATGGATACGACGTTGCAAATGCCCGAAAGCGCGCTCCCGCAGGGGCCCGTGATCCTTCTGGGCGTGCTCAAGGATATTCATAATTTGGGCATACTGATCCTGAAGCACGCTCTGGAGAGGGGCGGTTTCCATGTGGTGAATGCCGGTGCGATGCTCTCCCAGGCGGAACTCATAGGCGCAGCGATCGAAACCGGGGCCAGGGCGATACTGGTCTCCTCCTCCTACGGCATGGCGGCGCTGGATGCCGAGGGATTTCGTGGAAAGTGCGAGGAAGCCGGCCTGAAGGATGTGCTGCTTTACATCGGCGGCAACCTCTCGGTATCGCGACAAAACCGTAAATGGGAAGACATTGAAGGTGAGTTCAAGGCGCTCGGCTTTGATCGTGTGTATCAGCAGAACGTCATGCCCGCCCAGTTCATTGCCGATCTCAAGCACGATCTGGGCATCGCGGCATAGGTTATCCTGACGGATCGCGGCGCGAAGTGCCAAACGTTGCCATTCTCGTAGACTTCGGTTCGACCTACACCAAGGTCGTCGCGGTCGATCTCGATCAGGCCGCGATTCTAGGCACGGCACAGCATCCATCGACCGTGGACACCGATGTGACCATCGGGCTGGAGCGTGCGCTTGCGGGGGTGAGTGCGATTGCCGTTGCCGACGTCCGCCTGCGCCTTGCATCCTCCTCCGCCCGAGGCGGATTGCGGCTGGTGGCAATCGGACTGGTGCCTGCGCTCACCGCGGAAGCTGCGCGCCAGGCGGCGCTGGGAGCTGGCGCGAAAGTCGTACGCGTCTATTCGCACGAACTGACGCCTTCGGACATCGCCGAAATCGAATCGCTGCAACCGGATTTGGTGCTGCTTGCGGGCGGCACCGACGGCGGGAACCGCGAAGTCATCACCCTGAACGCGCGAATGCTCGCCGCCTCGAATCTTGCGGCGCCCGTGATCATGGCGGGAAACCGCGCCGCGCGCGATGAGGTCGAGAAGGCGCTGCATGGCGCAGGCAAGCGCTGCTACATGACCAAGAATGTACTGCCCGAACTCGATCAGCTCGATGTTGAACCCGTGCGCGCGGTGATCCGCGAGACTTTCATCAGGCATATCGTGGAGGCCAAAGGCCTGGACCGGGCAAAGCGCATGATCGACGACATCATTATGCCGACTCCGGCCGCCGTGCTCGATGCGGCCCAGTTGCTCTCCGTGGGGACGGCAGATGAACCGGGCTGGGGCGACCTGATGGTCGTCGACGTGGGCGGCGCCACCACCGACGTGCATTCGATATCGGCTGCGGCGCCTCGAAGCGGGATGGTGCCCCGCGGGCTTCCCGAGCCGCTGGCAAAGCGCACCGTGGAAGGCGATCTGGGCGTGCGGGTCAACGCGCGATCGGTGGTCGAACTGGGGCAGATGCACGAGCTGCGCGCGGATCTGGCGGCCGCGCTGCGCGCTCCGCAGGCAAGAGCGCGCAGCGATTTCCTCGCTGCGAACACGAGCGTCCTCGCGTCGACGGCAGACGAATCGCGCCTGGATGTCATGATGGCGTCGGCTTGCGTGGACATCGGCATGGAGCGTCATGTCGGGCATGTGAAGGAGACCTACGGGATTCATGGGCCGGTGCAGCTGCTCTACGGCAAGGACCTACGCGAAGTGAAGGCCTTGATCGGCGTGGGCGGTGTGTTCGCGTTCGGACCCGAACCGCGCGAGGTTTTGCGCGCCGGACTTGCCCGCAATGACCTGCCGCATTCCTTGCGGCCGCAAGCGCCGGCGCTTTATCATGACGCGAGTTATGTTTTCTATGCCATGGGGCTTCTTGCGGCGCGCGAACCGGCAATCGCGTTGCGCGTGCTGAAGAACACTTTGGTCAATCACGGATAAGCCCTTATGAATGTGAGCAACCGGCGCTGGGACGACGAAGAGTTCGAAAAGGAATTTGCCCGGATTCGCAATCTGTGGCCGACGTTTCGCGATCTGGATCTCGCCGAAATGGCCCAGTACCACAGGAAGGTGGTCGGGGAGCGCACGTTTGCGGCGGCCTATCGCAAAGCGCGCGTGGAAGGCAAGATCCTGCTTCAGCCGCGTTTCGGCGTCGCCACGGTGGAAGCGCAGGCAGAGGGTATGCACGTCCTGGAAAAGGAGGGCGGCGCCGACCTCCTGACGATGTCCTCGGACACCTATTCACGGCGCGAGGAGTTTGCCAAGGCGGACGCAGCAGTCAAACTTTCCTATGCAAATGGCCGGTCGATGCTGAACGGCTTCCCGGCCGCGATTCACGGTCTGCAGGGCACGCGCCGCGTGACTGAAGCGACCGACGTTCCGGTAGGCGGGCGCGGCGCGACCGGCGCGCCGCAGGCATATAACGCGATGATGCTGGCAGGCGGCGCGACCGAATTCAACGGCTCGGCGCTTGCTTTCGTCATGAACGTTGAAGCGCGGATGAAAGTGCCGGCGGCGATTCAGAATACGCAGTTCATCGACCGCATGATAGGCAAGCTGACCGAGTTGGGGGCGCAGCCGGCAAAGGAATCGAGCACCATCGTATCCGGAACCATCGTGCCGCCGGCGGTCGCGGTGGTGTGCGGCGTTGTCGAGGTGCTCCTCGCCGCCGAACAAGGGGTCAAGTACCACTGTGTCGCCTATCCGGTAAATTCGAGCGTGATCCAGGACATTGCTGCGTGCCGCGTGATGCGGGAGTTCTGCGAGCGCTATGCGCGCGAGGCGGGATTCAAGGATCTGGAGATCGCCTACGCGATCCACCAGTGGCTGGGGCCGTTTCCGGAGGACAAGTCCAGGGCATTGGCACGCATCGCCTTCGATTCGGTGACCGCCGTCTATGCGCAGGTGGACAAGATCCTGGTGAAGTCGTCCGAAGAAGGGCAGGGCACGCCGACGAACCAGGGGAACATGGAAGGCTTGCGCGCGACGCGCCAGGCAGTCGAGCTTGCGCGCGGACAAACGTTCGCGGACTCGGCGGAACTGCAGGAGGAGTGCGAGCAGATACGCAAGGAAAGCAGCGCGATCCTGGCTGCGATTTTCGAACTCGGAAAAGGCGATGTTGCGCAGGGCGTAAGCCGCGCGATCGAGACCGGCGTCTACGAATTTCCCTATTCGGTCAATGCAGCCAATCGCGGCAAGATGCTGGTGTGCCGCGATAACAAGGGCGCCGTGCGTTACCTCGACACCGGAAACCTGCCCTTGGACGAGGCGACAAGGCGCTGGCATCGGGACCGGCTGCGCGCGCGCCTCGCGACCGTGGCCGACGAATACGAACTCGTCATCGAGGATATTCGCGCCGCGGTGCGTTAGCCGTCAGCGCAATTGTATAGATGCCAATACTTGATAGGGAGTAAGAAGATGTCGAAATTGTATAGTACCTGTGCTGCACTCGCCGTATCTCTGGCGTTGTTTTCGGGCGCAGCGGCTGCGCAAGCCTATCCGAACCGCCCGGTGCGCATCATCGTGGCCTTTCAAGCGGGGCAGGGGACCGACGTCGCGACGCGGCATATCGCGAACCGGTTGTCGGCTGCGATAGGGCAGAATTTCATTATCGACAATCGCCCCGGGGCGTCGGGCAATCTGGGCACGGCGATCGCGGCCAAGGCAACGCCGGACGGGTACACCCTGATCATGGGAACCGCCGGCACGCACGCCATGAACCCGGCCTTGTTCGACAATCCCGGATTCGATGCCGAGAAGGACTTCGACGCAATCGCGCTGACCTGCCTGATCCCGATGGTGATTTCAGCGCATCCGTCGCTCGGCGTCGGCAATCTGTCCGAGCTGATCGCCGCGGCGAAGCAGCGCCCCGACAAGATCGACACAGCCTTGCCCAGCACGACTTCGAGGCTGGTGATCGAACTGATGAAACAAAAAGGCATCAAGCTGTTCAGCATCGTCTACAAAGGCAGCGCCACCGCAGCGGCCGACGTCCTTGGCGGCCAGGTCCCGCTGTTGATCGACACGGTAGGGGCAACGCGCCCGCACCTCAGTAAGCTGAAAGCCATCGCCATCACCTCGGCGCACGAGAGCGCGCTCCTGCCGGGCGTCCGATCGGTTGCAGAGCAGGGACTACCCGGTTTCCAGGTGGTGGCCTGGAACGCCTTGCTCGCTCCGCACGGCACGCCCGTGGAATTTCGCGAGAAGCTGGCAGTCGAGCTGCGCAAAGTTCTGGCGCAGCCTGAGACGGTTAAGCGGCTGCGCGAGCTTGGGTTCGATTCCGCCCCCGCGATGACGCCGCAGGAGGTGACGAGCTGGATCAAGGGCGAGCGCCAGAAGTTCGGGACCTTGATCAAGAGCACGGGGATGAAGGCCGACTGACCTTGCGCGGCGCGACACATCTGTTCAATACGGATTCGGAACAGCAAACTCCATGAAATCCTCTGTCGTCTATTTGCGCGTGAATCGGGTGCCCAGCGAACTGTGCGAGGCAGCCAAGGGTGTGACGGTATCCGATCTGCACGAAGCCATGCCGTCCCGCAGCGGATTGATGTCATCGCGCATGCGGCCGCTGAACCGCGGTATACGTATCGCCGGCCCGGCCATAACTGCATACTGCGCGCCTGGCGACAATTTGATGATGCATCGGGCGCTTTTTCTAGCGCAGCCCGGAGACGTGCTCGTCGTGGTTTGCGCTGCGGAGATCTCGGGCGCGCAATGGGGTGATATCGCGGCACGCTATGCGGCGCATAAGCGGCTCGCCGGAGTGGTCGTGCACGGGTGCATCCGCGACACGGATACGCTGGAGCAAATGCGCTTCCCGGTTTGGTCGACTGCAATATCGCCGGCGCGACCCGAAAAGCGGGGACACGGAACGATGAATGCGCCCGTGAGCTGCGACGGCGTGATCGTCAATCCGGGCGACCTCGTCGCTGCCGATGGCGACGGCGTCCTGTGCGTGCCGCGCGACAGCGCGGCCGAAGTGGTCGCGCTTGCCCGGCAGCGCATGGCACGAGAGGATGCGTACGCCGATGCCATCCGCGCTGGCGAACATCCATGGGAGTTTCTCGGCATCGGCTCGAGCTATGCGATGCTGGACGTTGAAGAAATCGATGCTGCGTACGACGCCGACGGTTCTGACATCGTCTGACTTGCAGCGTATTGGTGTTTAACATAGATTGCTCGGCAATCGACCGATAATCCCGCTCAAGACTTGGCCGGGTCGCGGCCGCTGCTAGGGAGGTCCCGAAAATGACACTGAAGCTAGACACGTACATAATTACTAATGCCGAAGTTGTTCCCGGACGCGACCACATAGAGGGCGCACGGCAAGCGCTGCAGGGCGGCGCCGACGTGATTCAATTTCGAGAGAAGAAGATGGAAACCGGCGAAATGATCCGCGTATGCGGGATTATTCAAGACTTGTGCCGGCATCATGGCGCCATCTTCATTGTGAATGACCGCGTAGATGTCGCGCTGGCGATGGACGCCGACGGCGTTCATGTCGGGCAGAAGGACATGCCCGCGGCGATCGCACGTCGTCTCATCGGACCAAGCAAAATTCTTGGCGTCTCCGCCAGCGATGCAGAGAAGGCGAAGAAGGCTGAAGCGGACGGTGCCGACTATGTGGGGTCGGGAATGATCTTCCCTGCCGGGGTCAAGAAGGATATCGGGGTGGTCAAGGGCGTGGCCGTATTGAGAGAGGTCAGCCGCGCGGTGCAGGTCCCCGTCGTGGCGATCGGCGGCATCGACCACGCTAATGCCGCTTCGTGTATCGAGGCGGGAGCAGCCGGCTGCGCCGTGATCACTGCCGTGATCGGCGCCGCGGATGTGCGGCAGGCCGCCACCAATCTGGCGCAAGTCATCCGTGACGCCAAGACGAGACTAGGTAGGCCGATGTGACGAAGGTCCTACTGATAAGGCACGCTCAGACAAGCTGGAATCAATCGCGCCGCTTGCAGGGCGGGAACGCCGACACCGTTCTCGATGCGGAAGGAGACCGGCAGTGCCGCTGTCTGGCGGAACGATTGAAGAAAGACGATATCAAGGCCGTCTATTCCAGCCCGTTGAGCCGGGCAATGGGCACCGCTCAGTGGATTGCCGACGCCCATAATCTTCCTGTAATCGAAGAGCCGGCTTTCCGTGAAATGAACTGCGGCGCACTGGAAGGAGCGGAAATTGACGACATCGGGTCCCGCTTGCAGAAGCTTATCCAGGGCGGAAATGAGGACGAATTACTTTTTAAGGGCTGCGGCGGCGAATCCTGCGACCAGCTTCAAAACCGTGCCTGGAGCGCAATTCTGGAGAAGGTCGAGACGCACCGGGACGGCACGATCGCGGTGGTAAGCCACTACTTCGCAATTGCCGCGATTCTTAGTGCCGCAGTCGGCATACCGGCGACGCAGCTTGGCCGGTTCAGAATCGGCGCGACCAGCGTCAGCATAGTCGGGTTCGATTCCTACGGACCTTCCCTTTCCCTGTTCAATGACCGCTCCCACCTCACACCCGCTTGATTTCAGGAATTTTCAAACCTGCTCCCGCATCCCGTCTCTGTCGATCTTCTCGTCGAGCATGAAGATGCTGCGGAATATGATCGGGCCCGCATTCGTTGCATACTTTGCTTTCTAGTTCGCGCTTACCGGGATCTCGATAAACGAGGGCGTCGCCGCGCCGTGGTGGACGACGTTTCTGGCGACCCGGATATCCGCCTCGGTGTCGTTGGCGAGCACGGGATTGCCACTGTTGGTGTTGCGTGCGCGACGCGGAAAATTGCTGCTGGTGACATCGATCTCTATGCGACAGCCGGCGCGGATGGTGTGATGAATGTGAGCGAGGTTGATGGTCAGCCGGTATGCGCGACCGGCTTCCAGGTGCTGCGGCACGCTTGAAGACGCATCCCGATACATCGCGCGCACCACGCCGTCCATCAACAGCATGGCACGGCCGTCAGGCTCGACTTCGATCAGCTTGGCGACAAAATCGGTGTCCGGGCAATCCGATTGAATGTGCAGCGAGAGGCGGACTCGGCCGGCGATGGTGAGGTCTGCGTTCAGTACTTCGCTGCGATAGATGAGCCCGTAATCGGGTAGCGCTTGCGCCGGGCGCTGATCGCGCGGCCCGGCATCGATCAGCATATTGCGTCCGCCGAGCGTCGGGATGGGGTGGTGCGGATCGTAGGTGTAGCCGCGCGCCGGACCACTCGGCCCGGATGGGGACAGACTCGCGTCGCCACGCAGATAGATCCGCTTCGGTACCGCGCCGGGCAGCGGCCAGCGCTCGGCGTAGCGCCAGTCGTTCGCAACATAGTTACCCCGGTCCTCGACCCAGGCGCGCGGCGAGTAGTGCACGGCCGGGCGATCCATGATCCCGGTCGACTCGCCCTTCAACCAATAATCGAACCACTCGAAATACGGGTCCCGCGGCCAGAAGTTCGTCTCGTAGATGAAGTAGTGGTCGTTGGGGCCGATCCACAGCAGTTGATTGCCGACGCGCGACTGGATGTCGTTGAAGGCGGCGATCACGCTCGTCTGAAAGATGTCGTACCAGGTGGTGGCGTGAAATCCGGGAATCTCTATGCTGCGGCGGAAATTGTGCCTCGCGCGAAAGGCATCGGCTACGGGATGCGTAATGATCTCGTCCAGGAAAGGCTGCCAGGTTGAAAAATCCGGGTAGTGCGAAAGCGGCAGGCGCATCCAGTCCTCGCTGCCGACAAAGGGCGGGCGCGTGCGGCATGCTGCTTCGAGCCGTGCATAGCGCGCGTTGGCCGCAGTCGCAGCCTGATCCGGGTCCGCCGCGCTGATACCGAATCTGCGCATGACGGCTTCACGGTGCGAGTGCGACAGGCCCGGGATGTTCTTCGCCACCCATAACCACAGCCGTTCCATCTCGATCGCGTTGCCCTCGTAGACCACGTCGTCGTAAATGCTGGATCCGCCGACTTGCGCGAAGAAGGCACGCAGGCTGGGATGACCCTGGGAGGCTGCAGCAAACGTCGTCGTCGCGCCAGCCGATGAACCGGACATGCCGATCATTTGGTTGCACCAAGGCTCGCTCGCAATCCACGCCAGCGTGTCATAACCGTCAGCGGCATCGTCTGCGTATACGCGATCTTCGCCTTCGGAGGCGTAGCGACCGCGCGTGTCCTGATAGACGCAGGCATAGCCATGCGCGACGATGTTTCTGTAGCCTCTGAGAATGGAGCGTCCTAGCGGCGTGTCGGCGCCCGGCAGCCAGCCTTGCGCGCAATCGGTATTCGCTCGCCCCTCGAACGACGTGATGCCATAGGGTGTGCGCTGCAGGATCACCGGATGACGCGGCCCGCCTGATTGTGGCAGATAGACGAACGTGTTGAGCCTTGCGCCATCGCGCATCGGCACCATGGTTTGAAACGCGAGTGCGCCATTGACAGTACGCATTGCACATTCTCCAAGCTCCAGCAACCCGGATCCACGTGTCGTTATCGAGTGTGCAGTCCGCACACTCTGGGCGATTGGGAAACGCTGACTGCACTATCGTTTCATCCTAAACCCGGCTTGTCAAAGCCGCCCGTCTCAAGCACGATTGCAAATAAGGAGGAGTACCGTCCATGAACCACCCCGTTATTCGCTCTGCTGCCGGTAATACGGGCGTGTTGTTTGCGTCGATCTTGCTGTTCCTATCGGCGTTTGCGTCGATCTGCCCCGCGCAGGAGCGCGGCGCCGCACCCGTCCAACCGCAAGTCGGGCAACTGGGGAAGGACGTCGTCTGGGTGCCGACACCCTACCGGCTGATCGAACGCATGCTGCAGATGGCCGACACGACGAGCAAGGACGTCGTCGTCGATCTCGGTTCCGGCGACGGACGCATCCCGATCGTGGCAGCGAAGAAGTTCGGCGCGCGCGCGCTCGGCATCGAATACGACGCCGACCTGGTCGACCTCTCCACACGTTCCGCCGCGCGCGAAGGCGTCGCCGAGCGTGCGCGCTTCCTGCGCGAGGACCTGTTTCAGACCGACCTGTCGCAGGCTACGGTCGTCGCGCTCTATGTCAGCCCGGCGATCATGCTTAGGCTTCGTCCGCGGCTGCTCGGGCTCAAAGCCGGCACGCGCGTCGTCTCGCACCAGTTCACGCTCGGCGACTGGGAGGCCGACGAGCAGGCGATCGTGGAGCGCGCGAACGGTTATCTGTGGGTGGTTCCGGCAAAGGCGGCGGGAAAATGGCAGCTGCGGCTTGGAGAAGACATCTATGAACTCGATCTCGAGCAGGAGTACCAGATGCTGCGCGGCTCGGCCGAGCGCCAGGGCAAGCGTTCGCCGGTGATTGGGGCGCGGCTGCGCGGCGAGGACATCCGCTTTCTGTTCGTCGATCGCAATGGCGATCCGCGCTCCTTCAGCGGGCGCGTCGCAGGCGCTGCGATGCAGGGCGAGAGCCGTACCCACGCGCGGCCAGATATGGCGTGGAGCGCGCGGCGCAGGTGATCTCCGCGTGATCGCTGCGCCGCCCTGCGCTGTCAACGGCCGGCATAAAGATGTCCCATTTAGCAGAACTCTTCTCTACTTACGTGAAGATGCTCACTCGTTCATGGCGTCTAATTCCGCATTCGACGACTCGCGGCATTTTCAGACGGGTCGAAGCCGCGCGATGCCTGCCGGGTCGCCTTCGCCCATCAGCCGGACTCGGGGCAGTCTCTGCCTGCACTCTGGCCGATTCGAGAAACCGGTGTAGCATTAAAAAATGGCCCGACGCGGACGCCGGGCCCAGTTTGGTCAGGCGTATTGAATCAACTTCCAGGAAACCGACTGCCCGTTATACGGCGGCATGCGGTTGCCCTTGGCGATTGGTGCGGTGGTGCTCGGAGTGCTGACGGCTTGCCAGACTCCACTTTCCGGGCAGATTTCTCCCGTTCTTGCGGTGGTACCAAGAGGTACCCGTGTTGCAATTTCCATGGTTGCTGCTCCTAGGAGTTGATGAAATGAGGTACCACGACATCTGGCCTCAATAGACATAGGCGCGCTGGGAGGTTAATTTGGACGCCAAAATGATATTAATTGGCGTCCAGATTTCAAAAAATAAGCGCCTATAGACTGGGAGGGAAGAGTATTGAAGGTCCCCGCGACCAACAATCACGATCGGCGAGACGTAGAAGATGCCCTGAATACCTTTACGGAGGAGGATTGGGAGCGCTTTCGACGTGTCGCGAGGTACCAGCTCTACCGTCTTGCCCATCTGGATCCGATGGATCTGCTCATGGACACGGCGGGTCGCTTCATTGATGGAAGGCGGAAATGGCCGAGAGGCGAGTCATTTAAAGCGGTCTTCTACAATGCGATCCGAAGCGTCGCAGACGAGTATCGTACGGAGGACGCGGCAAAGCCGTACGTCACTATGGCGGACCTGCCGTCAGGCCCGGATGGGGAACCTGCCAATCTGGAGAACTTCGGTACACAGGAGTTGTCTCCAGAGAAAGCCATGGAGGCGCAACAAGAGATTGATGGTGTGTTCGCAGAATTCAAGGACGATGAAGACGTGCAAGCCGTAATTGTTGGTCGCATGTTGGGATTGAGCGCAGACGAAGTACAGGCTCAGTTTGCGATTACGTCGGATGAATACCATGCTGCCAGAAAGCGTCTTGAGCGCTGGCTTGATCGGCAAATCGATTGATGGAGTGCCTATGTCTAAGAGCCAATCTGATAACGACGCTTTGAAAGCCATTCGTGACTTGGCCAGCGAAGAAATCATGTCATTGTCTGATTCGGAGATTCGTGCGCGCGCGAAGGAGGAGCTTGTCGATATCGACAAAAATGCGTCAACAATCCGCGACTCCCTAAAGGACCTAATTTTGACCTCCCGTCGGTGGCGATTGCGTCAAGCGCGTGAGAATCTCAATGCGGTGAACGAAGAATCGGCGTCGTATGAGTCCATTGCCTCGATGTCTGCTGCGGACGTTAAAGCTCGCTTGGCTGAGATAGTTGCGAGCGGATTAATGGCCAAAGATTCCCGACTCACGCTCGCTTTTAGAAGCGGCGGAGAAATTAGCGAAAATGACATGCGTTCGCTACTTGCGGACTACGAAGACCTCATGGCAAGGAAACGCAGTGAGTCTGATGGAGCATGAATCCGACATTCGCCGAGTTGCTACTCCAGGAGTACGGTGTCTCGCAGCCAGAAGATATTGATGTTGAGGCGATAGCCTATGACCAAGGTGCAACGATTAAGTATCGCCGCATGGATTCGTGCGAGGCAAGAATCATTGGACATGGAACCGCCGCAGTAATCTCAATCAACAATAACAGCCATCCAAACCGGCAACGCTTTTCCCTAGCGCATGAGTTGGGCCATTGGGTCCAGGACAAGGGCGCAATTTCTCTGAGTTGTGCTCGTGGAGATATCGGTCTCCACCGTTCGGGTCTGTTGAACGCCGAGGCGTCTGCCAATTCGTTCGCAAGCCAAATCCTAATGCCTGACTATTTGTTTCGCCCTTTGGCAGCTAAGCAACCACTAACATTTGCAACTGCTGAGAATCTCAGAAAGCGCTTTAATACGAGCCTTACTGCTACTGCTCTCAAGTTGGTTAAACTCGGTCACTTTCCTGGAATGGTTGCTTGCTATAAGGACGGCATCCTGAAGTGGGCGATTCCAGGTCCTGATGTTCCCAGAATTCTTCAGCCCGTCCGGGCACTCGACGACGATTCTCAAGCCTACGCGTTGTGGAAAGCCGGTGCAAAGTTGGATTCTTCGCCTGTGCTGCAAAGTGCAGATACATGGATTGACTGCGAAGGGGCGGAAGACCACACGCTAGTCGAGACGTCTATTCTTGTAGCAGAGGGCGTTACCGTCAGTCTCTTGTGGTGGAAGGACGAATCCCAGATCGAGGCGGTTTCTCCGCAATAAGCCTCCACGGTCATATTGCGATCCATTGACATAGGCGTTGGGGTCGTGAACGAATTGCTTACAACAGAAGGGGAATCTCGGAGCCTATGACTCCCGCCGTCTTTGCCGGTAATATCGCAATTTCCGACATACTCTGCAGCACCATACCAACAAGAACATGATCGGCCAACTCTTTACCCAGGATTTCCTGCTTCACGGCGTACGTGAGACGCCTGTGTGGAAGGCGTTGGACGAGCGCGCCATCGCCGCCTTTGTTGCGCAGTTGCGGGCAGTCTTTCGCTCCTATTCAGTCGAAAGCGTTCTGAACGAGGCGATCACCGAGGATGAGATTATCCTCAAGGTCTTGGGACTGCTTGACTGGCAGGACCTGTACCTTCGTCAAGCCACGACCTCGGGGGCGCGGCGTGAGGACGTGCCCGACCTGTTGCTCTTCCCCGACGCGAACGCCAAGCAGGTGGCCTTGAAGGAAAAGCGCGACGACCGCCGCTACCGGCAAGGCATCGCCATACTGGAATCGAAGCGTTGGTTACGCCCGCTGGACCGAGGCGAGGTAACGGACCGTCTCGACCCCGGTACGCCGTCCAACCAGATTCTTCGTTATTTGTCCTCCGCCGAGGTGGCCTCGGACCGGGCGGTGCGCTGGGGTATCCTCACCAATGGCCGGCACTGGCGGTTGTACTTCCAGGGAGCGCGCTCGCGCTCCGAGGACTTCCTGGAACTCGATCTTGGTGCACTGCTCGGCCTCAAGGGCGTGCAGGGCGACACGGTCGATGAGGTCGATGCGCAGCATGGCCTCAAGCTCTTTCTCTGTCTGTTCCACCGCGCGGCGTTTCTGGCACAGAGCTGGGATGGCGAGCGTCGTTCTTTTCATCAGTTTGCACTGGCCGAAGCGAGGCAGTACGAGGAACGGGTCTCCGAGAACCTTGGAGCACGTGTTTTCGGTACCGTTTTTCCCGAGCTTGCGGATGCGTTGTGGAAGGGAGATTCAAGTGCGCCCAAGGAACTGACCCGCCTATACATGGATGAGGTGCGCGAAGCGACTCTCATATTGTTGTACCGGTTGTTATTTGTCCTTTACGCAGAGGACCGCGAACTGTTGCCGGTGCGCGACAAGCGCTATGCCGGTTATAGCCTGCGTCGCCTGCGGGAAGAGGTGCGCGACAAGCGCGACAAAGACTTCACCTTCTCCGCCTCGGCCGCTCGCCTTTGGGACGAACTAAGCGCGCTGTTTCAGGCCATAGCCAACGGCGACACTTCACTCGGTTTGCCGGCCTACAACGGCGGCCTGTTCGAAGATGCGCGTACGCCGTTGCTCGCTCGGGCGCGGATACCGGATGCCCAGCTTGCCCCCGCAATAGACGAACTATCGCGGCGCGCCGACGCATCGCGTGCCTGGATCAATTATCGCGACCTTTCGGTACAGCATCTCGGTGGCATCTACGAGCGCTTGCTTGAGTACCGGCTTGAGGAAACGAGCGGCAAGCTGGTGGCGCGGCCGACCAGCTTCGCGCGCAAGGGCTCCGGCAGCTATTACACCCACGATGACCTGGTGAAGCTCTTGATCGCTGAGTCTGTCGGACCGCTTGCCGTCGAGCGGACAGCGGCGTTCGACGAGCAGATCGCGGCCTGGAAGAACCGCAGGGAGCTGAAGCCCATAGACTGGGATCGACTGGATGCACTTGACCCTGCCTCTCGCGTGCTGGAACTCAAGGTTTGCGACCCGGCCATGGGCAGCGGCCATTTTTTGGTCGCCCTGGTGGACGATTTGGCCGACCGGGTACTCGAATCCATGTCGCACGCGGCCGAGACCATTGCTACGCAACGCTGGGCGAAGGACGTTTCTCCTTCCTGGGAATCGCCGGTCGCCAAGCGTATCGCTGATATTCGCAAGCGAATCCTTGCGGTGGCGAAGGCGCAAGGCTGGGCAGTCAGTCCGGCCCAGCTCGACGACCGCCATGTGGTGCGTCGAATGATCCTGAAGCGCGTCATTCATGGTGTGGACAAGAATCCGATGGCGGTCGAACTCGCCAAGGTTGCTCTGTGGCTGCACACCTTCACTGTGGGCGCGCCGCTTTCGTTTCTCGACCACCACCTGCGCTGTGGCGACGCCCTCTTTGGCGGACGAGTGCATCAGATGAAAGATGAACTGGGCAAGCTCGCTGGCGGCCTGTTGCAGCAGGACGACCTGCGGCGGGTCGAAGCCGCCCGGCTCACCATGCAAGCGATTGGCGAACTCACCGACATCGATATTGCCGAGGCGCACCAGTCCAAGGCGCTGATGGACCAGATCGAGGACAGCTTGCGACCGCAACAGCGCACGCTCGACTTTCTTCAGGCGAAGCGCTGGGCGGGCAAGGCCGAAGCGAAGGAGTACGCCGAAACCTGGGTCGATCTGCTCAACCACGAGTACGGTGACAACCTGCTCGAATCCATCGAACTGCTGTCCAAGCGCGGCATTAGGCTGCACGGCGAACGGCAGAAGCGCGCGCACCGCATAGTGCAGGCGGCGCGAACGCGGGCAGAGGACGTGCGTTTCCTGCACTGGGAGCTTGCGTTCCCGACCGTATGGCCGGGCGCGGGGATGGGCTCGCGCACGGGCGGATTTGACGCGGTGATAGGAAATCCGCCGTGGGACCGGATGAAGTTGCAGGAAGTCGAGTGGTTCGCCGAGCGTCGCCCCGAGATCGCGCTGGCTGAGCGCGCTGCCGACCGTAAACGCTTGATCGCGGCATTGGAGAAAGCGGGTGACGCGTTGTGGCAGGAATACTGCGATGCGCGCGAGTACGCCGAGACGGCGACACGCGTGGCGCGAGACTGCGGCGACTACCCGCTACTCTCCGGAGGCGACGTCAATCTTTACAGTCTGTTCGTCGAGCAGGCATCGCACCTTATCCATGCGCGCGGCGTGGTGGGTTTGCTCACCCCCTCAGGCATCGCCGCCGACAAAGGCGCAGCTGAATTCTTCCGTGGTATTTCCGGCACTGGACGGCTGGCGCGCTTATACGACTTCGAGAACAAGAAGGTGTTTTTCCCAGATATTCACGCGAGCTTCAAGTTCTGCGCGCTGGTATTCGGTGGAGGGGAGCGCACATTCGACCGGGCGCGCTGCGCCTTCTACCTGCACGCGGTGGCTGAATTGGCCGAAGCAGAACGAGTGCTCGAACTTGGGCCGCAGGATTTTCTGTCAGTGAACCCGAACACCGGCGCAGCGCCGGTATTTCGTACGCGGCGCGACGCTGAGATCGCCACCGCGATCTACAAGCGACAGCCGGTGTTGGTGGATCGAAGCTCAGAGACAAAGACCATACCGCCGAAGAAGGTCTGGCCGGTGCGCTACTTGCGCATGTTCGACATGACCAACGATTCGGGCCTGTTCAAGCGGCGCGACGAGCTGGAAAAGGAGGGCTGGTATCCGGTCGAGGGCAATCGCTGGAAGAAGGGCGAGGCCGAGGTGGTAGCGCTATATGTTGGCAGAATGGTTCATATCTATGACCATCGCTCCGCAAGCGTCGAGGTCAACGCAGAAAATCTACATCACTCAGCATCGAGCGATGGGCTCGGCGCTGCAATTAAGGCCGACCCGTCGGCCTACCCCACCCCGCAGTTCTGGGTTGCGGCGAGCAGCGTCCCTGAGGCCGAGCGTCGGACTTGGGCGATTGGCTTTCGCGATATTGCGCGGGCGACGGATGTGCGGACCATGATTTCGTCTGCCGTACCTTCGGTTGCTGCCGGTAATACGCTACCGCTGATATATCCGGACGAAGCCGGCTCGCGGCAATACGTTTCGTGGGCGCCGTTACTTCTGGCGAATTTCAATTCGATGATGTTCGATTTTATTGCGCGCCAAAAAGCTCAATCTACGCATTTGAACTGGTATATCGTCGAGCAACTTCCGATGATTCGACCCGAGCAGTTCGAGGGGAAGATCGGCAAGTATCACGTTGGCGATTTTGTGCGCGGCGAGGTGCTCCGGCTGTCCTATACGGCCTGGGATTTGCGGCCATTCGCGCACGATCTCGGCTATGACGGACCACCGTTTGTTTGGGACGAAGAGGATCGCGGCCATCGCATTGCCCGGCTCGATGCGCTCTTCTTTCACCTCTACGGCATCGACCGAGACGACGCAACGTACATCCTCGGCACGTTTCCAATTGTGCGCGAGCAGGATGAAGAAGCGTTTGGATGCTATCGCACCAAGGACCTCGTCCTTGCTTATCTGAATGCGGTTAAGTCAGGCGACCTCGATACTCGCGTGTCGATTTAGCTTTGTATTCGACGACTCGCGCCATTTCCAGGCGGCGAGAAGGCGGGCGATACCTGCCGGGTCGTCGCCGCTGTCATGCAATCTCCTGGCGCCTCATCGTTCATGCCGACAACTGTACCGCCTTGCCTAGCGCCGCAGACCGATAGGCCGCGTCCACGATGCGCAGCGCCGCGAGGTTATCCTCGATGCCGGCAATCGGCGCGCGCCCACTTTGCAGGGCATTGATGGTATCGACCACAAACGCCGGGTACAAGGCGCTGTTGCCCTGTGGCCCCGCGAGGTCGTGGTGCTGGCCCTGCCGGTCCACCCAGAGCGTGTTGTCCCGGCCCAGGGAGCGGAAATGGTAGCGTTTGCTGTGCAGAGAGAATTCGATGGAAGGCGCGCGCGGTATTACTGCCGGGACGTACGCGCACTCGATCATGCACAGCGCCCCATCCTGCATTTCCATAGTAACCAGCGCGAAATCCTCCACCTCTTCGCCCCAGACCTGGTTCCGGGTATGCGCGTAGACGCTCTTGGGCTGCTTCCCCGTCAAATGCAGATAGAGGTCCGGAAAATGAATGCCGACGTTGATCAAACACCCCCCGCCGGCCGTGTCTCGTTTCAAGTTCCAGACGTTGTCGTTGTCGTAGTAACGACGCGCGGGGCCCGCATGGAAGCGGAACGTGGCATAGGAAAAGTCGGCGGCAGGACCTTCCAATTCGTGAATCTTATGTACCCAGGGGCTCATGCGTATGGAAAAAGGCACCGCCACAAAGGCGCGTTTCTGCGCTGCGAGCTCGGCCAGCTCCACCACCTGTTGAAGATTGACGCCCATGGGTTTTTCCATGGCAAACGGGATACCCGCCTCGATCAAATACCGGGCAGTTTCCGCCATGTCGCAGTGCCGGCCCAGGGCGAATACGAAGTCGGGATGCTCCTTTTGCAGCATGTCGCGCCAGTCGACGTAAAAGCGCGCGCCCAGGCTTGCAGCGACGCCCCTTCCCGTCTGCGGATTTCTGGCGCTCAAGGCTGCCACGCCTACGGTCTGTTGCAGGGTAGGCAAATATAGCGGAGCGTGCCAATGGGTGACATCGATGAAACACACCTTCATGGCCGTGGCCCTTTCAATTGTTTCTCGCAATATGGCGACAGCGTATTCATGAATTAGGCACCTACCCCTCAAACGTGCCCGTTTTCGGGAACACCTGCCGGTAGACCAAACGCTGCACCTTGGGGCGTTCGAAGTTCATCGGCACGGATGTGGCCGCTGATGCCAGATAGGCTTCGCTCTGGAGAACGCTTTCGTCGGCCAGCTCGTAGATGGCAAGGTACTTCAAGGCGCCTTCGCCCTCGCATAACTCGAAACGGCGGGCGTTGAGGATGCCGGGGACCGCCACGCGCTCAGGCACATGGTGCTGGTTGTACCACTTGTTGAATTCTTTCTCGACTTCTGCCTTGGGTTCCATGAATACCACGAGAAGGGCCTTGCCGATTTCCTGCTTCATACTCGCACCTCCGTTTGATGTACCGCACCAAGAAGATCGTGGCGCACATCGTGTGCGTTCACGCATAGGCTGTACGATCCCATGATAGCAAATCAACGGGGTGCCAACCTGCGCACAACATTAGTTGCAAGCGAAACACCCACGGAAGCTGCAACTTGTTGCCAGGATTTACCATAAGCTGCAATTTCTTAGGATTTGCGGTTTCGGGCCCGCAGGTAACGGGCGAGTCTAGGCAAACGCGCCCGCTTTCCCCTATTGTGCGTCAGGTCTATGATGTCTAGCTCTACAGGGAGAACAACATGAAAAGGCCACTGGCCGGTTTGCTACTGCGGTTCGTCGTCCCCTTCGCGCACGCCCTGCAGTGAGCGAACCGCCAGAAGAGATGGGCAACCACCTCGCCCTCGACGCTGCGTTGCCCACCCTGCGCGTAGTTCCACCAACGAAAGTAGACGGATACGTGATAGTCGCCCGCGACCTTTTGCAAGGCGTTGAGGCTCTCTCAGTATTGCCGAATGTTTCTCCACGAGCAGCTGCGTTGCTTGGAGGGCACGCCCTGGAATGCGCGCTGGCGGCCTTCTTGTTCTATAAGGGGGTTGATGTCAGTTCCAAATCCAAGATTTGGCATGACCTACTCGCGTTGTGGGGCATGGCGTACGACCAGAGCCTGCCTATCTCGAAAGAGGTGCCAGATTGGGTCGGGATACTCGGCTTGGGGCACGGGCGACCGTTCTATTTTCGATATCAAAAGGGCGAGGGAGGAACAATAGTTAATGGCGGACAAACGCCCGCGTTGGTTCCAATGGCGAGCGCGCTACGGGAGCTCATCAAAACGGTAGAACTCGCTGTAAAGCCTGCCTGAATTCAGTCATGGGATTACGTTTTCGGCGGTCCATTAAGCTCGCGCCTGGCATACGCATGAGTTTGAGCGGCGGCGTCGTCAGTTGGTCGCTCGGACCGCGCGGTGCTTCGATTGGCATCGGTAAGCGCGGGACCTACCTAAATGCCGGGATACCCGGAACGGGCCTGTACACGCGCGAGGGCATTAGGAGAAGCCAGCGCGCAACAATGTCGAGCAGCAGTTTGCGATGGGCGATTTCAAAGACATCCTGACTGACATCGTCATCGAGAGGCAGGATGGCTACAACAAGATTGCTAGCCAGCTGCTGAAGGATGAGCGCATCTTCACGGCGATGCAGGGGATGCTGGCGAAAATGGTGTACCAAACATTCCACTCAGTAACCAAGAAGTAATTCGGTCCGCACACACAAATCCCGTAAAGGCGGTCTTTCGAACCGTTCAGACGCAGTCACGCACATGAAGAAGGAAGAGAAGGCATACGAGCCCAAGGAAGTTTCGAACCCGGCCTCGACCGGCGGGGCGGGGGGCACTTTTGAGAATCGCGTGCAGGCGTCGCGGCTTCTAGCAATGTGCCTGGGGGACCCTATTCTAGGAAGAACTGACGGTCGCGTCGTTGAACTGCGTTTCCAGAGCAGAGTGCACGGGCACCACACCGACGATCTAGTGTGCACGTTCGAGGACCATACTGGCGCTCGCAGCCGCGTGCTGCTGCAGATGAAACGCACGATGTACTCACGCGAGAAAGATGATGCATTCTCCGACGCTGTCGGCGGCGCCTGGCTTGACTTCACGAATCTGACGCAGTTTACAAAAGGTTCGGATTCCTTCTTCCTTATCTACGACAGTGCCTCGGCTCGCTCGATGGCTGCAGCCGGCACGGTTAGTGTCTGGGCCTGTCGTTCCGCAAATGCAGCCGAGTTTCTGTACAAGGTCAACGAGGACAGATTTAGCAACTACTCCAACCGAAACGCGCTGGCAGCCATCCGCGCTGTCGCCAGCAACTATGCTGGGCGCCCCATCACCGACGAAGAAGCCTTCGAGTTCATCAAGCACCTCAACTTCTATTTCCAGGACCTGGACCGGGAGGGAACGCCGGAGCACATTGGGTACCTGAAGGACATCCGGAATGCGGCCGACATCGCAAGGCAAACCACGAACCCTCCTGAAGACTGGGCGGCGCTGGTTAGCATTTGCGCAGGTCTGAACAAAGATGCTGCAACAGTCACCTTCGACAACCTGAGTGGGGTACTTGGGAGTCGGCTGAACCTTCTGTTCGAGACTGCTCGGAATGGTCACACCTCGGCGTTCGGGATTATCCCCTCATCCCCACGGGACCGAAGTGCTGTGCCAGACCCAACTGCGGTCGAGCTCTCTAGGTTAAGCGGACTTATTGAAGCTATGGACCGTAAACAGACGGCGAGGACCGCCGATGATGCGGCACCGTCAGCGCGTGAGAGCTCGGTCAACAAGTTTGTCTCTCGCCAGTTGGACTCCATCAACCAACGAATCAAGGCGTTTCGCTACAAAGATGCGTTGGCGGAGCTGCAAGCGTTCGGCGAGGACCAAAGCGAGTTCGACGCTCACCAGAGGGCTCGGTGGATGCTCATGCGTGCTGCTTGCCGATGGCATCTGGAGGGCGCAAAAGCTGCAGCGGATGATTTTCTTGCTGCTGCTGAGCTCTGTGACGATGACGACAAGCTGGCCGCTGCGCGAGTTCGCGGACTGCTTCTCAAGGACGATGTTACAGGCGCGGTGCAAGCTGGAGTAGATGCTCGTGCACGGTTCCCTAATTCACTGGCAATATGGCAAGTCTATGCCAATGCTCGCATCCTGAATGGCGAATCTCTTTGCATAGGGGACATTCCCCCTGAGCACGTCGAGGAGGCCGACGCCATCCAAATGGTAGCTTGGTCGAAGCACAAGCAGGGCGAATTAAATGATGCGGTTGAACTCGCTTTGGTCGCAATTGCCAAGCCCACCGCCACCTTCTTTGCGCGCTATGCGGCTCTGAACATTACCCTAGAGAAAGCAGAAGGGAATGCATTCCTGTCGACGTATAAGTTAGTCGATGCGGACGACCGGCAAGCCTTGGCCACGGCAGCGCAAGCCTTCACTCCAAGAGGGCAGCGCTTGTGGGACGTTCAGAGCCCTGACACGCTGAACGCGACTGCCCACAATCTGTCAGTGGCGTATCTGCTACTCAAAGAACCCGAAGAAGCACTAAGCGTCATTTCCGAGGCGCGGTCGCATGGTATCGACTCTCCGAACTTGGTCCGTATCGAACTCGATGCGTTAAGTTCGACGAACCGAACAGACAAGGCGCTGGCTCGTGGCAAGGCCGAGTTGAACCGACTTCCCAAAGAGGGTTTGGCCACATTCGCGCAGTTTGCCGCCGAAACCGGGGACGTAGGCGCTGTGGAGGCCGCGATTGAAGCCGCAGGTCGACTCGACCCACGCGAATCCAAGCTCGACCAGATGCTCACCGCACTTCGGTGGGAAGCCATGGACAGGGCCGACAAAGCGCGCGTGCTCGCGGAAATTCAATCTAGGACGTTCGATGACAAGTCCTCAATTGCCGAACTTGCCGTTGCGGGTCGCATTCTCCTTGCGGATGAGCCGGCAAAGGCAACTCCCCTGGTCGACATAGCCGCCTCACGGCTGGCTGCAACGACCGAATCTGGGGAGCGATTTCTGATTGCGCAGCTGATGCTCTCTGCAAAGCGCTTGGACAAGGCGGTTGAAGCATACGAGTCCATCCTACCTATCGGTCAGCATAGCCCTCTCCATAACGACCTCCTATTTTGCTACGTCCGCTTGGACCGGCGGGTTCGCGCCAAGGAGCTCCTCGATTCGTTCCCAGGGGCGTGGGAGATGGACAGAAACACGCGCACGCTTGCCATCGAATTAGGGCAGCAAGCAGGCGACTGGGACTTGTTGTCCAAGTTGGTGACTGCCCAGCTCAAGGAATTCCCCAGCGCCGCAAGCAGCTGGTTGTTCAGACTGATGGTCGCGAGCCGCGTCGCTGAGCAAGAAGTCGAGAAAGTTGTTGCAGAGATTCCTGCACATCTGACGGGCAATGTGCGCGAACTGGCTCAGGTCGCTTCGCTCGAGATTGAGCATGGTCAGAAGGAACGGGCATTGCGTCGTCTGTATGCGATGCGGCGGGCAAATATGGACAGCATCGAAGCTGCTTCCGCTCACCTGATTGCGCACATTGCAATCACAGATGACCTGCCCAACATGGAGGATAGCCTTGACGTAGTTGTCCCAGGTAGCTCGGTCACTCTGACAGGCGAAGACGGTGCCGCAGTCGACTACACGATTGACCCGGCGGGACTGGAAGACCTACCGAAATCGCAGGAATTTGTTGGGCCAGAATCTGATGTCGCCAAGCTTCTGCTGGGCGCTCGTGTTGGCAGCGAAATTGCCATTAAAGACAATTTTGGTGGCTGTCATATATATGTTGTCGGTCGCATTCGGTCGGCCTTTAGACGCTTACTCGACCTTTCCCAACTTGCGCACCAGACTTCCCTCGTCCCCTCGAAGTACGCCACATCAGTTTCCATCAGGCACGATAGCGAGGGCAAGGCTGATTTTTCCGAATTGGAGAAACAACTTAAGCGCACAAGCGATATAGCGGACCGCGTTCTGGACATCTACCAGACATCGCCCATAACGCTGGGCGGGGTTTCTAAGATGCTTGGTCACAGCATCCTCGACATAGTGCGGGGCTGGCGCAGCGATGGACCCGCTCTTCAGGTCGGTAGCGGTAACAAGGGAGAACAAGATGCAGCTCTTGCTCACCTTCTCGCGCCGGCTGGCATCTACGTTGTGGACGCCGCCACGCTCGCTGAGCTCGCCCTCGTCGATGGACTGAGCTTGTTGGGAACGCTCCCGTCGGTATTCGTCACCACGGCTACGCGCGACCTGGTCGAAGGCCACCTCGCTGAAGTGAGGATTGGGCGGTCGGCGGGCACAGCATTCCTGCATGAAGGTCAGCTCGCCTATCGAGAGTACACCGAACAAGACCGTGCGAGGGAGGTCGCCGTCTTACAGGCAATTGCGGACGCCATCCGAACGTATTGCCATGTGGCTCCGGCCTATGGGACAAAAGACATCGTGGCATTGGCAAACCAAGTTCAACGAGCCATGTCTTCTGAAGAGCATGCCGTCTTGTTGCTCGCAGCAGAGAAGCAAGCCACCCTGCTGTCAGTAGATGCACGTCTTCGGTCCTTTGCTCTCGCACTTTTCAAATTCCAGGGTGTCTGGCCTCAGGTCCTTGTAGCAGCCGCACGCACGCGAGGTGCATTGTCAGACGACGAGTACTCGCTCGCCGTCATCAAATGGTTCTTGGCCAATCGGTCATTCATCTCGGTTAGCAGTAGCGACTTGGCCATAATGGCTTACCAAGGCACCGTTTGGCTCCGCCAGGGGCTCGATGCCCTTGCTAACCACATCGCCTCGCCCGATACCCAATTTGAATCCGGTGCCCGGGTGAGCTTCGAGTTCTTGCAGCGCCTTGGTGGAGGACACTGCCACTTTGGGCCAATCGTCCATATCCTGGAACGAATCAGTGAGGCGCTTCATAGGCACAAGAACTGTCCGAAGACCTATGTTGCCACTCTCACTGAGGACGCCCAGGCTGCGTTCGCAAACGGCAGTCAGGTGCGAATGCAACTACTGGGGCGGGCTGTCCATATAGGCGCGGAAAGAGCGAAGAAATTGAAAGAACAACGACCATTAAACGATATTCAGGTGCTAATGTGTAGCGACCCACCGTGGATTGCACACGTGCCGGAGGGTGCTGGCGAGGAAAGGAAGGAGCCTGCTGAAGCCAGCGCCTTGCCGCCGCCCAAGGCCCCTGTCGATGACAGTACTACATTTCCGTCGATGGAGGCGGGTGACAAAGCTTTCTGAATAGGCTGAACACCGCGTTAAAGTTCCGTAGTATCGCAGACACAGTCCGGCATCGCCCCACTTCAATGGTGTGGCGGTATTCTAGTAATCCCGCCGCGCGCACCAAAGAAAAAGCAGGGCTCCTTGCGGGGACCTGCTTTCGAATTAAACTACTCGACTCTCAGATGTCAGGGAAATCCGCGCCAGGCGCGGACTTTCAACTTATGGTCAAACCCACAACCTCAGTCGCAATTTATGGGGGCTAAGTCGCAGCTTATGGGGTGCCGCACAATCGAACGATAGATGGAGCGCCGTCAACTTACCCGCACATCCCCACCCAGCCGCAAGCCGAGCAGAAATCGCAGCCATCCTTCTTGATCACCGCGAAGTTCCCGCACTCGACGCACTTCATGCCCTTCATTTTCGGCGCGACGCCCTTGCCCGGCGTTTCCAATATGCCCATGGTCTGCAGCGGCATGCCGAACTCATCCAGTATCCCGAGCATGGCGTAGCGATGGATGATCAGGCGCGCGACATAGGACACGGTCGAAGGCCAGTTCTGCTGCTTGCGCGAACCCGGCGTGAAGGCCATGAAATCGCCGAGCGGCTCGGGGTAGACGAGGAGCTTGCGCAGCTTCATGCCGATCCAGGCGGGGTCGATGACGCGCATATCGAGCGACAGGATCTTGCACAGGCCGTCGAGCGCGCGCGGATACTCGCCCGAGAGCCACATGGAGTAGGGGCGGGTCACGCCGTCGGGCAGGGTGATCTCCTTCAAGCCCAGCACGAAGTCGTCGTGCGCCTGCGGGTTCAACACGTCCACGGTCCAGGACATGGTGCCGTCAGTGCCGGTCTTGGGCTCTTTCAGGCTGAACATGGCGTCGATGACCGGGCCGTTCTTTACCTCTGGCAGGGCATCGAGTTCCTCGCAGCGCCAGCGCACCAGTTGCGCCACGGCGGCGGCGACGCTGGGCATGGCTTTTCTTTCGCCGTTCGGCGGGAACGGCATCTCGAACGCATCGTCGCCCGCGGTCTTGGCGAGCGACTCGAGCTTCAGCCGCAGCCAGGCCGGATCGTTGGCGCGCATGTCCATCGACAGCGTCTTGGCGAGCGCGCCCAGGCCGCGCGGTTGCTCGCTGCCGTTCACCCATACCTCGAACGGGCGCGATGTGCCGTTTTCAACCTGGCCGACGAATAGACAAAAGTCGCCGTGCGCGTGCTCGACCATATAGCTCCAGGCGAGGTTGCCGCCCGCCAGTCGCGGACGTCCGGGCCAGCGCAGGCTCGCCAGCACGGGTTCGGGCACAGCCTTGAGGTCGATGCGCCGGTTGCGATCATTGCCGACGAAGTCCTGCGGCGCGGCCTGCGCGCTCTCCACCGATAACACCGCGCCAAGCACGTTGTTGGGGCGGTAAGTCGCGAGCCCCTTGAGTCCGGATTTCCACGCGGCCATGTACAGGCCCTGGAACTCCTCGTACGGATAGTTCTCCGGCACGTTTACCGTCTTGGAAATGCTGGTGTCGACGTAGGGTGCGACCGCCGCCACCATGGCCTCGTGCGCGGCCGCCGAGATCTCGAGCGCCGTGACGAAATAATCCGGCAGCGTGTCCGCGCCGCCGGCGGGGGCGGGCAAGGCAGCGTGTGCCACCAGATGCCGGTACAGGCGCCAAGCGTAATCTTCCACCGAGAACTCCTGCAGCGTGCCGTCAGCCATGCGCTTCTTGCGCGTGTAGGTCCAGGAGAACGGCGGCTCGATGCCGTTGGACGCGTTATCGGCGAAAGCAAGGCTGATGGTGCCGGTGGGCGCGATGGACAGCAGATGGCTGTTCCTCAGACCCTGCTTGCGGATCAGCGACTTGATCTCTGGCGGCAGGCGCGTGGCGAAGCTCGTGCCCGACAGGTACATGTCGGCGTTGAACAGCGGAAACGACCCGCGCTCGCGCGCGAGATTGCTCGAGGCGCGATAGGCGTAATCGCGCATTTCCTCGGTGATTCTCGCCGCCAGCGCGCGCGCGCCCTCATCGTCGTAGCGCAGGCGCAGCATAATCAGCGCGTCGCCCAATCCGGTGTAGCCCAAGCCCACGCGCCGCTTGTTCATCGCTTCTTCGTGCTGCTGCGGCAGCGGCCACGCGGTCGAATCGAGCACGTTGTCGAGCATGCGCACCGAAGTCTCGACCGTCGCGCCGAAGCGCTCGAAATCGAACGCCGCCTGCTCGGTAAACGGCGCCGTGACGAAGTTGGTCAGGTTGACCGATCCCAGGCAGCAGCAGCCGTAAGGCGGCAGGGGTTGCTCGCCGCAAGGATTGGTGGCCTCGATGGTCTCGCAGTAATTGAGATTGTTGTCGCGGTTCATGCGGTCGAGAAACAGGATGCCCGGCTCGGCGTGATCGTAGGTCGAGCGCATGATCTGGTCCCACAGATCGCGCGCGCGCAGTTTGCGGTACACCCACAACCCATCGTCGCGCTGATAGGCGCCAGCGTCGACCACATCCTTGTGCGGCCGTGCTTTGTGCACCAGTTCCGCTTCGAGATCGTTTTCCACCGCCAGCATGAATGCGTCGGTGACGCCGACGGAAATATTAAAGTTCGACAGGTCGCCGCGATCCTTGGCGTGGATGAATTCTTCCACGTCCGGATGATCGCAGCGCAGGACGCCCATCTGCGCGCCGCGGCGCGAACCGGCCGATTCCACCGTTTCGCAGGAGCGGTCGAAGACGCGCATATAGGATACCGGGCCGCTCGCGCGCGAATGCGTGCCTTTCACCTCCGAGCCTTTCGGGCGGATCGAGGAAAAGTCGTAGCCCACGCCGCCGCCGCGGCGCATCGTCTCCGCCGCCTGCTGTAGCGCCGTGTAGATGCCGGGCTTGTTGTCGACGATTTCCGAAATCGAGTCGCCGACCGGCTGCACGAAGCAGTTGATCAGCGTCGCCTGCATCTGGATGCCGGCCGCGGACATGATGCGCCCGGCCGGGATGAAGCCAGTCTCCATCGCTTGCAGAAAGCGCTTTTCCCACGGCGCGCGCTTATCTTCTTGCTCGACTGCGGCAAGCGCGCGCGCGATGCGCATGCGCACCTCGCCGATGCTGGCTTCGTCGCCCTTGGCGTATTTCTCGAGCAATACTTCGCGGCTGATTATCTGATCCGGGAGGGCAGGCACGACGCATTTCTGGGTGTTGATCTCATTTTTTGTAATATCCATGTTATCAAGACCTTATGATGTTATCTTGTGGTGACGAGCGACCAGCATACTACAAATTGTGGCGTTGTGCAGGCCGCGTTTGACTTTCGATTTACCGCTACAGCCGGTGCGAAAAATTGCCTGACTAGCGTAGTCGACAATTAAATCTTAGCATTGCCGCGTCGGGATGCAACTCTATTTCCATCAGCCGTCCCCGGGGGGCGACCCTGCCTCAAGCCAGCTTTCGGCAAATACCTCTTATTTTTACCGCGGCGCGGCCTTTGAGTGCCGCGCGCGCGCCAAAGCGTATGCCTATCGTCGCCATGAGGCCGCTACAACCCCCACGGCACCGCGGGCACGCCGATCAGCGCGCGGTGGAAGGCCATCACGACGAGGGCCGCGAGGCCGCCGCCGGCGACGGCGATGACGTCGTGCTTCGCCAAGGGCTCAAACGACTTGGCGCTTGCGCGCACGGTGGCGGAAACGAGATCGATCGCAACGTAAGCGAGAAAGGCGCCGAAAAGAACGCAGCCTTTCATGTGGCCGCTGGCAAGGAGGTGTAGCGCCGCCCAGATGCCGACGCCGAGCAGCATCGGGTGCCTGAGCGCGCGCCGGATGTGCGTTCTCATATTGGCCGCTGCGAGCAAGATGAAACTCACGCTCATCGCGAACGGCGCGAGGCGTGTTGCCGCCGCGACCGGGTCGAACAGCTGCGCGCCGCGGGGGGCGAGGGCGTATCCCGCAGCGATCAGCACGAGGCCGATTCCCGCGGTCGCGGAGAAGTAGATCTTGTAGCGATCCTCGCCCCAGCGTCGCGCCAGCGCCGCCCTGAGCGACGGAAATACCGGCACCAGATGCGTGCCAAGAAAGGCAGCAAGTCCAAGCGTCAACAGCACCATAGCCAATACTCCCTCGTTGATTCGCGTCATCCGTGCCATGCATGCGGGTTCGCGCGGGTAGCCTGCGCGCGATCCGCATTGCCGCTACGCCCATGGTAGCGCAGCTCGTGCGGCAAAGCTGCACGCGCGACTCGATGCGCTCGCGGCGGCCGTTTGACATTAATCAAGCGGCGCCGACCCCGCGGCGGCATCATGGGTCGCATGTGGGCGCAGGGGGGGCGCAACGGTCATATGACCACGAAACAGGGAATTATCGGATCGCTCGGCGAGAAGCAGTTGCTGCTGCCGGGGCTGGTGCAAATCGGCCTGGCTGCCAACGACAGGGTGAAGTACTACTTCACCCTGCTGCAACTCGCCGCGGAGCAATGCGCGCAGCCCGCGGCCAATCCGCCCGACCTCGCGCGCGAGCGCGAGGCGAGCGGCGTCTCCGATTCCGAGTTCGACGGTGTGATCGCGGCGAGCCACGGCCTGCCGGGCGGCCGCTGCCGCATTCCGGGTGCGGCGCAACTGTTGGCGCGCGTCGGTGGCTGTCTGGACGAGATGCTGGCTCCGGTCGCACTGGCCGATGAACTCGGCCTGCAAAGCGGCGCGGCGCAATACGCGAAACGCCGCGCGCTGGTGGCGAAGCTCGCGCGCGGGGTGCGCAGAGACCAGATACCCGCGGCGCTGATTTCGGCATTGACCTCGGGCGAGCGCAAGCGCGGCGACACCGCGCACATCCTGGTGATGGATCTGCACAAGGAACTGAACCGCCTGCAGGGCGAATTGTCGCGCGAGAGCATCGACGGCGCGCGCGTCTACGGGCTGCGCGCCCCGGAAAAGGAACTGGTGCGTGCATTCATGCGCGGCCTCAACTCGACGCAGGCGCTCAAATTCGACCATCCCGGACTTGGCACCACGGCCACCTTGAGCGGCAAAACGCTCGTCCTGCAGAACGATATCGGCACCACGGATGCGCACGTGCTGGTGGTGCACGTCGAGGCCCTGACGGCCACGGTCACCTATTCCGACGTGCACCTCGAGCGGCTGCTATTTTTTCAGAGCCTGTTCGAAAAGTTCACGGTCGATTGGGAGGAGACGCGCTCGCGCCGCGAGAGCGGCCTCAACGAGGGAGGTATCTACCACTTGTGCATCGGCGTGTTCAAGGCACGCGAGCGCGAGCAGCTCGCGCAATATCTCGCATTTCTTGGGTCGCGCCTCGTGTTCCTGATCGACTGGAACCGCGCGCGCAAGCGCCTGCGCCCCTTCGTCCGCAAGCGCGACGGCATCGCCGTGCTCAAATGGGCGGCCGATCAGGGTTACGGGCACATGGCTTTTCTCAAGGTCGGCGGCGACACGCTGATCTACGATGCGATGCAGTTCGCGATCAAAGGGCCGCCGCGCTTCGGCGAGGACTTGCGCGACATGCTCGGGCGCGAGCGCGCGCTCGCGTTCGTGAAATTCGTTTTCCGCACCTGCGCTGAAGGGGTGCTCTCCGCGAAACCCGATTCGCTGATTCGCGACGAGGTGCGCGCCGAACTCGCGAATTATTTTCACAGCGCCGAGCGCGACCTGTTCGAGCTCGCGTGCGAGCACGCCGCACTGCTGGTCGAGCTCGCGTCGAGCGTGCGCGACGGCGTGCTGCAGCTGCAGCTTGCCGGGGTCAACGGCTCCCTCGCGCGCATTGCCGCGCGCGCCAAGACCTGGGAAACGGCCGCCGACAGCATACTCAACCAGGTGCGCGCGGCAGTCGACCATTCCGCCGGAGCGGTGTTTTTCAGGGTGCTGCTCGAAGCCGCGGACGACGTCGCCGACAGCCTGGAGGAAGCGGCATTCAATTTCACCCTGTTCCCGCCGCGCAGCGCCCCTGAGGATGCCCACGGGCGCTTGCGCGCGCTCGCGGATCTGCTGGTGGGCGGTGCGCAGGAGTACCTGAAGGCGCTGACCACGGCACGCCACGTGCGCCGCGGCGGCGATCGCGACGACATGCGTGATTTTCTCGAGGCTGTGCATCGCATCACCGCCGTCGAGCATGAAAGCGATCAGGCGCAGCGCGCCATCAAGTCGGCGCTGCTCGCCGCCGAGAGCGATGCGCGCGGTGTGTTCGTGGTCGCCGAAGTCGCGCGCAACCTGGAGGAGGCCGCCGATGCGCTGATGCACAGCGGCCTGGTGCTGCGCGACCATGTCATGGGAACGGTGGCGGCGAGCTGACCATGGCCTCGGAAAAGCGCCACGCAAAGGGTGGGAGCCGTGAACGGCGCGTATACCTGATCGGCGCAGGCGCCGCGCTCGCTGCGGGCGCCGCACCCGAGGAAATGGGTTTCAAGGCGTACAACCTCGCGCGCATGGCAGCCATAGGCATGCCGGTGCCGGCCGCGTTCGTGTTGTCCACGGCATTCTGCCGCGACTATTATGCGGCCAAGGGCGCGCTGCCCGAGGGCTTGCGCGAGCTGTTGCGCGGAAACTTGCGCGAGCTTGAACGCCTGTCGGGCCTGTCCTTCGGCGGAGAGCGCCGGCCGCTCCTGGTATCGGTGCGCTCCGGCGCAGCGATATCCATGCCGGGGATGCTGGACACGGTGCTCAACGTGGGGCTGAACGATGCGAGCGTGCCGGGCCTGGTGCGCATGACCGGCAATCCACGTCTTGCCTGGGATTCGTACCGCCGGCTGATCCAGTCATTTGCCGAAGTCGCGCATGGCGTGAATGCGGAACCTTTCGAGCAGGCGCTGCGGGGTCAAATCAAGGCGGCAGGTGTCGACAGCGCGCGCGAGCTCGACTTCATGTCTCTGCGCAATCTCGCCACGGATTCGCTGGAAATCTATCGCGAGCTCACGGGCGAAGGCTTTCCTCAGTCGCCGCTGGATCAGCTCACGGCCGCTGCGCAAGCGGTGTTCCGCTCCTGGTCGGGCAAGAAAGCGCTCGAGTACCGCCGCCTGCATCATCTTTGCGCAACGAGCGGCACCGCAGTCTGTGTGCAGACCATGGTGTATGGCAACAGCGGCGGGACTTCGGGTTCCGGCGTCGCATTCACGCGTGATCCTGCCACCGGGGAGAACGCGTTGTACATGGACTTCCTGTTCAACGCGCAAGGCGATGACGTGGTGTCGGGCCGCCACCAGGTCGGCGAGCGCGCACAAATCGGGGCATTGCTGCCCGAAGTGATGCTGCAAATCGAATCCGCACGCAAGTGCCTCGAAACGGAGTTCCGCGACCTGCAGGAATTCGAGTTCACCGTGCAGAACGGCGAGCTTTTCATGTTGCAGACGCGCACGGGCAAGCGCACGCCGCTCGCGGCGCTGCGCATCGCGGTGGACCTGGTCGAAGAAGGTATGCTCGACCCGGCAGCGGCTCTGGATCGCCTCGCCGGCTGCAAGCTGGATGCGATCAAGACCGAGGCTATCCGCGCCAAGGACGGCCAGGCGCCACTCGCGCACGCGGTTTCGGCAGGCGTCGGCGTCGCGGTGGGTGAAATCGCGCTTGATTCGCAGGCGGCAAGCCGGCGCGCTGCGAGCGGCAAAGCGGTCATCCTGGTGCGCGAAGACATGTCGACCGAAGACGTCGTCGGTATCAGCAGCGCGGTCGGCATCCTCACCGCGCGTGGCGGCCGCACGGCGCACGCAGCCGTGGTGGCGCGGCAGATGGGCAAGGTGTGCCTGGTCGGTTGCCGCGAACTTGCCGTCGACCTCGGCAAGCGCAGCTGCAGCATCGGCGGCAAGGTGTTGCGCGAGGGGCAGGTGATTTCGCTCGACGGCAGCGGCGGCATTTACGCGGGCGCCGTCGATATCGTGCGCGCAAAGCCGGAACGTTATCTCGCGGCGGTCGCTTCCTGGCGCGCTGGGCAGCAGGCTCCCGCCAAGAGAGCCGCGCGCGCTTTGCCGCTGCGCCGTGGGGAAACCTGAGCTGCGGCGGGCGGGGCGCGGCGATGGATCAGCCCATGCACGACGGTCTCACGCGGGCTGGATGCCTTTATCGAGCGCGTACCGCGCAAACGGTCGGTCGCTGTCGACGATGTGATCGAACAACCATTGTGCGATTGTCCAGCTCCGGTATGCCGATCGCGTATTCATCTTTCCACTGCATTTCCCGGCCTCGAACTTTTCGTTTCGCAATCTTAACGTGAAGGCGTCCCGGCGTGCGCGTTTTTCAGGGGCTACAATACGCAGATTACCCATTGCCGATGTTTTGATATGAAACTGATTACCTGGAACATTCAATCGTGCCGCGGCTGCGACGGACGCGTGGATGCGAAGCGCATCATCGACGTGTGCGGTGGGATGGCCGACTTCGACGTGCTCTGCTTGCAGGAGGTAGCGCGCAATTATCCTGATCTGCCCGGATCGTCGGGCGAGGACCAGTTCGCGCTGCTCGCCGGCCTGTTGCCGGGATACACCGCGCTTGCGGGGGTCGCCGTCGAGGTGCTTGGCGCCGACGGCAAACGCAGCCAGTTCGGCAACATGATCCTGACGCGCTTTCCCGTGATCCAGGTGTTTGCGCACCTTTTGCCCTGGCCTGCCGATCCGGCTGTGCCGAGCATGCAGCGCGCAGCTCTGGAGGCGGTGCTGGCCGGGCCCTTCGGACCGGTGCGCGTCACGACGACGCACCTCGAATACTATTCGCCGACGCAGCGCAGGCACCAGGTGAACCGCCTGCGCGAACTGCACGCGGAAGCATTTGCGCACGGCGCCGACCAAGACCAGGTGCAGAAGGAAGGCGGGCCGTTTGCGAGCAGACCGCGGCCGGCTTCCGCCATACTCACTGCCGATTTCAATTTTCGCGCGGACGATCCGCTGCATGCTCGAATCTGCGCGCCTTACGCCGATGGCACGCCCGCCTACTGCGATGCCTGGCGCGTGCGCCACGGCGACCGGCCGCACGATTCCACCATAGGCGTGCACGACCGCGTGCAGTGGCCGCAAGCCTACGCCTGCGATTTCATATTCATCACCGAGGACATCGCGCGCCGGGTCGAGGACGTCGTTGTGAATTTGCTCACCGACGCCTCCGATCACCAGCCGGTCTTGTTGCGGCTGGGAAACTAGGCCAGGCCCGCGTGTCCGACGGCCGCTGGATTGCATCGCTTTGTATCGCGCGCGTCGGCTTCTCGTTGATATTCGTCGCCTACTCGGCTTCGCTCGGATTGTTGAAGCAGGAGTGGGGCCTGTCCTCGGCGCAGGCGGGGCTGATCCAATCCGCGTGGCATGCCGGTTATCTCGTGTCGCTGTTCGCGATCGGCTTTCTCGCCGACCGCTATGGCGCCAAGCGCACCTATCTTGCGACCAGCATCGCCGCCTGCGCGAGCGGCCTCGCATTTGCGCTATGTGCCGACGGCTTCCTGTCGGCGCTCTTGCTGCACGGCCTCGCCGGGCTGTGCTCGGGCGGTTCCTACACGCCGGGTCTGACTCTCGTTTCCGAGCGCTTTGCGCCGATGCGGCGCGGCCGCGTGATGGGCTATTACCTTGCCGCCGGCTCGCTCGGTTATGCGCTATCGCTGTGGATGTCGAGCCTGCTGGTCGTCACGACAGGTTGGCGCATGGCGCTCGTCGCCTGTGCGCTCGGACCGGTCGCCGCGAGCCTCGTCTCCGCCTGGGTGCTGCGCGACACGCGCAACGTGCTGCATCCTGCGGGGCAGTCGAACCCTTTGCGCGCGCTGGGGGACGTGTGGCGGAACAAACCCGCGATGCTCGCCGTCTGGGCTTACGTATGTCATTCCTGGGAGCTGCTCGGCATGTGGGCCTGGCTGCCAACCTACCTCGGCGTGGTGTTCGCCTACGGACGCGAGGGCGGCGCCGGCGCGGCGGGACTGGGCATCGCCTTCGCCGCGTTGTCTTATTTCATCAGCATGGCGGGCAGCATCGGCGGCGGCATCCTTTCCGATCGCTGGGGGCGCACTGCGGTGATCCTGCTGATGTCGCTCGCGAGCCTCGTCTGCTCTTTCACCTTCGGCTGGCTGATCGCCGCGCCGGTCTGGATCGTGGTCGTAGTGGCCATTGCCTACAATCTTACGTCGATCGGCGATTCGTCCGTCTATTCCACCGCGCTGACCGAGCTCGTGCCCGCACATTGCCTGGGTGCGGCGTGGGCGTTGCGCTCGGTGCTGGGCTTCGGCGCGGGCGCGATCAGTCCCTGGGTATTCGGCCTGGTGCTCGACCTGGGGCAGGGCGCGCCCGGCACGCGCGAAGCCGCGGCCTGGGGCTGGGCCTGGACCGCGCTCGGTTTGGGCGCGCTGCTCGGGCCGCTGGCGACGCTCAGGCTGCGCGCCATGCGCGAAAGCGCGCAGATGGCGGGCGGCAAACGCTGACTACGCGGGCGGCGCGTTTGCAGCAACTGCAGTCATGCGGCATTCAAACGATGGTCACGTCCGCAAACCATGTATCCTTCCAGCGCCCTTTCTTTTCGTCGGCGCCGAGCTTCCACGGCGACACGCGGATTTCCTCGCCGAGCGCTTCGCTGTTTTCGATCGCCTTGCCGTTTACCGTCGCGTACAGCCGCTCACCCTCGGCATAAACCACGGCTGCCAAGACGCCGCACTTTGCGCACATGAGGAACTCGGCCGACGCGGAGCCCTGGCGATACGTATTCAATTGGCCTCGATCCCGAACCGTAATAACGAGCTTGCCTTTCGGATCCGACACGTAAATCGCGCCGTGCTTGCTGCAAAACGAGCAATCACAGGACCGAGGCTGAAATTCGCCAAGCAGGCGAGTCGATTGAAACTCGATCTGAATATTGCCGCAGTGACAAGCGCCACTATGCCGATGCAATGTCATTTATGCATCCACAACGACGGAAGCGATTCTTCGCCAACACGGTCACCGGCGGAATTATATGTGAACAAAGTCTCACTAAAGTATAAATCCATATGTCATCGAATTGCGGCGCTCGCGCGTTAAGCTACGATTGTCATTATTTCCGAAACAGGAGCTTTGCCATGAAGTATCTCCTCAGTGCCTTGACCGCGCTGCTGGCCGCGCTCGCCGCGTCCGCAATGGCCGCCGATGTAGGCGTATCGGTGCAGATCGGTGAGCCCGGCTTCTATGGCCGCATCGACATCGGCAACTTTCCTCAGCCGCAATTGATCTATCCGCAGCCGATGGTGATCCACCCGGTGCCGCAGGGCGTGGTACGCGCGCCGCTTTACCTACGCGTACCTCCGGGCCACGCCAAGAACTGGCGCAAGCATTGCGGCAAGTACAAGGCCTGTGGCCAGCCGGTCTACTTCGTACAGGATCATTGGTACAACAATGTGTACGCGCCGCAGTACCGTGAGCGTCACGGCGGGGGCCACGGCGGGCGTAAGGGTGACGACCGCGACCACGGGCGTGATCAAGGTCACGGCAAGGGCAAGGGTAAGGGCCACTAGATCGCGGCTGTTCAGCGAAATACGCTGCGCGAGGTTCACGCTGAGCCGCCACGTGGCGGCTCAGCGTGGGTTAGGTCTCACGATCTATTCCGTGGCGCACCCAGGTGCTTACGCACCAGCGTGAGGACAAAGACCAGCCAAACCAATGAACCAACGAGCGCAAAGAACAGGGTATACCGCGGCAATAAGAGCGCTCCGAGCACGGCGAACGCAATCCAAACGACGAGTCCATATGCAGCCGCGGCGACGACTTTGGCTTTTCCGCGCTCTTCGCGATCCCATAGATCGACGACCGATTTGAGTTTGCGATACAGCGCGAAAGACAGCATGCGCCGGGAGTGATGGGCGACATAGGCGTCGGTGTCTTTATCCACCGTTTTCGACTCCCTGCGCATTGGCCGATTTGGGTGCGTAGCGCAGAATTACGCCGCCTGAGCTCAGTGCCTGCGCGCCGAGGAGCTTGAACCCCTGCCGGCTCAAGCCGCGGTCGAATAGCGCGGTTCCGTTGCCCAGGATGACCGGCGTGATCAACAAGCGATACTCGTCGAATAAGCCGGCGTCGATCAAGGTGCGCGAAAGGTTCGCGCTGCCGAAGACGAACATGTTGCCTGCGCCTTGTTGCTTGAGCTTCCCCATGGCAGGCACGACATCTTCGTTCGCGAGCGTCGTATTCGCCCAGTCGGCAGCCTTGAGGGTGCGCGAGACGACGACCTTCGGCAGCGCGTTCATCAAGTCGGCGACTTCGCCTTTGGCGGTGCGCCAATAGGCCGCCATGCCTTCATAGGTGACGCGGCCGAAAACGAGCATGTCGGCAGAGCGCAGCTGCTCGATGGAAAGGCGCTCGAGTTCTTCGCCCCAGACCTCGTTGTGCCAGTCCAAATCCCAGCTCTTGGCGCCCTCGAAATAGCCGTCCAGGGTGACCAGGTTCCACATGATCAGCTTTCTCATAGCAGATCTCCTGATTCAGCTGTCATTGCCCAACGTCCGGCGCAACCCCGCGCGCACGCGGCTGCCGGCTTGCGCATCACCCGCGTCTAAGCGGGCGAACGAATAATCTACTCCCTATCTAGGGGGTACCGCACACGAATCGTTCTCGGCCCACGTTGGAATCACGCAGATGAAACCTAGCGGACTGGTGCCGGTGGCTTCGAACTGATGTACTTCATCGGTGTCGGTGAACACCGCATCCCCGACGCCGATAGTGTGCCACTGGTCCCCAAGCAAAACCCTGCCGCTTCCGTGCGTGATCACCACCCCGTGCTGGTGCCGATGCTGGTCGAGTGCGGAGCTTCCGCCAGGAGGAATCGTGAAATAGCGCACGATGAAATCCGTGGTTCCTTCGGCCATGCCCAGCAACACCTGCTTGGTAACGCCGGCCGATGCTGCAGTGCTGTAATCGCTCAGCGGAACGGCTGGATAGGACCACGTTGGCGCGAGCTTATCGGAGGACTGCGTGCGTATGGTGCCCATGGGTCGTATTACCTTGTAAGGGAGATGGAAGGGAGGCGGTACATTGGCTCAACCGGCACTGCGCGATGCAGTGCGCGGGGACTTGGATGCGTCCCGCAGCGAAACGAGAGCGTCCAGGCAGACTGCGCCTTGTTGCCGCACGAGGAACGGGTTGATGTCGATTCCGTCCAGGGCATCGGCATGTTCGGCCGCGAGTTCCGACAGCTTGACCAGGGCGTCGACTAGCGCCGCCACATCGTATGCCGGTTGTCGGCGCCAACCTTCGAGCAAGCGCGAGGCGCGCACGCTATGTACGAGCGACAAAGCGCGTTCGCGCGTGAGCGGCGCCGAGGCGAACGCCACGTCCTTGAATAGTTCGACGGCAACCCCGCCCAGTCCGAACAGGATCATCGGACCGAACACCCGATCCATGTGCACGCCAAGTATAGTTTCCACGCCTTCGCCTGCCATAGGCGCGATCAGAACGCCGTCGATGCGCGCCTGCGGCGCGCCAGCACGCGCACGCGCCATCAATTCCTCGAACGCCGCGCCGACCGCTGTCGCGTCGTCCAGCCCGAGCATCACGCCGCCGATTTCCGTCTTGTGCGGGATGTCCGCAGACAGTATCTTTGCTGCGACCGGCAGACCGAGTGCGCGCGCCGCGTCGACCGCCTCTTCTTTCGACGTGCATACGCGTTCTGGCAGGAGCGCGATGCCGTAGCGGCCGAGCAGGCGCTTCGCGTCGACTTCGTTTTGCACGGCGCCAAGCGCCGCCCGGGCGGCCGCGCGCCGTGGTGGAACATGCAGCGCCTGGCGCCGCGCGTACATCGCGCTCGCTGCGGCGGCCGCGGCCACCGCGCGCGTCGGATCGAACCAGATCGCGAAGCCGTCGGCTTCGAGCTTCTGCCGCACGCCTTCATCGTAGGGCCCGATGAGAACCAGGCAGCGATCGGGGTAGGTTTTGCGCAGCTTCGCGAGCGCCAGACGCATCGGTTCGAAGCGCTTCGGCGCGCATGCAAGCTGCGACATGAAAAGAAACAGCGTCGCCCAGTCGGTCTCCTTGAGCATCACGTCCATTACCGTGGTGATGCCATCCTTCACCGCGGAGACCTGCGCAGTCACGTCCATCGGATTGCCGATGGGCGCAAATGGAAGGATGTTCGCGATTTTCGTTGCCGCCGCCGCGGGCATGGGAGGCAACGCGAGACCCCTGGGTTCGGCGTCGTCCGCCATAAGGACACCGATCCCCCCGGAAATCGTTACGATGCCGGCGCGCGCATTGGTCGGTGCGGGCAACGCGTCGCAGAAATAGGCAATGTCCAGCATCTCCTCGATCGAATGTGCGCGCCACGCACCGCATTCGGCGAACACCGCATCGAAGACGGCATCGTTACCGGCCAGTGCGCCGGTATGCGTTGCGGCGGCGGCCATACCGATCGCCGTCGTGCCGACCTTCATCATCACGACGGGCTTGCCCTGTCCGGCCGCTTTGGCGAGCGCGCTGCGCAAGCGCTCGCCGTTGTCGCATCCCTCGAGCGCGGCGCAGATCACGCGCGTTTCCGGGTCATCGGCCAGATAGTCTATGCACGCGGCGACATCGACGTCCGCCTCGTTTCCGGTTGCAACCATGCGGCTCAACCCGAGTCCGCGCTGGATCGCGATCGAATACGCGCAGGAGCCGAATGCGCCGCTTTGGGTCGCGATGGCGATGCCGCCTGCAACCGGAACCAGCGCCTCGAGCGCAGTCGAGAACGTCGCGAAGAAGCGGTTGCGCACGCCGACGATACCCAGGCAGTTCGGACCGAGCAGGCGCATGCCGTGCGCGCGCGCATAATCGACAAGCTGCTGCTGTTGCTTGCGCCCTTCGGCGCCGAGCTCACCGAACCCCGAGCTCAGGATCTGGACGAAGCCGATGCCTTTGGCCGCGCAATCCTCGAGCGCCGCCATGCATGCAGGCGCGGGCAGGATGATGATCGCCTGGTCGATCGCGCCTGGAACGTCGCGCACCGACGCAAACGTGCGGTAGCCCTGAATTTCGCTGGCGCGGCTGTTCACGGGATAGACCGCGCCGGCGAAGCCCGCGTCGCGCATGAAGCGCGCGGGACGCCCGCCCAGCTTGTCCGGGTCGGACGATGCGCCTAGGATCGCGACGGCGCTCGGTTCGAAGAACCCGTGCAGCGGATGTGCGGGTCGCGCATTGCTCATGCTGCGAGCGCGGCGGCAATTTCGCCATAGTCCACGTTGGTTTCCATCATTTTCATCGTCCCTTGTAGACGGGCGCGCGTCTCGGGGTTGTCGTTGAAACGGTCGAAGGCTTCGGTGAGTTCGGTGCGCATCTTGGCATTCTGCGCATTGACCGGGGGTCGGTTCAGCATGACCAGCGCAATGCCATCTTCTATCGATACCTTGAGCGTCTCAAAATTCACACCGGGTCTCCATTGCATTATCGATATTGGTCAGTCAACGCGCACGCGCGTACCGGTCGAGTGTCATCCGCGCTTACGCGAGCGAAATCATTCGACTACGAATTTGGTGCCGGTCGACTGTACGAGATTCTTGAAGCGCGCGGCTTCGGCTTTCAGGAATTCCTGGAATTGCGCTTGCGTCCCCTGGAAGATCGGCAGCCCGGTTTTTGAGATGCGGTCATTGACCACCGGGTCGTCGATCGCGGTACGGATATCGGCGAACAGCTGTTGTTGTATCGCCTGCGGCGTACTCGACGGAACGAAGAAGCCGAACCAGCTGCCAAACACCAAATCCATTCCCAGCTCGCGGAACGTCGGGACTTCCTGCGCCATGGGGTGCCGCGTCGCCTTGGCTATGGCTATGGCGCGAAGTTTTCCCGCGCGCACGTTCGGCATCGCCGAGGGACCGTCGAAAATGCCGTCGACCTGGCCCCCGAGCACGTCGGCCATCGCCGGCGTTGTGCCCTTGTAGGGGATGTGCACGATTTCCGCGCCGATCTGGGTTGCAAACAATTCGGCGGCGATATGCGGACTCGATGCCATTCCCGAGGAGGCGAGTTTCAGCGCACCGGGAGCGGATTTCGCGCGCGCCACGACGTCTGCGAGCGTCTTCAGAGGCGAAGACGCACCGAGGACCAGCATGCTCGAACTCGTGCCTATCAGCAGCAGGGGACTGAGCGAAGCAGGATCGTAGGCAAGGTTCTTGCGCAGGACCGGGTTCGACGTGAACGCGTAACTCGTCACCAGGACTGTATAGCCATCTCCGGGAGCGCGGCTGACATACTGCGTGCCGATGATCGTGCCGCCCCCCGACTTGTTGTCGACGAGCACGGGCTGACCCCACATCTGCCCGAGCTTGGCTCCAATTGCGCGCGCGTAGACGTCGGTTACGCCGCCCGGCGTATAGGCGACGACGAAGGTGACCGGCCGCTCCGGAAAGGGGGCTGCGAAGGAGGATACTGCGACCGCCGCAAGCAGAAAACCACAAAGGGATTTGATCAAGCGGGTCATGTCGTATTTTCCTGAGTCGAATTTGGTCAAGCGAGATAAGTTCAATGGTTCCGGTCGCACTCGCTCGGAACGCGAGCCACTTCGTCTATTGCGGCCGCTCATTGCGGTTTCACTCCGGCAATCTCAATGACCTTTTTCCATTTGGCGGATTCGCTCTTGATCAGCGCCTGCATCTGTTCGGGCGAACTTCCTCTTGGTATCGTGCCGTTCGCATGAAATTTCGCTTGCACTTCCGGCAGCTTCAATACGGCGTTGATTTCCTTGCTGAGCCGCTCGATGACCGGCTTGGGCGTCCCCGCCGGTGCGCTAATGTAGTTCACGACTGCCGCCTCGAATCCCGGAACGGCGTCTGCGATCGGCGGCGTATCGGGCAGGCTCGGGTTTCTCGCGAGCGACGATACGCCGAGTGCGCGCAGCGCGCCGGATTTGATATGCGGCATATATACGGATATGGAGTCGAGCGCCATCTGCACCCTGCCGCCGATGACATCGGCCACTGCGGGTCCTGATCCTTTATAAGGCACGTGGACAATTTGGATGCCGGCCATGGACTTGAGCAACTCTGCGCCGAGGTGGCTGCCGGCGCCTATGCCGGAACTGGCGAAATTGACCTTGCCGGGGTGCGCTTTTGCGTACGCTACGAGTTCCGCAACGCTTTTCGCGGGAACGTCTTTATGCACGACCAGAACATAGGTGCCCAAAGACAACTGCGAGACCGCGGTCAGATCGTTGGCCGCGTCGTAGGGCAATTTCGCCATCAGATGCGGATTGACCATCTGCTGCCCTGGCGTGGTGTACAGGAGCGTATAACCATCAGGCGCAGCATGCGCGACCAGGTCTGCGCCGAGCGTGCCGCCGGCGCCGCCTCTGTTGTCGACGATAACCGGCTGGCCCAGGCGCCTACCGAGCGGTTCGACGATGTTCCGAGCGATGATGTCGGCGCCGCCACCAGGCGGGAAGGGCACGACCAGGCGAATTGGCTTGGTGGGATAGTCTTGGGCAAACGCCGCGCCCGCGAGCGCACAGGCGAGTGCCAGGGATAGAAACAGCGTAAGTGCGTTCAGCAGTCTCATTCACTTTCTCCTTGATCGCCAAACTGAAGTCGGTGGAACGTGCGTGAATCGCACGCTTGGCCGGATCATTGCGGTTTCGCCCCGGAAAGCTCGATCACTTTCTTCCATTTCGCGGATTCGCTTTTGACCAGCGCTTCCATTTGTTCGGACGTGCCCCCTTTAAGTCCGGTGCCGCCCATGGCATGAAATTGCGCTTGCACAGCCGGCATGTCGAGCACGGCATTGAATTCCTTGTTGAGGCGGTTGATGATCGCCCTTGGCGTCCCCGCCGGCGCCGAAATGTAGTTCACGGCCTGTGCGTCGAATCCCGCGAGGATTTCGGCGATCGCCGGCGTATCGGGCAGGAGCCGGCTGCGCTCGGGTGAAGACACGCCAAGCGCGCGCACCGCGCCGGACTTGACATGCTGCATATATACGGAAAGGGTATCGATGGTCATCTGCACCCTGCCGCCGAGCACGTCCGTCACGGAGAGTCCGGATCCTTTGTAGGGCACATGGATGATATTGATGCCGGCCATGTGCTTGAACAACTCCCCGGCGAGATGGCTGCTCGCGCCTATGCCGGAGCTCGCGAAGTTCAATTTGCCGGGGTTCGCCTTGGCGTACGCGATCAATTCTGCAATGCTCTTCGCCGGAAAGTCCTTATGCACGACCAGGACGTTCGGGGCCGCGACCACCTGACAGATGGCGACGAATCCATTGACGGGATCGTAGGGCAGCTTCGCCATCAGATGCGGATTGACCATCTGTTGCCCCGGCGTGACGTACAAGAGGGTGTAGCCGTCAGGTGCGGAATGCGCGACAAAGTCTGCGGCGAGCGTGCCGCCGGCCCCGCCTTTGTTGTCGACGATGACCGCCTGGCCCAGGCGCTTGGTGAGCGGTTCGGCCAGGATGCGCGCAAGTTGGTCGGCGCCGCCTCCGGGCGGGAAGGGCACGATCAGGCGAATGGGTTTATCGGGATAGGTCTGGGCAAGTGCGGAATTCGGGAGTGCATAGCCCAGTGCCAGGAATAGCGTCAGCGCAAGCGCTTTGAACTGTCTCATTCGTTTCCTCCTTTGGTGCGTCGGTTGACATTCATTATTTCATAGTCGGGCTGGGCGATTCAGTCCGGAATCCGTCTGCATCCTGATTTGCGCAAGGGGCGGCACCAAAGACGGCCAGCCAGCGTCTGGGACTCCCAACTGCACCAGATTCTGCCATGCCCAAGGCCTGGCGAACATGCGGATCAAGCTTGGTCGGCGTATTTTTTTGTAGCACCTCATAGCGCGCTTTCCCCATCATTACGCTATGACGGGGCGCGCTCATTTTACGCCTGCCGTTCCACAACACATAAGAATTTCCAAATTGCGTGGACAAGCTTTTGCAGTTCAGTCCGTCGATAGTCAACTTGTTTGCTCGGTTATTGGCACGGGGGGAGGTGCGCTGCCAGGGTCAGGCCGCATAATGGCCGGCCGAGCGCGTTCCGGAAGACGCCGATTGCCCAGTGAGTAGGACGTCGCAGCGCCATCAAAAACCAGGGGTCCTTCCTCCGCGCCACATCTCGAATGCACTACTTCCCGCGGCGCGAAATTGAAGTAGACTTGCGGGCGGCGGGGGACTTTCCGTTTCGCCCCGCCGATCCGGTCGCGATTCAAGTCCTGATGACGCACGTGGAACCCGACGCGCGATGGCGGCGTCAAAACGTCAATGGTGTTCCCAAGGAGAAACGTGATGAATAAGTCGAAATTGTATCTAGTCGCGCTAGTGTCGTTGATCGCAAGCGCCGCCGCGCAGGCACAACAATCGCAAATGACTTTTTTTGTCACCAGCGTGGGACCGGGAAAAGGAGCGGACCTGGGCGGCTTGGCGGGCGCGGACAAGCACTGCCAGTCGCTGGCGAACGCCGTGGGCGCTGGCAAACGTACTTGGCACGCCTACCTCAGTACCAGCGCCGCGGGCAAATCCAAGGCAGTCAACGCGCGCGACCGCATCGGCAAAGGGCCTTGGCGCAATGCAAAGGGCGTTCTCATCGCGCGCAATGTGGAGGAACTGCACAGCGACAAGAACAACCTCAACAAGCAGACTGCGCTGAACGAAAAAGGCGAGGTCGTAAACGGCCGTGGCGACAAGCCGAACATGCACGACATTTTGACCGGCTCGGAGCCCGACGGCAGGGCATTCAACTGGTCCGGGGACACCACCTGCGGCAACTGGACCAAGAGCGGAGAAGGTTCCGCGCAGGTTGGCCATCACGACCGGCAGGGTCTGCGGGACGACGCGCCATCGAAGTCCTGGAACTCCTCGCATCCGTCGCGCGGCTGCAGCCAAGACAATCTGCGCTCCTCGGGCGGGGCGGGACTGCTCTACTGCTTCGCGGGGAAGTAGCCAGGCAGCGCAATCTTGAACATCACCGCCGGAGCAGATGCCGGGAGGCGCGAAGCGCGTAGGCAACCGAAAAGCGCCGCGTCCCGGGGCGCTCCCTGGAACGCGGGCTTAGCCCTCCCCGCGCACGTCGGCCCGTCGTTTGCGCCACGCGAGGGCGAGCCACACGGCGACGCCGAAGAGGCCGGAAAGTATACAGAATTGGTGCAATGCGCCGATGGAAATCAGCCCAAGCAACGCGTTGGCACTGGACCAGGGTGCGAGCGGCGCAATGTCGGAATGCATGATGCTGTCCAACATGACATGGGAAAACGTGCCGACCAACGCACCCACGATGACCGGAGCGCGCGCAAATGATTGAGGCGCTGCAAGCCAGTCCAAGCGATGCAACGACAACTCCTGGTTCCAGCGACGCAGTATGGGTGCGCAGATCGGTGGCGACAGGGCGGCGACGACAAGGCCGATCAAGAGCGCCGCGAGATAGGTATGAGTCGGGCCGTGCAGCACGTCGGCGCCGCGAACGAGGCCTACGAGCGGCTCGATGTCCATCGCGACCTGGGCGATGCCGAAGCTAAGGACGCTGAAGCGGGGGCCGGCCAGCGCCTTGATCGCGAGGCCGGGTCCCAAGTGTAGGGGAGTGAAAGGCACCGGGCGTCCCTAGGGCTATAGTCTTGTGCTGTCGCAGGGTCGGGCCGTCGCCACCGGGTGCCGCGACGCGCGCGGTCGCGAGGCTCGCGGCTTTATGCGCGCTCGAATATCGCCGCGAGGCCCTGGCCGCTCCCCACGCACATGGTTTCGAGCCCATAGCGCCCCTTGCGCCGCTTGAGTTCATTGAGCATGGTCGCGAGTATGCGCACGCCGGTTGCGCCGATCGGGTGGCCGAGCGAAATGCCCGAGCCGTTGACGTTCAGGCGATCCGGGTCGTTCCATCCCCAGCCCTTGAGCACGGACAGCACCTGCGTTGCGAAGGCTTCGTTCAGTTCCACGAGGTCCATCTGGTCGAACCCGAGGCTGGTCTTGGCAAACAGTTTTCTCACCGCAGGCACCGGGCCTATGCCCATGGTTGCCGGATGGCAGCCCGCTGCGGCCCAGCCGACCAGATAGCCCATGGGCTCGAGCTTCAAGTCGTTCAACTTGTCTTCGGCGACGACCAGGCAGGCAGCCGCGGCATCGTTCTGTTGGCTCGCGTTGCCCGCGGTCACCGTGCCGTCCTTCATCAGCGGTTTCAGCTTCGCCAGAGTTTCCACGCTCGCGTCGGGGCGATATCCCTCGTCCTCGGCGAATAACTTGGGTTCGCCCTTTTGCTGCGGCACAGTGATCGGCACGACCTCATCCTTGAATCTTCCCGCTCGCCACGCTTCGGCCGCGCGCTGGTGGCTGCGCACCGCATAGGCATCCGCGTCGGCGCGCGGGATGTTGTATTCCTTCGCCAGGTTCTCCGCCGTTTCTATCATTCCGGAGATACGGCCGAAGCGCCATTCGGGCTGCGAACGCTCGCGGCCGCGCTGCAGCCGGTCATGCAGCGTGACCGAGCCTGCGCGCTTGCCCCAGCGCATGTCGGTCGTGTAATACTCGATGTTGCTCATGCTCTCGACGCCGCCAGCGAGGACCATATCGGCCGCACCGGTCTGCACCATCATTGCGGCGTTGAGTACCGCCTGCAGCCCGCCGCCGCAGCGCCGATCGATCTGGCAGCCCGGAACTTCGATCGGCAGATCCGCCTCGAGCACCGCATAGCGTCCAATGCAGGGCGCCTCGCCGTTAGCGTACGACTGCGCGATGACGACATCGTCGAGCCTCGCGGGGTCGATGCCCGAGCGCGCAATCAGCGCCTTGATCACCTGCGCGAGGAGTTTCTCCACCGGGACCGGGCGCAGGCTTCCGCCGTACACACCCACTGCGCTTCGAACCGGGGCCACGATCGCTGCTCGTCTCATGTCGCTCTCCATAGGATGTTAGATGTCCTTGCGTCGGGTCATGCCGCAGCCGGCGCGCGTGCGCCAAATCATACCGCGGTCTTCCTGCGCGCCACAGGGTACCGCTTCCGCGACGCGGCTGTTTCGATCGGCGTAGCCCCATGGATTGCGCCGCGCTGATTCACGAGGCGGCCTTCACCATGTTGCGCGCGATTACGATCTGCTGGATCTGCGTCGTGCCCTCGTAGATGCGGAACAAGCGCACGTCGCGGTAAAAACGCTCTATGCCGTACTCGCTCATATAGCCCGCGCCGCCGAAGATCTGCACCGCGCGGTCGGCGACGCGGCCGCACATTTCGGAAGCGAACATCTTCGAGCAGGACGCCTCGGTGCTGACGTTCTCGCCGCGATCGCGCCGCCGCGCCGCGTCGAGCGTCATCGAGCGCGCAGCGTAAGTTTCGGCCTTGCTGTCGGCGAGCATCGCCTGCACGAGCTGAAACTCGGCGATGGGCTGGCCAAATTGTTTGCGCTCGATGGCGTAATGCAGCGCGTCGTCGAGCATGCGCTCGGCGACGCCAACGCAGATCGCCGCGATATGTATGCGCCCCTTCTCCAGCACCTTCATCGCGGTCCGAAAGCCGCGCCCGGGAATGCCGCCGATGATGTTGGCGGCCGGAACCCGGCAGCCGTCGAAAATCACGTCGCAGGTGTGGGCACCGCGCTGGCCCATCTTGCGGTCGTTCCTGCCGAAGCTGATGCCGGGCGTGTCGGCTTCGACGATGAAGGCCGATACGCCGCCCGCGCCCTTGTCCGCTGGGTTGGTGCGTGCCATCAGCGTAAAGATGCCGGCATGCGGCGCGTTGGTGATGAAGCGCTTGGTGCCGTTGACCACGTAATGCTCGCCATCGAGGATCGCCGTGGTGCGCAGCGACGCCGCGTCCGAGCCGGCTTCGGGCTCGGTCAGGGCGAACGAGGCGATGACTTCTCCCGAGGCGAGGCGCGGCAGGTAGCGCGCCTTCTGTTCCGGCGTGCCGTCCATCAGGATGCCCTGCGAGCCGATGCCGACCGTAGTGCCGAACACGGAGCGAAACGCCGGTGAAGTCTTGCCCATCTCCATCATCAACAGCGCTTCTTCCTCCATGCTGACGCCCAAGCCCCCGTACTCCTCGGGTATGGTCAGGCCGAAAAGCCCGATCGCCTTCATCTCGTCGACGATGTCGGCGGGAATCTCGTCCGTTTCGGCGACAATCTGCTCGGCCGGCACGAGGCGCTCGCGCACCAGGCGCGCAACCGAGTCGAGCAGCATATTCAACGTGTTTTGGTCGCGGATCATGTCGGTATCCTTTTCATGGCAAACGGGCGAGGTTCACCTGCCATGCTATGCATCGTGTTCATGCTTCTTCCTTACGCAGTACAGGCATCACCGCCGTGCGGCAATATACTCGAACGCCCAGTAATATTGCCACTCGCGCAGCGTGCCGTCCGTTCCGAGGCCCGCAATAGCGGCCTGAAGCTCCTTCTCTGTAGGGAAGTTCTTGAGGACGCGATGCGTGGAGCCGTCATTGAGCCTGCGCACCTGATAGGTATTGCCGTCGGCATCTCGCTCGCTGATCGGCGTGCTGGAGCCCGGCACGAAACGATTGTCAAGTAGTATCACTCTCGCACCGGGCTTGATCACTTTTGCCAAGCCGGACAAAAATGCGTGCCGCCTGGCCACGAGCACGTGCGAAAACCAGAAACCCGCGAAGACCGCATCGAAATCCCCGAGCCCGTCGGGAAGCGCATATGCATCGCCGATGACGAAACGGACCTTGTCTTTCGGTACGCGGCTCTCGGCGATCCGGATCGTTTCCGCTGCGGCGTCCACGGCCACCATGCTCGACGCGCGCGCTGCGATGAACTGCGTCCAGTAGCCGGTGCCGCAGGCGATTTCCAGGACCTCTCTGCCGTCAAAGCGCGACGGCAGCCACGCCTCGATCGCGCGCAGATCGGTCTGGCGTTCGGGCTTGCGATATATGCCGTCGTACTCGTTCGCTCGAGCGGCATAGTAGGCGCGCATTGGATCTGAAGAATTGGGCATGAAGGCTTTAGAGTCTATGTCAAACGATGCATCGAGCCACGCAGCCGGATAGCGCACGCGCGCCGGGAACAGGCGACTCAATGCGTTATTGCGCGGTCCGATGCCTGACCCGAGCCGCAAGCTGCGGCTTGCCGCGGGAGCTCCGCTTGCCGCAAGGTCTGGGCGGCATCAGCGCGTGCGCTTGATGGTATATCCGTTTTCTACTTTGGCAAATCCCATCTTCGGGTAATAGTCCATGGCTACGGCCGACGAAAGCAATACCAGCGACACCTCGTCGCCAATGGCGGCTTGCAGGCGCCGGATGAGCTCCTTGCCGATACCATGCTTTTGGAAGTCGCGATCGATCGCGAGGTCGGCCAGGTAACAGCAATGGCAGTAGTCGGTAAGCGCGCGGCATAAGCCGACCAGTCTCCCGTCGGACCAGGCGGAGAGCATGAGAGTTGCGCCGGCGATCATGCGCGCGATGCGCGCGACGTCCTGCGTCGGGCGTCTGAGGCCGGAAGAGTCGAACACGCGTATGACGTCGTTGGGGTCAAGCGGATAGTTGTGCCGGTATTCGATCATGGCGATGTTGGGATCCCTCAGCTGATCGGCGCAATGATACCCCAGGCCGGAGCGCGTGCGACTCGGGTTGCAGAATCGCTCGATGCGGCCGCCGGGCGTGACGCGCGGTTGCGGGTCCGGACTATCCTCGCGTCAGCGTAGTAGAACCAACGTCCCCGACAAGATGTAGACGCCCAGGGCAATCAGCACGACAGGCAAAACCCGGTGGCCGTAGCGCCGTATCGTGCTGCCCAGGACTTTGTTGTTCACAAGCGCGTAGCCGAGAGCACACCAAATGCCGGTCATGACAGCGAACGTGAATACGTAGGTGGCGATCGCTGCGAGGTCGGTTGCGAATAGCGGGACGTAGACCCCGACGTTGTCGCCACCGTTGGCGACGGTAACGCTGGCAACGGCGAGTGCCTGGGAGCGCAGCCCGCGCCGAGCATTCTGCGCCTGGTCTTGGATGACGCCCGCCTTGCTATCGCCTTGCGTGCCGGCTGTATCCGTGCGCAGGGCCCGTAGCTTATTGATTCCCAGGAGCAGAGGCACGATGCCCAGGATCGCGACCCAGCCGCTGGGAAGAGCCAGTGCCGATAGCGCGGCCAAAGCGCTTACGAGCACCAGCGCGCCGATGCCCAGGTACTGCCCGAGGACGATTGCGCGCTGACGCAGTCGCGAATCGGCAAAGAAGGCCGCGAGCAGGAAGACGTCATCGATGTTGGTCGAGGCGAACACCACAATTGCGATGGCCAGATCGGGCATGAGGGCTAACCTCCACATTCAACGGCTGGCGACGCGCGCTGCCAAAACACAGGACAGCCGCCGATGTGCGACCGTTGCAGAGTGTTTTTCGGCCCGCGTCGGGCCCCGATGAAGCTGCAAGGGAATGCGTCTATCCGTTCAACTGTGCCCATGGCGTCGCCGCAGAAGTGCCATCAGCTTGCGCCAGCCGCTGCACGCAAGTTCGGCCTGCGTCAGGCATGCGTTCAATTTGGCCTTGGTGGAGCGTGGCAAGGTATCGCGCGTCGCCATTAGAAAACGCCTGATGGCGAGGCCGTGTTCCTGCAGCATTTCCGATGATGTGGTGTAGGCCGCGAAGGCAGCTTGTTCCAGATCGTTCGCCGCTGTTTCGAGCGGAAGCGACTTTGACCATCTCTCCCATTGGCGCTGACTCCTTACCCTTAACGGCTGGTCAGCGGCTGGTAGGCGACATCAGCGGATGAGCGTCAGGATCAAGCTGGAAATGGCGACCATGCCGATGACCGCGGTGGCAATTGAAAGCCAGAGTACTCGAACGCGATTGGCCTCGATGCGATGGATTAGCTGGGTGTTCTGCTCAGCGAGCGCCTTGATAAGTTCCGAGGACGCGAGCATCTGATCGTGCAGTTCGGACAGTTGCGCTTGGAGTGTGGCGATAGCCTGAGCTTCAAGCGTAAGAGCGGGCTGCCCGCTTGGGGCTGCTGCCTCCTGCGAAGTAGACTTCTTGGTGATAGCGTTCCACAGCTTCTTCGCGCTATCGGCAACCGCGGGCGCATTTTTTACGACATCTGCCCAGGGAACGATTTGCAGTACCGTAAGCCAACCGATGGCCATAAATAAATCCCCTTCCAGAAAGTGAAACCGGCTAATGCCAAGGTCCAGGAGAGGCCTCGCGAAGCGGGGTTTGATCTTCAACTCTCTTATTGTACTTTGACCTAAGAGCTGCGCGCAGTTACGCGCGTGCGACCCAAACTGTCCGGAGGTCACATTCGATCAATGCATGTGACCCGTGCTTTGCTTGAAGATCGCAGTAGGATCGATACCGACCGGCTCTGGGTCATTGGTATGAACCCACACGCATAGCCTGGTGCCGGCAGGGACTAAGCCGTTGCCGCCTTCACTTTGAACGACCATCGAAGTTTGTCACGGGGATGGACGCAAGGTCAACGCCTTCGAGGCAGCGGATATTGACGGCCGCCACGCGATTGCCCTTCGGATCGACGCCCTCTCCATACGGATGGATGCCGCAAGTCGGGCAGAAACGGTGCTTGATAACGTGTTTGTTGAAGGTGTAAGTGCTCGCGGCCTCCTCGGGAGTGAGCAGGTGCAGATCGTCCCGAGGGACGAACCACAGGAGCGATCCTTTGCGAGAGCAAATCGAGCAATTGCATGCGAGCGCGCTTTTGATCTCGCCTTCGACCTCGAACGCGACTCGGCCACAGTGGCTGCTACCTTTGTACATCACCTGATCTCTCCTTTCGCCTTGGCTCCACCAGGCTTGGCCGCAAGCGCCTCTGCGCTACCTTGGCGGGCGGCGCCATCATGTCAAACCGCGGCGCTTGCGCATACTTTAGCACCGCGCGCGCAGCGGTTGCCGCCTCAAGGCCCCTGCGTGCGCAATAGGCGAAGGCATGCGCGGATATCAGCTGCGGTGCGTTCGAGGTCACGGTCGAGTCAGGTGCGCAGTCCTTGGAACTGCGGGGCTACCCGTTTTGCGGCAGTCGGCGTGCTTGCGCCACTTGCGTAAGTGCTTGGCCCGGTTGACATACGGGCCCGACCTCTGTTATATTCATATTCGGCTATATATCTGAATGGTTATCTAATGGCAACTGACGACCTCAACCTGGCATTTGCCGCGCTCGCCGACCCGACACGCCGCGCAATCCTTGCGCGTCTTGCCTCTGGCGAAGCCACGGTCAAGCAACTGGCCGAGCCGTTTGCGATGACCCAACCTTCGATCTCCAAGCATCTAAAGGTGCTGGAGCGCGCCGGGCTCATTTCTCGCGGTCGCGCCGCGCAGACGCGGCCCTGCCGTTTGCAGCCGGCTCCGTTGCAATGCGTCGCGCAATGGGTCGACATGTACCGCAATCTCTGGGAAGAAAGCTTCGAGCGCCTCGATGCGTTCTTGCAGTCGACCCAGTCAACTCCAACGAAAGGAAAGAGTAATGGCCGCTAGCAATGACCACACCGCGTTCGAAATCAAACGCCAGTTCAAGCTGCCCCGTGCCCTCGTGTGGAAGGCTTGGAGCGAACCCGAGCAGCTGCAAAACTGGTGGGGGCCGAAAGGATGCTCCATTCAAGTTGTCCGTTTCGAGTTTCGGCCAGGGGGATTCTTTCACTACGCCATGAAGTTCGAGAACGCGCCGACGATGTGGGGGAGGTTCAACTATCGCGAGATTGCGGCGCCCGAACGCATGGTGTGGCTCAACTCGTTCGCGAACGAGAGATGCGGTATCGCACGGGCGCCTTTTAGCGAAAGCTGCCCGCTCGAAATCGAAAATTCAGTCACGTTCACCGAACAGGCCGCAATCACAACGGTAGCATTGCGTGCGGAGCCTTTCGGCGAAGTGGACGAGGAGCGCAAGTACTTCGAGGAACTGCAGCCCTCGCTCGAACAAGGCTACGGCGGCACGTTCGAGCAGCTTGCCGACTATCTCGCGAAGGCGTGACTACCGTTTGATTGTTTGAGTTCTCATTTCAGCCATGGCCTTTGCATGACCATCGAGGCCGAGTTGCTTGATTTGCGCTATGCATGCTGCACGATTGGACTTGAATACCAGGCCAAACAACTTGGACATGAAGTTGTCGTATTTCTTGCACGCGCATGGATCGGGGTATTCGGCGCAGTCAGCACAAGTCTTTACGTGCTTTTCCGTACAGCACGAGCGCACCTTGCACCACGTGGCCTTCGAGTTCTCGTGACATCCGTTCCCGACCAGTATGAGGCTCGTCGTTCGCGTCGCGCTGCGCGCCGCGGTAATTTGATGATGAACGAAGGCGCATGTTCGCACGTCCGCCTCGAATGCCGGATTGGGCGTCATCTTGGGACGGGAGCGAGCAAATTGGCATCACGAGCAAGCAGCCATTTGCCGTTATGTTTTTTTAGGATGCTCAATGTATGACCCGCACGCGTCACGGATTGAGCACCGCCTGGCGGGGTCACGACCACGGTGAGCTTGGTCCACATGAACGCCCAGTCTCCAAGAATCGTGATCTCTTGAATCTCGCTTGAGCCGTCAAATTGAGGGGCGTCTTGGCCTGTTTGAGCCCGCGCTGCGGCAGCGAAGTCGGCTTTGTGCATGACAGGCCGGCCAGGCACGAGAAAGACAACATCGTCCGCCATCAGCGATAGGACCGTCTCGATGTCTCCTGCTTTAGTCGCAGCCATCCAGGTGGAAACAAGCTGTCGAATTTCCTGGTCATCGTTCTGCATGTGCCATCCTTCGTTATGGCGCCCAACGAATGAGGTCAGCGGCGCGCCTTACGCGCGGGTCGGCTGCAGGGACCGGGTGCGGCGCATGCATGGCTACCACCTGGCGCCGTGCTCGTTGAGCTGTTCGTTGACATGAGCTTCCCAGTCTTGTCTGCCTTTCATGTGGTACATTGCTGCATTCTCTAATGTGAGCTTTTTCCATGAGATCTTCCGCTCATTCATGCAGTACCCGTTTGCCATCGCGCCGCGGCACTTGAGAGTCCCTTCTATTTCATTCGGCCTGATGAACCCGTCAAAGACGAATAGGCTGCGTATAACGTTTCCTTTTTCGTCATAGAGCGGGTTTCTGGCCTGAAAGGAAAGCCTATTTGTTGCTGCATCGAACCGAACGTTCTCAAGCCGTGCTGTGGTGTAGTCGCCAAGAGCGCCTCCCAGAGAATATTCCATGTAGCCAAAAAGCTCATTCTGCTCTCTCCACAGGTACACATCCTCGCCACCTTGGTGTTCCTGCGAATACGTCATGTTTGAGAACTTGCCGACAAATTCAATGGGTGGTGAGACGACCCCGAATGAAAATGTCGGAACGATGGCAGATAGCCAAAACAACCATAGTCGCATGAGCATGTAGCGGCCACCTCGGTCGGTTCAAGGTCCGATCTCAGCGGGTGCCGCATGCGGCGATCCGCGGGAGCGCCGGCGTTGGGTGGCTTTCATGATGCCTTGGATTTTGGCAAATAATCATGTCGCACCGGGGAGAAAACCTCAATCGCGACTGAATCCGCAATTATCATTGCCCCATGTTCGACATTGCCCGGGATATTCCAGCTGTCCCCTGGCTCTGCGTTGAACGTTTCGTCACCAATGGTCAATACGATCGAACCCGACACCAGATAGCCGGTTTGCTCCTGTTCGTGCGCATGCTTGGGCAAGGTATTCCCCGCTGCGAGTTTGAATTCTACGATATGCGTCCGCTCTCCGTGCACCGTGGTTTTGAGCGCTACGCCTGGTATGACCTGCTGATACCCTTCATTGTTTCGCTTGCAAAACATCGAGACCTCCACTCTTAAATTGTTTCTTCCGATTCGGAATTGGATCCCGCTGCTGTCGGTCCACTCAACGTTCCTAGCAACCGCCCTCCGCGGCTTTTCGCGCAGGTCCGGTTCGCTGCCGGGTTAGCGCACACAGCGAAAGACAAGGCTCTAATAGGGCGTTCCATCCTTATGCACAAACTGCCACTTTCCGTCGCTGCGATAAATAGCCTTCAAATCATCGTCGGGGTAGTTGACGCAATCTCCCGCGCTGCGGTCGCCGATTTCGAGATAGAGAACGTCTGCGTTTGTGCGGTTGACGAGTCGATGACCGTTACCGGTGCCTGCCTTGAACCCCGTGCACATACCTGGCTCAAGAGTTGTTTCACCTTGATTGGTAATGAGCACAGCATGGCCTTCCAAGACGTAGAGAAACTCATCCTGCTTTGAATGGGCGTGACGAAGAGCGGAACAAGCGCCCGGAACAAGGCGAGTGAGGTTGACGCCGAAATTGGACAAACCGAACAAATCGCCAAGCGCGCGTTTTTCTCTCCCGGCCATGCGCGAGGCGAACGGCTCTGGATAACTGGAGGGCTTTGTTCTTGGCGGGACATCCAAGGCGATAACTGCAACCGGGGGTTCCGTTTGAGACATAGTGACTCCGAAGATTAATGTGGGTTAACGTAGAAGCCAGCGGCGCGCGGGCGGCGCCCTATGCATGGTGTTGCGCCCCCTGCGCGTCCCCTGCGCTGCCAGGTTGGGCGTCGTGGAAACACCAGTGCCAAGGTCATATCTATACCCCAATGGATTGCCAATGGAATAGGAGAGTCGGTAGCCGAATGCGGCCGCACGTTTTTTAAGCCACGCATACGCGGCCGTTATGGATTCAAGCGAGATTCCAAGTGCAGCAAGGTGCGCGTTCATACTAATAGAAACGCCCAACGTAATGGTGAGCAGCAGGCCGCCAGGATGGTTGATTGCGGCACTGTGCTTCTGGCCGGTGCGCTCAACCTGCAGTCAGGCATGGCGCTCAATGGGGCACTGCCTTTGAAAAGAGGTTCAGAACCACCACCCCCGCAATAATCAGCGCGATGCCGACAAGCGCTGCGGGATCGAGCGACTGACGATATATGGCCCAACCGACTATTGAAACCAGTGCTAGCCCAACACCAGACCAGATGGCATAAGCGACGCCGAGCGGAATGGAGCGCAGGGTGAGCGAAAGAAAGTAGAACGCCAAGGCGTAGCCAATAACTACCAACAATGAAGGCGCCCACTGAGTGAACCCCTCGGCGGCCTTGAGGGCGGAAGTGGCAACTACTTCCGACACGATAGCGATAGCTAAATAGATCCAGTGCATACCATGAATGCCTAACGAGGCTGTGGAAAAAGCTGTCTTCGCATTTTCGCTATCTTACAGATCAATTGGCTGCGAGCATGAATTTCAAGAAATCAGGGTTTTTCTACAGCCTCAACGTCCCGCATTACCCGCGCGCGGCGTGACTGGCGTATTCGCAAACTCGCCTTGCCTAAGCTTCCAAGATTTCAGAATCGTATTGATATCCGCGTCGAGCGACATGCGGCCATCCTGCGCCGCGGATTCGATATCGGCCGTACCGAAGTTCGATCGACTGAATTCTCGACGATTCGCTCGGCCCCCGCCCAGGCGCGTCACGCTTCACTTGCTCCGCCGCGAGCATTCCCCATATATATTTGCCCGACCATAGGTGTTGCCATAGCGCCGGGCTTCTTGAACATCGGATTGAGAACGACCCTGCGGGTCGTGTCAATCCTTATGGGTTGGGCAGAACTCAAACAGCTTATTGCTTTCGCCATTGCGCACGCACCGACTCAAACGCCTTCTTCCCCGTATCGAAGATAAGCCGGGGGGCCGCAATGTGCACTATTAATCCAAAGAGCCCGGCGCCGGCAATGAGCGAACCGAACAATATAAAAGGCCACCCAACCAAATGTTCCGCATCGTTATACTCCGCCGCCGTTCTATATTGGATAAGCCCGTATCGAACAGGCAGAGTTTCTCCCGTGACGACACTGAAATCGTTATACCCCTTGCCCCGAGTCTTGTAGTCGGAACGGTCGCGTGGTTGCAGCACGCCAGTTATAGAACCGTTATAGCCTTTCTCAAAACCTGACGTTACACATACAAAAACAGAATTCCCACTCCCTTTAACTGGAACCCAATATTGCGCACTTGAACGCTCAAGCGCCCTTTTCTCAAATGGCCTTTCATCATAATATGTATTACTGCCGTCTTGGATTACAAACGCATCCGGCAACGGCATGACACTGGACGAAATCTTGCGGGGAAAACCCTCCGGCAATCCTTTCATCATCTGTTCATGGGTTGCAAGAACACCGGTAAACTCCGCTTTGTCCAACCATTTTTTTTCATTCACCCACTTCGCTTCAGGGTTTTCTTCCTGCTCCTTGAAAGCATCCGACTCCACCCATATCCTTCCATTTGTGCCGTTAATCTGCGCAAGGGTTCTGTGCTCTTTCCATAGAACCTTTCCATTCACTGCGACATTCCTAGCCAGGCGGTGAATCATATTGAGACGCGCGCCCTTTACCGTGACCGTGCAACCGAGAAGTTTTGCAAACTCGCTATCTGCTGAATCAAGAGGGGGCAATTGATATGTCTGATCAGGCGGGCAGTTTCCCCAGTAGGGCACCTAACCGGTCCAGTAAATCTTTTTTGAGAAGTCAAGCTCAGCCTCGAATTCTACGTAGCGAGGTGATGACTGCTCGATGAGAGCCATGACTTCTCTGAAATTCAGATGATCGAGCCGGTTCGACAGATAAGGCCGAGTCAACGCATACGAACCACCGCCAAGGAGAAACAGTCCGCACCCAATGATAACGAGCATCCGGGCGGCATTATGCCAGCGCCCGGCATACCAGAGTATGTAGAATGCTTGTCTAAGTCGCGACATCCTTCCATCCTGATTCAACCGGTGCCGTCTCTATCCCTCGGACGCTGGAGAATTGGCGATATCTCTTGCTGGTGTCCAAATGCTATGGCATGAGTCAGCGCATTCCGGCCGCTTGCGTCGACGGCATCACGGCGAGCGCCCCGCTCCAATAAAAAATTGACCATCCCGGGATGTCCGGCGCGCGCAGCGCCCATTAGCGGTGTAAAGCCGCTTGAATCAGAACGATTGACATCTGCTCCAGCGGTCACGAGCAGACGTACTGTTTGAAAATGGCCTCCCTCAGCGGCGGCAATGAGGGGCGTCACACCTTCGACATCCATAAGATAACCTGACAAATGTGAAAAACGGCTGCCGAGTGTTGCGGCCTCCACTTGGGCCCCGCCTTGAAGCAGCGATTGCACAATTGTGTCATGACCACGAATTGCAGCCTCAAAGAGTGCGCTCCTGGTACCGCTCCCTGACTGGTTGGGGTTTGCTCCTGCCTTTCGCAAAATCTTAACAACTTCACTGTTACCGGCAGAGGCAGCCGCACGAAGTGGAGAATCATTGTATCGATCTACAACATTTACCTCTGCTCCCGCATCCAACAGGAGTTGCACGGTGGCGCATCTTGACTGTCTGTATGAATCGTTGGTAGCGGGATCTACGTAACCGGAGCACACACTAATAAGCGGAGTTTCGTTCTTTGTGCCTCTGGAGTTGACATCCAGGCCGGCCTGGATGAGTGCGCTCCATATTTCGACAGAGAAAGGTCCCCAAGTGGGGGCAAAATCCCAAACAGCCCTTCCACTCGAATCGCGGCGATTGACATCAGCGCCTGCCTTGATGAGGATATTTACAATTTCCATACTACTGCTTAGAGCGTGCATTAGCATGGTCCGTCCGCTCTCGTCGACCGGAGCGTCAACAACATCCGGCGTATCGCGCAGAACATCCCGAAATGGATCTGCATACCCTCGTTCAAGGTATGTGCCCCAATCGTGTCGCCCTCCCCGTGGGCCATGCGATGGCCAGGTCATCTCGGAATTGTGTCGGGTAGACATTACAGAGCCCCTGTTGATATATGCCTAGAAGTGCTCGGCGTCGAACAAACCTGGCAACACCAGCTTTCCCTTTCACCGGAACTCACGCATTGGCCCAACGGCTAGCACTATGGGATCAAGGCGCACGCCACTGGAGCCGGGAGGTTGAATAAAAACGCTCAGCGACCCGCCGACAGTTGAAACCCCTTCGATCGAGCGGACGAACGGGTTCCAACGCGCATAGCCTGGAAAATCGGTGAGAATCGACCAAACGCGTTCGGCTGAAGTGTTGTTGGCCCATTTTCAAGCATCTTGATTAACGGCTGGAACCGATGTCCACAGACTCTTTCGTTACCTATGTTTCCCGCCACTCAGCTCGTGCGAGTGCATGGATTACCGCGATGGCAAAACCAGCCAAGAGCGCCCATTTGAATGTGGAGCACAGCGCTGAGGTAATGTAGAGCAGTGTGACCCCAAAGCGCGGGGCTGCGGTCAGCCACCAGTGCAGCGCATCTTCAGCGGCGTCGAATGCGGCGGCAAGCGGCAGCAACCAGATTACGGCAGTGCGGGCGGTGGTTGAGTACCGGGCGAAGAGCGCCGAGCGTGATGCAAGCAAATAGCCAAATGTGCCATAGCACCCGAGGAGGATGAAATCAAACGGCAGATGAGACCGATAACGGTGCAAGTTTTCGGGTAGCCACGCATGGACTACCGTGGCGAATGCCCTCGGAGTAAACGCAAACTGGAGCGCGAGGACCCCAGGTTGCAGTGGCGCAAGATACCACGCGAGGCCGGCGAACAGGAGTAGTGAGGCTATGCCAGTGAGCCAAACAAATTGCACAGTGTGGGCTTCCTCTTAGGGCTAACAAGATACCGAGTTGATGTGTGGGGCTTTGTAAACCCCTATTGCTGTGTGTAATAAGGCAACGATACGCGCAACCCATTGATCCATCAATGGCGTCAACCGTGATCGGCACCTGTACGGTCATCCAGTATCGCCGCTGCAGAGAGTTGGCCATGCCACAGCCGAGGCTGTTAGATCAGGTACGGGAGCGCATCCGGGTGAAGCATGACAGTCTGCGCACGGAGGATGCGTATCTGCATTGGATCCGGCGGTTCATTCGCTTTCATGGCGTCAGGCATCCACGCAATATGGGTGCTGCGGAAGTTGAGGCGTTTCTATCGCGTCTCGCAATCGAGGGCCGCGTAGCGGCGTCGACGCAGAACCAGGCTTTGTCGGTCAGGTTGTTTCTTTATCGGGAGGTCCCTGCACTCGATCTTTCGTGGCTAGACGCTATCGTGCGTGCGAACCGAGGGCAGCGGCTGCGAGTTGAGCTACGCACGAACCTACTGCGCTCTGAAATTGCCAGACAGAACTGCCGTACGTTCAACCTGCGGCAAGTGCTCGATGGCATAGCGCAGCGCCGTGCGCGGCACGCGCGCGTAGTGCCGCTCTAGAAACCGCAGCAGTTCCGCGCGCGAGAAATCTCCGCACTGGCGCAGCGACCAGCCGACGGCCTTGTGCATCAGGTCGTGCTCGTCGTCGAGCAGCAACTCGGCGATCGCGTAAGCATCCGCGGTGTCACCCGCCGCGATCCAGGCGTGCGTCGCCACCATGGCGATGCGCCGCTCCCACAGGCTCTTTGAGCGCGCAAGGCGATAGAGCCGCCACCGCGGTCGCCGCTGTAGGTGCGCGCCGACGATGTAGCGTGCCGAGCAATCGACGAGGTCCCAGTTGTTGATGCATCGCGTGTGCGCGAGGTAGAAGCGAAAGATGCGCTCGCGGGCCGCAGCGTCGCCCGCTTCGTACTGCGCGACCAGGATTGCGAGCGCGGTGAAGCGGTCTTCGTGATACACCGAGGCGAGCAGCAGCGCAATCTCATTGAGCGGCAGGTCGCGAAACTGGCGCGCGATCTTCCGCTGCGCGGGCACGCGGATGCCGCGAAACCGGTCGCCTTCGCCGTACTGTCCGCGGCCGGTCTTGAAGAACCAGGCCGAATTGCGCGCGCGTTCGGGGTCGGCGAAGGTGCGCAGCGCATCCCGCACGTCGCGCGCGCCGCCTCGCTTTCGCAGGTTCATGGCTCTTTCTGCCCGTCGTGCGTCATTGCTTGGCGAACACCAGGCGCAGACCGAGATAGATGAATAGGGCGCCGACCGCCCGGAAAAGATTGGCGAGCGCACGTGGGCGGCCGGTAACGAGACTGCGCACTCGCGCAGCGCCGAGCGCCAGAAACAGGCACCAAAGCGTAGCCGTCGCGAGAAACGTGGGACCCAAGGCGAGAAACGCAGCGACCTTGGTCGAGCTCTCGGGCGCGATGAATTGCGGCATCAATGCAAGAAAGAAGAGCGCGACTTTGGGGTTGAGCACGTTCGTGAGCACGCCTTGGCGAAAAGCCGTCCACGCATCGACAGATACGGATACGCCGGATGGCGCGGCGGCGGTGCGCGCAGCGATGAGCATGCGCACGCCGAGATAGACGAGATAAGCCGCCCCGGCCGCTTTCAATGCGACGAAGGCGGATGCCGAAGTCGCGAGTATCGCCGACAGTCCGAGCGCCGCGGCCAGCGTATGCACGACGATGCCCGCGCTGATGCCGAGCGCGGACGCCACGCCGATGCGCCGGCCTTGCGCCATGCTGCGGCCGACGATGTAGAGCGTGTCTTGCCCCGGCGTGAGGTTCAACAGCGCACCGGTTGCGACGAATAGCCAGTAATCGTGGATGCCGAGCATGGGCGATAGCTCATGATGCGCTCTGAGTCGCGCTGCAAAGCAAATTTCACCGCGACGTCATGGGTTCCAGCGCGCTCTTCGCGATCGACGTTGTTCTGATATCCATCCGATCATCTCCTGAGACGGGTTGACTGATAGCGGTCGCTACCCTAGTGACACGAGAGTATAGCCCCGCGCACCGCACTCCTGATTCCTGCGCGGACAGAGTGACGCAGCGCGTCCTTCTGAAATCAGCCTCGCAGTTCCCGGGAAGTCCTTATAGTGCTAACTTTGCAACTATTCACCCTGCGGAGCACACGCAATGATCGACTGGTCGAATATGCGGGTCTTTGACCTTCATTCCCACTGGGGCACGCAAAAGGGCTACCGCCTACGCACGGAGGCCGAACGCGCGCAACAGCCCAACACATGGAAGTCGACCGCCAGCTACGTCAGCGAGCAGGAGATGGCCGACTACTTCCGCATGCATAAGACCAGGGTCATCCTGGACCTGGGTTTCACCAAGTCCATGAAGATCGCCGACGTGCGCGAATTCCATGATTACGCCCTCGACTTCCAGCGCGCGCACGCGGACGTGGTGTACGGCAACTGGCTGAACATCGATCCGCGAGAGCAAAAGGAAGCGCTGGACGAACTCAAGCGCTGCATCGCCGCAAGCAAAGGGTTCATCGGATTCATGATCTCGGGTGGTTCTCTGGGCGCGCCGGCGAGTGATCCGGTGCTCGATCCCTTCTATGAGCTGTGCCAGGAGAAAGGCATCCCCGTGCTCATCCTCGCGGGTTACACCGGTTCTGGCGCCGGCCTGCGCGGCGGCGGCGGCGTGCGCCTGCACCTGTGCCATCCCATGCACATCGACGATGTCGCCGTGCGCTACCCGGACCTGCGCATCGTCGCGGGCCGGCCGGCCTGGCCCTGGCAGGAGGACATGATCGCCGTGCTGCTGCACAAGCCCAATGTCATGTACGAGCTGCACGGCTGGTCGCCCAAGCACTACACCGACAGCCTGAAGCGCGAGATCTCGCGCCGCTTGAAGGACAAGGTCATGTTCGGCGGGGACTATCCGCTGTTCCAGTACGAGCGCCTGTTCGCCGACTGGGAAGCGCTGGGCTATACCCAGGAGATCCTCGAGAAAGTCATGCACCGGAACGCCGAAAAGTTCTTCGGCCTGTCAGGCAGGTAAGTCAATGAAATCAGTTTCGGAGAGTTAGCCCGTGGATTTGGGATTAAAAGACAAGATTGCGATCATCGGCGGGGCGAGCCAGGGCATAGGCTACGGCATCGCGCACCAGCTGGCCGAGGAAGGCGCGAAGGTGGTGATCACGGCGCGGCGCGAGCCGGCGTTAGAAAAGGCCGCGGACAGGATACGCACGGACACCGGCGCCGAGGTGCTGGTCGTGCCCTCGGACGTGCGCAAGTCCGAGGACTGCATGAAGGTCGTCGCGGCCACGCTCAAGGCCTACGGCCGCATCGATATCCTGGTGAACAATGACGGCGCCCCGCCCATAGGCCGGATAGAGGACTTCGACGATAGCGCCTGGCAGAAGGCCGTCGAGCAAAACCTTTACAGTGTGATCCGCATGACGCGCAATTGCATTCCGCACATGAAGGCTGGCGGCTACGGCCGCATTATCAATGTGACTTCGGTATCCACGCGCCAGCCCATCGCCGGCCTGAGCCTGTCGGTGGCTACCTGGGCGGGCGTGATCGCCTATGCGAAGACGTTGTCTCTGGAACTCGGGCCTGCCGGCATTACCGTGAACACCATTCTTCCGGGCCGCGTCGATACGGGCCGCCTGGAACTGGTTACGCGGCAGCGCGCCGTGAAGGAAGGCAAGGATCCCGAGAAGATGATCGCAGAGCTGCTGCACGAGGTGCCCATCAATCGCCTAGGCCGTCCCGAAGACGTTGGGGCCCTGGTGGCGCTGCTGGTGTCACCGCGCGGCGCATACATCACCGGCACCGCCATACAGGTGGATGGCGGCCTGCAGCGCGCGGTTTGAAAGGAAACGCATGGACAAGCAGAAAGAACTGGAACGCATGGCGAGCGTGCGGCCGCCGCAATACTGGCAGTCGCTCGATTTTCCCAAGCTCGTGAAGGACTACCCGCCGCCTCCGGACTACTTCAACACGATTTACCGCATGCCGCCCGAGGGAATACGCGAGCTCCAGGCGAAGCGCTTCGGAACCCAGATCGAGCGCGCGTGGCAGATACCTTTTTACGCACGGCGCTGGAAAGAGGCAGGCCTCACGCCTGCCGACATCAATACACCCGAGGACCTGGTCAAGATTCCCCCTTACACCGTGGAGAACATCCGCGAGAGTATGGCCAGACATCCGCCCTGGGGCGATTTCATGGGCGTGTCCCCCGCCGACGGCGTGAACTTACCGCTGGTGCTGCAGACCTCGGGTGGCACCACCGGCCTGCCCCGGCCCATGCTCTACAGCCCGCAGGACCGCGAAATCATGGCCATCCTTGGCTCGCGCCGCCTGATCATGCACGGCGTGCGGCCCGGCGACATGGTGCTGGTGACGCGTGCCCTGGGCCTTGCCAACGGCGGCTTCCACATGCGCGAGGCGCTGTGGAAATACACCGGCGCGGTACCGGTGATGACAGGCAGCGGCAACATCACGCCCACGCGCCGCCAGATCGAGATCATGCAGGCTTGGGGCGTCAACGTCATTGCGGGTTTTCCGGCCTATCTGCGTCATATGGCCATGGTGGCCCGCGATGAACTGAACATCGATCCGCGCAGCCTGGGCGTGCACGCGCTCGACTCCAACCTGGGCATGGAAGACCGCAAATCGGTCGAGGATTTGTGGGGCGCGCCCTGCTACGATTTCTACGGCGCGCATGAGTCGGGAATGATCGCCGCCGATTGCGTGCACCAGAACGGCATGCACATCCAGCAGGACGCCTTTATCGTCGAGATCCTCGACCCGCAGACCGGCAGGCCGGTTCCCGAAGGTGAAAAAGGCAACATCTGCGTGACCACGCTGTTCAAACACAGCGCGCCACTCGTCCGCTACAACATCAACGACGTCTCCTGCATTATGCCGGGACGCTGCGCCTGCGGCAGTACACTGCCGCGCCTGCAAAGAATCTTCGGCCGCAGCGATAACATGATCAAGCTGCGCGGCGTGAACGTTTTCCCCGAGGCGATCGGCGCGCTGATCGGCGCGGATGCGCGGTCGAACGGCGAGTACATCTGCGTGGTGGATCGCGTCGGCGAGGACAAGCGCGATGAAATGACGGTGATGGTGGAAGTGGCGGAGGCTGCCGTGGACCGCAAAGAACTTCAGCAGAGCCTGGAACGCCGGCTGCACGAAGCGCTCGCCGTCAAGGTTGGGGTCAGCCTGGCGGGGAAGGGCGAACTCGACGAACTCACCGGCACCTCGCACCTTACCAAGGCGAGGCGCTTGCTGGACAAACGCAAGGCCTGAAGGCGGACAATGAACAGCATGAGCCGATCCCCCCTTATTGGAACCCAATCACGAACCGAGGAAACAACATGAACTACGTCGATCTGTGCAAGCTGATGGCAACGCTACCACTGCTGTTTGCGGGCGCCGCGTTTTCGCAGGGTACGGCCGACTTCCCCAACCGGCCGATGCGCTTCGTGGTCGGCTATCCGCCGGGCGGCGCCACCGACATCATCGCTCGCATCGTCGGGCAGAAGGTAAGCGACTCGACGGGACAAAGCGTGCTGATCGACAATCGTCCCGGCGCGGGCGGGATCCTCGGCACCGACGCCGTTGCCAAGGCTACGCCCGATGGCTATTCCTATGTGCTGGTGACGACCTCGCACGGCATCAATCCCAGCCTGCACAAGCGCCTGCCCTACGACTCGCAGAAGGACTTCGCGCCCATCACCCAGATCGCCACGCTGCAGCTCGTCCTGGTGGTCAATCCCTCGACGCCGGTGAAGAACCTCAAGGAATTGATTGCCCTTGCGAAGGCCCAGCCCGGCAAGCTCAATTTCGCCTCATCCGGCAGCGGCCAGTCTTTGCATCTTGCGGGCGAGTTGTTCAAGAGCATGGCCGGCATCGACATCGCCCACATCCCCTACAAGGGCAGCGCGCCGGCGCGCGCCGATCTGCTGGGCGGCCAGGTGCAGATGATGTTCGAGTCCGCGATAGGCGTGCTGCCCTTCGTGCGCAGCGGCAAGCTGCGCGCGATTGCCGTGAGCGGCGCGCGGCGTTCCGAGGCCGCGCCCGATATTCCCACCATGTCCGAGGCGGGCTTGCCTGGGTTCGAGGCGAGCGGCTGGGTGGGCGTACTCGCACCGGCAAAAACGCCGCGGCCCATCGTCGACAAGCTCAATGCCGAATTCGTCAAGGCAGTGCAGCTTGCCGACGTGAAGCAGCAGTTCGCGAACAGCGGCGCCGAGCCCGTGGGCAACAGCCCGAAGGAGTTTTCGGCATTTATCAACGAGCAGCTCGTCAAATGGGCAAAGGTGATGAAGGAATCCGGCACCAAGCTGGAATGATCGTTCGAGCTGAGGCCGCAGCCGGTCGGGGCCGTCCGCGTTCGCGGCGAAGTGTTATGCGCCGCGCAACTGCCCTACCAATTTTCGAGATCCTTCTTGGCGGACTTAATGTATCTTCCAAAGTCACGATCCTTCTTTCTCTTCTCGACATCTGACATTTGGTAGAACTCGGACTCTTCCCTGAGCTTGATGTAATTGTCATAGTGCTCTTGACTCAGAGCGCCTGAATTTACCGCCTCAAGTACAGCGCAGCCAGGCTCGCCTGTATGACTGCAATTCCTGTAGCGGCAACCAGAGGCGAACCCGATGATGTCGGAAAAGCTACCGCGTATCCCGCTCTCGGCCCCCAGGATGCCGAACTCACGCATACCCGGGTTATCGATGACCAAGGCGCCACCCTCGAGGACGATCAATTCCCGGCGGACGGTCGTATGCCTTCCCTCGCCCGTTCCGCTGACCGCCTTTGTCTGGAGCGTTTCTCGGCCGATCAGTTGGTTGATGATCGTGCTCTTGCCCACCCCCGATGATCCGGCAAAGCAATACGTCTTTGAGGGCAGCAGCGTCCGTTTAAGGTCGTCGATGCCCTCTCGCGTGACGTTGCTCAAGGTCAGCACCGGTGCCGAAACACCCGCAGCGCGGATCTCCGCCAACTGGGACGCCAGAACTTCTGGCTCAACCAAGTCCGTCTTAGTAAGCAGGACATAAGGATCTGCCCCACCATCCCTCACCATGACGAGATAACGCTCTAGTCGCCTGAGGTTGAAGTCATAGTGGCATGACTGCACGATAATCACGTAATCCACGTTAGCCGCGATCATCTGGAATTCGACGGAGTCTCCCGCTGACTTTCTGCGCAGAGCAGTCCTTCGCTCCAGAAGCATGTGGACCAAGCCAAAATCGCCAGTCGGGTGCTTTACTGCACACACCCAGTCCCCTACACACGGGAGTTCCTGCGACAGGTGGTGTCGGTATAGATAACTGCCTGCCAACTTTGCGCGAAAGGTTCCGGTTTGATCCATGAGTAATAACAAGTCACGATCGACCGCAGCAACCCGGGCAATAGTTTCCGCAGACCCGCATTTTTCCCTTTCTTCGAACCACTCATTCCAGCCCAGACGAGCCAGATCAATGTGTCGGCTTGCCATTCGTCACCCGTTGTCTCGGAATCAATTTTCTCGGCGCATAACGTTTGGGTCTAGCGGCGGGGCGAGGGCGCAGCGCGGGGACCGGCCGCTGGGGCCCGGTGTTGGGCGCCACCTGCGGGCCAACGG
>Ga0082335_1000218_pt1 | contig 155319 bp, 148 predicted proteins | sample Subgrocontami58m_FD_72375 | JGI IMG/M metagenome (GOLD analysis project Ga0082335, IMG submission 72375) | Subsurface groundwater microbial communities from S. Glens Falls, New York, USA - GMW37 contaminated, 5.8 m (SPADES assembly) (version 2) ...
CCAGGATGGACCGCCCCAGGCCGAAGTCGCCGCCCGAGTAGAGCAGCAGGCATTCCGACGGCAGGCCATCGCGCCCGGCCCGGCCCGCCTCCTGCTGGTAGTGCTCGATGGACTTGGGCATGCCGGCATGGAGCACGTAGCGCACGTCGGACCGGTCAATGCCCATCCCGAACGCCACCGTGGCCACCACCACCTCCGCACGTTCCGTGATGAAGTCGTCCTGGGCGCGCCGGCGCTCGGCATCGGCCAACCCGGCGTGATACGCCACTGCCCGGTACCCCCGCCGTCGCAGCGCCTCCGTGAGCTGGTTCACCTCTGCCCGGCGGATGCAATAGATGATCCCGGCCGCCCCCCGGTGCCGCTCCAGCGCCTCCGTGACCTGCCGCAGCCGATCCGTGCGCGGGCGCACCCGGTACACCAGGTTCGGGCGGTCGAAACTCCCGACCAGGATCGCGGGCTCCCGCAGCGCCAGCTCCGTGGCGATGTCTGTCCGCACCCGCGGCGTGGCCGTGGCCGTGAAGGCATGGATGGCCACGTCCGGGAAGGTCTCCCGCACCACCCGGAGCTGCCGATACTCCGGCCGGAAGTCGTGCCCCCACTGGCTGATGCAATGCGCCTCGTCGATGGCGAAGAACGCCACCCCGGCGCGCCGCAAGAGCCCCAGGCAAGTGGGGAGCACCAGCCGCTCCGGGGCTACGTAGAGGAGATGGTACCGCCCGCGGGCCACGCCGGCCTCCACCAGGCGTCGCTCCTCGGCCGTCAGACTGCTGTTCAGGAACGCGGCCGGCACCCCGGCGGCGGTGAGGCCGTCCACCTGGTCCTTCATCAGAGCGATGAGGGGCGACACCACCACGGCCAGCTTCCCCATCGCCGCCGCCGGCGCCTGATAGCAGAGCGATTTCCCGCCCCCCGTCGGCAGAATGACGATGGAATCCCGCCGCGCCAGCACCGCGCCGATGGCCTCTTCCTGCAACGGGAGGAGCGCGTCGTAGCCCCACACGCGCTTCACGATGTGCCTGATGATCTCCACCCAACCCCGCCCCTGGCTTTCAGTCGGGAACCCGCGACCCCGGTAGCCACCCGAGGCGTTGTGGATTCTATCCGGACGGCAACAGCGCGCAAGGCGAATCTTCCGACCCGGAGGTCCCGCGTCCACCCGTCTTGTCCGTGGAGCCGGTCGAGCCGACCATGACCGCGTCACCTTGGCGGAAGTCGCGCGGTTCTTCCCACCCTCACACCGGGCGGCCCCTGGGAGAGGCGGGCAGTGTGCGGCCCTCGGATGCTCACCCTGAGAGAGAAACCGCATTCTGCAACATGTCATGCGGCGTCCCATCTGACAACGCGCCGGTATCGACAGGAGGGATCCGCCGTGACACCGAAAAAACGGACGGGTCCCCCATTACGTCCTCCTGCGGATCGCCTGGACGGTCTCGTCGAGACGATGGAGGAAGCGGGAACGATCTCGCTTCTCGAAGGCAGCCGGTCCTCCCGTCATGGTCCCGAGATCGCGGAGGTGCGACAGAAGGTCCCGGCTCGCGAGGGCCTCGCCGATGTTGGCCTCGGTGAAGACGCCGCCCCGCAGATCGAGCACCACGGTGCCCTTGGCCACGCACCGAGAGGCGAGGGGGATGTCCCCAGAGATCACTATATCGTGTTCGGTGACATGCTCCACGATCCAGTCATCCGCCGCGTCGAGCTGTCCCTCCACCACAACCAGTGTGAGCCAGTCCTCAGACGGAATCCGCATCCACGCGTTCGCCACCAAGGTGACCCTGAGCGCATAGCGCCGTGCCACACAGTAGATTTCCGGCTTCACCGGGCAGGCATCGGCATCGACGAAAATGTCAGACACCCACGGACCTCTCGCTTCTCTGCCGTGAGAACCGACTGCAGCGGACCGAGCTGGCCCGGTGGATGCGGGGGGGAAATCTGGTGGGCGTCCAATGGGGGGGCCGGGGTGGGGCGGGACACCCGACGAAAGGCTACGCCTGGCGGGGTGGGTTGTCAATACGGAGGCCCACACTGCTGATGCGCCCTGGCTTGACCTCGCCTGCTGGTCTGCCCCGGTCCTCATCTGGCCCACCGACTCCTCGTCCCCGTACGACATGGAGGGCCCGATCGAGTTGGAGCGGTGGCTGACCCAGGGTAGGGAACAGTGCCGATCCGAGCGCATCCGTACCGAAGGAGATATGGGCCCGTGTAAGTTTTTGCCCGCCCTACCGGCGATTTCCAAGTGCTTCAGCGCCAGCTACGATCAGGGGAAAGACGAGGTGCGGCCAATTACGGAGAATGGCGTCAGAAGGCGGCACGGCCGCCAAGCAGCCCGACGGTAGCTCTTTGTTGACAGCCCTCCTCCGGCGGCGTATGTTATATACGTCCATAACAAAAGGGAGGAGGTGCAGAGGACATGGCACGGAAACAAGCTTTCGGGGTATACCTGCGGGCCTGTCGGCTCAAAGCGAGCCTTGGCCTCCGGACCTTCGCGGAGGCGGCGGAACTGAAGCCCTCGAATCTCAGCGCCATTGAGCACGGGCGCCAGCCTCCGCCCCAGAGCCACTTGGTGCTGTCGCGGATTGCCGATGCCTTGGGCCTGCCAAAGGATTCTTCCGACCGGCGACGGCTGTTCGATCTAGCGGTAAAGCACAAGCTGGGGACCCTGCCGCCCGATGTGGCCACCTTCGCCGGCCGGACCCCAGGGGTGCCGGTGTTGCTGCGGACCATCGAGAATAGACGGCTCAGCAAGGAAGAGCTGAAGCGGTTGACCGAATACATCGATTCCCATTTGGGGAAGGGGCGGCGGTGAGACTGACCAGGGTCCCGCGCTACACCGTCACCGAGCTGGAGCAGCGGGCCGAAGCGTTACTCCGGGACCGGTGTGGCTGGCCCCCCCACCCATCCCGGTGGACATCGAGCTGCTGGTGGACCTGGAAGCCGGGGTAGTCCTGGACATCCTGCCAGGGCTCCAGGATCTCTGCGGTGTAGCCGGCCTGGTCCGGTATGAACCGAAACAGGGCCGGATGCGAATCGTGATTGACGCCGACACCGCCGATCATCCGTCGGCCAGCTTCTATCGATTCACGGTGGCCGAGGAATTCGCCCACGTGCTCCTGCACCGGGACATCATGACGCAGATCCGCACCGCGGAGGATCTCATCGCCCTGCACACCTGGAGCGGATACCAAGAGATCGACCGCAACGCGAAGCGGCTCGCGGCAGCCCTGCTCATGCCGACCATTACGGTATCCCGGGAGGCCCGGGCCTTGTACCCGCAACTCGTGAAGGCGGTCGGCTTCGGAGACCCGGCCGCGGTGGAGGCCCATCTGGCCGAACGCCTGGCCCGCCTGCATGGGGTGTCTGCGGCGGCGATGCGCCATCGGCTCAAGGAATGGCCCCTCCGCATCATCCAAAAGGTTGAAAGGGCCATGCGGCAACGGTTTACTATCCTGGAGTGAGTCACTCCGTTCCCTTGGGCGGGCCGGCCGACGTTCGTCCAGAGCCTTGCTGTTTTGAACAGATCGTAGGATGGCCAGACTATGGCTAGGTGGAAGTCATTTCTACATCAGCACGAAGACGAGAACCCTGAGCCGGGGGACCCCAGGGTGGCCGAGAGGGATGATGGGGAGTCAGATCCGATCCAGGAGCCAGCGGCGAATGGCCGGGATGCACCGCCTCGAGAAGACGTGGCGGGTGGGGACGAACAGGTGCTCGACCGAGGGGGCGCGCTGTTCGAGGGCGGCCGTGAATTTGCGGACCCGTTCCAGGGGATAGAAGGGGTCCCGGGTCCCCGAGATGTGCAGGATGTCGGTGGCGCTCCTGCGGTACTTCGGGGAGGAATCCCAGTCGCCCGGGATGCCGCCGCAGACGCCGACCAGCCCCCGGATCGTGTTCGGGAATGTGAAGGCAAACCGGTAGTTCAGGCCGACGGACTGGGAGAAGCCGAGGAGGAAGACCTTCTTCCGGTCAACGGGATGCGCGGCAGCCACGTCCCGGATGACCCGCCGAACGAACGCGTGGTGGACCGCCTGGTTCTCCTGGGAGTTGTGCATGGTCCCCCAGCCGAAGGCGATCCGCACCTCGTGGGAACCTCGCCGGCGCTGGATGTGCTGGTGCGGTCCCTGCAAGGACGCAATCGCGAATCGATCCCCGCAAATCCGCTCCGCCAGCGCCAACATCGACTCCTTGGCTCCCCCATAGCCGTGCAGCGCGATCAGGAGCGGGTAGCCCCGTCTGGGCGGCGGCGCCCCGGGAAGTCGGAGATCGTAAAAGCATATCGTCGGGATGACGAGGCGCTGGTCAACCATCTGGCCTCCCCTGATCCACAACAACCCTCTCATTCGCCTGCGCCGGCGCAACGTCCGGCGTCGGGATGGCCCGCCCTCGGCGACGGGGAACATAGCACACCCCCCCCTCCTTGATCCAGGCCGGTCCGCCCACTCCGGCCGTCCAGACAACCGTCCCTTGCGCGGCGTACCGTGGCACATTCGGCTTGACACGTCTTGGGCGCCTTGGTACGTTCTTCGCGCCCATGAAGCTGATGGTCGCCGTCACCTGGGCATCCTGACGCCCAGGGATGAAATCTCCTGCCGAAGCATTGAATGGCGGCGGGAGTTTTCTCTTTCCCCGCGCGGGGCCACTCACCGTCCATTTCTCTTTCTCTCCAATCTGCGATCTGCTTAGGGAGGGGGGGTCGTGAGCGAAGCCAGCATTGTCCATCCGACGTTTGGACCGAACGAGTGGGCCATCCTCTGGTTCGTCCTGGGCTCCGCCATCGTCGCCCTGGGCTACGGCATCTTCCTGGCCGTGCGCGTCAAAAAATCCAACCCGGGCACCAGGAAGATGCAGGCGGTGGCGGCCTCACCGAGGATCCTCGCGGGACTCGTGGCGCTGGCGGCGTCTCTGATTGCCACCACGGCGGGGGCGAGCGAGGCGGAGCTGACGATCCCCGACCTGGGCTCCGTGAACTTTCTCGGGATGTCCGGGCACAACCTGCTCCTGTTCGGGCTCCTCATCTGCATCGGCGGGATGGCCTTCGGGCTCGTCCAATACATGCAGATCCGCAGCCTCCCGGTCCACCGGGCGATGCTCGAGGTATCGGAGCTCATCTACGAGACCTGCAAGACCTACCTGATCACCCAGGGCAAGTTCCTCGCGGTCCTCTGGGCCTTCATCGCGGTCGTCATCGTGATCTATTTTGGGTTCCTGCTCCACTTCTCGGCGGGGAAGGTCCTGACCATCGTCGTCTTCTCGATCGTCGGCATCCTGGGCAGCTACGCCGTGGCGTGGTTCGGCATAAGGATCAACACCTTCGCCAACTCCCGGACGGCCTTCGCCAGCCTCGGCGGCATGCCCTTCCCGACCATGGCCATCCCGCTCAAGGCCGGGATGAGCATCGGGATGCTCCTCATCTCCGTCGAGCTCCTGCTCATGCTCTTCATCCTCCTCTTCATCCCCGGTGACGCGGCCGGACCCTGCTTCATCGGTTTCGCCATCGGCGAGTCCCTGGGCGCCGCGGCCCTTCGTATCGCCGGCGGTATCTTCACGAAGATCGCCGACATCGGCTCCGACCTGATGAAGATCGTCTTCAAGATCAAAGAGGACGACGCCCGGAATCCCGGCGTCATCGCCGACTGCACGGGCGACAACGCGGGCGACTCGGTCGGCCCCACCGCCGACGGCTTCGAGACCTACGGCGTCACGGGCGTGGCCCTGATCACCTTCATCCTCCTGGCGGTGAAGGACCCCACCGTCCAGATCCAGCTCCTGGTCTGGATCTTCGTGATGCGCGTCGGCATGATCGTTACGAGCGCCGTCTCCTACTATATCAATGGGGCCTGGGCCAAGGCCAAGTACGCCAACAGCCCCAAGTTCAACTTCGAGATCCCCCTGACCACTCTCGTGTGGCTCACCTCGATCGTGTCCATCGGCATGACCTATGTCCTGTCCGGCATCCTGATCCCGAAGCTGGGCGGCGACGCCACGCTCTGGTGGAAGCTCTCCAGCATCATCACCTGCGGCACCATCGCCGGCGCCCTGATCCCCGAGCTCGTCAAGGTCTTTACCTCGACGCACTCCGGCCACGTCCGCGAGGTCCTTTCGGCCTCCCGCGAGGGCGGCGCCTCCCTCAACATCCTGGGCGGCCTCGTGGCCGGCAACTTCAGCGCCTACTGGATGGGTATGGCGATTATCCTCCTGATGTCTGTCGCCTACGGCGTGAGCACGTTCGGGCTCGGTAACCTCATGGCTGCTCCCGCGATCTTCGCTTTCGGCCTCGTGGCCTTCGGCTTCCTCGGCATGGGCCCGGTGACGATTGCCGTCGACTCCTACGGCCCGGTGACCGACAACGCCCAATCCATATACGAGCTCTCCACCATTGAAACGATCCCGAACATCAAGGAAGACATCCGGGCCAAGTTCGGGTTCACCCCCGATTTCGAGGACGCCAAGGCCTACTTGGAGGAGAACGACGGCGCGGGCAACACCTTCAAGGCCACGGCCAAACCCGTGCTCATCGGCACCGCCGTGGTGGGCGCCACGACCCTCATCTTCTCCATCATCCAGGTGCTCACCCAGCGCTTCGGCGCCGCCGACGTCTCCACAGGCCTCTCCATCCTGAACCCCCTCTTCCTCCTGGGCCTCATCACCGGCGGCGCCGTGATCTACTGGTTCTCCGGCGCGTCCATCCAGGCGGTCTCCACGGGCGCCTACCGGGCCGTGGAGTTCATCAAGCGCAACATCAAGCTCGAGGGTGGCGGCGAGAGGGCCTCCATCGAGGACTCGAAAAAGGTGGTCGCCATCTGCACCCAGTACGCCCAGAAGGGGATGTTCAACATCTTCGTGGTGATCTTCTTCTCGACCCTGGCCTTTGCCTGCGTGAACCACTACTACTTCATCGGGTACCTCATCTCCATCGCGATCTTCGGCCTGTACCAGGCGATCTTCATGGCCAACGCCGGCGCCGCCTGGGACAACGCCAAGAAGCTCGTCGAGACCGAGCTCAACATGAAGGGCACCGAGCTCCACGCCGCCACCATCGTGGGCGACACCGTCGGCGACCCCTTCAAGGACACCTCGTCCGTGGCCATGAACCCGGTCATCAAGTTCACCACCCTGTTCGGGCTCCTGGCCGTCGAGCTCGCCATCGAGCTCCCCGCCTTCACGAGCCACGTGGCCGCGGCGGTCTTCTTCCTGGTGTCGGTCGTCTTCGTGTGGCGCTCCTTCTACGGGATGCGGATCCCGCGGGTGGAGGCCGCTTAACCCCGCCGGATCCCAGTCCGCACCCACGGCAATGCCGTGGGTACCCGGCGGATTGGGATTGCGGCGGCCCTGTGGGCGCGATTCACGGTATGCGCACCGCGCGTTCCGTGAATGATGCGGGCTGAGGCTCTGCCCGCCCTCACCCTCAGACCACACGCCCCTCCCGCCGGAGGCTGCGCTCCGGTGGGAGTTTTTGTTTGACCGCATCCCCGACCTGTCTCTAGGATACCTTCCGTTGGGGTCCCGGCGCAGGACTGGAGAGCTTTCCGTATGGGTAACCAGATGAAGATCGTCATCATCGCTGGGCCGAACGGAGCTGGGAAGACAACCTTTGCCCGCGAATATCTGCCGCACGAGGCGGGGTGCCCGGATTTCGTGAACATGGACCTGATTGCATCGGGCCTTTCGCCGTTTGATCCTCAGCGGGCGGCTCTGCGGGCCGGCCGCCTGATGCTTCAGGAGATTCATCGTCGAGTTCGTGCCGGTGAAAGCTTCGCCTTCGAGACAACCCTATCCGGTCGTAGCTATGCCCGCCTGATCCCCCGTTGGCGGGAAGTGGGCTATCACGTAAAGCTGGTTTTCTTGAGTCTCCCCAGTGTGGGCTTGGCCGTGGCCCGTGTGTCGGCGCGCGTGGCGCAGGGCGGGCATGACATCCGGGAACAGGTGATCCGCCGAAGGTTCGATGCGGGTCTGCGGAACTTCGAGGGCGTTTACCGTGCTCTTGTGGATAGCTGGGTTCTATATGATAATTCGGGGCCGACGCCATTGCCCGTTGCCTCGGGGGACAACCCATGAACAGGAAAGCTCTCATGTCCAAAGACCCTGACATCCTCGCGGTGGATGCGGCGCTGCGCCGGGCGGCGCGGCGAGCGCGGGAACTCGGCCGTAAAACGGGCACACCAGTTTATGTGTTGAAGAACAGTCGGATAGTTGATCTGACCAAAGAATGGAAGCGACGGTCCCAAACACGGTGAGACCCTGATCGAGGAATCGGGGATGCTTGCGAGCGGGGAAATTGCACTTATCGAGCAACGTCCCCTTCCGAGGGACATCGGCGGCGGGACGCGCCTGCTGATCTTCCTCGTCTGTCCAGTTGTCCTGGGCGCCTCGGTGGCGTTCTCCAAGCGCGGATCCATCGCGGGGGGAAAGGCCGCCTAGCCGCCGTCACGTTTTCGGCCTTCACCACTCCTACCGGAGGCGCGACCTCCGGTAGGAGTTTTTCTTTGATCGGGGGTGCCGGGTCCCCATACAATCTGCCCGCATTCAGCGCGGCCATGCAGGGTGGACCGGCCGTTCGGCGAAAAGGTGAGGAGGCCGGGACGGACGGAGACGGGAAGCCTCCCAGCCTCCCAGCGTCCCAGCTTCCTGCCGTCAGGGGAGGACGTGCGATGCGATGGCTCTGGATGTGCGTGGTGATGCTGCCGGGGCCCCTCCTGGCGCAGGCCGAGATGCCCCCCGATGCCAACATCAAGGTCGTAGCCGACGCGTACCTGATGAAGAAGCCCGCCCCGGGCTTCGGCGCGGTCATGAGCATGGCCGAGGCCGAGAAGGTCCAGTTGATGGCGGCCAGGACCCCGCTGGAGGCCCTGCAGGCCCTCAAGGAGATCCACCCGTTCATCGAGTTGCCCGATCTGATGTTCGACCCACAGGTCAAGCTCGACGGCCCGCACCTGCTCGGCATCAACGTCGGGGCGCGGCTCGGCGTGCTCGGGGACCCCATTCCCTTGCCTGCGACCGCCGAGTCGGTGGCGAAGCTTGCGGACATGAAGGTCGAGGTCGTGGACCACTTTACCCACCAACTCAGTCCAGAAATGTTCAATCATCCGGACAGGCTAGCCCTTCTTGCTGCCTGGCTTGGTCGCCGTTGACTGAGCCAGCGCTATCCCATAGAGTGTCCGTATGGTAACCGCTCGGCCTCATCTGTTCAGCATCCTGGGGATCGCCCTCCTGGTCGCCACAGCCGGACTTCACCTACCGGCGATGACCGGTGGTTCGTTACCCCAGTCGGTTCTGGGCAACCAGATCCCCGGGTGCGCCACCACAACGTGCCCAAAGAAGGTGGAGGTCTTCGGCCTCCTCGTCTCACCGCCTCACCTGGATCCCGCTGGCCGAGCGTGGCTTCCCTCTCCTCCCTCGCTTTCTTCCATCTGGATTCTCTCGATCCCCCATGTCGGCCGGGCGCCACCAACCGGACGTGTCTAGGGCCGGGTAAGCCCAGGACCATTCCAAGCACGATCCTGCCTGATGCGCGCGGGCCGCTCGTTCGGTCTGCCGTATTGGTATCAACCGAATAGGAGGGAGTCATGGGAAAGAAAAAGGGACCGGACAAGGGCGGACCTGCCAGGCCAGGGGGTCGGACGCCCGTGATCGCGGGCGTGCTCCTGCTCGTGGCCGCGCTGGGCATCGGCGGCTACTGGTGGACAAGCGGCGGAGACGGGGATCCGGTTCGGGGCGCCAAGCCCGCCATCCCCCGGGTGCCGCGGCCGGCCACGCTGTCGCCGGTCCTGTTCACCGGATATGCCGCCAAGGGCTACCAGGTGGCCAAGGAAATCCCCGAGGTCCTGGAGCACGTCATGTGCTACTGCGGCTGCGATCGGAACCCCGGGCACCAGAACAACCTGGACTGCTTTGCCGACGAGCATGGAGCAGGGTGAAACATCTGCGTGGACATTGCGCTGGAAGCGCAACGGCTGCACAAGCAAGGCGTTCAGGTGGCGGAGATCAAGAATCGGATTGACCGGGCATTTGCCCGCTGAGCCGCAGGTCTGCCGCCCCTTCCCTGGGCCCCGCTCCCGCCGTGTTTTTGACCCGGATTCGCCTTGACATTCCCCTTACTGGAAGGTTTATCTTGAGGCCAGTGAACGGGACCCGGGGAGGGGGACATGCCAGGACGGTTCCTCATCGGACAAGCCGCGGCCGCGGCTGGACTGAACGCCAAGACCCTCCGCTACTACGAGGCGATCGGCCTGCTGCCTCCTTCAGACCGCACCGAGAGCCGGTATCGAGTCTACTCTCCTGATGCCGTCCGACGCCTCGGCTTCATCGTCAAGGCCAAACGCCTGGGCCTCACCCTCCGCGAGATCCGGGAGATCCTCGGCATCCGGGACGGAGGACACGCCCCTTGTATTCACCTCCACCATCTCCTTCTGCGAAAGGTTCAAGAAGTGGATCGTCGGATCGAGGAGTTGACCTCCCTGCGCCAGGAACTCCGGCGCCTGGCGCGCCGCTGCGGGCGTGAGATCCGACAGGGAGGCCAGGCCGCGGTTTGTCCTCATGTGGAATCCCTTCCGGCCGTCCCCTCCAGACAGCGAGAACCTGGCCAGGGCTGAGCGTTACCCAGTGAGTTCGCGCCGAAATTTTTCGCTTGACCTTCCCCTAAACGGGAAGGCGTAGCATCCCGGTGAGAGTCGAATCCCGGGGGCGGTTCAACGGCAGAAGGCCCGTCGGCCTCTCGGAGGCTCGGGAGGAGTTCCGATGGAAACGAAATTGCACCAGTTGAACGCGACCGAGGCGCGATTCCGCGTCGTCCTGGTGGTTCTTGGGCTGGGGCTGTTCTCCGCGTCGGTGGTCGGCCTGTTCAGCCTGGCGACGTCACCGCTGGAGGTGGTGAGCCTTGCCCTGGCGTATACCTCGGGGCTCTCGATGATCGTGCTGCCGTGCACGCTGCCGGCGGTGTTCGTCATCGTGCCGTTGAGCCTCGGCCGCGGCTACCGGCGGGGGTTCACCATGGCGGCGCTCTTCGGGCTCGGGCTTACCCTGACGATTGCGGCATATGGCGTGGCGGTTGCCTCCCTCGGTCGAATCCTGTACCTGGACCGCGTCACGCTCCTGATGTGGCTGGTGGCGGGCCTCGCAGCGTATGTATTCGGCCTTACGGAGCTGGGCCTGCTCCCGTGGCAGCTTCCAACCTTTAGCGGTCCGCTCCCGGGATCGATTCAGCAACAGGGGGATTACGCCCGGGCCTTCGGGATGGGCCTCCTCTTGGGGAATGCCGGGATCGGCTGCCCCAACCCGGCGTTCTACGTCCTGCTGACCTACATCGCAGGAACCGGCAGCCTGAAGACCGGACTCGCATACGGGTTGATCCACGGGATCGGGCGGGCCACGCCGCTGCTTGCCCTGTCCATCCTGGCCATCCTGGGCGTGAACGCCACCGGGTGGTTCCTGTCACGGCGGGAGCGGATCCAGCGCGCCGTCGGCTGGGGACTCGTTGGGTGGGGTGCCTTCATCATTCCCAAGGGCTACCTCTTCGGCCATGCCTACTGGGAGGAGTCGATCTTCCACAAGGTCTGGAACACGCTCGTTCACCTGGGTCTCGGCTCCAACATCGCCGAGAGCGGCGAGGTAGAACGCGTCCTGGGAGATATGGCGGTCCACGACCCGTGGCTTCTTTACGTGCCGTGGGCGGTCATCGCGCTCCTGCTGGTCATCCCGATTCTCTGGGACGAGTATCACCGGCTCCGGGCCGGGGTGAGGATCGTGGCCCATGTGGAACAGACTGCGCCGTAGAGCAATTCCCAATGACCAATCCCGCCATGGCGGGATGGCCAATGCGCGACGAGTTCTCATTGGGATTTGGTCATTGGTCATTGGTCATTTCCTGTTCCCCGGTTTGGCTTGGGCCCACGGCGATGACGACGTGACGGCGCTGAGCCTTCTGGGCCCGCTCATCCTGGTGGCTGTCCTGGCCGCCGGCCTGGGCATCGGCCGGCCGCTCGTCCGGCGGCTCGCGCGGCGAGAGTGACGATGGTCAGGGTCGAGGTCCTCACGGCGCCCGGCTGTCGCAAGTGCGAGGCGGCCAAGGCGTTGGTCGTGAACACCATCGCCCGGCTTCGCCAGGAGATCCCTGACCTGAAGGTGGAAGTGATCAACCTGGCAGACCACCCGGAGGTGGCGGTGCAGTACCGGGTCATGGCAACACCCGCCATCGCCATCAACGGGGTGCTGGCGTTCTCCGGGACGCCGAAGGAGGCCGATCTGCGCCAGCGCCTTCTGGAGGTGGCGCGGTGAGGGCGATGGCAGGCGTGGAACGGGCTCCCAGGGTTGCAGTGGCGACCGCCGGATTTCTCGTCCTTGGTGGGGTCCTGGCGCTCGGCCTCTGGACGTGGAACGTCTGGGTCGTCGAGGGCCTGGAGCGGCTGGACTTCACCTCGCCCTCAGGGCTGGTTCTCTTCGGGCTCCTCGCGGGAGCAGGCGCCTTCTTCTCGCCATGCGCCTTCGCCCTGTTCCCCGCGTATGTCTCCTACCAGTTGGCCCTCCTCTCTACCGAGGGAGTCAACCGGCTGGGCCGGGTGAGCAGGGCCGCCCTCTTGGGAGGTGCGTGCGGCGCCGGTGGCGTCACCTTCTTTCTTGTCGTCGGCCTCATCCTTAGCCTGGTCAGCTGGCCCTTGGGTGCGCTGCTGGTCAAGCTCAAGCCCATGCTGGCAGTCCTCCTCGTATTCCTGGGCGCCTTGCTCCTGGCCGGACAATCCCCGGGCGGTGGCAAGGTTGCCGCTCTGGCCAATCGGTGGATGCTGCCTGATCCGGCAGCCTCCAACGGGCCGGTGCGAGCCATGTTCGTCTATGGGGCCGTCTATAGCCTCGCCTCGACTGCGTGCACTCTCCCGGTGTACGCCTCGATTATCGTCCTGCCCCTCAGCAGCGGGCGTATCGGGGCCGCCCTCCTGACCTTCGGAAGCTTCGCCTTCGCCATGGCAGCACTGATGGTCGGGACGGCCCTCATCGCCGGGCTCTCCGGCAATGCGCTGCTCGTTGGTCTGCAGACCTCGGCGCCCTGGATCGTCCGGGCCGCCGGCCTAGTCCTGATCGTCGTGGGGATTTACGAGGGATACTTCTTCGTCAAGGCGGGGATGTAACGGGCCTGTGGAGGATGCGTTGTTGACCCGGCGCGCCGTGATTAGTGCACTGGCTCCCGCGCTTTGCCTGTTGCTCGATGGATTCGCCGCGGCCTGGGCTGCCTCGCCGCTAGAGGTCCGGATCTCTGTCAAGGGCATGGTCTGTCCCGCCTGACCCGCTTCGGTCAAAGCCGCCGTGTCGCGGCTTCCCGGGGTCGGTCACATAGAGGTGAGCCTGGAGCGGGCCGAGGCAATCGTTCGGTACGACCCGGACCGGATCACCCCCGCCGACATCGTCACCGCCATCACCCGCCTCGGCTTCCAGGCCCGCCTGCTTCCCGGGGGCCCCTGAGGCGGCGCCCGTCCGGTCTTCGCCCTTCCTTGACGGCTCTCCATGCGACCTCATGCCCGCATATTGGACAGGAACTGTCCGAGGCGGTAGAATCCGAGGAGAATGCCTGCCGGCGCGCCACGATCGTCCCAAGCGGCGTATCAAGATTAGGGGGGCCGCCCCGACCACTCGATCGGGGCCGTGGCGGAGACTGGGCTACAATTTGTGGAAGAATTTTCCGACGGGGGAGGGCCTACCGCCAACCGACGTAGGAACGGAGGAAACCATGGCGAAACAGGTTATCGTGTACACCCAGCCCGGGTGAGGGAGTTGCGAGCAGGAGAAGGAGTTTCTTTCTCGCAAGGGTGTGTCCTTCGTGGACAAGAACATTCGAACGGACCCGGCTGCGCTCCAGGAACTCCTGAAGCTCGGCTACCGGGCGACCCCGGTCACCATTATTGATGGGGAAGCGGTGGTGGGCTTTGATCGAGGCAAGATCGAGCGCCTGCTCGGGATGGCCTGACTACAACCCGGCGAAGCCTTGGGCGCCGAGAGAGAAGAAGAATGCCAGCAGCATTCTGCCAGGGGTGAGGGCAGACAGTGGAGATCCCGGCCGGGATCGCGGGCGGGGGCACGTTCGACTGTCCCAACTGAGCTGGCCTCTCGCTCCGGGCGAGCGAACGGAACGGCGCCTGGTCGGTCACCGAAGTCAAGAAGGCGAGCTGCGCCGTGGGCGATGACGTGGTGATCCTCCCGGACGACGTGCAACCAGGGGACATCGTCGAATGCCACGGCGTGAAACAGCGGGTGACCTACGAGTTCGGCGCCTATGCCCTCAAAAAGCTGAAGTGAGTCTCCCGTGGACCCTGCGCTGATCAAAGCCCTCCAGGCTGCCAGGTACATGTACCTCACGACGTACAGCCGCGCCGGGAGGCGCGGCACGGTTCCCGTCTGGCTCTGGTATCACGACGGCGCGGTCTACTTCACCACCCAGCGCAGCAGCCTCAAGGCCCGGCGCATCAGGAACACCGGTCGGGTGACGGTCCACGTGGGGAAACAGGACGGGCCGTCCTTCGAGGGCCATGCGGAATGGGTGGATGACCGGCCGGACCTCGAGGAGGCGCTGCTCCGCGCCTACCGGCGGAAGTATTGGATCATGGTCCCACTCTGGATGGGCCGCCGCATCCGAAAGGGCCTTGCCAGGAAGACCAGCGTCCTGATCCGCATAACGCCTGAACCAATAAGATCATCGCCGGCAGAGCCCGCATCTGTTACCGGATAAGGGGACTTGTCGAGCATTACAGAGCCCCCGGGGGGCGTGGCAGTTCGACGATCTCCGTTGGCCCTGTGTCTGCCGTTCCCGCCTATGCCTCTTCCCGTTTTTCCCGACTGCTATCGCAGTACCACCGGCACCACCACACCAAGCGCCCCCCTTGGTTGAGGATCTGGCCGGTCCGAGCGACGAATCGAGGGCCGGGAGTAGAAGTTGACATAATTGGCAACGGCCCTGTTAACGAGGCCATAGGGCGTTTTCCGGGGAGGCCGCGGAGCGCGGGTTTGAAGAGCAAGCGGTCATATTCTGCGAAGGTTCCGGTGATCTGAGCCTGGTGACGGGTGGGGCTGCGTTCCATGACAGTCCCTCCGTGTGGGTAGCCGGGATCCGGGGGCTCTCATCATGCCAGAGGACGCCTGGAGCTTCATCACCCTTGATTGCGGCTGTAGGGCCACGCTATGGATTCTGCAGGCAGGGCGGAAAGATTTTGCTTGACAAGATTGGTATGGTGATAGTATAAGCATATGATATTATTTCAGGGAGGGCAGCATGCCTCTGGTCGAGCGCGAAGGCCTCCCCCAGAAGATCATTGCCCAGGTGAGGCGGCTCATCGCCGCGGGGCATTGGCAGCCCGGCAGCAAGCTCCCGCCCGAGCGGGAGTTGACCGTGCTTTTCGGGGTGAGCCGCACGGCCCTCCGGGAAGCCCTGAGTATCCTCTCCGCCTACGGCATCCTCCGGATTCATCATGGAGGCGGCATCTATCTTGCCGAGTCTCTAGACGAGTCCATCCTTGAGCCCCTCGGGTTCGTCCTCCCGGTGAACCAGAGCACGCTCCTCGAGCTCATGGCCGTCCGCAAGCTCCTCGAAGTGGGAGCGATCGAGCTGGCGACCAAACTTGCGACGGAGTCCGACCTCGCCGACCTCAGGCAAGCTGTGGAGGACATCCAAAACAAGCTCGCCACTCTGGAGGAGCGGGTGAAGGCAGGCGTCCGGTTCCACATGGCAATCGCCCGGGCTAGCCGCAACAAGCTCCTGCAGCGCATGCTTTCCAACCTGATCGACCTCTTCGTCGCGAGCCACCGGGTGACGCTCAGCTTCGAGGAGGGGGTCCTTGCGGGGCAGCAGGACCACCTCGAGATTCTGCAGATCATCGAGAGCCGAAACCCCGAGCGGGCCAAGCAAGCCATGCTGCGGCACCTCGAGGTCACCGAGCAACAACTCCTCCGGCTCACGCGGGCCCCATCGGAAAAGAAGGGCACACGCCATGCCACCAAGCGGCCAGGCCGACCTCGATCGGCCCAAACTAGGTGACCCGGTTCCTGGCTCCGGCACCCGCGAGAAAGCCCAGGCCGTCTCCGTTCTGGTGGCCGCCCTCCGCCTCATCGACCGCCTGCGCAATACCGCCATCATCGGCCTGTTCGCCGTCATGACCGTGACGTACTTCACGGTCCTCAGCAGCCGCTATATCCCCGCCATCGGCGCCGTGAACTGGGCCGAGGAGCTGACCCGGTACCTGAACATCTGGATGCTCTTTCTGGCCTTCGGGTACGTCCTCCGCCGACACCAGCACATCGGCATGGACGCCATTGTTGGCCTCCTCCCGCCAGGGATTCAGCGGGGCCTGTGGTGTGTGAACGACGGGCTCCTCCTCTTCTTCTTAGTCGTCCTCGGCTTCTACGGGGTGGTCATGGTCGAGCTCAACATGACCCAGGAGGCCCCATCCCTGAAACTCGTCGGGGTGGAGTTCCTCCTGGGCTGGCCGGTCCGGATGGGGTGGCCGTACCTAGCCATCCCCGTGGGCGCCATCCTGACGGCCCTGGACCTCGTGGCCATCCATGTGGATCCCGACCTCCGACGCAAGCTAGCCGAGAAGGACGCGCTGGACGCCCCGGCCCTGTGAGCCAGCCCGCGGCCGCTCACTGAGGCCACCTCGAAGGGGACTCGCCCCATGGAACTCGGGATCATCTTCGGCCTCTTCTGCTTTCTCCTGGTACTCGGGACCCCCATCGCCCTCAGCATTGGGCTGTCAGCCCTAGTGGGCATGGTCCTGACGAACATCCAGCCGACGCACCTCATCACGAAGATGTTCGGGGGCGTGGACTCCACTGCCCTGCTCGCCGTCCCCTTCTTCATCCTGGCCGGGGAAATCATGAGCAGGGCGGGGATCATCCGGGACTTGGTCGACTTGGTCGACTCCATCGTGGGGCGAGTGCGGGGCGGGCTGGCCTACGTCAACATCCTGGCGAGCATGGTCTTCTCCGGAGTGTCGGGCTCCACCGTGGCGGACACCTCGGCAATCGGCTCCGTCCTCATCCCCGCCATGACGGCGAAGGGCTTCCACAAAGACTTCAGCGTCTCCGTCACGGTGGCGGCCTCGACCATGGGGCCCATCATCCCGCCGAGCATCCTCATGGTCATCTACGCCAACATCGCCAACGTGTCGGTGGGGCGGATGTTCCTCGGGGGGGTCCTCCCGGGCGTGGCCATCGCCGCGATCCTCTCGGTGATGGTCTTCGTCGTGTGCCGGCGCCGCGGGTACACGTTCCAGGAGGTGCCGCCGGGCGGGCGGGACATCCTCCTCCGCCTGGCTCGCTCGCAGGGGATCCTCTGCCTTCCGGTGCTCATCGTGGGTGGCATCATCTCGGGGCTCTTCACGGCCACGGAGGCGAGCGTGGTCGCCGTGGTGTACTCCCTTCTGTACTCGGTCCTCGTCCGGCGGTCCCTGGGGGGGCGGGACGTCCCGGACCTCCTCCTCCGCTCGGCCGGGACATCGGCCATCGTCATGATCATCATGTCCGTCGCAGCGCCGTTCGGGGACATCTTGAGCCGGCTGCATTTCCAAGATGCCGTCGTGTCCCTGCTCTACGGGATCTCCTCGCGGCCCGGCGTGCTCCTCCTGGTGATCCTCTTCTTCATGCTCATCCTGGGCTGCTTCGTGGAGGCCACCGCGATGACGATCATGTTCGCGGGGACCTTTGCGGCCATCGGCCAGCAGCTCGGCTATGACCCCGTGCACTTCGGGGTGACTATGGTCTTCGCCATGATCATCGGCTCTGTGACCCCGCCGGTCGCCATCAGTCTGTACGTGGGTCTGGCGATTGCCCAGATCTCGATGCGCGAGGTGATGCGGATGATCTGGACGTTCATTCCGGCCCTGATCGTCGCCTTGCTTCTGACCGCCTACATGCCGGACCTCGTGCTGTTCATCCCCCGGCTGTTCTTCCGCTAGCGGACGCGGACCGCCCGGGGGGGCGTGAGTCGCCGAGTGGGAGTGAAGGGGAACCGGTCAACACACCAGAAGGAGGATGTGCCATGAGCGAGAAGCGAACGCGCGGATTGGGCTATGGCCTTGTGGCCGCGGCCGTGGTGCTGGGGCTAGCCTTGGGCGTGGCGGGGCCGGCGGCGGCCGCCAAGGCCGAATTCACCATGCGGTACGGCGGGTACCTCGCCGGGAAGGATCCTACCAACGTGGCGATGCAGCGGATGGCCGAGCTGGTGGAGCAAAAGACGGGCGGTCGGGCGAAGATCGACGTGTTCACCGACGGGAAGCTTGGCAATGAGCGGGAGGTGACGGAGAGCGTTCGGCTGGGGAACGTGGAGCTGGTCGCAACCCTGGGGACCGGCCTGGCCCAGTACGTCCCCGAGGTCGGGGTCTTGGAGCTCCCCTTCACCTCCACGGACAGCCGCGTAGCCACCAAGATGTTCCTCGACGTCATGCCGGACGTAGCCAAGCTCTCCGTCCCGAAGGGCTTCCGCCCCCTGACGGCGTGGGACATCGGGGTGCGCGGCATCCTGACCAAGAAGCCGGTGCGGAAGCTGGAGGACCTGCAGGGGATGAAGATCCGCGGGCCGGCCCCCCTCTATCTCGGCACCCTGAAGGCCTTGGGCGCGAACCCCGTCTTCTTCGCCTGGACGGACATCTACATGGCCCTCCAGACGGGGGCGGTGGACGGCATGGAGGCCTCGCCCCAGATGATCTATCCCTCCAAGTTCCACGAGATCGGGAAGTACTTCACTGTGAGCCGCCACATCGACCCCGGCTACTACCTCCTCATCAACGAGCAGTACTGGCAGAAGCTCCCGCCCGACATCCAGAAGGCGGTGAAGGAGGCGGCGGACGAGGCCATCTCCGTCATCTGGGAGAACGGCGGGAAGATTTGGGAGGAGCACGCGGAGAAGATGAAAAAGGAGGGGGTTGAATTCATCGAGGTCCAGGACTACCCGAAGTGGGTGAAGGCCGTGGAGGAGTTCCGGTTGGACTACGCGAAGAAGCTCGGCCCGGAGGCGCCGCCGCTCTACGAGAAGGTCAAGCAGTCCGTGGCCAAGTGGGAGAAGCACTACGGGATCAAGCGGTAGCGCGAGAGGCCGAATTGTGAACACCGGGGGAGTTGGGAGGCAGACGCGCCAGGCTCCCCCGGCAGGACCCTCCTGTAGGAGTCCATCATGTACGAATAGGAGTCCATCATGTACGAACATGAGGTGGTCGCGAATCCGAGCTTCAAGGACGTCTCCGCAGCGGAGTTCCAGGCCCGAGCCGCCACACTCCGGGACGGCATGCGGGAGCGGGGCCTGGATTGCCTGTTTATCTTCGGCTCCTACAGCGAGGCCACCTACACGCTCTACGTCGGCAACTTCCGCCCTTTCACCACCTCCGCTGCCATTGTCCTCCCGCTGGAGGCGGAGCCGGTCATCCTCTCGACCTGGGGCCAGCTCGAGAGTGTCCGCAACCAGTCATGGATCTCTCGCATCCGGTGGGTGGGCGGCCTCCTGAGCGACCTTTACGGCGGGAGCACGGCGGAGGCGGAGCATGCCTCTAACCCGGCGGACATCTTCCGGGAGTTCCGGATCGGCCGGATGGGGCTCATCAACGAGGCCAAGATCCCTTGGCCGGTCCTCGGACGTCTGAAGGCCGCCCTGCCGGGGGCACACTTCGAGGACGCCTCGGACCTTCTTCACCGCGCCATGGAGATCAAGAGCCCCGCCGAGGTTGAGCTCCTCCGGCGCGCCGCGGCGATCGGGGACGCGAGCACGGAGCTGGCCTTCGGGCTCATCGCCAAGGAGCGTGAGCGGCTGAGCGAGATCGACGTCTGGGCCGCGGTCCAGGCGGACGTCCTCCGGCAAGGCGCCGAGGTCATGGAGTCCAACTACACGGTGGCGGCCGGACCGCCGGGGATCCCGGGCCGGTGGGCCAGTACCCGGCGCTTCCGGGAGGGCGATCTGATCCGCCTCGACTTCCACTGCCGGTACAAGGGTTACTTCAATGACTGTGGGCGCATGGTCAGCCTGGGGCCGCTCCCCCCAGAGCACGCGGACATCATGCGCACGGGCGGGGAGGCCATCCAGCTCGTAATGGCGCACATCCGCCCCGGCATCCCGGCCAAGGCAGTCTACCAGCCGGTGGAGGCCTACCTGCGGAAGACCAAGTTCTTCCCTTACTTCGAGAACGACGGGGCTGTGGGCCACCATATCGGGACCTTCTTCTATGGGCACCTGGGCTACGGGGGCTTCCTTCTCGACGGGGTGACGGAGGACGTCCTGTCCCCGAATATGGTACTCGCCGCCCGCATCGCGCTCTGGAAGTACGAATACGGCCCGTTCCTCATCGAGACCTCCGTTCGGGTAACCGAGGACGGAGTGGAGCCCCTCAACAAGGTCACTCTCGCGCCGGTGCAGCTGTGACGAGGGACGGCAGGATCGATGGAAGCCATGAGGATTGAGCAGATTCACAGGGCGATCTATCGCATCACGGCCCCGTTCGATCGGACGGGTACCGTGTTTCTTTACCTGGTGAAGGGAGAGCGGCTCACGCTGATTGACACCGGCGCGGCCGACTCCCCCCGGACGGTTATGCAGACGGCGCTCGCGGAGATCGGCCTGTCCCTGGGCGATGTGGAGCTGATCCTCAACACCCACGCCCACCTGGATCATTCGGGGGGGAATAGAGAAACGCAGCGGATCGCCAATGCTGCTATCCACATGCATGCGGACGATCTTCCGATGGCGGAGTCGACCGCAGCGCAGGTCGAGTTTCACACAGCCCCGCTCCGGGTCCTGGAGCTTCCCCCCGAGGCGATACAGGAGCGAGCTGACCACGTCACCCGGAACGCGGGCGAGCCGGCCGGGGCGGATGTCCTGCTGAAGGAGGGGGGCGTGATCGATCTCGGGTCGGGGGTGCGCTTCCACGTGCTCCATTGTCCGGGCCATTCCCCAGGCCACGTGGCCTACTACTGGGAGTCCGAGGGCATCCTATTCACCGGGGACGCCGTGCAGGGTCAGGGAGCTCGGCTGGGAAGCTACCCGTACTATTTCGACGCGCCGAGGTACCGCCGCTCCCTGCGAAAGCTCCAGGAGCTGGATTGTCCGACCCTCTGCCTGGGCCATGCCTTTCACGGCGGTACTCTGATGAACAGCCCCCTGCGTGCCGGGCTGGAGGCAAGGGTCTTCCTCCAGGCCTCTGTGGAGGTGGCAGACACGATTCACAGAGCCGTGGGCGTGGCGCTGCAGCAAGGGCCAGGGCTGAGCAAGCGCGAGATCGCTCTGGCGGCCCTGTCCGAACTCCTCTATGAGATTCCCCAACTGCGCCTGCGTCGAACAGGCATGCCGCTACTCGCAGGTCCCACGCTCTTGAGCCATATCGAGGCGGCCATGGAAGGGAGCTATCCGGCATAAGTCGCGCCCACCCCCTACTGACCGATTACATGGAATACAGGACGTGGAGTACGTGACTACGTTGCGAATTACGTGTACTTCTTCCGGGTCCGCCGCCTTTCGGCAAGCCAACCCCGCCAGGCAGCGTCGGTTTCTGGCCGCGCCTACCCCTTCAATCCAGTGAAGGCGATTCCCTGGACGAAATACCGCTGGAGGGCCAGGAAGAAGATGATGGCCGGGATCGTGGCCAGGACCGAGGCGGCCATGCCGATCCCGTAGTAGGCGATGGATTGCCCGCCCACGGTGCCCCCGCCCACGAAGGTGGCGAGGCCCACGGGTAGGGTCCGGGTCGTATCGGTGTTGGTCACGATGAGCGGCCACATGAAATCGTTCCAGCTCAGCAGGAAGAGAAAGATGGCCACGGCTGTCAGCGCCGGCCGGGACAGCGGCAGGACCACCCGGAGCAGGACGCCCAGGCGGCTTGCCCCATCAATCACGGCCGCCTCCTCCAGTTCCCGGGGGATGCCCTGGAAGAACTGGCGGAGCAGGAACACGCCGAAGCCGTTGGCCACCGTGGGCATGATCAGGCTGAAATAGGTATCGGTCAGGTGCACCTTGGCCAGGCCGATGAAGAGCGGCACGATGGTGATGTGAACCGGCACCAAGATGGTGGACAGGATCAGCAGGAAGAGCCACTCCTGGCCCCGGAAGCGCATCCGGGCGAAGGCATAGGCCGCCGGGACGCTCACCAAAAGGCCCAAGGCCGTCGCGCCCCCCGCCACCACCAGGCTGTTCAGCAGCCAGCGCTCCAGCCTAAATTTCTGGAAGACCTCTACATAGTTCTCCAGCGTGAATGTCTTGGGGATCCAACGGGGCACCAGGCTCAGGATCTGGCCCTCCGGCTTCAGCGAGGTGGACAGGAGCCACAGCAGGGGACCCAGCCAGAGGATCAGGACCAGGGCCATCACGACGTACAGACCCAGCCGGACGAGATGCTGGACCCGGATGAATCCCGCTTCGCGGGACTCCCGCGAGACCAGCCGGAACTGAATGACCGTCACCACCAGGAGCAGGCCGAAGAGCGCGTAGGCAATGGCCGCGGCGTAGCCCATCTCGAACCAGGTGAACCCAACGACATACAAATAGTTGACGATCGTCAGGGTGCTGTTGCTGGGACCGCCCTGGGTCATCACGTACACCTGGCCGAAGACCTGGAACGACTTGGCGATGGACATGACCACCACGAAGAAGGTGACCGGGCGCAGCGACGGGAGGACCAGGTGCCAGAACTCCTGCCAGGCGTTGGCGCCGTCCATGCGCACCGCCTCGCGGAGCTCGACCGGGATCTCTTGGAGCCCCGCCAGGTACATGATCATGTTGTAGCCGGCCGTCCACCACATGGTGGCAATGATGATGGACAGCATGGCGGTCTCGGGCGCGGCCAGCCAGGGGAGGGGCGCGACGCCGAGCTTGCCCAGGTAGTAGTTCACGATCCCCGCCCCCGTGGGATCGAGGATCCAGCGCCAGAGGATGCCGACGACGGACACCATGATGACGTAGGACGCGAAGACCGACAGGCGGGTCAGCATGCGCCCGCGCAGCGGCTGGTTCAGGAGGAGGGCCAACCCCAACCCCAGGAGGGCCATCACCGGGACGATGACCGCGGTGTACAGCAGGGTGTTCTTGAGGGCGGTGGCGAACAGCGGGTCCTTCACCAGACGGGCGTAGTTCTCAAGGCCGACGAACGTCGGCGTGCCGATGATCTTCCAGTTGGTCACGCTGACGAACGCGCTGAACAGGGCAGGGAGGAGGAAAAAGGGCAGGAACACCAAGAGGTAGGGGGCGAGAAAGAGGTAGGGGGCGGTCCCGCCTACGTGGCGGGATCGCCCCCCGGTCGCCATCGAGACTCTGGTCGCCCCGTCGGGCATGGTGGGCGGCCGGTTACTTCCCGGCCAGGATCGCATTCACCGCCGCCTCGGCGTCGGTGAGCGCCTGCTCGACCGTCTTCTTCTTTTGGACGATGGCCTCCCACGCGCTCACCAGCGGGCTGGCGGGATCGTGGGTGAAGATCTTGGTCTGCTGGAGGATGGGCGGATTCAGGACCCACCCCGCCTCCGGCTGGATCCCCGGCGTGAAGGCGTTCCAGAGGGGCATTCCTTTGAAGTCGCCGCTGTTCAGGATGGACCGGCGCGCCGGGGCCTGTCCCCCCTTCACCCAGGTCATGCTGTTCTCGCTCATGTAGCGGATGAACTTCATGGCGGCCAGTTGCTTGGCCCGGTCGGGCTGCTTGCCCAGGACCAACTGATGGCTCATGCCCCAGGAGGCATACTGCCCGAAGATCCGCGGGAAGGGGGCCGTCTTGAACTGCAGGCCCTCCTGCCGGAGGCCGCTGTTGATCAACCAGGGGCCGATCCAGATCATAGCCGCCTGCTTGGTGAGGAACGCCTTGTTGATGTCGGTCATGACCGGCGGCGCCACCTTGTGGACGTGGATGAGATCGGACATGAACTGGAATGCCGCCCGCCCCTTGGCGTCATTGAAGGCTGCCTTCTTCAGGTCGGACGTGAACATGCTCCCGCCCTGCTGCTGGAGGAAGGCCATCCAGTAGCGGACCGGCCACGCCGTCGAGGAATGGATGGCCAGGCCCCACTGATTGGGAGCGATCGTCAGCTTCTTGGCGGCCGCGATGAACTCCTCCATGGTTTGCGGGGGCCTGTTCGGATCCAGGCCGGCCTTCTCGAAGAGCTCGGTGTTGTAGAAGAGACCCAGGATGTGCGTGTCCAGCGGGAGCCCGTATCGTTTTCCGCCGATCACCCCCAGATTCCAGGCGCGGGGAACGAAGTCCTCCGCCTTCACGCCGGCCTCGCCCAACAGCTCGTCCATCGGCTGCAGGGCCCCGAAGCTCGCCATCTCCGGCAGGACCGTCACCCACATCAGCAGGACCTCGGGGGTTCCGCCCGCCTGGATGGAGGTCACCAGCTTGCTGTGCATCAGGTCCCACTGGTAGAAGGAAGGATCGACCTCGACGTCCTTCTGGGAGGCGTTGAAGGCCTTGATCATCTCCTCCCAGCGCCCCTTGTCATCCCCGCTCAGCCCGCTCCAGGCATTGATCTTGGTCGCCGCCTGCGCGGTCGACCAGCTCCAGGCCGCAAGCAGGGCCACCACGCCAATGACCCACCCGGTTCGTCGCATGACTCTCCTCCTTGCGTTTGGTGTTGCTCTGCCGCCTGGACAGGCGGCAGGTCGCCACTCCTTCCGTGAGAAGCATCGATACCGCACGTCGTGTCCCCTTGTCAAGCGCCAGCGGGTCGCGGGGCGCGCCTACCCGCCGCCAGCCTCCAGCCAGCCCATCCCTTCAGGGCGCCCAGGGTCAGGCCGCGGACCGTGAACCGATGCATCGTGCCCATGAACGGGACCACTGGCAGGATAGTCATGACCCCGAGGGCAGCCAAGGGCATGCTGGGCTGCCACTACGGGTCGCAGAGGCCGGCTGAGAGGCATGGAGGGCATGGAGATCGCGAGACGGTCGCGCGGCTATACGGACTTCAACAGCCAGGACTTCCAAAGGACCTCGAAGATGACGCCGCCGACGGCCCGGGTATCGAAATGGCAGGCCTTCACGGTCCCCTTGTAGGTCTCGACGTAAGCCTCCGCCTTCATCAAGGGTGTGAAACCCGCCGCCTCGAACTGTCGGACCATCCCGTCGTAGTCCTCCGTGTTGAACGCCAGGTGGTGTAGCCCCTCGCCTTGGGCCTCCAGGAACTCGTGGAAGGGCGATTCCCCTTCCAGGGGCTGGATCAGTTCCAGCTCGATCCGACCCAGCATGGCCTTCCCCTGACGGAGCTTCATGTGCGACGGCTTCCCCCGGAACCAGTACTTGTCTGGTGTGCTGTCATACACGGTAAACGGGCCGAGCCCAAATATCCCCTCGTAGTATTCCACCGCCTTCCCCATATCCCGCACGACGACGCCGATCTGGCCGATCTCGGGCAGGTGCAGCTTTTTCCTCAATGCCGCCGCTTGTTCCATCGCACGCTCCCTCAAATCATTGCATCCTAGAAGGACGATCAGGAGGTTGGGCGGACCAGGTCCGATGGAGTCCTAACAGGCCCGGCCGGAAGACTGAGGGGCTCATCTGGCGAAGGGCCGGGGAGATCTCGGGTCTGAAGCCCATCTCCGCCAGTACGTCGCGCTCCAGGTCGCACCCCGGGGCGATCTCCAGAACCTCCACCCCGCGCTCCCCGAGTCTGAATACCGCCCGCTCGGTCACGTAAAGCACCGGTTGCCCCCGTTGCCGGGCCCGCTCGCCATTGAAGGTCACATGCTCCACCCTGGCCGGGAATTTCATCGTCTCGCCCCGGCTCACCACCCGCACCGCGCCGTTCTCGATCTGGACGCTCCCCGCCTTCGAGAACGTTCCGCAGAAGACGACCCGCTTCGCGTTCTGTGAGATGTCGATAAAACCTCCGCAGCCCGGGAGCTTCGTCCCGAATTTGCTCACGTTAACGTTGCCCTGGCGGTCCAACTGGGCGAATGAGAGGAAGGCGAGGTCCAGCCCACCTCCCTGATAAAAACTGAACTGGGAGAGTTGGCCGATGATCGCCTCAGGGTTCACTTGTGCAGCTAGCGCCCGCCCGCGCATGGGGATCCCCCCGATTGTCCCCTGCTCCACGGTGAAGGTGACCTCGCCGACGACTCCCTCATGCGCGGCCACCACTGGGACTCCGTCACAGATCCCGAATCCGATGTTGATCACAGCACCGGGGAACAGTTCCAGCGCAGCCCGGCGGGCAACAACGGCCCGTTCGCCCAGTTCCAGGTCCGGGGGAGGCGAGTAAGGTATCCTTGTCTCACCCGAGCAGGCAGGATTGTAGCGCTCCTCCCCAAAGATCTGCCACGCATCAGGGTTCACCACGACGCCATCCACAAGGATGCCTGGCACCTTGACGGCCTGCGGGTGCAGGCTGCCGCGGCTCACAAGGCGCTTGACCTCCGCCAGCACGAGGCCGCCGGAGTTGTGCGCCGCCTGAGCCACGGCCAGCGGTTCCAGGAACGCCGGTTCATGTTCCATGCTGATGTTGCCGAACTCGTCCGCCGTGGTGCCCCGGACGATAGCTACGTCAATGGGAAGTACCCGGAAGGCGAGCCACTCGTTTCCGTCGAGCTCGATCACCTCGACCAGGTCCTCGCGCGTGGCGGCGTTCAATTTGCCCCCCTCCAGGCGGGGATCCACGAAGGTGCCCAGCCCGACGTGGGAGAGGACTCGCGGCTTCTTGCTGGCGCTGGCCCAGATCATCTGCCCGACCACGCCTTGAGGGAAGCAATACGCCTCAACCTGATTCCTCAAGGCAAGATCCGCCATCCGAGGCGAATCCCCCCAACCGGGGGAGATGACCCGCCGCACCAACCCCGCGTGGGCGAAGTGGCTCGCGCCCGCATCCTCGTCGTCCCCGAACCCGCAGGCCTGGATTAGAGTGAGCCCTGCGGGCTTCCCGGCCGCCAGGAACCGCCGCTCGATGGCGCCGCAGATCGCCTCCGAGAGCAAGAGGCGCCCCGCCCCTTCCACGGCGAGGGTGCTGCCGTCCGGGATCAGGGTCGCTGCCTGCTCGGCGCTGATCACCTTGGATCGGGGCGCGCTCTTCATGATCTGCGTCCCTAGGCGTAGGCGCTCTGGGTGATCTCCCGGGTCTCGACCATGAGGCGATGCTCCCCTTCCTGCACCACCTCGCCCCGTTGGTTGATCACCTGGAGCGCGAGGTAGAAGATCCCCCGGCCCGGTTTCTTGGTCTGCCGCTTGTCTCGGAGGTGGCACCGGACGTGGATCGTGTCGCCGAACAGGATGGGGCCTTTGAAGTCCCACGTCCACCCCAGGGAGGCGATGCCCGCGAACTCATCCGCACCGGCCCGCAGCTTCAGGCCCTCGGTGATCGCCAGGCCCAGCAGCCCGTGGGCGAGCCGCCGCCCGAACGCCGACCTCCGGGCGAACTCCTCGCTGATGTGCAATTCGCTCCAGTCGTCCGACAAGGCGGCGAAGTTCACGACATCCGTCTCCGTGATCGTCCGCGTCTGGGAGACGAACTCCTCCCCGATTTCGACGTCCTCATAGTAGCGGACCTTGCGCATGCGCCTGACCTCCTTCCGCGAATGACGTGGCCCTTCGAAAGAGCCCTACGACCTACACCACCCCCTCCTCCCGCAGCCGGGCGATCTCCTCCGGGCAGAGGCCCAAGCCGGCAAGAATGGCCTCGGTGTCCGCACCGAGCGGGGGAGGCGGCGTTCGGTAGGTCGGGGGGGTCGCGCTCATCCGGATGGGATTCCCGATGACCCGGAACTCGCCGATCTCCGGGTGGCGCTGTGTGATGATCAGGGCGTTCCATGCGACCTGGGGATCCTGCTCCACCTCCGCGTAGCTATAGACCGGCGCGCACCACACGCCTTCCTGCGCCAGCCGGTCCAGCCAGTGGGTCCGCGGCTCACGCCGAAACACTTCGCCCAGCAATTCGTACAGATTGGACCTCCCCTCGAGCCGCTTCTCCCCTGAGTCGAACCGCGGGTCCTCCGCTAGCTCGGGCATTCCCAGGGCCCGGCACAGGTTCGGCCAGGAGCCTGACGATACGGCCAGGAACGTGCCGTCGGCGGTCTCATAGATGCCGTAGGGGGCCGGCTCGAGCGGGTGGGCGATCTCCCGATTCACCCGCGGGGGGAACGTCCCGCCGTTTAGGTGGTAGGTTAGCTCCTGGCACTGCATGTGGAGGGCGGCATCCAGGAGGCAGACCTCGACCTTCTGCCCCTTGCCGGTCCGCTCCCGCGCGACGAGCGCGGTCACGATGCCAAGGGCCGCCAGTATGGCGCCATACGCGTCGGCCGCGTACGTTCCCGCGGTCCTCGGGTACCCGTTGGTCCGCCCCGTCGCCCAGGCTAAGCCCGACATGGCCTGCGCCAGCAGGTCCTGCCCCGGCCTGTCCCGATACGGCCCGTCCTGCCCATATCCCGAGCAGGAGCAGTAGATGATCCGGGGGTTGTGCCGGCTCACCTCCTCGTATCCCAGCCCCAGTTTCTCCATCGTCCCCGGGCGGAAGTTCTCGAGCAGGACGTCGCACGCAGGGATCAGGCGGTCGACGATCTCCTTTCCCCGTGGGTGCTTTAGGTCGAGCGTGAGGCTCCGCTTGTTCCGATTCAGGGCCAGGAAGAAGGCGTTTACCCCCCGGATCCGGTTGAAGGGGAAGGCCCGGTTTTCGTCGCCCGTACCGAGGCGCTCGACCTTGATGACCTCGGCCCCCATATCCCCCAGCATCTGCGAGCAGTGCGGCCCCTGCATGAACCGGGAGAAGTCTAGAACCCTGATTCCCCGCAAGGCACCCTCGGTCTCCAACGTGTCCTCCTCTCCCCCCTACTCCCACGGCCCCCTCACGCTTACCTGGCAGGATGCTGAAAACCTCCCCGTTCTTACCGGTCGAAGCCCTACAAAGGGCGATTGTGGCCAGGACATATGCAAAGCTTCAGAGAGCACCGAACGAGCACTCTGCGGCCTTCAGACGCATTTGCGGGCCACCTCACCTCTCGGCACAAAGCCTGCTGAGGCAGTCAGATCAGATGCTCAAGAACAGTTTTTCAGCAACCTGCTAGGCCATACTCATGGGACGACCTCCTAGTTTCGGGCAGGGAAGCGAACGGTAGCGGCGCCCCGGGTTGTGATCTCCCCCCTCCCATTTTGCGCCCAAACCTCCAGTTCGACCAGGTGCTCGCCGACCTTGAGATACTTGTTCGTCACTTTCCCCTTGCAGATCAAGGTATCAAGCGGAACGTCAATCTGTCGATACTGTGTGCCAAACTTCTTGACCCAGATCTTGGGCCCGGCCCAGTCAATGATCATCTGGGCAAGCCAACCCGCTTTGAGCATGCCCTGCAGGATGACGTCAGGAAAACCCACGCTCCTTGCGTAAGGGTAATCGAAGTGGATACGGTCCCAGTCGCCGGCAGCCGCGTGATAGCGTACCAGTTGCTCCGTGGTGGCCGCTCTCTCTAAAGAGGGGATCTCCGCCCCCACTTGAACGTCTTCGTAATACAGTTGTCCCATCTCTATCCCTCCTTACTTTGCGATAGGTCGTACCCGAACACGTGAGAGCACCGACTCTTCGCCACCAACTCTCCCCGCTGGTTCCTGTAGACGTTTTCTCGCACTGGGAATAACAGGCGGCCTGATCTCCCATCCTTCTCGATGACTTCTGTGTAGGTCGTGGTGACAGTGATGACATCGCCTGCTTTAATGGGCTGGAAGTACTCCACTTCGTTGAAACCATTGGCGAGGATAGTGCGCTTGTAGGGGATGCCGTCAAGGAATCCCTGGAGGTTCAACTCCTTGGTTTCCACGGGGTCCATGACGATGTAGAAGGTGGGTGGAGCGATCGATGCTTCGAAGGGCCCTTGCTTCTTCGCATGCTCCTCATCGGTCCACAGCGGGTTACGATCACCCAGAGCACCGGCGAAGCGGCGAATCCAACTTCGCTCCACCTCATAAGTATAAGACCCCAATTCCTCCCCGATCCTGAGAGCTTTCCGCATCTCCTCGGTGATAATGGAACGACTTTGAACCATCTCCGGACCCTCCTTAAATCGAGTCTAACAGGAAAGACTCGTGATTTCGTCGTCCGCAGCGACCTCGTCTCCGCTACAATGCGACTCGAACCGATGACGAAGGAGGCGCACAATGCGAGGCGACGACACCCAGCAGGGCAGCATGTGGAGCTACCTCTCCCCCGAACAGCGGGTTCCGAAAGACCACCCGCTCCGCCAGATCCGGGCGATGGTCGACACGGCACTGAAGCCGCTGTCGTTGCCTTCGTCTCCGCCTGCCGGCCGTTCCGGATCACGCCGCACGTCGCCCAGAACGTGGCGGGGCGCGAGAGTGCCATCGACGGCCGCACCACCCGGCACCCCGGATATGCCGTGAGCCAGACCCGCCGGAAGCGGGTCGAGGAGATCTTCGGGTGGCTGAAGACCGTGGGCCTGATGCGCAAGCTCCGCCACCGGGGCGTCGCCTGGGTCGGGTGGCTGCTCACCTCCACCACCGCTGTGTACAACCTGCTCCGCACGCGGAACCTCGCCGCGGTGACGGGCTGACGTGGGTGCCGGCATCCGCGCAGCCTCCCACAGGCCCTCGCACGGGGCGGCGATCGGGGTCTGAGAAGGCTCAGTTGGCGATTGCATTCGGTACGTCTCAGCTTAACTCGCGCTCTGACGAGAGATATGATCCATCCGGAGCGGGTTTTTCAGCAGCCTGCTAGGCCTTCAGAGCCCCCATGGTGAATCCTCGGATCAGGAACTTCTTCAGGAAGAGCATGAAGAGCAGCGTCGGCATGACCGTCCAGACCCCGAGCGCCGCGAGGACGCCCCACTGGAGCGCCCCCTCGTTCTCGATGTAGGTGGCGAGCACGACGGGGGCGGTCTTCGCCTTGAATGACGTGAGGACCAGGGCGAAGATGAACTCGTTCCAGGCCTCCACGAAGCAGAGGATGGCGGCGGCCACGATCCCGTTCTTGGCCAACGGGAGGATGATCCGGACGAACACCTGCCAGGGGGAGGCCCCGTCGATGTACGCTGACTCGGAGAGCTCGCGGGGCACCTGACTGAAGAAGTCCCGGAGGATGAGCAGCACCAGCGGCACCTGGAACGAGGCGTAGATCAGGATGAGGGCGATGTGCGTGTCCACTAGGTTCCAGAACTTGACCATCAGGTAGATCGGGATGAGGGTTGTGATGGGCGGGAACATCCGCCCCACCATACTGACTAGGAAGAGGGGCTCCTTCCCCCGGAACTTCCAGTGCGAGAAGGCGAAGGCCGCCGTGCCCCCAATGATCAGCGCCAGGATGGTCGCCGCCGAGGCGATGATGAAGCTGTTCACAAAGAACTGGTAGAACTGCTCCTTGATGAAGATGTGCTCGTACGTCTCGAAGCTCGGCCAGACGATCAAGCGCGGAGGGCGCTCCATAATGGTCCGAATGGACTTCACCGAGGTCAGGAACAAGTAGTATAGGGGAAAGAGCGTCCAAATCAGGGCGACGACAATCACCATCGTTACCAGGGCGGCCTTCGCCGGAGACCTGCTCGCAACCATCGCTCTGGATCCTCGTGGCGGCGCGATCAGTATTCCACAGAGACCTTCTGGATCACCTTTAGATAGAAGCCGTATGCCGTTATCAAGAGCACGAGCATGATGATGGTCATCGCCGAGGAGTACCCGATCTCGAAGAACCGGAAGGCGGTCTTGTAGATGAGGATGCTGGAGGCCTCGGTAGCCCGCCCCGGTCCGCCGCCGGTCATGACGTAGATCTTGGGAAACACCCGGAAGGCCTCCATGGCGCGGAGCAAAGCCGCTACCAGGATGGTCCTCTTGATCAGGGGCAGGATAATCCGCCGGACAATGACGAAGTCCGAGGCCCGATCGATCTGGGCGGCTTCGATTATCGTCTCTGGGATCCCCTGGAGAGCCGATAGGACCAGGAGGTAGATGAAGGGAGTCCACTGCCAGGTGTCGGCGATGATGATGGCCCAGAGCGCGGTCGAAGCGGAGCCTAGCCAGTTGATTGCAGGGATCCCGGCCAGGCTAAGGAGGTAGTTGAAGGGGCCGATACTCGGGTGGAACAGGATGTACCAGATGGAGCCGACAGCCACCGGCGTCAGGAACATCGGCAGGAGGAGCGAGCCCTGGACGAAACTCTTGCCCCGAAAGCTTCGGTCGGTGGCCAGCGCCAGCCCCGTCCCCAGGACCGTCTGGATGCCCGTGGCCACCAACATGAAGAAGAAGCTGATCCAGAGCGAATCGTGGAATCTCGCGTCCGAGAGGAGGCGAACGTAGTTCTCGAGGCCCGTGAAAGTGGGGCTGGAGCGCCTGACGAGGTTCCAGTCGTTCAGGCTCAGAAACACGGTATAAAGGAGGGGGATGACCCGCCAGAGGATGAGGTAGACGACCATCGGCAGAAGGAACATGAGCACTGGGTTTCGCAGGAGCCTTGCCGATCCGCCTTGTGTGCCGTTCCCCATTGCCGTTCCTATGCTCTCTGCGATCGCGCGGACGCGGACGGCCGCGCGCGGTGGCGTACGGGGGAGGGGGAGCGCCTGATCCTCCGGCCGTCCCCCACCCCCGGGCCGAGACTTGCCTACTTGATGTACCCGGCCTTCTTGAACAGGGCCTCCATCTCCTTCTGGGCCTCGGCGAAGCCCTTCTCCACCGTGGTGCTGCCGCTCATGGCCTTGTGCAGCGCGGAGCCGGCGGAGTCGATAGCGCTGAAGTACTCGGGCAGCGGCGACAGCTCGAAGTAAAAGATGTCCTTGCGCTCCATGAGCTTTGTGAGCGCCGGCTTCATCCACGGGACCCGCCTTTGGACCTCAGGGTCGTTCAGGATAGAGGGGCGAGGCGGGATCCAGCCGTACGGGACGTACTTCTCCAGGTACACCTTCCGCATGATCTCGCGCGAGAAGGCCAGCTCGATGGTCTTGTAGGCAGCCTCCTTGTTTGGGGATAGGCCGTAGAGCGACAGGACGTTGCCCCCGTGGTGGGCTGCGTGCTCCCGTCCCTTCACGCCCGGCACCGAAGGCAGGACCGTGAAGGCAACCTTGTCGGCGACCTTGGACTTGGCCGGGTTCAGCCCCATGTCGGTGACGCGCAGGAAGTACTCTACGATCATCGCCACCGAGCCTTCCGCGAACACCGCCGTGGACTCGCCGCTCGTGTAGTTAAGGTGGCCCGGCGGCTGGAACTTCGCCAGCTCGACATAGAACTTCCCGGCCTCGATGGCCTGCGGGGAGTTGATGGTCGGCCGCATGGTCTTGGGGTCGAACACGTCGTCGGCCCCGAAGGCCATGAGGTAGTTGATGAAGTCGTGCCAGAGGAACCCGACTGGCTTGTTGGAATGGGACGTGCCATAGAAATCCGCGGCGAGGACATTGCCCGCCAGGATCTGCCCCTTCTTCCGGGTGAAGAACTCCGCGATGTCCCGGAACTCCTTGTAGGTCGCCGGCTCCTTCAGCTCGTAGCCGTACTTGGCCCTGAAGTTCTTCTTCTCCTCCGGATGGTTGAACAGGTCGGTCCGGTAGAAGAGGGCGACGCCTGTCACGTACAAGGCGGGGCCCAGCCAGACGCCCTTATGGGTGTAGTTCCGGATGGAGATGTCGAAGTAGTCGTCCAGGGCGAGCTTGGCCTTGTCCACCAGCTCCGGATGCTCCTTGATGTACTTTCCCAGAGGCTCGATGACGCCCATCTCTGCCCATTGGCCTCGCGAGGGCGAGTGAACCAGGAGCATGTCCCAGGCCTTGTTGCCGGCCGTGAAATCGATCAAGGCCTTGTCGTGCAGTTCATCCATCGAGTACCAGCTGACCTTGACCTCCGTCCCCAGCACCTTGCCGGCCTCGACTAGGATGTCGTAGACGGGCTCGGACTCTGTGAAACCTTTCGGAAGCATGACCTTCAGGGTCACGCCCTCGTATTTGCGCTGGCCCGCCTCGCTAGGCAACGTCAGCGCCGCCGTCAGGGCGAGCACGCCGAGAAGAATCGCTGCATTCTTGAGCACTGTCCTCATGACGTCCTCCTTTCATGCCATGCGGATCCTTCGGGGCCGCCCGGGGCGATCGAGACGATCGCTCGGCGCGAATCCCTCAGAGATCCACCCAGGTGCCCGACGCACTGGATGCGTACAGGGCACCGATGACCCGCAGCACCTTGCGGGCCTCGATCCCGTCAACCAGCGGAGGCCGTCCCTCCCGCACTGCGGCGACGAAGTCCCGGATGTTCTCGGCGTGAGGCTCCACTGCGGCCTGGCTGGGTGACGCCGGCTCCTGTTGTTCTCGAAACTCCGAGGCGTTGCGCCGCCAACGATCGGGCAACGAGGCCGAGCGCTTGAGCGTGCTGGACCAAAAGCTGAGAAAGCCTCGACTGTCAAAGAGAGCCGCCGTTCCCCGGTCTCCGTGAATCTCCAGCTCTGGAGGATGCTCGGGAATCGCGGCCGTCGTGGCCTCCATGACGGCGAGGGCACCTCCCCCGAATTCCAGGATGCCGACCGCGAGGTCCTCGACCTCGATCGAGTGGATGGTGGTTGCACTGCGCCCCAGCACCCGCCGGGGCATGCCGAGGATCCAGAGCAGCAGGTCGAGCGTATGGATCGCCTGGATCATCAGGACGCCGCCCCCCGCCTCCGACTTTCGGCCTCGCCACACGGCCCTCTCGAAGTAGGCCGCGGAACGTCGCAGCTTCACCCGGACCGAGGCGAGGAAGACCCGCCCGATGTCGCCGGCCTGCACCGCGTGCCTACACGCCTGGGCCGCCGGCGTGAATCGGTTCTGGAAGATCCCGCCCAGGACGACCCCGTGTTTCTGGCACGCCTCGATCATCTCATCCGCAGCTGTGAGGGTGTGAGCGAAGGCTTTCTCCACCAGGACATGCTTCCCCGCTGCAGCCGCCGCCAGTGTCGCCTCGAGGTGCAGGTGGTGCGGCGTGAGGACGGCGACGGCATCGATCGGGGCGCCACAGAGGAGCGCCTCCATGGTCGGATAGACGTGGGGAATGTCGTGGCGATCCGCCAGTGCCCTGGCCCGGGCGGGGTCCAGGTCCGTGACGGAAACCACCTCGACATCCGGGATCAGGCGCATGGCCGGCGCGTGCACCTCGGCCGCCACCCCTGCGCCGATCAGGCCGAAGCGGAATGGCATCCGAAAGATCCCTCTTGGATCACGGCGTCCGGAATGTTCATTCCAGGGTCAGTTGGACCTCTGCTGAGGGATGTCTCATCCGACAGCGAAAGCGGTCTTCGCGCGCGATAATTCCAGCCGGTAGAGGCCACGCTCGATCTGATCCACTGCGCCATGGCCCCACAACGCCGCAGGTGCCAGTTCGGGTTCTGCCGCGGACTCGACCGCAAGGCCAAAGACTCCTTCGACGAGGACCACCCAGCCGGGTACGAGTGTCACGCTGCCTCGGGCCTTTCTTTCCTCGGTCATGATCTCACTGCCTGAGCGGTCAGCCGTTCCGAAGTGCGCACCAACCACGCCGACTCGCTCGAACACTGCGGGGAGTGCCTCGCGGGTAAGGTAGCGGCTCAACTCCTCCTCCCGTCCACTCATCGCCTCAAGCTGCCACGTCATGACCACACCACCCTGAGCATTTCCGTAGGAAGCGCCCACGCGACACAACGAGCGCGAGACATTCCGGAAATGCCCGACTGCACGACGAGTCCACGGCGTCGGACTATTGAGCCGGTTGAGATAATCCTGGCCCGTGAGCACCTCGGGCGTATCAACCTCATACAGATTGAAGTATTCGGGTGTCCCATGCTCCGCGATGTACCGCCGCCCACGACGGAATCCAGGGATCCCGACGCGCTCCGGCATATGCTCCCGGTTGTGCCATTCGTAGAACTCCGTCTTTCCTTCCGGGACGATATCGTGCCAGATTGCCACAAATGCTTCACCGGCCAAGCCGCTCACATCCGTCCCTCCCTTGCAGGCGCCACAGTCTACGCGCAGGCCACACAAGAGATCACTATCGCGGCATACATGTCGAGCCCGGCGATCCCTGGCTCTCGGCGTTCGACGTTGAGCAAGGCAATATCGATCCCGTGGCGCTGGCTCGCCAGCAGATCTCCCGAAATGTGGAGATGGTCACGGTTGTTGGCACGGTGCTCTTGTAGCCGTCCTGCATGACGAGCGCGATTCCCAGGATCCCGATACGGGCGAACAGGTCTAGTGCCTCGGCCGGGGTCCGGCTGGGCGTCCCCATGGCCTGTCCTGCAATCCTCACGAATCGGTCCTCACTTCACGACACGGATGATCAGAGGCCATCGCCGGCGCATACGGGGTTCGTCAGGATCCCGACGCCATCGATCTCGACCTCGATGCGATCCCCGGGCGCGATCGGGGAGACCCCTGCGGGGGTGCCCGTGAAGATGCAGTCGCCCGCCTCCAAGGTGACGACGTTAGAGAGGAAACTCAAGAGTTCGAAGGCGCCGAAGACCATGTCCGTCGTCGTTCCGTCCTGCCGAACCTTCCCGTTGATCCGGCTCCGCAATCGCAACGCCACCGGGGAGACGGCAGTCTCGATCCACGGACCCACGGGTGCGAACGTGTCGAAGGACTTCGACCGGGCCGGCCACATCCGGTCGCGTTTCTGGACATCACGCGCCGACACGTCATTGCCACAGGTGTAACCCAGGATGTAGCGGGGCGCCTCATCTGTCCGGATGCGTCGAGCCCGGCGTCCGACGACCACCACAAGCTCGCCCTCGAGATCGACCGTGCCAATCCCGGCGGGCAACACGATGTTGTCCTCCGGCCCGACCAGGGCGCTGGGGGCCTTGAGGAACATCAGCGGCTCCTTCGGCAGATCCGTGTGATGCTCGACGGCGTGATCCCGGTAGTTCAGGCCGATGCCGATCACCTTGCTCGGAACCACAGGGCATCGCAGTCGGACGGCATGCCGGGAGACGGAGCGACCCGTCCGATGCACGGTGGTATAGGGCTCCCCATCCAGCTCGTGGATAACCTCACCGTCCAGTTCACCGAACTGTGTTCGCCCGTCCTCCTCGAAGCGCACGATTCGCATGGAGACCTCCGAGGCGAGTCGCCCCTACTTCCCGTAGCGGCGAAGGTACGCCACAATGCCTTGGCCCACGCGATGCAGATGAGCTGCCGTGTACCGCTCGGCAGCCTTGGCATCACCGCGGAGGCAGGCGTGGAAGATACGCCGATGATCCCGGCGGCCGGCATCGTAGCTGTGGACCTTGGCCAGGTCCAGGCGCAGGTAAGATTCCAGGGTCAATCGCATGTTCGAGATCAACTTCCGGAGGAACTCCTGTCCCGTGCACGCATACAGGCTGTCGTGGAACTCCCAGTTCAGAGTGAGCCACTCCGAGACCGAGATGTCCGGGCGGTTCATCTTGTCCAGGATGGTCCGGATGCGCGCCGCGGCCTCGGAGGTCATGCGCCGGGCAGCCAACCCCGCCGCCCAGCCCTCCAGGCGGACGCGCACCTCGTACATCTCCTCCAGGCGTTTGCTGTTCAGGTCGGCTACTCGTGCCCCCTTCTGGGGATCCAGAACAACGAAGCCCTCCGCGGCGAGCTGGTGGAGGGCCTCCCGGATGGGAATGACGCTGCAGCCGAACTGGCGGGCAAGCTCTTGCTGCTTCAGACGCTGACCGGGCTTGTATTCCCCGTCCATGATCCCGCGACGAATCCGCTCGGCTGCGGCCTCGTGGCGGGTCTTGGTGATAGACATGAAGGCTGAATATTATAATCTATAAATTATGTCAAGCCTTTTTTGCGGCTCGTTCGCGGGGCGTCGCCGGGACGCGGTATGGGCACCATCACGACTCTCGCCGCACGGGTGGCCGCCAAACGGTCCGGGTCCGGTCGCCCTTGGTTTCGAGGGACATCGCGGCCAACCGAGGGTGCGTTCAGGGGGGAATCCAGAGGAGAAATTGACGAGGGATCGTCTTACGGGGTAATCACCATCTGATCCTGTAGATAACCCGGGATCAGTGCCGCCATGCGGCGTACATCTCGTTGCAAGTGAGCCGTGCGCCCATGTTTGGCCTGAAGCCTGCCCGCGAGGACGAGGGTCCGTGGCATACCCACTGCCGGTCTCCCTACGCCGGTGAGGGGTGCGTTCCTCGGGCCATGCGGACCGCCATCCGCAGGGCGGCCTGGAACGCCCCCACATCCGCCTTCCCCTTTCCGACGATGTCGAAGGCGGTGCCGTGTGCCGGCGTCGTCACCGGGATGGGCAGCCCCCCGAGCACGGTGACGGCTCGGTCGAACCCCAGCAGCTTCAGCGCAATCTGTCCCTGGTCGTGGTACATGGTCACCACGCCATCGAATTCGCCCCGGCGGGCTCGCACGAAAATAGTGTCCGCCGGGAAGGGGCCCCGGGCTTGAATGTCCTCCCCCTGGGCGCTCTTGACCGCCGGGGCGATGACCGTCTCCTCCTCCGGGCCGAAGAGGCCGCCCTCGCCCCCGTGAGGATTCAGCGCCGCGACGCCGATCCGTGGCTCGGCCTTTCCCGCCCGCCGCAGCGTCGCGTGCATCAACCGGATGGCTCCCAGCACCCCGTCGGCCGTCAGGCGCTGGCTCACCTCGCGGAGCCCGATGTGCGAGGTCACCCGCGAGGTCCACAGTTCATCCACCACGTTGATCTCCCCGCAGCCGGTCACCCCCAACCAGTGGGCGATCAACTGGAGTTCGTCCCCGAAGGGATTCCCGGCCAGGTGCATGGCCTGCTTGTTGAGGGGCGCGAAGGTCACGGCGGAGACGTCCCCCGCCTGGGCCAGGCGGATGGCTTTCTCCAGGGTCTCCATGGTCGCCCGCCCGGCCGCCAGGCTGACCTGCTTCGCCGGGAAACTTCCCGGGGCCGCATTTGCGAGGTCGAGGATTTCGAGGGTGTCTGCGGCGCCCCGCAGATCCGCCACCCCCGTGCAGCGGCGCACGACCAACGGGACCCCGGCACAGGATATCCCCGCCTCCGCCACGCGAGCGTCGCCGACGACCAGCGGCCGGCACCACTGTCGCGTCTCCGGCAATGCGAGTGACTTCGCCACGATCTCCGGCCCGATCCCGGCGGGATCGCCCAGGACCACCACCACCAGCGGCCGTGCGTCATCCGTCATGGTTCACTCCTTTCAGTAAGGGGAGACGGGACCTTCTCCTCCGGCTGTCCTTCGACCTTCTCCCACCGCCCAGCCGATTGCTGAGCCTGATAGCTGACGGCATTTCCTTCCGTTGGGGAGGCGACACTACCGTCCGGGAAAGACCACCTTCAGGCAGTCCGCCAGGACCTCCAGGACAAAGGCGATTTCCGCCTCCTCGATGATCAGGGGCGGCTTGAGCTTGATCACGTTGGGCAGGGCAGAGGCCACGGCCAGGATCACCCCACGGTTCCAGGCCTCCTCCACGATCCGCTTGGCCTCCACCGGGGCCGGCTCCTTGGTCTCGGGGTCCTTCACCATCTCCACCCCGATGAACAAACCCGGGCCGCGCACGTCCCCGATCTCCGGATATCTGGCCTGAAGGTCGAGAAGCCCCCGCGTGAAGATCGCACCCATGCGCGCTGCCCGCTCCGGGATCCGGTCTCGCTCCAGGATCTCAATGACCTTCAGCGCGGCCGCCTGGGCGATGGGGTTGCTGCCGAACGTGTAGACGTCTTCGCCGGTGGGCTCGAACGACTTCAGCCGATCATCCGCCACCACCGCTGCGATAGGAAATCCCCCGCCCATCGACTTCGACAGCACCAGGATATCCGGGATCACCCCGAAGAGTTCAGCGGCAAACATCCGCCCGGTCCGGCCAAAGCCGGTCTGGATCTCGTCAAAGATCAGGAGAATCCCGAACTCGTCGCAGATCCGCCGGACCTCATGCAGGAAGGGCGCGGGAAACGGGATCTGGCCCCCGTTGCCCTGGATCGGCTCCAGCAGGACGGCCGCCACCGGCCCGTCCACACCGCGCCGGATCGTGTCCCGAAGGGTTGCAGCGCACTCGGCGTCGCAATCGGGATGGGCCACGCGCCGGGGGCAGCGGTAGCAGTAGGCGTTCGGCACCCGGACGAAGTTCTGCATGAAGGGGAGGAACTTGACCGCCGGGCCGAAATGGCCCGGCGTCTGCGTCCCCATCCACGAGGCGGCCATGGTGGCTAGCGTGCTGCCGTGATAGGCGTGGTAGAACGTGATGAACCGGTGCGTCCCGGGCCGGTTGATCATGGCCAACTTCAGGGCGGCCTCGACCGCCAGGGATCCGGTTGGGGCGTTGATCACGCGGTTCAGCCGGCCGGGACAGAGGTCGGCCAGCCGCTTGGCCAGGAGCAGGCGGGGAATCGTCGGGAATCCGGCCCGGGCGTGGGCCAGCTTTCTGGCCTGCGTCAGGGCCGCCTCCATTACCTCGGGGTGGTTGTACCCCAGGACCAGGGTCCAGGCCTGGGAGGTGCAGTCGAGGTAGGATTTCCCGTTGATGTCCGTGACCCGGCAGCCGGATCCCTCGACCAGCACCGGCCCCAGCCAGGCCGCCCCGTACCCGATGTACTGCTGCAGCTCCGCGATCTGCTCCGGCGTCAACTTCGGCTGCTCCACAACCATCCTCCCGGGTCGAGCACCGCGCTCTGGCCCAACGGCGCGTGCGGCGCTCCCCTCACCCCTCCCGCCTGACGCCTCACGCCCCTATCCCTTGAGCCCGGTAAGCGCGATCCCCCGGATCATGTACTTCTGCGAGAGGACGTAGGCCAAAAGCATGGGGCCGGTCGAGATGACCGTGGCGGCCATCAGGGGTCCGTAGTTCATGCTGCCGTAGGGATCCTTGAACAGGGCGATGCCCACCGGGATCGTCCGCAGATCTTGCGAGTTGATGATGATGACCGGCCAGAGGAAGTCGTTCCACGACCCCAGAAAGAGGATCATGGCGACGGTGGCCAGGGTCGTCTTGATCAGGGGCGCGATGATGGTCAGGACGATCCGCGTCTCACCAGCCCCATCCATCCGGGCTGCCTCGATGAGGTCCATGGGGATGGACTTGATCCCTTGCCGGATCATGAAGACCCCGAAGGCGCTGGCGAAGTTCGGCGCCAGGATGCCCAGGTATGTGTCCACCCAGTTGATCTGTGCCAGCAGGATGTACAGGGCGACCGAGGTGACCTGGACAGGCACCATCAGGGTGGCAAGGATCAACAGGAAGAAGAAGTTCTGCAGGGGGAACCGATACACGGCGAAGGCGTAGCCGGCGAAGAGGCCAAAGAGCAGCGAGCAACCGACCGAGACCACCGCCACGACGAAACTGTTCCAGTAGTAGGCGAGCCACGGGGCCTTGGCGATGGCCACGGCAAAATGCTCCAGCGTCAACCGGCTCGGGATCCATTTCGGCGGGAACGCGATGATATCCGGAGCCGGAACAAAGGCGGTCATGACCATCCAGTAGAACGGGAGGATCATGAGGACCGCGACCCCGCTGACCACCAAGTACAGAGGCAGCTTCGCGATCCTCGCTAGAGTGAAACGTGACATGGGCCCCCTCAGCACTCAGTACGTCACCTCGAAGCGCTTGCTGTACACGTATTGCAGCACCGTGACCCCCAGGATGAAGACGAAGAGGATCATGGCCTCGGCCGCGGCGTAGCCGAAATTGTACCGCTCGAAGGCCTGCCGGTACAGATCCAGGACGACGACGTTCGTGGAATTGGCGGGGCCGCCCCCCGTCAGGACGAAAACCTGGTCGAAGACCTGGAAGGCCAGGATGCCGTTGTAGATGAGGATGAAGGTGGTCGTGGGGGCGAGGAGCGGCACCGAGATCCTCCAGAAGCGCTTGAACGGGCTGGCCCCGTCAATGGTGGCCGCCTCGTAGAACTGCTGGGGGATGGCCTGGAGGCCGGCCAGGTAGATGATCATGTTGTAGCCGAGGGTCTTCCAGATGCTGAAGATGATGATGGAGGGCAGCGCCATGTGGCTGGACATCAACCAGGGCTGGTCCGGGATCCGGATCAGGCGCAGCAAGACATTGAACAGCCCGAACTGAGGATTATAGAGCCACCACCACACCATGGCCGCGGCCACTGTGCTGGTAACCATGGGGGCGAAGTAGACCGCCTTGAAGAACTCCTTGAGGTGGAACCGGGCGTTGAACAGGACGGCCAGGATCAGGCCCAGGGCGGCCGAGATGGGGACGATCGCCACGACGTAGATCAAGGTGTTGACCGTCGCCTTTCGGAAGATCTCGTCGGTCAACAGGGCGAAGAAGTTCTCCAGCCCGATGAAGGTGAATCGGCCCCGCAGTAGCTCGACCTTGTAAAAGCTGTAGAGGAGGGTCTGGATGGCGGGGACCACCCGGAAGATCCCGAAGAGCACGATGACCGGGGCGATGAACAGGTAGGCATGCAGGACGCGCCTGGCGTGCAGCCGGGCCAGGATCTGCCGGACGGATCGGTTCCGGTGGCTCGCCATGCTCTTCCCTCTCTCCCGGATCCGGTCACAAAGAAACTGCCCCACGGGGTTCCCCCCGTGGGGCAGCAGCCGGACGGCCGGTCTTCAAACTACTTGGCGGCGTCGGCGATGGCCTTGTTGGCCAGCCGCTCCGCCTCGGCGAGGGCGGCGTCAACCGATCCTTCGTGGTGCCAGACCTTCTGGATCGCGCCACCCATGGCATCCATGATCCCGTTCAGCCCCAGGTTGATGGGGAGCTTCTTCCCGTAGGGGTACAGTTGCTTCAGGCCCTGGTCGTAGGCATCGGACTTGAAGGGCTCTTTGTCCCAGTTGACCTTGTACCGAGGCGACGCGTCGTACTTCTTGCAGAGCTCGTAGTCCTTCTCCGCGCTGTTGATCCACTCGATGGCCTTCCAGGCCATGGCCTTGTTCTTGGCCTGCTTCGGGACCGAGTAGAGCCAGGCGCCGAGGAGCGTCACCGACTTGTCCCCGGCCTTGGGCACCGGCGGCAGGGCCATCCCCCACTTCAGGTCGGGCGCTTCCTTGGGCTGCCGCGCCTTGATGCTCACCGTCTCGCTGATCTGCATGGAGGCGATGCCCTTCAGGAAGGCCGCGCGGGGGTCCGGGAAGTTCAGGCTGGTGGACTTGTCCACATCCAGCATATCCAAGACGAGCTGGAGCGCCATCTTGCCACCCGGGGTGTTGATCATCGACTTGCCGCCTCGCAGGGTGTTCGGGTCGTCAATGAGTTGCGCGCCGGCTCCGTAGATCGCCCAGAAGTGTTTGTGAACGACGCCGTGGGGGTGCCCCACGTGCCGGATCGCGTAGCCAACCCGAGTGACGTTCCCCTGGGCGTCGCGCTTGGTGAGCTTCTTGGCATACTCCCGGAACTCGTCCCAGGTCTTGGGAGGTTTCTCGGGATCCAGGCCGGCTTCCTTGAAGTGGTCCTTGTTCCAGGTCAGGCCATACACGTCAATGCCGTACTGGGGATAGCCCCACATCCGGCCCTTCCCGTAGTCGGACAGCTCCTTGATCTCGGGCGAGACGGCCGCCAGCCACGCCTTGGCCTTGGCATCCGCCACCGGCTCCAGCATCTCCTCCTTCAGGAACCCGGGAAGCCAGGAGGTGTCGATGAACAGGATGTCCGCGATGTTCTTCCCGGCGGCGGCGGCGAAGATCTTTTGGATCATGGTATCGTAATCCAGCGCCACCGCCTCGACCTTCACGTTGTTCTTGGCTTCGAACTCGGCAAACAGGGCCTTGTCGGCGAAGTGGGCGGCGCCGGCCGTGATGTCTCCGGCCGGGTACCATAGGGTGATGGTCGTTTTGGCCGCTCCGGCCAGGGTGATGGCAGGGCTCAGGAACAGGAGTGCCAGGGCTATCGCGAGCACCTTTGAGGCTCTCATGGGACAGTCCCTCCTTTCAGCAGGATGGTCGAAACACGATGATGGCTCACCTCCGTTACCCCCATGCAGGCAATCCCTCCCTTCGGGGGCAACCTATCTTAAACCAAGTTGAGTCCCTTTCGGGTTGACCTGTCAAGGGAAATCTTGCGCCGGCCCGATAGCGTTAACAGGATGCTGGGCCCTTGGCGGGCACACTCAATGAAAAACGGACAACCGACAACTGACAACCGGCCATCGTCAGGAATATCTGCTTTGATCGCTGTCAGTTGTCGGTTCACCGGGTGTATTCTACCCATTCCGCATTCCGCATTTGAAGGTGCGAGCCTGCCTACTGCGCGAGCACCGATAGGAACTCCTCGACCGTGGCCAGGTATTTCTCCACCTCAGGGTCGCCCATGGCCGTGGACAGGCAGCAGCGCCCGCCGCTGGACAAAAACAGGCCGCGGTTCAGGCCGAACAGGAAGAGGGCCTCGTGGATCAGGCTGCTGGCCCGCTGGGCTGTGCGGTAGTCATGGATCGGCGAGGCGCTGAAGTGGATCTTGAACATCGAGCCGATGCCGGTGATCTGCATCGGGACCCCGCATTTCACGTCGAGCTCTCGCAGCCGCCCCCGCACGCGATCGCCGGTCCCGTTGAGTCTGCCCAAGGTGGACTCCGTCAACTGCTCCAGCGTGGCGATCCCGGCCGCCATGGTGATCGGGTTCCCGTTGAACGTCCCGGCGTGGGGAATCCGCGCCCGGCCCTTTGAAGCGTCGAAGAGGGCCATGATCTCGCGGCGCCCGCCGAAGGCGCCCACCGGGAACCCCCCGCCGATGATCTTGCCGAAGGCGGTGAGGTCCGGCCGGATGCCGAAGAGCGCCTGCGCGCCGCCCCGGCTCAGGCGGAAGCTCTGGACCTCGTCCAGGATGAAAACGATGTCGTGGCGGGCCGCCTCGGCGCGTAACCCGGCGAGGAATTCCCGCTCCGCCGGGATGAACCCCACGCTGCCCAGGATCGGCTCCACGATGAGCGCGGCGATCCGGGGCCCCTCCCGGTCGAGGATGGCTCGCGCCGCCGGCAGGTTGTTGTAGGGCAAGAGGACGACATCCGCCAGCACCTCGGGCGGGATCCCGGCCGACTCGGCCACCGGTGTAGGGGTCTCCGGCGGTCCGGCCGCTTCCAGGGGCGGCCGCACGCTGATCTCCACGACATCGTGCGAGCCGTGATAGCCCCCCTCCATCTTGGCGACCTTGGGCCGGCCGGTGAAGGCGCGGGCGGCCCGGATGGCCATGAGAGTCCCCTCGCTCCCGCTGTTGGTGAAGCGGATCTGCTCCACCGAGGGGAGGCGTTCCGCCAGCATCTCCGCCAGGCGCGTCTCCAGCCCGGTGTTGGTCTGGAAGGCGGTCCCCCGGGCCAGTTGCTCCCGCACCGCTTTCATCACGGGCTGCGGGCGGTGGCCCAGGATCAGCGAGGTGGCGTTGTTGAACAGGTCCAGGCGCCGGTTGCCGTCAATGTCCACGAACCAGCAGCCCTCGCCGAAGTCCGCGTAGCACGGAAACGGGGAGAAGTAGCAGAGCTGGCGGGTGACGCCGCCCGGCAGGACGCGGCTGGAGTGCTGATACGCCTCCCGCGACTTCGGATTGGCGGCCTCGTATGCCTTCCGCTCTCGGTCCAGGATCTCCTGGGCTCGAGGCTCCATCGCTGCCAGATTCGCCATCGTCGTCTCCTCCCGTCATTCGGGCGACTGCACGGTCACCCATTCGGATTTCGAGCCCAGGCCCTGATTCACGGCCTCGGTCACCGCCGCGGACGGCAGGGCCTGGCGCAGGGTCGGCCCTTGGGTGGGCGCCGACGACGTGATGCTATCTCTACCCGCTTTGCGGGGTCAAGCACCTTTCCCGCTCGCGTCTTGACTGGCCCGCAGGGAAGGAATAGCGTTGGGTCCGGTTTCAGGTTGCCGTCAGTCGCTTGTAACGCTTGCAATCGTCCGGTTCCCCAGGCCGGCAACCATGTCGAGACAGACCATCCTCTCCCGAGTTGGGCGGATTCTGCGGTGCGCCCTGTTGGCCGTGATCCTCGTCACGGTGGCGCCCGTGATCGGCCTGCGATGGGTTCCACCCCCGACGACTGCCTTCATGCTGGAGAAGCGCGCAGCACATCTCATCCGAGGGGAACGCCACAAGACTATTCACCACCGCTGGATCGGCCGGGGATCCATCTCCTCGGAGATGCGCCTGGCGGTCGTTGCCTCCGAGGATCAGAAGTTCCCCCATCATCGGGGCTTCGATTTCGAGTCCATTGCGGATGCCGTGTTGGAAAAGGATACCCGGGGTCGCCTCCGGGGGGCGAGCACCATCAGCCAGCAGGTGGCGAGGAACCTGTTCCTCTGGCCCGGGCGGAGTTACCTGCGGAAAGGTCTGGAGGCCTACTTCACGGTGCTGCTGGAACTCCTGTGGCCGAAGAGGCGGATCCTCGAGGTGTACCTGAATGTCGCCGAGTTCGGCGACGGGATCTACGGGGTCTCTGCGGCCTCCCAGGCCTTCTTCGGCAAGCGTCCCGCCGACCTCGGGAGAGCGAGGCTGCTCTCCTGGCCGCGGTCCTGCCCAACCCCCGCCGACTTCACGCCAGGAATCCCTCAACCTACGTGCGCGAACGCGCCCGCTGGATCGAGGAGCAGATGGCTCACCTCGGCCCGGCCTATGTCCGTAACCTGTGAAATGTGGAGGTGGGGCTTGCCTGAGGATCGGCGGGGAGCCGAGGAACGAATGACCCTGAGGGAGAGCGTCCAGATCAACGCCCCGCCGGAGCGGGTGTGGCAGTATCTCGAGGACCCGGAGCGCATGAAGCTCTGGAATCCCAAGATCAAGGACGTCGTGCCGATGTCTTGGGGGCAGCGATCCACGGGCTTCCGCTATCGCGTAACGTATGTGATGGGCGGGCGGGAGCGGGAGTTCTCGGCAGAGATCGAGGAGTATCAGCCGCCGGTGAAATTGGTCCTCCGGCACACCGGGGTAAGCCTGCCGCCGACCGCATATGCGCAGGAGATGTATGAGTTGTCGCACACCGGCGGTGGAACCCTGGTGATCCAGACCATCCTGGTCCACAACCTTCGCATCAATTTCTTCCTGCGGCTCCTGGTGTCCTTCCTCCACCGGTTCGGCAAACCCACGGGCAAGAAGTATTTGATACGACTGAAGGAACTCGCCGAAAGCGCTGCCTGAGTGCGCGAACGCTGCCCCAGGAGCTCTGGTACCGGTCAGCGGCCGTAGACCAGCCGGGGGAGGAACATGACAAGGGAGGGCACGAAAGAGATCAGCAGCAGGATTGCGACCATGGAGAAGAACAGGGGCCAGACGGCTTGGCAGACGCGGTCCAGGCGTTCCCGCGCGATGGCCGTGGACACGAACAGGGTCGCCCCCGAGGGCGGCGAGGCGAGCCCCATGGAGAGGTTTACCACCATGATCACCCCGAAGAACACCGGGTCGATGTCCAGCCGCTTGACCAGGGGCAACAGGACCGGGGCGAAGATGATGATGGACGGCACCGTCTCCATGACGGTCCCGACAAGAAGCAGCAGGACGTTGACCAGGAGGATGAACACCCAGGGGTTGTCGGTGAACCCGGTGAACGCGTTGGCGAGTTTCAGCGGGATCAACTGTCGCGCCAGGATCCAGCCGTAGAGGGTAGACGTCGCGATGATGAACATGACGATGCCGGTTCCCACACCGGTGGTCACCAGGACGTCCGGTAGGTCCCGCCACGTGAGCTCCCGGTACACCACGCCCCCGAGCAGGAGGCTGTAAAACACGGCGACCGCCGCTGCCTCCGTCGGGGTGAAGACCCCCCCTAGAATCCCCCCCACGATGATGACGGGCATCAGCAGCGTCAGGATCGCCTCCCGAAACGTGATCCAGGCCTCCCGCGCCGTGGGAAAGGGGAGGCCGGCGTACCCGCGCCGCCGGCTGACCCCGTAGGAGTGGGCCATCAGGGCCAGCCCCATGAGGACGCCGGGAACCGCCCCGGCGATAAACAGCGCTCCGATGGAGGTCCCCGTGGCCACCCCGTAGATGATCATGGGGATGCTGGGCGGGATCATGGTGCCGATTGTCCCGGCGCAGGCGATCAGGGCCGCGGCGAAGTCCTTGGCGTACCCCTTCTTCTCCATGGCCGGGATCATCACCGAGCCGATGGCCGCCGAGTCCGCCGCCGCCGACCCGGAGATTCCCGCGAAGAACATGCTGGCCACCACCGACACCATCGCCAGCCCCCCAGTCACCCAGCCCACCAGCGTGTTGGCGAAGTTGATGAGCCGGAGGGAGATGCCGCCCTTGTCCATCAGGGCGCCGGCCAGCAGGAAGAAGGGCACTGCCTGGAGCACGGTCGAGTCCGTGCCGGCGAACATCTGCTGGGGGATCAGGGTCAGCGGGATGTCGGTGAGCAGGGCCAGGAACGCCGTGGATGTCAGGCCGAAGGCCACCGCCACCGGGATGTTGAGCGCGAACAGGATCAGGAGGAGGCCGACCAGGATCAGGCTAAGCAAGGCGGTCTTCCCCCGCGGCCAGGACCGGCCGCTCGCCGCGCAGGCCGATGGCCACGGCGTGCACGAACATCAGGAGGCCGGAGGCCGGCACGGCGAGATACGGGATGCTCATGCGGAGCCCCAGGCTCACCGAGCGCTGAGGCCAGGTGCGGTGCACCAGGATTCCGCCGTAGACGACCATGACGGCGAAGAACAGGAGACACAGCAGGAGCGCGGCGGTGAGGACGATCCGGGCCTGGCGCGGCGGCAGCGCCCGCACCAGGCTGTCAATGCCGAGGTGCGCCCCGCGGCGAACCCCCACGCTCATCCCCAGGAAGGAGATCCAGATGAGGAGGAACCGGGTGAGCTCGTCCGACCAGAAGATGGAATAGCTGAAGACGAAGCGGCCGGCGATCTGGACGCCCACCAGCAGGGTCATGGCCGCCAGGAAGACGCCCATGACCCCCTCGGCAAGCCGATTCGCCCCGTGACTGAGGGCGTCCATGCGCGGGCCGATGCTCCGGCGCTGCCCGGTCACGCGGTCCAGATCCTACTTCGTGTTGACGATGCGCTGGACCAGGTCCTTCCCGAACTGCCCCTGGAACTGGTCGAAGACCGGCTTCATGGCCTCGCGAAAGGCCGCCCGGTCGGGGTTCTCGATGACGGTCATCCCCTTGGCCTTCAGCTCGCCGATCTGCTTTTGCTCCTGCTCGCGGATCAAGCCGCGCTGGTACCTGGCCACCTCCACGGCGGTGTCGAACATGACCTTCTGGATCTCCGGCGGCATCCGGTCCCAGGTCTTCTTGCTCATGAGCAGGGGTGCCGGCGAGTAGACGTGGCCGGTCAGGGAGACGTACTTCTGGACCTCGTTGAGCTTGAACGTGTAGATGATGGGGATGGGATTCTCCTGGGCGTCCAGGAGTCCCTGCTGCAGCGACGTGAACACCTCGCCCCAGGCCATGGGCGTGGCATCCGATCCGAGCTGCCGGAAGGCGGCCTGGTGGACCTTGTTCTCCATGACGCGGATCTTCAGGCCCTTCATGTCCGTGGGCTCCCGCACCGGCTTCTTCGACGTCGTGATGTGACGGAACCCGTTCTCCCAGAAGGCCAGGCCTTTGATCCCGACCGCGTCAAACTTGTTCAGGAGGCCGCGGCCGATCTCCCCGTCCAGGACCTTGTAGGCGTGCTCGGCATCCCGGAAGAGGAACGGCAGGTCCACCACGTTCATCTCCGGCACGAATCCCCCGAGGGGACCGGTGGACGTGACCGTGAGGTGGATCGTCCCCAACTGCAGCCCCTCGACCACCTGCCGCTCGTCGCCGAGTTGCCGCGAGTGGTGGATCTGGATGGCCACGCGGCCATTGGTGCGCTCCTTGACCAAGTCGGCGTACCGGACCATCCCCAGGGTGTACGGGTGATCGGGTGGCGAGGTGTGCGCCTCGACCAGGTCGAACTCCGCCGCACGGATGTCCGCCGTCAGCCCCAGACCCAGGATCGCCCCGACGGCGAACCCCAGGATTCCCATCAGTGACGCCGCGACTCGTTTCATGGCATTCCCTCCCTTGTGTCGGTGTCCCGCCTGAGGCGGGATCACCTCACCTCCAAGACTGTGCTAGGCGGCTGTGTGTCCCGGCGCTCCGTTTGGAAAGAGCGGACCAGAACCGGCAGACCGCGCCGCCACCTCGCCTCCGTGGCTCGGTCAACCACTCCGGATCCTGCCGGAGCGCAATCTGGTCCCTGCTTCTAGCCTCGATCCGAAAATTCTAACCGCCAAGGCGCCAAGAACACCAAGGACGAATGGCCTATTCGGGGGAAGAGACGAAAATCCTCAAAGCCCCATGAGCCGGTTTTGCGGGTCCTTCGATGGACAGATCGGAACATAGCATCCCTGGCGACCTTGGCGTCATGGCGGTCTCAGATTTTTCTCGGATCAGAGTTAGATAGCGCGCTTTACCAGCCGCCGGCATCCATCCTTGGTCCCGGCAATGCCTGGCCGCCAATTTCGAGTCGCCTTCCGCACAGCGACTGAGCCGCGCCGAGCCTAGCGAGGCGTCGGCTCCGGCGAGAGGTTAGGCGAAATCCCGTACAATCTTCTGAATCTCCGGTTTGACCTGAGGCAAGCGCTCCTTGATCGTCATCCACACCAGTTGGTAATCCACTCCGGAGTAGAAATGAATCAGCCTGTCTCTCATGCCGGCCATTTCCTTCCACGGAATCTGCGGATAACTCCGTCGGATCTCCTCAGGAATCCCTTTGGCTGCTTCACCGATGATTTCAAACTTCCTGATCACCGCGCTTGTGGTCTTGTCATCCACCCGGAATGCCTCCAGATCCATCCCCTCTACGAAGGCTTCAATGCTCTCTATCGCCGCCAAGATGTCTTTCAGGTAGAGCCTGGAATCCCTCACAGGGGTACGACCTCTCGGAGCACCGACTCTCGAAGCTCTACTCTCAGGGCACTCTTGGGGACGACATCTACCTTTCGCTGGAGTTCCTCTTCCAGAAACAGAGCCAGCCCCACCAAATCAAACAAGTCCGCCCCTTCTTCAAAGTCCACCAACACATCAATATCACTGATCTTACTCTGCTCCTCCCGCGCAAAGGAGCCGAAGAGCCCTATCTCCTTCGCCTTGTATCGTGCTGCGATCTCCGGTTTTAGCGCTTTCAGGGTAAGTACGATGTCTTCTTTGCCTATGACTGGCATTGTCTTCACTCCACACATCATCGGTGGTCCTTCGTGGGTAACCCAATCAGGATTCCAGTCCATAAGTGCAGTAACATCGTTTACGGCCGCCCGCAATTTGTCGCCCGCATCGGAAGGCAATCGGTAGGCGAGGCGACAACCGCACGTGCGAATGCCGCCGGACCAGCGAACGGATGTAACCCATAACCCGCGGGCAAGGCAATCGGATCTCGCCATTCTTGATGGTTCCGTTTCGGGAGCGGGAGAGCCATTTCCTTGGGCCGTAATGGGAAACCAAAGGATCGCATTGTCAACTACGTCAAAGAAACGAAGAAGGTCGGCTAGGTCAGGGTATTCCTTCTTTGATTGCGTTCGCAGTCCGGGTGGATCGATCAAAAGAAGATTCGGCTTCACGTCGGAGAAATCGCCGACTTCCGCAGGTCGTGGATTAATTGCAGCTTCGTCGGTGTTGTACGCGTTCATGAGCTGTGCGATAACTGCCGGCGAGGTGTCCCACAGCCGCGCGCGAAAGGAACGATCTTTGCTCAGGCAGAGCTTGAGAATGAACACTAACGATCCCGGGTAAACCGATCCGCGCAACCCCGCTCTGCACGACCAAAGTTCCCGCCAGAAGCTCACAGCGGGATTGTCCGATGTGCGACCAGATCGCCCCAGAACGCCTATACCGTTGCGCCATTCGCCATCCGATCTCAGCGGGTTGAAGGCATAGCCCGCGAACGTATCCGCGTATTGGAACGCCCCATCGCACTCCACCATCAAAGCGTCGGCGGCTGCGATCAGCGCCGGGTGCTTCACAACGTCGCCTTGGTTGCCGGCCTTCTCATTGTGATCGTACATAAGCCGACGCGCTCTGCGCCACCGAACGATGGATTATCTGGTTCCGTATAAGACCCGAGTCTCGTTATATGCAGTATAAGACCCCTGGGCCGCTGGCTCCCGTCAAGGTGAGGCGCCCTCCCCCTACAGCTTGATCAACCGGAGCATATTGTCTCGGAGCACCATCCGCTCCTCGTCGGGCGTGAGCTCGGCCGCTTGCACCCGCAGGATCTCCGGCCCCGGATGCACCATGGGGGCGTCCGAACCGAAGACCACGCGGTCGGCGCCGACCTCGCGGACGGCCTGCCGGATCTTGCTGTGGAACGCCATACCGGTGGTCCCCAATATCACATTCGGCAGCCGTTTGGCTACTCGAATCGCGGCGTCCACGTATCCCATCCACTGGAGGCCCATGTGATCCATGATGACGGGGACGGTCGGGAACAGCTCCGCCACCTCGCCGATCTCCCACGGAAGGCTGTAGGGGGCGTGCCCCGAATGGAACAGCGCCGCGATCCCGAGGTCCGCCGCCTTCCGCATGAGGGCGTGGACCATGGCCGACATGGGCTGGAAGGCATGCAGGATCGGCTGGAACTTGATCCCGCGGAAGCCGTGGTCCCGGACCATCCGCTCGAGTTCGTCCAGTCCCTCTTGACCGTGGTGCGGGTTGATCCAGGCGAAGCCCACGAACCGATCCGGGTACCGCGCGATTGTCATGGCCAGCCCCGCATTGTCGGGCTGGAGACCCGGTGCCGGAAAGGCCACCGCCCGCTCGATGTGGTGCTCCCCCATGAGGGCCAGGATGTCCTCCACGCTGCCCCGGCGCTCGGGCGGTCCCCCGATGTGCAGGTGCCCATCAACGATCTGGAATCCGAGTTCCTCCCCTGGTCTGCATCGGCGTTTATTTGCGTTCATTTGCGGTTGCATGGGTTTGATTCGCTTTGCTAATCCACGAAGGTGCAGCCCCGCTCCGCGAGCGTCTTGGCGACCCAGTCCGGGATCAGCTTGCCCGCCTGGATGTTGGCGACGGTCTGGTGTTCCTTCTCTACGACCTTGGCCGCGCCCTTCCGCACCTCGTCCCATTCCTCCCGCGGGATGACCACCACGCCGTCGCCATCCCCCACCAGGATGTCCCCCGGGCGGACGGTGACGCCGCCGCAGGTCACGGTGAAGTTGACCTCGCCCTGCCCGTCCTTGAAGGGGCTGTTGGGCGTCGCCCCCCGGGCGAACACCGGCAGGCCGACCTGGCAGATCCCGTCCACGTCCCGGACCATCCCGTCGGTCACCACGCCGGCCACCCCTTTGGCCTTGGCGATCAAGCTGGTCAGGTCCCCCCACGTCGCCGCGCCCTGGAAGTTGTTGGTCGCGATCACCAGGACGTCACCCGGCTGGGCCAGGTCCAGCGCCTTGTAGATGACCAGGTTGTCACACGCCCGGATGCGCACCGTGAGCGCCGATCCGGCGAACTTCATCCCCGGCCCCACGGGCTTGACGCCGGGATCCATGGCGCCGAAGCGGCCCATGGCGTCCACGATGTTGCCGGTCGGATACTTGGCGAACTGGTCCACCAGGGACTTCGGCGCCCGCTCGATCTTCGTCTTGACTCGGAACCCAATCCCGGCCATGGAGTCCTCCTCACAAGCGCTCAGCCATCAGCATTCAGCCGTCGGCCTGAGACCGGCGCTCCTCGTGGAAAGATGACGAAAGGCTAATCCACTCAAGAGAAACACTCACCTGCAGTCGCTCAAACGCAAGGCTGATTGCTGACCGCTGAAGGCTGCCATTCAAACCACCCGATCCTGGATCGGCTTGCCCTCGGCGAATCGCAGGAGGTTGGAAAAGACGGACTGCATCTTCTGTCGTAGGGCGTCCACGGTCCCGGCGGCGATGTGCGGCGTCAGCACGACGTTGTCCAGCTTCAGGAGGGGATTGTCGGGCTGGATGGGTTCCTGCTCGAACACGTCCAGGCCCGCGCCGGCGATGGTCCTGGCTTCCAGGGCCTTGATGAGGGCCGGCTCGTCCACCACGGCCCCCCGCGACGTGTTGATCAGGACGGCCGACGGTTTCATCTGCTCGAATTTCGACGTGCTCAAGAAGCGCCGAGTCTCGTCCGTCGTCGGCACGTGGAGGCTGACGATGTCGGATTGCCGGAGCAATTCCGGCAGGGACACCGCCACGGCAGTCCATGCGTTGGCCGCCGGGGGTCGCTCCCCAAGGTACGGGTCGTGGTACAGGATCCGTGCCTCGAAAGCGTGGGCGCGCTGGGCCACCGCCTGGGCGATCCGGCCGAACCCGACCAGGCCCAGGGTCTTGCCCGCCAGCTCGTACGAGGTGGATCGCAGCCCCCACTGCAGCCACGTTCCCTCCCGGAGCCTGGTGTCCGCCACGACCAGCCGCTTGTAGACGGCCAGGATCAGCAGGATCGTGTGCTCCGCCACGCCCACCGTGGTCCCGGCGGGACAGAGGGCCAGCGGGATCCCCCGTGCCTTCAGCGCCGCCTTGTCGATCCGCTCGTGGCCCACCCCCTGGTGTTGGACCATGCGGAGCTTTGGGGCGGCGGCGAGGGTCTCTTCCGTAATCGCCCAGTCGGCCACGATCATGAAATCCACGTCCCGTAACTGGGCGAGCCAGCCCTCCTTGCTCTCGCCCTCCAAGGTGACAAGCTTCCAGCCGGATGCCATCTGACTGCGGATCACCTCGTACACGTCTGCCGTTGCGCGGTTCCAGTACACCACCGTATAGCTCATCAGGTCCTCCAGCGAATCACCGTGTTCTCCCGGGCCGAGTCGTAGGCGCGGAACGCGGCCTCCAGGGTTTTCAGGTTGTCGGCCCCATCGGTCTGGAACGGGGCGCCGGTCCGCACGCACTCGGCGAAGTGGTTGATGGCGCCCCAGTACATCCGCACGTAGTTGTCGGTGGTGTCCACCGGGATCCGCTCCACACGGCCGTCCGTCCGGTGCAAGGCGAGGCGCCCCTCGGGGCTCAGGAACATGGACCCCTGGGTGCCCTCCACCACGAAGGTGTCATTGGCGGTTCCGGCCGGATACCCGTAGGAGGCCCAGCTCGAGTCCAGCAGTCCCAGGACTGGGCCCTGGTTGAGGATCAGCGTGGCCACCGTTTCGCCCGCCACGTTCCTGGCCGGACGTCGGGTCTGGGCGTAGAGGCTGTCCACCTCGCCGAAGAGGAATCGCATCGTATCAATGTGATGAACCAGGAACTCGATGATGAGAAGCTGCGGCATGGTCTTGAAACGGGGGAAGCGCGGGAGCCCAAAAGTCTCGGGATATTCCGGCGTCGGCACCACGGCCGGGCCCCGCGTGCCGAGGCGGGCGTAGAACGGCTCGCCGATCTCCCCCGCCCCGATCCGGCGCTTGATCTCCTGGTACCAGACTCGCCATCGCCAGTTCTCGTTCACCATCAGGCGGACGTTCTTTTGCTCGTACAGGTCCGCGATGGCCCGGGCATCCTCCAGGGTCCCGGCCAGCGGCTTCTGGCATAGCACCGGCTTGCCCGTGGTCACGAGCTGCTCGGTGACCGCCCGGTGCGTCTCGTGCGGAGTAGCCACGTCGTAGGCGTCCACCTCGATGCCCTGGACCAGCTCCGCGACAGTGGCGAAGGTCCGCCCGACCCCGAACTCCCGGGCGCGGGCCTCGCGCTTGGCCGGATCCGGATCGCACAGGGCGACCACCTCCGCCCCGGGCACCATGCGCCAGGCCCTCAGGTGGAACTCCGAAGCGAAGCCGCAGCCCAACAGCGCCACTCGAAAGGATTTCTCTGCCATGAATTGCTCCTGAGGGAACGACGGCTTATCCCTTGATCGCGCCCGCGGTCATGCCCTTCACGAACCACTCGGACAGAAACAGATACATCACCAGCACCGGCAGGGTCGCGATCATCAGCCCGGTGGCCAGCATGCCGATGTCGAAGTACTGGTCGCTCACCAGGAACTGGATGGCCAGGGGCAGCGTGCGGATCTCCTGCTTGGTGATGAAGACGACCGCATACAGGAACTCGTTCCAGAAGTAGATGAAGTTCAGGATCATCGTCGTCGCCACGGCGGGCCTGGCGATGGGAAACATCACCCGCCAGAACATCGTCCAGTCGCTGCACCCGTCGATGCGGGCCGCCTCCTCCATCTCCACAGGGATCTGGGCGAAGAACGCGCGCAGCAAATAAATGGTCACCGGGAGCTCCGTCGCCACATACACCAGGATCAGCCCCGCCAGCGTGTTGAAGAGGCCGTACTTGATGAGGATCTGAAACAGCGACAGGATCATGATTTGGGGCGGGAACATGATGGACAGGAAGAGCATGAGGAACAGCGGCTCCCGCAGGGGGAAGGCGTACCGCCTGCGGGCAAAGCCGAAGCCAGCCATGGCCCCGAACGTCGTGATCAGGATGACCGCCACCACCGTGACGATGGCGCTGTTCTTGAAGTACGTGGCGTACCCGAACTCTGTCCAGGCCGTGTAGAACTTCCAGAAGTGCGGCGGGATCGGAAGGCCGTAGTGGTTGCGGTAGATCTCGTCCGTAGTTCGAAGGGACATCGTGGCCGTCCAGAGGTAGGGCCCCGCCGAGAAGGCCGTGTAGACCAGAACCGGGAGCATCAGAATCGCCTTGGTCAGTCCCGGGCGCAGCATCAGAACTCCAGCGCCTCACGCCGCTGCAGGAAGCGCGTCAGCCCACAGGACAGCCCGAAGATGATGACGAACCAGATCACCGCAATCGCCGACGGGTAGCCCAGGTCGAGGGTCTTCCACTCGAAGGCCCGCTTGATCACATAGGTGGCCACCGTCTCGGTGCCCCACATCGGCCCACCCCGGGTCATGACCCAGACCAAGGCGAACTGCTTCATCTTCCCGATGAAGTCCAGGATGGCCAGGTTCACCATCGTCGGGCGCAGGAGAGGGATGATGATGTGGAAGAGCCGGTGCCACGTGCCGGCGCCATCCACCCGGGCCGCCTCCTGATATTCGGCGGGGATCGCATGGATCGCCGCCAGCATGACGACCATGTTGAAGCCGGCAAACATCCAGCTGGTGACCAGGATCAAGGCGGGCAGCGCCGTGGTGGGGCTGGCAAGCCACGCCTGGGCATAGCTGCCCAGGCCGACCGCCCGCAAGACCAGGTTGGCCATTCCCCAGTCGTAGTTGTAGACCCACAACCAGATCACTCCGACTACCGGGTACGACATGAGGAGAGGCGTGAACCAGACCGTCCGGAAGAACCGGGCGAACGGCACCTTGCCGTGCAGGATGAAGGCGAGGATGAGGGCCAGCGGGATGTCAACGATGGGCGCGACCACGGCCCAGGTCATGGCGTTGCGCGCCGCCTTCCAGAAGACCTCGTCTTCGGTCAAGACCTCCTTGAAGTGCTGGAAGCCGACGTATTCGTACATCATCCCCAGGTCCATCCTGAGCGTGTGGACACTGTTGTAGAAGGTGACGAGCACCGGATAGATGATGAAGGAGAAGTAGAAGAGGAGCGCGGGGCCGAGGAAAATCGCGATCGCCCCCCACGGGCGTCGCGGCCCTGGTTTACGGACTTCCTCGCGGGGCACGACCCGCGGCAGGGGGTGGGCGGAATCGAACTGGTCCGCGTGCATGGTGGCTGCGCCGGAAGCTGGCGGGTTCCCGCGAATGAAGCAATCAGCCGTCAGCCTCCAGCCCGCTGGGCTGAAAGCTGACGGCTGATTGCTGATCGCTGTCGGGAGCCTACCTGCCCTTGAGCCGTGCCTCTTCCAGCTTGCCCAGGGCCTCGTCCACGCCGATCAGCTTGTTCGGCAGGCCCTGGTTGACGGTGGCGACCCAGACCTCCCACATGCCGGGCTTCATCAGGGCCTTGAGGTCCTGGGCCGTCAGGTCCACCCACTTGCTGTTCTTGTTGACCTTGCCGAACTCCTCGAAGTACCACTTGATGGGGCTCTCGATCTTCGCCGGGTCGGTCTTGATCCCGGTCTGGATGCCGGTCTGGGCCATCCACATGTTCCCGACCTCAACATCCGCGAAGGCATTCGCGACCTCCAGGGCCAGCTTCAGGTTCGGGCTCTTGGCGGCTACGGCAAGGGAGCCGGCCACGCTCAGGAACTTCTGGCCGTGTCCCTTTCCGTCCTTCATGACCGGGTAGTTGAGCAGCCCCAGCTCGAAGTCCTTGGGCTGGCCACCCTTCTCGGGGGGCACGAAGGCCCGGCCGGTGTACCAGGAGCCCACGGGGAACATGCAGGCCTTCTGCTCGGTGTGGAAGAAGCGGTGGGCGTCGGCCAACGTCATGCTGGTGAGGGTCTTGGCGTAGGCCCCGAGGTCGATGAGCTCCTTGTAATAGCGGAAGACGTCCACGATCCGCGGATCCTTCCAGGAGAGCTCCCCTTTCCCCAGCTTCTTCAGGTCCTCAACGCCCAGCTTGCTCAGCAAGAAGGCGGTGGGGATATAGAGGGCAGTCCATTCGCGGTCCGCGGCCCCGGTGGCGAAGGCGGCGTACCCGGCCTTGGTGCACTTGCTGACCACCTCCTTGAACTCGTCCTGGGTGAAGGCGTAGTTGGCCGGCACGTTGATGCCGAGCTGGCGGAACATCTTCTTGTTGAAGTAGACCTCGTCCGAGGATGCCTCCACGGGGATGGCCCACGTGCCCGTCTTCCCCCCCGGTCCCGGCCGGGTCCAGAAGGCCTTGCCGTAGGGCTCGATGTTCTCCCAGCGGATCGCACTGGACAGATCCGCCAGCCATCCCGCCGTGATGAACTCCGGCACGTCAATGTCATAGTAGAAGACATCCGGGAAGCCGGAGCCCGCCGTGAAGGCCGCCCGGAGGGTCGGCCACATGTTCTTCTTCTCGTAATAGGTGATGGTCACCGTGTTGCCGGGGTGCTTGGACTCGAAGCGCCGTTTGGCTTCCATGAGCACGATCTTCTTCGAATCCTGGGTGGCCCAGTGGCTCCACCAGCTCAATTCGGCCGCGTATGCAGCGGCACCCAGCGCCACCGACAGGGCGCATCCTGCCACTACGACCCATCCTGTCATCCTGCGCATGGCATCCTCCCGCGTTGACACCCCTCACCCCTACCCCCTCCCCGCACCCAGAGGGTACCCGGGGAGAGGGCGAGGGTGACGGGGAAAGGGGAATTACTTGCCCTTCAGGCGGGCGTCTTCCAGCTTGGCCAGGGCTTCGTCCGGGCCGATGAGCTTGTTGGGGAGGCCCTGGTTCACCGTGGCCACATAGGCCTCCCAGAGGCCCGGCTTCATGGGGGCTTTCATGTTCTGAGCCGTCAGGTCAATCCACCTGGTCCCCTTGTTCACCTTGTCGTATTCCTCGAAGTACCACTTGATCGGGCTGTCAATCCTCGCCGGGTCGGTCTTGATCCCCGTCTGGACGCCGGTCTTGGCCATCCACATGTTCCCGATCTCGACGTCGGCGAAGGCATTGGCCACCTGGAGCGCCAGGGCAAGGTTCGGGCTCTTGGCCGCCACCGCCAGCGAGCCACCGACGCCCAGGAACTTCTCCCGGTGGCCCTTCCCGTCCTTCATCAGGGGATTGTTCAACAGCCCCAGCTCGAAGTCCTTCGGCTGGCCCCCCTTGTCCGGCGGAACGAAGGCCCGGCCAGTGTACCAGGAGCCGACCGGGAACATGCAGGCCTTCTGATCCGTGTGGAAGTACCGGTGCGCCTCCGCCAGGGTCATGCTGCTCAGCGTCTTGGCGTAGGCGCCGAGGTCGATCAGTTCCTTGTAATACCGGAAGACCTCGACCACCCGCGGGTCCTTCCAGCTCAGATCGCCGCGGGCCAGCCTCTTCAGTTCGTCGCCTCCCAGCTTGCTGAGGAGGAGGGCGTTCGGGACATACATGGCGGCCCATTCCCGGTCGGCCGCCCCCGTGGCGAAGGCGGCGTAGCCGGCCTTGGCGCACTTGGCCACCACCTCTTTGAACTCATCCTGGGTAAAGGCGAAGCTCGCCGGGACGGTGATCCCGAGTTGCCGGAACATCTTCTTGTTGTAGTAGATCTCGTCCGAGGCCGCCTCTACCGGGATGGCCCAGGTCCCGACCTTGCCGCCCGATCCCGGCCGGGTCCAGAAGGCCTTGCCGTATGGCTCGATGTTCTCCCAGCGGATGCCACTCGAGAGGTCCGCCAGCCAACCGGTGGCGATGAACTCCGGCACGTCGTTGTCGTAGTAAAAGACGTCCGGGAAGCCAGAGCCGGCCGTGAACGCCGCCCGGAGTGTGGGCCACATGTTCTTCTTCTCATAGAACGTGATCGTCACCGTGCTCCCCGGGTGCTTCGCCTCGAAGCGCCGCTTGGCCTCGAAGAGGACCGTCTTCTTGTTGTCCTCGATCGCCCAGTGGCTCCACCACGTCAACTCCGCCGCTTGGACGGCACCCCCCAGCGCCATGGATAGGGCGCACACCACCACGAACCATCCCATCATCCTGCGCATGGCCTCCTCCCGCGTTGAACCCGTTGACTCTTCTTGCCCGCTCGTGCGCAATCCGTTTCGGATCGGAAAGGATCGCTCGGCACTCCGCCATCACGGACTCGACGCCCGGATCACCAGCTCGGGCAACAGGAGAACCCATCGGGGCTCGCTCGGACCCGCGCCGTCCAACCGGTCGAACAGGATCTCCGCAGCCAGCTCACCCATTCGCCGCATCGGGATGGCCACGGTCGTCAGCGGGACCTGCGCGCATGCGGCGTACGGGATGTCGTCGTAGCCGACGACGGCGATGTCTTCGGGAACCCGAAGGCCCCGCTCGAGGAGGCGGCGGATCACCCCCATCGCTTTCCGGTCGGTGGTGACGAAGAGCGCCGAGGGCCGATCCGAAAGGGCCAGGACCCGGTCGGCCGCTTCCATGCCGTCTTCGATCAAGGTCCGCTGCGTCCGGCAGTCCCACTCGTCAGGCACGGTGATGCCAGCCGACATCAGGTCCTCACGGAAGCCAAGGACGCGGCCCTGGACGGCGGTGTTGTCGGGCTCCTCCGAGCGGACGAGACCGATCCGGCGGTGGCCCCTGGCGAGGAGGTGCCGGGCCACCAGCCGGCCACCCTCGACGTTGTCAGCCGTAACATAGTCCCCGTCTTCCCAGCGCCGCGCCATAACCACCACGGGGGTTCCGCCGGCACGGGCCGCAGCGAGGTGGCCAACCCTGGGCGTGACCGGCGTGACGATGATTCCACCGATCCGGAGCTGCTGGAACCGCTCCACGTACCGGCGCTCCACCTCCTCGTCCTGGCCGGATTCGCCGACGACCACCAGAAAACCGCGCTTCGCCGCCACGGTCTCTATCGCGCTGACCATCGGGGCAAAGAACGGGTTGGCAAGTTCGTGGATCACCACCCCTACCGTTGCGGTACGGTTTTGGACTAGCTCTCGGGCCAAGAGATTCGGCGCATACCCGAGCGCGTCGGCCGCGGCCATGACTCGGTCGCGGGTGGCCCTGGCAACGAACTGGCCAGAGCGCAAGGCTCGAGACGCGGTGATGAGGGATACACCCGCCCGGCGTGCGATGTCGGCAAGGGTGACTGCTCCGGTTCGCCGAGGCTCTGATAGCGCTATCATGACAGCGTTGTCATAATTCTTACCACGCCGGATTGTCAAATGCTTTCTTGAGGTTCCCCGGCAGGAGGCACCGGTCAGGAAGGATACCGATCGTCTGTCCGCTCGGCGCGAGGGCGTTTCCAGCGAGGGTCAATTGCTGGAAAGATAATCCAGCGCCGCCGCCACGCCCCCCCGGGTGAAGGGGACGCCGGCGAGGGTCAGACCCATTTCCACCCCGCTCAGGGTTCCGGCGAGCATCAAATCGTTGAAGTCCCCCAGATGCCCGATCCGGAAGATCTTGCCCTTCAGCTTTCCCAGGCCGGTGCCGAGGGACATGTCGAATCGCTCCAGGATGACCTTCCGGAGGGCGTCGGCATCCTGGCCGCCCGGCAGCATCACGGCCGTGAGGGAACTGCTGTATTCCTCCGGGTCCAGGCAGACCACCTCGAGCCCCCATGCCTTCGCTGCCCGGCGCGTGGCCTCGGCGTGCCGGGTATGGCGGGCAAAGACGTTGTCCAACCCCTCCTCGAGCAACATATGAAGGGCCTCGCGAAGGCCGTACAACAGATTGGTCGCCGGGGTGTAGGGAAAGAAGCCCGTCTTGTTGTCCTTGATCATCGGCTCCCAATCCCAGTACGACCTGGCCAGCCGGGCCGTGTTCGCCGCCACCAGGGCTTTTTCGCTGATGGCGTTGAGGCCGAGGCCGGGCGGCAACATGAGACCCTTCTGCGAGCAGCCCACGGTCACGTCCACGCCCCACTCGTCATGCCGGTACTCAATCGAGGCGAGGGACGAGATCGTGTCCACCAGGAGGAGCGCCGGATGGCCGACCTGGTCCATGCGGCGGCGCACCTCGGCGATCCGGCTGGCCACACCCGTGGAGGTTTCGTTGTGCACGACCGCCACGGCCTTGATGGCGTGGCCCCGATCCTCGGCCAGCTTCGACTCGACCACGGCGGGGTCCACGCCATGGCGCCAATCGCCCGGCACGAAGTCCACCTGGAGGCCCAGGCGCACCGCCATGTTCCGCCACAGCGTGGCGAAGTGCCCGGTCTCGAACATCAACACCCTATCCCCCGGCGACAGGGTATTCACCAGCGCCGCCTCCCACGCCCCGGTGCCCGACGAGGGATAGATCACGACCGGGCCCGTGGTCTGGAAGACCTGCTGCAGGCCCTCGATGGCCTCACGGGCAATCCGCGCGAACTCCGGCCCCCGGTGGTCAATGGTGGGCCGGCTCATGGCGCGCAGGATCCGCTCGGGCACGTTCGTCGGCCCCGGGATCTGAAGAAAATGGCGTCCACTCTTGTCACCCATCCAGCACCTCCCGGCTCTCGTCTGCACCTCCGGGTTCATCCGGATCACAAAAACGCCAGCCCCCCAACCGGAGGGGCTGGCGTTTTCCATCCCCTCGCTTCTCCCGAACGTTCCCTGTGGCTTCTTCGTGCGCGGCGGCGATGCCCGCCACGAGTCCCACCATCCCTTCGCCCAATATAATCAGGCCTTCCAATGTCTGCATGATTCTCATCCCATTACCCTTACGCTCAGTGAAGCGGCCTTCCCGGGTGGATCCGCTCAACTGACGACCGCTGTGGCCTCGATCTCGATCAGGAAGTCCGGATTCGCCAGGTCAACTCGGACCGTAGCCCGGGCCGGTGGCTCGATGGGGAAGTAGGTCCGGTACACCTCGTTCATCCCGGCGTAATTCGCGAGATCCGTCAGGTAGACGGTTGTCCGGGTCACGTCGCGCATCGTCCCGCCGGCCGTCTCGACCAACGCCTTGATGTTCTCCAAGGCCTGCCGCGTTTGCGTGCGAATATCGCCTTTTCCGACGATCTCCCCGCGTTCGTTCGTGGCGACCGCCCCGCCGATGAAGAGTAGGCTGCCAGCCAAAGTGGCCTGCGATAGGGGCAGGGTGGATTTCGCCACCTTCGGGGTGTAGATCACCTGCTTGGGCATTCGGTGCCCCCTTCCTTTGCACCGCGTTGGTGGACTGGCTGACGGACGAGGCACCACTCTCCATCTTTCCAGGCCGAAGGCCGAGTCGAGATACGTGCCACTATCTGGTTGTCCCTCCGTCCGGGCTACGCCGGGTCCAGGTCGGGTCGCGGTGCCACATGGCGATGTAGGTGTTCGCCCCCCGGCCGATGTCCGGGTCCTTGCCGGCGATGCGGACCTTCTGCGCCAGCGAGTCGTCCAGCTCGCGGTGCGTGATCACCATGTGCGGGACGTAGCGGGAAATGTTCGCTTGCAGATAGGCGATCGCCCGGGGGATATAGCGATGGGGGGACAGCGCGCCGGCAAACCGCTGGTTGGCGAACACGACCTCGAACGCCGCCACATCGACGCCAGGGATCCCGCCGTGCGCGGTGGTGATATAGGTCCCGTTCCGGTCCAGGACCTTCTCCAAAAACATCCGGTTGGTGGCGGCCGCGCCGACGTACTTGTGGCCCGCCGCGTCCAGGATCAGGTTGAAGGCGCGGCCCTTCTCGAGATTCGCCAGGCCCCGCCGGATTGCCGCGGCGGAAAAAGCGTCTGGATCGTCCGGGTCAACGAGGTAGGTGTTGCCCTGCGGGAGCCCCAGGCGCTCGGCCGTCAGCGCCAGCCGGTCGGGGTCCACGTCCGCCAGGAAGAGGTCCACCCCGTCCCGCCCCCGTTCCGCCAGCGCCGCCTCGGCCAGCCAGTAGGCGATCCGGCCGCCGCCGCCAATCAGGAAGAGCGCCGGCCGGAACCCTTCCTCCCAGGCGTGGAGCTTTGCCACGCCCCGGATCGCCATGAACGCGCAGGCCAGCGCATCCGCCTGCGTGAGGACGGCGAGCTCGGCCTCCCCTCGCAGGCGTGCCCGATCCAGCGGGTGGAGCTGGGTGTGCCGGCCCACCATGATCCCGCCCCGGCGTTCGACGGGGTCGTACACATAGGAGCCGGGCACGTGCCGCAGGCCGGTCTGGCGCAGCACCCAGCTCTCATTGGCCGCCCCGATCCCCTGGAAGAGCGTCCCTTTCGAGCAATCAATGCCGGGTCGCTTCTGGACGAAGCACGCGTAGCAATCCGGCTCCCCGCACCCGATGTTGATGTCGTACACGTACCAGCCGCCCACTTGGATGCCGGCCCGCCGGGCTGTCTCGGAGGCGCCCACCACCTCGACCACCTGTTCATGGCCGGGGACGACCGGCTGGTAGGCCGAAGGGAGGCGGAAGCCCGGGGGGAACTCCTCCTCGCAGCTCGCCGTATCGCTGGGACAGCGGCCAACCGCGAGCGGCCGCAGGACGACGTTCCATGGGCTGTCGTCGTCGAAGAAGCGGGGCACGTCCACTTCCCGCACCTCGGCCTGACCCCGGGCGGGGAAGACGATCGCCCGTTGGGTTTTCGGCAGATCAAGGTCTTTCAGGACCATCCCGTATCCTCCGGCGCTCAAACAAGACCACGTTGCGCGCGGCGGTCACTCGGAAGACGTGACCGACGCGCCAAGGCCCACCGCTCGGCAGAACCAGACCGGAGACCGGTGCTGGCTCTGTCGGGCGGTTCTCATCGTCCCCGCCGTTCCCCATTAGTGCACGGCGGGTCCCGCCGACTCAGGTCCCCGCCGGGCGCCTTCCGAGAAGGACCCCGTCCTTGAGGAGCGTCTTCTGCAGCAGCGAGACGTCCAGTTTCTTGGGCACGGTCCCGGTCCTCACCGCAAGGGCTGCCGCCGTCCCGGCCGCCTGGCCCATGGCCGAGCACGGTCCCATGCCACGCGTGCCGGACTGCGCCTCGAACGTGGCGGAGATGCATCGTCCGGCCACCAACAGGTTGTCCAGCCCTTGCGGCAGGAGGCTCCGATAAGGGATTTGGTACCCTGAGTTGTACGGCAGTTCTTGCTCCTGGGGCAGCTCTTCCTCTCTGCTCGCCTGTCCCCAGCCCTTGCCGTGGATCAGGATGTCGCCGCCGGTCGCGTCATGCAGGTCAGGTGGATACGCGCCCATGCCCACGACGTCATCGAACTCCCGCTCCGAGATCATGTCCTCGACAGTGAACACGTACTCGCCGATCAGCCGCCGGCTCTCCCGCACCCCCAGGTCGTACACGTGGGTGAGGTAGGCGTTCTCAAACCCGGGAACGTGCTCCTTCAGGAACTGTGTGACCTCCATGGCCTGCTTCCGCAGGCGCATGGTCCCGGCCGTAATGTCCTCGGGGTCCAGCGAATCGATCGCGGTGTGCGTACAGTTGATGAAGATGTCCCCTGGCATGCCGTGGTAGTAGACGCCGAACAGCTTGGGAAAGCGCTGGGCGACTTCCGGAAAAACCTTCCACGGCGTCCAGTACTTCGGCTTGCCGCGCAGGGGGCCGTTCAGGAATTTCCAGGGTTCCTTGTGTTCTGTGTTGATCCGCTCCTCCATGTACCGCTCGACCGGCTCCAAGTTGACATTCCCGACCCGGAAGATGCACGTCACCGCCTGCTGCCGTTTTCCGCCGCCGCGCTCAAAGGGTGCGCCGACAGAGGCGGCAAGATCGGCATCGCCCGAGGCATCCACGAATGTCTTCGCCTCGAGGCGAACGACCCCGGCCTTGTTTAACACCTCGGCCACCTGGACCAGCGTCCCCTCCCGGAAGCCGCGGATGAACGAAGTGTAGAGCCAGAGCTTGCAGCCAGACTCCTGGATCATCTCGAAGGCCACATGCTTGAAAATCTCCGGGTCCATCGAGGCCGTGCTGGAGATCCACCGGTCCACGTTCTTGAAGAACATGTGGCCCAGACCTCCGCCCAGCTTCACCACCCGATCCAGCAGCTCCTGGGGGATGCCCGAGACGACCTGGCGGTCCCGCCCGTCGAAGAACCCGCCCAGATTCATCCCGGTGGCGATGTTTCCTCCCAGGTGACCTGCGCGTTCCACCAGGAGGGTCTTCGCACCCTGCCGCGCCGAGGCGATCCCCGCGAACAGTCCCGCCGTCCCTCCGCCCATGACGACCACATCCCATTTCGTGTCCATACCGTTCCCCCCCCTGGCAGGCAGCGTCACCCGACCCGCCGGCCAGTCAGTGCCTTCTCCCGAGTTACCCGAGACGGTGCCTGACCATGGTCGACCCCTTCCAAGCTCAGCCCTTGGCGGCCCTCAGAACCTCGTCCATAGTTTTCCAGACCGACCGCATGGCCTGCAATGGGCTCTTCCGTCCGAGCAGCGCCTCATGCAGTTCGTCACCCACCGCCTTCACGATCGTGGGCTGCTGCGGAATGGAGAGCCCGGTCTTCGCCGTCGCCAGCGACCGCAACAGGGGCTCCCAGGCAAGAAACACCTTCTTGAACTCCGGATGCTCGATCACGTCGCGCCGGGTGGGGCCGTTCGCGGCGGACACGGCCGCGGCGAGCTGCGCCTCCTTCCCGGCCATGAACTTGACGGCCTGGTACGCCGCCTCTTTCCTGGCGTCCGGGATCCACTTGTTGATCCCGAAGTTCCACCCGCCGATGGCGTCCCCCCGCGGGCCGACCAACTCCTTCTGCGGCAGCCCTGGGAACAGCAGCGAATACCCCACCTTGCCCGCCACCTTCGACTTGGACGGATCCTCCACCAGCGTGACCCGTGGGGAGAACATAGTAGCCTGGCCGGTGACCCCCTGCTGGAAGCCCGACAAAACGTCGAGGATCCCCCAGGTCATCACACCTAGAGGAGCTAACTTGTTGTCAATCCACCGCTTCCAGGCCTCCAGGACTTTTGTGGCCATCACGCCGTTGGGCTCGAAGGGGGCCACCGCGTCCTCGGTTTCGTTCAGCCATCTCCCTCCATATACGTACAGCATGTTCTGGAACTCGTCGAAGGTATTATCCGCCCCCCCAAGGTGGAGGCTCACGCCGTACACGTTCGCCTTCTCCTTGAGGACCCTGGCGTTGTGTTCGTACTCCTCCAGGGTATTGGGCACCTTCAACCCGTATTGGTCGAACAGGTCCTTCCGGTAGTAGTAGAGAGAGCTCAGCCCCACGCGGAATGGCAATCCCACCACCTGACCGCGCCACATCCCCATGTCCCAGTTCTTGCCGAATTCCTGCAAGGACGGCCCGTGCCTCCGGACATAGGGGGTGAGGTCCTCGACGAAACGATGCATGGCCCCCCGCCAGCCATGTTGCACCGGGATCAGGTCGAAGGAGGTGCTCTTGGCGACGAACTCCGCCATGGTCTTTTCGAACTGCGCCTCCCACGGGATGGGGGTCATGACAACCCGGACGCCGCTGGCCTTCTCATACATCTTCAGGGCAATCTCCGCCGGTGGCCCCATTCCCCCTTTTTGGATGAGGGCGGAGAGTTCGCTCACCCTCTCTGCACCTCTAGCGTACCCCGCCAGTCCCAACGCGCTTGCCCCGGCGACTCCCTTCAGAAACGCACGACGCGTGGTCTTCATGGCTGCACCCCCCCTTCTCGTCAGGCTACCCCTTCTTGGCTTCCTTCATGATGCCGTCCATCTCTTTCCAGGCAGCTCTCACCGCATCCTCGGGTTTCTCCCGACCGAGGAGGACGTTTGCGATCCTGTCGCTGACCACCTTGCTGATCTTCGGCTGTTCGGGCACGCTGACGCCGCTGTGGAAGGTCTCCAGGCCCTCGCGCAAGGGCTTCCAGGCCGGGTAGATCTTCTGGAATTGCGGATCTTCCAGCACGTCAATGCGGCTCGGCCCGTTGGCCGCCTTGAGCGCCGCCGCCAGTTGGGCCTCCCGGCTCACCATGAATTGCACGGCCTTGAACGCGGCATCCTTCCGCTCGTCCGAGATCCACTGGTTGATCCCGAAGTTCCAACCGTCCCCCTTGTCGCCTCGCGGCCCGATCGAGTCCTTGGCGGGGACCTTGGGGAACAGGAGGGCGTAGCCCGCTTTCCCTGCCACCTTGGACTTGGTCGGATCTTCCACGAGCGAGACCCGCGGCGAGAACATCATGGCCTGAGCGATCAGCCCCTGCTGGAAGGCGGTGAGCACATCCAGGATGCCCCAGGTCAGGACCCCCTGAGACATCCAGCCCTTGTCGAGCATCTGCTTCCACGCCTTGAGGATCTTGATCATCAGCTCCCCATGCGGCTCGAAGGGCGCCAGCTCCTCCTGGTCGGGATCCTTCAAGATTCTCCCCCCGAAGGGGAGATGCCAGCTCTGGAGGTCCAGGAAGCTGTTCGGGTCCCCGCCCAACTGGCTCCCGAATCCATAGATATTGTCCTTGGGGGAGGTCAGCGCCTCCGCGTTCTTCACCAACTCCTCCATGGTGTTTGGAACGGAGAGCTTCATCTTCTCGTACAGGTCCTTTCGGTAGTAAAACAGGGCGCCGACCCCCAGGCGGAACGGAAGTCCGATGCGCCGCCCCTTCCATTTGCCCGCTTCCCAGGCGTTCTTGGGAAATGGCTTCCCGTCCACGTTGTACTTCCTGACGTACGGCTCCAGGTCTTCAAAGAACCGATACATGGCCCCGCTCCACCCGTGGTTGGCGGAGAGGATGTCGAAGCTCGTGCTCTTGCCGATGAACTCGACCATCGTCTTTTCAAACTGTGCCTCCCAGGGCACCGGGGTCATCACGATCTTTACGCCGCTTCTCTCTTGGTACATGCTGAGGGCAACTTCCGCCGGTGGTCCCGCCCCTCCCTTCTGGGTCAGTGCTGAGAGCTGTTGAACACCTTGAGCCGATTCTGCGAAGGGATCTCCGATCGTGAGGCCTGCTGCGACTCCCCCCAACGAGCCCAGAAACTGCCGTCTATTGATCGCCATGGCACCCCCTCCTCATGAAACGGTTACCACGAACCCCGGACGACGCCCGTTCAGCACAGCGCCGCCGCTCTGCGCCCCCATCCGCTGGGGATGACGCGGTCACTTGAGCGCCCCCAGTGTCAGTCCTTTCACGAGGTGGCGTTGCACAAAGACCGCGAAGAGGATTGTCGGAACCATATACAGGATGCCGTACACTGACATGGGCCCCCAGTAGACCCCCTCCTCGGCGTAAAACCCGAGCGCGGCCAGCGGCATCGTCTTGGCTTTGTGCGCGACCAGGAACAACGCGATCGGAAAGTCATTCCAGGCCAGCAGGAAACTGAACACGCTCGTGGCGGCCAGCCCGGGCGCGATGACCGGGAACAGGATACGAACGAGCGCGCCGGTCCGTGAGCAGCCATCTATCAGACCCGCCTCCTCCAATTCTCGCGGCACTTCCTTGATGAAACCCCACAGCATCCAGATCGCGAGTGGGAGGTTCAGCGCCGTATACGACAGGATGAGCCCGGTCAGGGTATCCCGGAGATGGATGCTGTTCATGAAGATGAACAGCGGGATGACGGTCGCGATGGGCGGGAGCATCCGGGTTCCCAGAACGGCGAATGCGAGGGGTCGCTTCCCCCGAAAGTTGAATCGGGCAAAGGCATAGGCAGCAAGGCTCGCGACGATCATGGACAGGGCCGTGGTGACGACGGCCACGATCAGGCTGTTGGGGAGGAACTCCCGCAGGATCCGGCGGCCCTCCTGCGGCGCCATGGCGCTTGCTTCCGCGGAGAAGAAAAACCAGTACCAGTTCTCCAGCGTGGGTGTGAAGATGAACGTTGGAGGCCAGGTGACGATGTCGCGGCCCAGCTTGAAGGAGGTCACGACCATCCAGGCCGGCGGGAACAGGAAGCCGACCACGACAGCGGCGAGAGCCAGGTACAGCAATAACGTTCTGAGCAGCGATCGTTTCATGGGCTGCCTGCCGCTAGAACTTGAGTTCCCGGTACAGATACACCGTATACGCGATTGTCAGGATACCCGTGACAAGAAGGATCACATACGAAATGGCCGAGGACAGCCCCAGGTCCCATATCTTGTACGTTTGAAAGTACAGGTAGTTCCCGAACACCAGCGCCGAGTTTCCAACTCCGCCGATGGAGCTGAAGAGGAGCATGATGGTATCGAACGTTCGAATGATGAAGATGGTCCGAAAGAGCAAGGCGATGGCAATGAGAGGGGTCAACCACGGCAACGTAATATATCTGAACATCTGCCACGCTGTCGCGCCGTCTACTCGGGCGGCCTCGAACTGCTCCAAAGGAATAGCTTGCAGCCCGGCGAGAAGAATGAGGACGACGAAGGGCGTATTCTGCCACACCTCCACCAGGATGATGGTGGGGATCGCGAGAGTCGGAGACGCTGTCCAGAGCAGCTTCGGAAGGCCGACGATCGTGAGGAAGTAGTTGAAGAGACCGAAATCCGGGTGGACGAAGAGCCGCCACATGAGCCCTGCCAGGGCGGGAGCCATCATCATGGGGACGAGGATGGCGGTTCGGATGAAGCGTTCGAAGATGAGGCGCCGATTCAGGAGGACCGCGATCCCCAGCCCGAGCAGGAATTCGAGCACCAGGGAGGGGACGATCAGGTAGGCGGAATTGATCGTGCTGCGCCAGAACAGCGGATCATCGAAGATCTTTACGTAGTTCCGAAATCCGACAAAGCGCGGTTGAATGTCCAGAATCGGATTAAAGGATTGGAAGCTCCAGTGGAGCGACACGAGCCAGGGATATACCAGGATCGCGGTCAGGATGAGAAAGGTAGGGGCAATCAGGAAGTATGGGTAGGCGTGTTTGAAAAACTGCCCCTTGCGCTTGGGGACGTGTTGTCGCGCAATCGGCAGACCATGCACCTCAGCAGGGAGGACAGAGTCCGTCCTCCCTGCTCCCGTGGTCGGGTAATCCGATGATTTCCAGGATGCCACAACCCCCTCCGATCAGGAATCTCCCCGTCACGTAATATACACGGTCTTATCACTCCAAGATCAACCACCCATGGGGCACCTCACACTATGTGATCTCTGGCCCCGGCACCTTACCGCTGAGGAATTCAGGCGGGCGCTAGCGGGCGGTGGCCGTCGTCGCAACCGGTTCCTCGGCCGGGAGGTCAATGACCGGGTCGCGCTCCACGATCTTGTCGATGGAGGCGCCCATGGAGGCGTCGGTCTCGCGATCCACGCGGATCTCGACCAGGGCCGGGACCCGTAGGCGGTTGGATTCCCGGACGGCCCACTCCAGGGCCGGCTTGATCTCTTCGGGTCGCTCCACCCGCTTGCCCAGGGCCTTCATGCCCTCCATGATCTTGACGAAATCCGGCCCGTACCCGTCGTCGTAGCCGATGTCCACGCCGTAGTTCATCTCGTACAGGTACTTCTCCGGCTGCCGGATCAGGGAGAGGTACCCGTTGTTCAGCATGACCAGCACGTAGGGGACTTTGTTTTGCACGGCCGTGGCCAGGTCTCCCAGGAGGAACTGGAAGGAGTAGTCCCCCACGACCCCCACCACCTGCGCGTCCGGCTTGCCCAGCTTCACCCCGATGCAGGCCGGCACCTCCCAGCCCAGGGGGCCTGCCTGGCCGCAGCAGAAGTAGGTGCCGGGCTTGTAGATCTCCTGGAACTGCCCCGACCAGATCTGGTAGAGGCCGATGGCGGTCACGAAGATGGTGTCCGGGTCGAAGAACTCGTTCAGCTCCTTGAAGACCCGCTGGGGCTTGACGGGGACCTGGTCGAAGTCCATCTTCCGCCGGAAGCGGCGGCGGTAGTCCGCGGCCTTCTGGGACCACTGGCTGGGGGTGCGCCGGGGCGTCATCTCCCGGGCCACCCGCAGCAGGGCCTCCACCGCCAGCTTGGCGTCCGCCACGATCCCGAGATCGGGCGGGAAGACCTTGCCCAGCTGGGTGGGCTCGATGTCGATGTGGATGAACTTCCGCTCGCCGCGGTACACGGTCACGTCACCGGTGTGCCGGTCGGCGAAGCGGTTGCCGATGCAGAGCACCACGTCCGACTCCAGGAACAGCTTGTTGCCGCCGCGGGTGCTGGTCTGGATCCCGACCATCCCGCCGTAGAGCGGGTGGTCCGCCGGGATCCCGCCCATGGCCATGTACGTCGGGATCACGGGGATCTGCAAGTGCTCCGCCAGGGCCACGAACTCCTCGCAGGCGCGGGCGAGCATGACCCCGCCGCCCATCATCAGGATGGGGCGCTGCGCCTGCAGCAGCATCTCCACCGCCCGCCGGATCTTGCGGATGTCCGGCGAGGGCTTGAAGACCTCCAGGGGGGCGTCAATGGCCGGATCGTACTCCACCTCCCCGCGCTGCACGTCCAGGGGCAGGTCGATGAGGACCGGACCCGGGCGCCCCTCCCGGGCGATCTTGAAAGCCTCGCGGAACACCTGGGGGATCTGGGCCGTCTCCAGCACGCAGTAGGTCTTCTTCGTCACTGGCTTCGCGATCTCCGCGATGTTCACGGCCTGGAAGGCCTCTTTATGCAGGATGGGCCGGACCGCCTGCCCCGTGATGCAGACGATGGGAATGGAATCCCCCTGGCAAGTGTAGAGGCCGGTGATCATGTTGGTGCCAGCCGGTCCCGAGGTGCCGATGGCCACCCCCACCTTTCCGGTGACCCGCGCCCACCCGTCGGCGGCGTGGGTCGCCCCCTCCTCGTGGCGCACGGTCAGGTGGCGGATCTTCTGCGATTTCGACAGCGCCTTGTACAGCGGCAGGATGGCGGCCCCGGGGATGCCGAAGACCACGTCCACCCCCTCGTCCTCCAGAATCTTCACCACTGCTTCCATGACTGGCATCTTGGGCATGGGACCCTCCTCTCGGTTCCTCCCGTGAATTCCAGGTGAGGTTCCGGCAGGCTCTCAGGACGGCAGGCCGCTGAATCCCAACCTGGCCGAGACCTCCCGCCCCATCTGCAACATGACGGGAATCATCTCTTCAAGCCTGCGAGGCGTCAGGCGTGTCGTCGGCGCCGAAATGCTCAGGGCAGCTTCCACACTCCCCTGGGCGTTTCGGAGGGGGACCGCAATGCAGCATGCCCCCTCCTCGCATTCCTCCCGGTCCTGCGCGAAGCCCTGATCGCGAACCTTCTTGAGTTCCCGCCGGAGCTGGCTGACCGAGGTGATGGTGCGCCGGGTCAGCGCCTCCAGGGGCCCCCGGCCCACCAGCGCATCCATCTCTGCGAGGCTGCGAAACGCCAGCAGGATCTTCCCGACCGCCGTGCAGTGGAGCGGGGCCCGGCGCCCGATTCGGGAAAAGATCCGAAGGCTCTGTGGACTCTCCACCTTGTCCAGGTACAGGGCTTCTCGCCGGTCCAGGATTACCAGGTTTGCCGTCTCGCCGGTCTCCTGGCTCAGCCGCTCCAGTGCGGGACGGACCAGCCGGCGGAGGTCCATCTGGCTCAGATACGACTCGGCCAGGTGGAGGGCCATGGCACCCAGGCCGTAGCGGCCCGTCTCGGAGCTCTGCCGCGCATATCCCCGCGCCACCAGCGTGGCCAGGAGGCGGTGAGTGGTGCTGACGTGCAGGCCCACCCGCTTGCTCAGCTCGGCGATGCCGACCTCGCCCCGGCTGTCCCCCAGGGCCTCCAGCAGGGTGAGGGCCCGCCCGATGGATTGCACCGTGCCGGCGCCGTTCTCGTTCCGTCCGCGCGGCTTCGTCATGGATTCCTCGACCAGGTGAGTGGGGCTGGGGGTCCGGGGCGGCCTGCTGCGGCATCAGGTGCGGGATCCGATGGGGCCGGGCGCAGGAGGGATAGCATGGGGCACACCGGTCTGGCGGTTTTCGGATGGTGAAAATAACTTTCAAGAGGTGAAGTTATCCGAGACGGCGGGAGGCTGTCAAGCGATTCTTTCCCCGTCACCGGCCAAGGTTCGATCTTCGAGACCTACGTCCGTCCCTGGCGGAGAGAGCTCTGAAGCCCGGCCTCTTCCGGTCTGGTGTGGCGGGGATGATTCACGAGAACGGCGGGGGCATGGCCGGGGTCCCCGGCAGGGGATCGGGAGGGCCAAGAGCCGAAGATCAGCAATGGCGCACTTGGCGCTTGGCGGTTGAACTGAACTGTTTGGGTTCAGCGGGCCGAACGGCAGCCTTGCCACGCGCAGGCTAGGCGAAGAGGCCGGCCTGGCGCCCGTGGGCGAGCTTCACGGCGACGTCAATGGCGTCCAGCATGCTCTGATGCTCCGCCGTGCCCTTGCCGGCTTTTCCGAAGGCGGTCCCATGGTCAACGGAGGTGCGGATGATGGGGAGGCCCAGGGTGACGTTCACTCCGCTCACCGAGGTCCACTTCTGCGTGGCCCTGTCGAAGGTAAAGCCCAGGGTCTTCAGGGGGACGTGTCCCTGGTCGTGATACATGCACACCACGATATCGTACAGGCCGCCGCGGGCCCTCCCGAAGACGGTGTCGGGCGCAATGGGACCGTCCACCCGGATCCCCTCCGCCTTGGCCTCCTCGATGGCTGGGATGATCTCCTTGATCTCCTCGTCGCCGAACAGGCCGTGCTCGCCGGCGTGGGGGTTCAATCCCGCCACGACGATCTTCGGCTCGGCGATGCCCAGGGCCTTCAGGGCCCGGTTGGCCAACCGGATCACGGTCAGGATGCGCGGCTTCTTCGTGCGCTCGATGGCCTCCCGGAGCGAGACGTGGGTGGAGACGTGGACCACCCGCAGGTCCTCGCCCAGGAGCATCATGGCGTAGTCCTTGGTGTTGGTCAGGGCGCCGAAGATCTCCGTGTGGCCCGGGTGCGGGCATCCGGCATGGTTGATGGACTCCTTGTGGATAGGGCCGGTGACCACCGCGTGGATCTCCCCGGCCAGGGCCATGGCGATGCCCCGCTCGATGTATTCCACCGAAGCCTTGCCGCACATGACGCTGACCTTACCGTACTGCAGCTCCGCCATGTCCACGTTGGCGAGATCCAGGACGTCCAGGGTGCCGCGGGTGAAGCGCGCGTCGCCCACTGTGCTGATCGGAGAAAGCGTGAGCGGCAGCTTCGTGATGCGCAGCGCGTCGGCCATGGCGTTCCGGTCGCCGATGACGAAAGGCCGGGCCTTGGCGTACACAGACGGGTCCGCCAGGGCCTTCGCAGCGATTTCCGGCCCGATGCTGGCGGGATCCCCCATAGTAATGCCGAGAATCGGTCGATCCATGATGGCGTGCCTCCTATGGTCGTGCTGCGGTCAGCGTTCAGCGGTCAGCTTTCAGCCAAGTGAATCTGCCGGTGGGCCTGTCGCTGACGGCTGATTGCTTTATATCACACCACACTACGCCCGTCACCCGATCGCTTCGAGCCCCCGCCGTTTCTGATTCTGATGCCGCCCTACCAGGGTGGTGAGAACCGCCCTGGATGCCCCCGACCACCACCTCGGCGATGGTCGCCAGATCGGCCGTGATGGTGTTGTGCGACTTGAGCAGCAGAGCGCGCATGCCGGCCGCCCGTGCGGCGCGGGCCAGCGCCACGGCATCCAGCTTGCGCGGCCGCGGACCGCGGGATCGGCGTGGAGCAGGGTGAGGCCCTCAGCCACGATCCGCCCGCTGTTCACCGCCGTCAGGACCACGTCGGAGGCCTCGAGGGCTCGGTCCATCTCGGCCACACCTATGGTCCCCGGGGCCCCCGGGATAAACTCGATGCCATCGTAGCCCGCCGCCTTTGCCTCCGCGGCCACCAGTTCCGGCGTCCCCAGCAGCAGGTTCACCATGTAACCGGTCGTCGCGATGTCCGGCGTGCTGGCCAGCAGACTCAACTGCATCACAGAAAAACCTTGGGGAATCAAATCATCCGCAGATTTCGCAGATTACACAGATTATTTCCGGAAGACTTTCCCCGTGAAATCTGCGTAATCTGCGTAATCTGCGGATCAATGAGGGATCTTCGTCTTTCCGATCTGGGCGGCGACGGCGTCGCCGACCGCCTGCGTGCTCGCTCCGCCCCCCAGGTCGGCCGCGTGGAAGCGCCGGTCCAGGAGCGTCGCCTCCACTGCCGCTTCGATCGCCTTGGCCGCCGCCCGGGCCTGCTCATCCTGTTTCCGTTCGCCGAGCCACTCCAGCATCATTCCGGCCGAGAGGATCTGAGCGATCGGGTTGGCGATGCCCTTGCCCGCGATGTCCGGCGCCGTCCCGTGGGACGGCTGGAACACGCCGTAGGTATCCCCGACGTCCGCCGAGGGGGCCAGCCCCATTCCCCCGATCGTCCCGGCCGCCAAATCGGAAATGATATCGCCAAACATGTTCTCCGCCACGACCACGTCGAAGCGCAGCGGGCGTTGCACCATGTAGAGGGTCATGGCGTCCACGTACACGTGATCCGTCTGGATGCCGGAGAACTCTCGCGCCACCTCGTCGAAGATCTGCCGGAAGAAGGCCATGCTCTTCAGGACATTCGCCTTGTCCACGCAGGTCACTCGCCGCTTCCCGTCGGCTGGCGCCCCTTGGCGCCTCTGGGCCAGGCGGAACGCGTACCGCACGATCCGCTCCGTCCCGGCGCGGGTGATGATCATGCTGTCCACTGCCACCTGGTCCCCGACCCGGATCCCGCCCCCCCGCGACGCGTACAATCCCTCGGTGTTCTCCCGCAGGATCACGTAGTCAATGGTCGGATCGCCGGCCAGGACCGGGGGGACGCCTCCATATCGCTTGATGGGCCGGATCCCGGCGTACAGGTCCAGCACGAAGCGCAGTGTAAGCTGCGGCGCGATCTCGGTCCCGTCGGCGAACCGGATGTCCGGCAGCCCGGCCGAGCCGAACAGGATGGCGTCGGCCGCCCGGCAGGCGTCCAGCGTCTCCGGCGGCAGGTCGGTCCCCGTCTCTTCGTAGCACCGGGCGCCGGTGGGGTACTCCTTGCACTCCAGGGTGAGGCCCGGGAAGGCACCCTCCATCGCCCGCAGGACCTTGAGGGCCTCTGCCATCACCTCCGGCCCGATCCCGTCGCCCGGCAGGACAGCGATTCGATAGAACCCCATGGTCACGCTCCTCGGTATGCAGTCGGATTGAGAAAAAGACGACCTCCTAATGATCCGCAGATTACGCAGATTGCGCAGATTTCACGAAGGGTCTGCCCCGGAAATAATCTGTGTAATCTGCGAAATCTGCGGATTCATCCGGGTTGCCTTTTCGGATGTGGGAAGAGCGCTTTCGGACCCTTTCATGCCGGGTGGTGTCCCTCGAAGGGCCCGCGGACGATCGGTTTCCCTCCCTCGACCAGCAGGCGCCCGCGTGCGTACACCCGATCCACATCGCCGGCCCCCGTCAGGAACACCAGGTCCGCGTCGGTCCCTTCGGCGATCCGCCCCTTGTGGTGAAGTCCCAGGAGATCCGCCACATGGCGCGTCCCGAAAGCGACCGCCTCTCCCCAGGTCAGCCCGTCTCGCACCAGCTCGCGCATTGTCTGGAGGAGCGACTCGGGGCCGGCCATGTACTGGCCCACCTCGCGGCCGGCCGCGTCCAGGCGCGGGTAGGCCGCCCCGCTATCGCTACTGAGGGTGAACCGGGCCGCCGGGATCCCGGCGGCGAGGGCCTCCAGGATCGCCTTGGAGGGGCGGATGGCGTGTTGGTGTCCGGTCTCCGGCCGCTGCATCCCGGTGAGATCGATGCTGCCTCCCGCCCTCGCATACTCCAGGGCCTGCTCCCAGAGGTGCGAGTTCCGGTTCGTGTGGGTCGCCACCAGCCGGTTCGTCGGGATCCCGGTCCGTCGGTGCACCTCCTGGAGCGGTGCCAGCCCCTCTGGCTGGTCCCCGATGTGAGTGTGCAGGACCGCGCCCTTTCCCGCCAGGCGCCCGCCCGTGTACGCCGCGTGGGCCAGCCGGCAGAGGTCGTCCAGCGAACAGGCGGGCGCGAGGGCCTCCGAGATGGCGACCTTGACCCCCACGATCCGATCCACGAAGGCCACATCCGCCTGCGGGTCGCCCGTCAGCGTCGGCACCGGGTGCTTCCAGCCTCCCGTGTAGCAATACGCGCTGATCCCCTCGGCCTCGAGCGCGGCGGCCCGGGCCAGCAGGGCCGGGATCGTCCGGCTCAGGCTGTCTGCGCCGAGCGGTGACACCACGCTGGTGACGCCCACGGCGACGATGCGGTCAATCTGCAGATCGGTCGATCGCGTGGTGGGGCCGCCCAACCCGCTCGCCCCCATGACGTGGATGTGCCCGTCAATCAATCCGGGCAGGATGATCTGACCCGTGGCGTCCAGGACCTCCCCCTCGCCGATCCCGGTGGGCGCTGGAAGATTGGTCCCTACGGCCGCGATTCGGTCGTCCAGGATCAGCAGGTCGGCGACCCCGCGGTCCTCCGGATCAAAGACATGCCCGCCCCGCACGAGCATCCAGGTCATAGACACCTCACGACACTGCAACCGCCAATGAACGCAAATGGACGCAAATGATCTTGTCCGAAAAACTCAAAACCCATGCAACCGCAGATACACGCAGATGAACGCAGATTCTCCACTCAGAATTCTCCCGAGGAAATTGGCGTCCATTTGCGTTCATTTGCGGTTGCATCTCCGTGTTCTTCAGTCGCAGACGATCCCGCCGTTGACCTCCACCGTCTCGCCGTGGACGAAGCGCGCGGCGTCCGAGGCCAGGAAGGCCACGGTGTCGGCGATATCCTCGGGCTCGGCCATGCGCCCCAGGGGGGTGTTCTTGATGATGCCTTCGCGCACGGTGGGCGGCAGGCCCACCATCATCCCGGTCTCGCTGGAGCCGGGGTTCACTCCGTTCACCACGATACCGAACTGGCCCAACTCTTTGCCCAGCTTCTTGGTCATGGCCAAGACACCGCCCTTGGACGCCACGTAGTGCAATCCCGCGAAGGTCCCGCCGTTCCGGGCGGCGATGGAGGCGATGTTCACGATGTGGCCGCGCCTCTGCTTCTTCATGATGGGGATCACGGCCCGGCAGCAGAGGAACACGCCCTTCATGTTTACGTCCACCATCCGATCCCAGTCGGCCTCGCTCAGCTCGTCCGTTGGCACGAGCTGCCAGATGGCGGCATTGTTCACCAGGATATCCACCCGGTCGCCGAAGCGGGCGAGGGTGGTCTTCACCATCGCGTCCACACTCGCGGCCGACGCCACGTCCACCTGGACCGCCAGCGCCTCGCCCCCGTCCTGCCGAACGAGGGTCACGGTCTCCTCGGCCCCCGGAACGTTGATGTCCGCTGCCACGATCCGGGCGCCACCCCGGGCCAGCCGGCGCGTGATGGCCCGGCCGAATCCCCTGGCAACGCCCGTGACAATGGCTGTCTGTCCGGAAAACTCCATGGGAGACTCCTCCTCCCTTCCGCGTCCCCTCACCCATCCCTCTCCCCCTCTGGGGAGAGGCGAGGAGAGGGGGAACAGTCACTACTTCGCCAGGACGCCGGCACTCAGGAATCCGCCGTCCACATAGACGACCTGCCCCGTCACGTACCCCATGTCGGGCGCCGCCAGGTGCGCCACGGCCGCGGCGCAGTCCTCGGGGCTGGCCAGGCGGCCCGCCGGGATCCGCTCCAGGCGCTTCTGGATCTGCGCCGGCGTGAGATTTGCGCGTACGTACTGGGTCTCCACGACTCCGGGTGCGACCACGTTTACCGTGATGCCGTGCGGAGCCAGGTCCACCGCCATGGCCTTGGCCAGAGCGTGCACCGCCCCCTTGGCCGCGGTGTAGGCCGCGAAGGGCACCATCATCACGGACCCCGAGATGGAACCGTAGTGAATGATCCGTCCCCACTTCCGAGGCACCATCTGGCGGGCGGCGGCCAGGCTGCACAGGAAGTAGCTGTCCACGCAGACCTCGAAGGTCCGCCGCCAATCGGCATAGGTGGTCTCGAGGAACGGCTGGCGCACGCGCCAGGCAGCGGTGTTGACAAGGATGTCCACCGGCCCCAGCGCCCCCGCCACCTCGGCGAAGAAGCCATCGACGGTCGCCGGTTGCGACAGGTCGAGCGCGGCGGCGTGAAGTTTCGCCCCCCCCTTCCGGAGGTCGGCGACCACGCGGTCCAGCTTGGCGACCGTGTGTCCCGTCACGGCGACCGCGGCCCCCTCGGCCGCCAGTCGCAACGCGGTGGCGTGACCGATTTCGCTGGTCGCCCCCGTCACGACGGCGACCCTTCCTGACAGATTCATGGACCTCTCCTCGTTTTTCCCAATCCACCACTCGACCAATTGACCGTTGCCTCTATCCCTTGACGGCCCCGGTCATGGCGCTGACGTACTGCTCGACGAAGAACGAATAGATGAACGCGACGGGGACGGACCCCAGCAGGGCCCCGGCCATGAGGGGCCCCCAGAAGAAGGTGTCCCCGCGCACCAGCTCGCTCACCACGCCCACGGGGATCGTCTTGTTCTGGGCGCTGGACAGGAAGACCAGGGCGTAGATGAACTCGTTCCACGCGTGGGTGAAGGCGAAGATCCCGGCCGAGAGGATGCCCGGCATCGCCACCGGGAAGATGATCCGCACCATGGCCTGGACCCGAGTGGCCCCGTCGATCTGGGCGCACTCCTCCAGCTCGCGGGGGATGGTACGGAAATACCCCATGAGCAGCCAGGTGCAGAACGGAATCAGGAACGTCGGATAGGTGAGGATGAGAGCCCAGGGCGTGTCGCCCAGGTGGAAGTTCCGGATCACCTCGCCCAGCGGGATGAAGAGGAGGGTCTGGGGCACGAGGTAGGTCACGAAGATGCCGCTCCCCAGGGTCCCGCCCATGGGGAAGCGCAGCCGGGCCAGGGCGTAGGCGGCCAAGAGACCGCAGAAGAGCGCGATGGCCGTGGACAGCACGGAGATCAGCAGGGTGTTGAGGAGCCAGCGGACGAAGAGTGTCTCCCGAAACAGCAGGGCGAAGTGCTCCAGCGTCGGACGGAGGGTCCAGAACGGGGCGAAGTTCGGCCGGTTCCAGGGGATGTACATCTCCTGGTCCGGCCGGATGCTCGTCACCGCCATGTAGTAGAAGGGGAACAGCGTTACGATGACGAACCCCCCCAGCGGCAGATACAGGAACACCCACCGCTTCCACCGCGCACCGGCAACCGCCGCCATCAGGCAACTCCCTTGCCGCCCTCGCCGCGGCGGATGTACCAGAGCTGGAACAGGACCACCAGGAACAGGAAGGGAAACATGGCCAGGGACGCCGCCGCCCCTTCGCCGAGTTTCCCGATGGCCACGCCGATCTGATAGGCGTACGTCGCGAAGAGGTGCGTGCTGTTTGCCGGGCCACCCCCCGTCAGGATGTACACAAGCTGGAAATCGGCGAAGGTCTGGATCACCGAGAACAGCATCACGACCGTCGTGACCGGCATGAGGAGAGGCCAGGTCACCTTCCAGAATCGCTGCCAGGCGTTGGCCCCGTCAATCGAGGCCGCCTCGTATACATCGGGGCTGATGGTCTGAAGCCCCGCCAGCAGCGTGATGGCGAAGAAGGGCGTGCCACGCCAGACGTTCACCAGGATGACGGAGCACATGGCCATCACCGGCCCTCCCAGCCAATCGATCCGGAGCCGGATGAACCCGAGCTGGTAGAGGATCCAGTTCACGATGGAGAAGGTCGGGTCGAGCATCCACTTCCACGCCAGGGTGGAGAGGACCGTGGGGACGATCCAGGGGAGGAGCATGGACGCGCGCAGGATGCGCTTGAACCCGAGCAGATTGTTCATCATCAGGGCGACGATCATGCCCATGATCAGCTTCAGCGAGGTGGCGAAGCTGGTGTAGATGAACGTGTTGGCGGCGGCTCGCCGGAAGATGCTGTCGTTCCAGAGCTTCGTGTAGTTCTGGAGACCCACGAACTCCCCCTCGCGCCCCACCACGGAGTTCAGGAGGCTCAGCCAGATCCCGCGCACGAAGGGGTAGGCCACGAACAGCCCGAGCATCACGAGGGCCGGGGTGAGGAGGATCAAGGCCAGGAGCCACTCCCGGCGTTCAGTGGGCGTGGCCCGTCGGAATCGGCCGAGGCCAAATACGGCGGCGCGGGATCGCGCGGGCTTGGACAGGGCCGCTGACGCAGGGGAATGTGCTGGTGAAGACACGAGGGGATTCTCCGGGCCTTGAGGAAACTCCGGCCCGGGAGCAGCTTTACCTTTTCCCGGGCCGGAGGGGACGTGGCGTCAGGCGCTGTAGATCTTCCTGAGTTCCTCGGTGGCCCACTTGAGGGCGTCCTCGGGGGTGGCGCCCTGGATCGCCTTCGCGAACATGTCCAGGACGATGTATTTGGTCAGGGCCTCAGAGGCCTTCCGGCTCGGAGCCCCTGCATACCCGGGAGCCCGAGCATCCTTGATCGGGTCGCGGAACGAGATCAGCTTGGGATCCCGGGTCCAGGCAGGATGGTCGTACCACATCCTGGTCGGTCCCTGCCCGTAGCCCCCCATCACGTCGAACCACTTGTTGTACTGCTCCTTGTCCATGTAATAGCGGATGAACTCCTTGGCCAGCTTCTGATTCTTGGAGTACTTCATCACCGAGCTACTATGGACCGGCAGATGATAGAAACGGCCGGCCGGCCCCCTGGGATGGGCGGCGTGGTTCATCACCTTGTAGATGTCCGGGAACTTGTCCCGGGCCTGGAAATAGATGCTGGCACCGTTGGTGGTGACAGAGATACTCCCGGCGAGGAAGGCGCGGTTGTTGCTGGAGTCGTCCCAGGAGAGGCCGCCCTCGTCGAGGGCATCCTTCCACATGGCGGTATTGAGCTTGATGGCCTCCAGGGTCCCCTTCTTGTCCAAGACGACGGTCTTCCCGTCCTTCTCCACCTCGTACCCGCCGTAACTCCACATCAGTGAATAGCTGTACGTGTTGGGATCGTTCTCGCTGTGCCCGAAGGCCTGGCCGACCGGATGCCCCATGGATTTGAGCTTCTTCCCGACTTCCCGGAGCTCTTCCCAGGTGTCCGGGAACTTGGTGACCCCCGCTTCCTTCAGCCAATCCTCCCGGTAATTCATGGCAGTGGAGAGGGCGACATGGGGGACGCCGAGCCATCGGTTCCCGACATAGGCATCCGCGCGGAACAAGTCGAAGTACTCCCCCTGCGCCTTGCCGATCGCCTCGGCGACATCGCTCACGTCGGCCAGGCCGTCGGCGACGAGGTGGGGGAAGTTGTTGTGGAGGATGATGATGTCCGCGCCCGATCCCGACACGATTGCGGCCGTCGTCCGGGTGACGATGTCGTTCTGGCCGATGCGCTCGACCATGACCTCGACCCCCATCTGCTTGCCGAATTCCTCGGCCTGGGCCAGGAAAATCTTGTCGGCAGTGGGAAAGAAATTCAGCCGGGTCAAGAGGTGCAACTTCGTTCCCTTGGGGTACGCCGGCGCCTCTCCCGCGGCGAGGATGCCCGGGATCCCGCCCAGGGCCGCCGCCCCCGCCGATGCGGCTGCGGTCTTCAGGAACGTGCGCCGGGGAATAGACGTCCAGCGTTCCCCGTCATGCTTGCGTCGCTCTCCACCCATGATGCCCTCCTCCTTCTCGAGGTCCCAAGAATCCCCGGTGCTCCTGCGCTGCCGCCTCGCCGGCCTCCCCCGGCATCCTCCGGGAAGATTTCCTCAGAGGCAGGCGTGCGCCGGCCCGGGCCCCTGTGGGGACCCCGGGCCGGCGAGGTGTCCCCTCAGACGCCGTAGATCTTCTTGAGCTCGTCGGTGGCCCACTTCAGGGCGACCTCCGGTTTGTCCCCCTGGATCGCCTTCACGAACATGTCCACGATGATGTACTTGGCCAGCGCCTCGGAGGCCTTGCGGCCCGGAGGCCCGGCGTAGCCGATCTGCCGGGCGTCCTTGATCACGTCGCGGAACACGGTGAGCTTGGGGTCCTTGGTCCACACGGGATGATCGTACCACACCTTGGTCGGCGGGATGGCGAAGGTCTCCATCACCTCGAACCATTTGCCGTACTGCTCCTTGGCCATGTACCAGCGGATGAACTCCTTGGCCAGCTTCTGGTTCTTGGAGTACTTCATGACCGCGCTGCTCAGGGTGGGGAGCTGGTAGAAGCGGCCGGCCGGCCCCTTGGGCATGGGCGCGTGGTTGATGACCTTGAAGACCTCCGGGAATTTCTCCCGGGCCACGAAGTAGATGCTGGGGGAGTTTCCCGTCACCGACATGCTCCCCGCCAGGAAGGCCCGGTTGTTGCTCGCGTCGTCCCAGGAGAGGCCGGTTTCGTCGAGGGCCTCCTTCCACAGGGCGGTGTTGTACTTGATCGCCTCCAGGGCCCCTTTCTTGTCCAGGACGACCGTCTTGCCGTCCTTCTCCACCTCGTATCCACCGAAGCCCCAGACCAGAGGATAGACGTAGTTGTTGGGGTCGTTCTCGCTGTGGCCGAACGCCTGCCCGATGGGCCGGCCCATGGCCTTCAGCTTCTTCCCCATCTCCCGGAATTCCTCCCAGGTCTCCGGGAACTTCGTGATCCCGGCCTCCTTGAGCCAGTCCTCCCGGTAATTCCACCCCCAGGAGTAGACGAACTGGGGCACGGCGATCCAGTGTCTGCCGGAGGAGGCGTTCGCCCGCGGCAGGTCGTAGTAACCGCCCTGGTCCTTGCCGATGGCCTCTGCCACGTCACTCACGTCCGCTAACCCGTCGCCGAACAGGTGGGGGAGGTTGTTCGGGATGAGGATGATGTCGGGTCCGGACTTCGCCTCGATGGCGGCCGTGGTCCGGGTGCGGACGTCGTTCATGCCGATCCGCTCGACCTGGACCTCGACGGCCATCTGCCTGGCGAACTCCTCCACCTGCGCCAGGAAGACCTTGTCCCCCGCGGGCACGAAGTTCAGCCACTGGAGGAGGTGTAGCTTTGTCCCCTTGGGATAGGCCGGCGCCTGCCCCGCAGCCAGGATGCCTGGAATCCCGCCCAGCGCCGCTGCCCCTGCCGATGCGGCGGCCGCCTTCAGGAACGTCCGCCGGGGAACCGATGTCCACCGCCTTCCACTGTTTCCACGTCGCCGCTCACCCATGATGCCATCCTCCCTCCCCGGGCCAATGAGAACCCGGTCTCTGTCACCGGGCCGCGCCGCCCTCAGCGCCGGAAATGCTTCCGGTCGAGAGATGCCCGGCCACCCGGGGGACTCGACCCCTCGTGGTGCCGTCCCCCTGCCTGTGCCACCTGATTCTCTCACCCCCTCGCCAGTGTGATCCAACCGCCGTCATTCCGCCTGCGCTTCCTCGGCCTCCGCCTCCTTCTCCAGTTGCTCCACCGACCGCCGGATGTGCAGTCGCATGGCCGCCTCGCTGGCGTCGGGATCTTTCCGGCGGAGGGCCTCCAGGATGGCCCAGTGCTCCTGGATGGTCTCCGCCGCGGGCCGGACCAGCCCGTCCTGGTAGGCGAAGAACATCATGTTCACCGAATCCATGGCGTGGGCAAGTTGCTTGTTCCCCGCGATCTCCACCAGGCGCCAGTGGAAATGGCGGTCCCGCTCGACGTAGCGGCGGATCGCGGCCGGGGTCGGCGTGACATCCAGGCCGCGAAACATTTCCGCGAGGCGATCCACCTCGTCCCGGTCAATTCGCGGAGCCGCGAGGCGGGCCGCCAGCCCCTCCAGCATCTCCCGGACCTCGAAGAGCCGGGCCATCTCCCGCTTGGTGAACCGCTTGACGTAGATGCCCCGCCGGGACACCCACTCGACGAGCCGCTCCTGGGCCAGCCGCTTCAGGGCGTTCACCAGGGGGGTCCGGCTGACGCCCATCTCGCGGGCCAGACGGTCCTGCAGGATCCGCTCGCCCGGGAGCATGCGGCGCTCCGCGATCAGGGCCTTGAGACGGGCGTAAATCTTGTCGTCGAGGTTCTCATGCTCGATGCGGAGGGAGTGGGGTGCCGTGGGGCGAGCTGCCCGCCGGGGGCTGAGGGCCTTTGTGGCTGGCGGCATGGCGTCTCCCAGGTTGGGGCAGGAGGAGGGACCACCATCTCGCATATTGAATGTTGAATGCAACATGCACGAAAGCGCACGGCCGTGTCAAGCGGAAAGTCTCGGAGAGCGGCGTTGGTCAAGCGACTCGGAGGAAAGCCGTTCGCCGCGGGGCCATCATCCGTCTCGTTCCGATTGGGGAGGCTTTCCGGGTGGCGTCCAGGGATGCTGTGGTTGAAAAATCGGGACGACTCTCCTAAGATGAGGCCGTTCCTGCCCGCGACCGACAACCTCACACGAAGGGGAGCCACTTCTTCCAAATCCCACACGGCGCTGAGACGTCAGGAGATCACGAACCGGCGCCATGAAGGATTTGAGCGGGGAGAAGCCTTGGAGGACCGATGAAGAGAGCCGAGGAAGAAGCGAAGCGGATCTTCGGGCAGCGGGCCTCACGGTACACGACCAGTGCCGCACACACCGATCCCCAGGTCCTGGCCCGCGTCGTGGAGCTGGCCGCCCCCCAACGGGACTGGCTGGTTCTGGACGTCGCGACCGGGACGGGACATACCGCCTTCGCGCTCGCGAGCCATGTACGCGCCGTCATCGGGATTGACCTGACCCCGGAGATGCTGGCAGAGTCGAAGCGGCTTGGCGCGGCCCGGGGCATTTCGAATGTCGCCTTCGAGCTGGCCGACGTTCACGATCTGCCGTTTGCCAAGGAGATCTTCCACCTGGTCGCCTGCCGCCGTGCCGCCCACCACTTTTCTCGGATCGGCCAGGCCCTGAGCGAAATACACCGGGTGCTGCGGGTTGGCGGCCGACTCGTGATTGACGACCGGAGCGTGCCCGAAGATGACTTCGTGGACGACTGCATGAACCGTCTCGATCGCTATCACGACGAGTCGCACGTGCGCGAGTACCGTCCGAGCGAATGGCAGCGGCTACTCGAAGACCACGGCTTTGCGGTGGAAGCGCTCCAACCCTATGTGAAGCACCGCCCGCTGACGGCGTTCACCGCAGACGTGTCGCCGGAGAATGTTCGGAGAATCCACGAGGCACTCGATGGCTTGACCCCCGAGCAGCGGGCGGTCTTGAACCTGCGCGAACTGGACGGCCAGCCGTATCTCAATCACTGGTACGTGATGATCTCCGGCACGAAGGTGTAGTCCGTCCCGCGACCCTTCCCTCGCCAGCGAAAGCCGCTGTTCCTCTCCATTCCCTGTTGGACGTTGCGGCTGCCGTAGGAAGGGGACGTTGCATTATACGTCATATATCTTTGTGCGGCGCATTCGTGGTGGTCGGGCCGATGGTGTCGGCAGAGAAATATTAATTGTGCGGCTCGATGTCTTGCAGGGAGGGCGGGTTTCCCCTACTCTGGGGTGCGATTCAACGGGAAGCATTGGATTCTAATCCGACGCTGGGGAGGAAGCACAAGGGGAGGACGGACGGAGGCTTTGCGGGACACGGTTCTTGCGGAGTCAGATCATCGCACGGTGAAGACCACCGTCCACGATCACCAGGCTGCCGGTGATGTAGCTCGCTCGCTCTGACGCAAGGAAGGCCACCACGTCGGCCACCTCCTCCGGTCGGCCCATCCGCCGCAACGGAATCGCGCTGGTGGCTTCGCTCTGCGCCGCTTCGAGACTGATCCCTTGGGTCCGCGCGACATCCTGGAGCAGTCGCGTTTGCCGCTCCGTCAGGATCGGTCCGGGGCAGACGGTTGTCACCAGAATGTTGTGAGCCGCCTCCCCATCGGCCAACGCCTTCATGACGTTCAGGATGCCGGCGTTGTTCAGGCCGATCGGCATAGATAGCGGGCTCGGCTGGAGTCCCGCCACCCCGGCGACGTTCACAATGCGCCCCCACGCGTTCCGCCGCAGATGCGGGAGGACCAGCCGGGCCATGCGGAGGTAGCCGAAGAGCTTGAGCTGCAAGTTCTCCAGCCAGAGGTCTTGCGTCAACTCGTCAAAGGGGATCCCCCGCGCGGCCCCGGCATTGTTCACGAGGATATCAATCCGGCCCCAGGCCGCCGCCGTCGCCTCCACCACGCGCCCGGCCGCGGCCGGCTCCGTCAGATCCGCCTCGACCGTCAGGACCCGCCCACCACCGAGGGCCTCGAGCGCGCGCTGCGCCTCCGCGAGCGATTCCCGGTTCCGCGCGCACAGCGCGACACTGGCGCCCTCACGGCACAGGCGCTCGGCCACGGCCCGGCCGATCCCGCGGCTCGCGCCGGTGACGATCGCTACCCGTCCCGCGATCCCCAAGTCCATGCGTCCCTCCTGTCAAGACTGCCCCTTCCGGGCTGCGCGGTGACCTCCACCGTCATCGTGCCGCTCTGAACGCAGAACCTTGCCGGACGTGCGGTGGTAAGGCATAACGGTGCCACAAGCGTTGACGCTTTCCAATGCTGGCTGTGGCCCAGATGATCCGTCCGGGCCGAATGCGAATGCACCTGGCGCAGGACCAGATCCTCGCGGCGGCTGCGCGAGATCGTCAGCGGATCTCCGGGGCAGGACGCTAGACGAGATCGCACGCTTCCGGCGGCATCCAGCGCGCATCCTTACCCTCCCACTTGACATTACAGCCGATGGGATTGGTGACCGGCGTGCTCACCGGTTTCCCCGGCAGAAGCTCCTCCAGCGCCCGGTCAAGATCATTAATGGTCATCTCGGCCGCATTGCGCGGGTTATCCACGCCACGGCCCGTGTACACGAGCTTTCGATCTTGATCGAACACGTAGAAATGTGGTGTTCGGAGCGCCCCATAGGCCCTCGCCGCTTGCTGGGACTTGTCTCGGGCATAGACCCATGGAAAGTGATGCGTCTTCATGCGCTCCACCATATGGGCAAAATCGTCGGTCGGCTGGGTGGTCTCACTGTTCGAGTTGATGCCGATAAACGCAACCCCCTTTCCCCTGAAGCACTCGACCGTCGTCCGGGTCACTTCATCAGATCCAAGTACGAACGGGCAATGGTTGCAGGTAAAGAACACCACCAGCACTTTGGACTTGGCAAAGTCGGCCAGACTATAGACTTTTCCATCTGTTGCCGGCACCTTGAAATCCGGAGCCTTTTCATTAATCTGCAATGTGAACGCCATGGTTATCCTCCTTGAGGGTGTGTCCAACGGATCGGCCGCTCGGCCGCGCGGCGTGTCCTCCGCAACAACTCTATAAGCTGACCTGTATTGGCACTTGCTTTCCTATAGAAGACTAGAGGGACAAGATAAATACTGGCGAAGGGGACGATGCATTATACGTCAAGTATCTTGGTACGGCCCATTCGTAGTGGTCGGGCCGATGATGTTGGCGGAGAAATATTACTTGTAACGCCTGGTCCCCTTCCGGACTGGCGAGTGTTTGCGTTCTTGGCGTGCTTGGCGGTGAAATGTTCGGGATCAGCGGGTGCGGCGGCGGTGCAGGAAGCGAAGGGCGGCGCGGAAGACGTCCGGCGTGCCGAAGCCGCCGGCCTTGGTGATCACCGGGAGGGTGGGGCGTTCGCCCCCGACCAGGCGCCCCCAGGGGACGCCTGCCTCCACCTCGCCGCCCAGGATGATGCCGTCCGCGCCCAGCGCCCGGCAGGTGGCGACGGCGATGTCCCCGCCGCAGAGGACCAGCCCGCCCAGGCGGGTGGCGCGCGCCACGTCCCGCGCCCAGCGTCCCAGGAACTCGCTGAGGGTGGCGCTGGCGGAAGGCGAGAGGACGGCCGGCCGCGCTCCCCGACCGGAGGTTCTCCGGCGGGCGAGACCCCGCCCACCGGCAGATCCATGGGCCAGCGTGATCATGGCATCCCGCCCGGCACAGAGCTCCGCAGTGGTCTTGCTCAGCACCCGTTCCAGCTCCCTCCGGAATCGCTCCGGGCCGGCCAGGACATCCTGGATCTCCCCGCGGATCACGGCCGCGGATCCCCGGCGCTCGACGGCGGCGACCTGCGCAAGACTCGTAGGGTTGGGTGACCCCACCACCAGGAGGATCGGATGCTCCGCTGGGGTGGGCCGGCCGAGCGGCCGACGTCGCCAGGGCATCGTTTGGCTGAGCGAGGCCGCGAGACCGGCTGATCCGGCCACCACACCGAGCAGACCCCCCTCGGTGATGAGCCTGGCCAACCGACGCAGATCGTTCGCCGTGACGGCGTCGGCTACCACCAGGCCCCCATTGGACGAGTACCAGGCCTGGAGGCTCCGGGCGGCCCGGGGCCAGGGGGCCCGCAGCGCCTGGAGGGGAAGGTGGTGGATCCTCCGCCGGGTCTGCCCTCGCAAGAGGGTCGGCAGGTGCGACTGGCGAACCGGGGCGACCGGGTCGTGACCGATGGCAGTCCGGTGGACCGGGATGCCGCCGACGGTCAGGGTCCCGTCGAGGACGGCGCGGTCGGCCGGCGGGAACGACGGTGCGATGAGGACCAGGGACGCCGGATAGACCTCCAGAATCGCATCCAGCTCGACCCCGACGTTTCCCCGGAAGGTCGAGTCGATCTTCTTGTAGATGGCGGGGACGCGGGCCTTCCGCAGGGCCTGGGCTGCCACCTTGGCCCGCTGCGCGGCGGCGCCGGGGGGAAGCCCCCGGCTGTTGGTAGAGAGCACCAGGACATCGGCGCGCCCGCCCAGCGATCCCAGGTCGTGCCAGTCCAGTGGGACGATGGTCCGGGCGCCCTGTCGGGCAAACTGCACCCCGGTGTCGTTGGCACCCGTGAGGTCGTCGGCGATCACGCCCAACCGGAGGGGCATGGCCTCTCCACGGCAAGAGAAATCCGCCCCCCGCGATGTGGTGGGGTGCGGTTGGATCCAGAGTGTCTACGCGGGACAGATGAGGAGTCTGGGTCGGCTCACATTGCCGACGAGTGGAGGCCCGGCCGATGGGGAACCACCGGCGAGCGGGGGAAAGACCGACAACGTCTCACCATCCTTGAGGACGGTTCCCTCGGGGGCCTGCCGCCCGTTCACCAGCAGAATGTTGGGAAGCTCCGCCGGAACCCCCAACTGGTCCAAGACGTCCCGCACCGTGGCGCCGTCTTTGACCTCGATGGCCGCCCGCCGATTCTGGGCGCCGGGTGGCAGATATTTCGACAACGTTGCGAAAAGGGCGATCTCGATCTTCATGGAAGGATCAACCGCCAAGGTCACCCAGCGCTAGCGCTGGGTACCCGGAGCGCCAAGGCAATGCGGCAACCGGGCAACTAGGCAATCGGGCAACTTGGATCTCCGGATTGCCAAATTGCCGGATTGCCTGATTGCCAGATGCGACCCTTGGCGCACCAACGGCCATGCCGTTGGTACCGGCGGTTCGGCGTCTCCTTTGGGTTACGCACCAGCCGCCAAGGCGACGGGACGCCCGGTGGCGCCAGCGAACATGTTATCACGCAGGACGCGCCCCCAGAAGATGGGCCCGGCCACCAACTGGTCCTGCGTCACCGTGAAGGACTGGCGGCTCCGGATGAAATTGTGCAGGACCCCCGCCTCCGTGTTCACGTGGGGACCCACCAGGACCGCGCCCACCAGCCTGCCATCCTTGAAGACCAGCTTGCGATAGACGCGCTTGACCTCGTGGAGGCTGCTGTGGATCTGATACTCGGTGGTGTCCGTCACCTGCCAGAGGCCCAGCGAGGCGATGGGCAGGCCCAGCACCGAGGTCACGTTCATGGCCATGGAGCCCTCGTACCTGGTCCGGACCCCCGCCATGTTCAGGCCCGCGATGCGCCCCTGGTTGAGGGCCTCGGGCCAGATGGCGATCACCACACGCTGGCCCGAGAGCATGTCGGTGGTCTCGGCCACGTCGCCGGCGGCGTAGATCCCCTTGATGCTGGTCTGCTGGTGCGCGTCCACCAGCAGGCCCTGTTTCTTCTGGATCCGCGTCCCTTCCAGGAACTCCAGGTTGGGCCGGACGCCGGCCGCCATGACCAGCAACTGGCAGGGGATGACCTCCCCCTTCTCCAGCTTGACCCCGGCGACTCGCCCGGCCTTGCCGAGGATCTCCGCGGCCCGCAGGCCGGTGCAGACCGTGTGGCCCTGCGCCCGCAGCAGGTCCTCGAAGAGCTTGGCGCCGGTCGGGTCCACCATGGCGGGCATCACGTGCGGCATCATCTCGATGGCCGCGACCTTTTTCTTGCGCTTGGCCAGGGCGTCCACCGCCTGGATCCCGATGAGCCCGGCGCCGATCACCGCCGCCTGCCGCACCTTCGGGATGACCCGGTCAATGTTGATGGAGTCCTGCCGCGTGATGCAGGGGTAGACCCCGCGGAGATTCGCCCCCGGGATGGGCAACACCACGGCCGAGGACCCGCTGGCCACCAGGAGGGTGTCGTACTTCAGCGTCTTCCGGTTGGACAGCTTCACCGTCCGCGCCTTGGGGTCCACGTGAACGGCCGCCACGCCGGTCAGGATCGTGGCGTTCATCGCCTTGGCGTATTCCGGCCCCCGCATGGTCATCCCGGGGACCCTCACGGTGCCGTCCAGGAAGTGAGTGAGCCCCACCCGGGAATAGAGCGGCCCCTTCTCCTTGGACACGACCGTGATGGCGCATGCCTTGTCCGCTTCCCGGATTGCCTCCAGCGCCGCCAACCCCGCCGCGCTGGCCCCGATGATCACGTGGTGCTTCTTCGCCGCTTTGGCCATGTCGTCGTCCTTCGCTCTGAAGCCTTCAGCCATCTAACTACGGGGGTCAGGGGCTAGGGGCTGGGGACTGGGGCCCGACACCCTAACCCCCAACCCCCGGTCCCCGATACCTGCGTCCGCGGCTGCCCGCGGACGCTATCCGCCCGGGAACCCCCGGACCCCGCTGTAGAAGATCGTGACCTGGTCCGTCGCCCGCAGGGGAGTCTCGAACAGGTTCAGGAATTGAATGTTCCGGCCGTTGACCAGCACCTCCACGTCGGGTTGGAGACCGCCGTCCCTGGAGAGCAGGCTGGCGAAGCCCGGCCCGATCGCCCGGCCGATGGCGGCCAGGAGGCCTGCCACCGTCTCGGCCTCGAGGTCCAGCGTGGACCGGCCGGCCGCCTTCCGCAGCTCGCCCAGAAATTCAACAACCGCCATCGAAAGGCGTGCTGCCGTGCTGCCGCTACCCGGAACTGCAGCACAGCAGAACCGCAGCACTTCCGCACGTGTCTTACGCGAGGGCGAGTTCCTTCAGCTTCGCCTTGCCGGGCACTCCGCTCCCATCCCATCCACGCAGCTTGTAGTACTCCGGCAGCATTTCGGGGAGCTTCGCCACCATGCCCTTGGCCGGTCCCTCAGGGATCCCCTCGCGCAGGATCCGGGGGGGCAGGGTGTCGTCCTTGCCCGTGAGGCCCGCCTTCAGGTTGAACAGCCGCTCCAGGTTCCAGATGCGTTCGCCGATCTTCAGGCATTCTTCGAGGGTGTAGCCGGCGCCCGTGGCGTGCTCCAGCATCGGGTGGATGTCCTCGGCCCCGATGCCGAAGGTGGTGAACAGGCAGATGCCGGTGGAGTCCACGAAGGCCGTCACATCCTGGAAGAGCTTCGAGACCTCGGCCTTGCCCTGAGTGGCGAAGGGGTCCATCTTCTTGGGGATGCCGAATACCTCGACGGAGATCGTGTAGCCCCGCAGGTGGCAGGCGCCCCGGTTAGCGGTGGCGTAGCCCAGCGCCATGCCCTGGGCCCCGCGCCCGTCGTAGGCGGGGAAGGCCTGCTTCTTCACCCCCATGAACAACTCGGGGTGCCCGTACTTCTCCGCCACCCGGTAGCCGCCCTGGGCCACCAGCTCGCCGAAGCCCCGGCGGTACCCCATCTCCTCGATGAGCCAGACCAGGGCATCGCCATCGCCGAAGCGGAGGGGACGACCGATGTCCGACTGCGGGATGTAGCCCCTCTCGTACAATTCCATAGCTGTTGCAACTGCCACCCCCGCCTCGATGGTGTCCATTCCCAGCTCGTTACAAAGGTAGTTGGCCTTGGTGACGGCGGCGAGATCACTCACCCCGGTGGCGATGCCCAGGGCCCAGTCGCTCTCGTACTCGGGGCCCTCGCCGGCGCCCTTGTACTTCCCCTCCTTCACCTCGGTCACCCGCGCGCAGGCGATGGTGCAGGCGAAGCAACCCTTGTTCCTGATCAGGATCGTGTCGGCGATGGTCTCGCCGCTCACCTTGTCGGCGCCCTCGAACTGGCCCTGCTGGAAGTTCCGCGTGGGCAGGAACCCGTGGGCGTTGATCACGTTCACCAGGATGGGCGTCCCGTACTTGGGCAGGCCGCCGCCCGCGACCGGCGACTCCGCCAGCTTCTTGACCACCGATAGGCACGCGGCCATGAACTCCTTGGGCCGGGCCACCGTGACCGACTGGAACCCCTTGGCCACCACGGCCTTGAGGTTCTTGGAGCCCATGACCGCCCCCACGCCGGACCGGCCGGCCGCCCGGTGCTTGTCATTCATCACGCAGGCCGTCAGGGCCAGCTTTTCCCCGGCCGGGCCGATGGAGCAGACTTTGGCCTCCTCGTGGGTCTCGGCCTTCAGCCGATCCTCCGTCTCGTGGGTGGTCTTTCCCCAGACCTTGTCGGCCGGGCGAATCTCCACCTTGTCGTTGTTGAGCCACAGGTACACCGGCGTCTTGGCCCGCCCTTCGAAGATGATCAGGTCGTAGCCGCAGAACTTGATCTCGGCCCCGATGTAGCCGCCCGAGTTGCTGCAGGCGACAGCCCCCGTGAGGGGCGACTTCGTGATCACCATGTAGCGGCCGCCGGTGGACGCATTCGTTCCCGTGAGCGGACCGGTGGCCATGAGCAGCTTGTTGTTCGGGCTCAGCGGGTCCACCGTGGGGTTGATCTCGTCACTCAGGATCTTGGTTCCCAGGCCGCGCCCGCCGATGTAGGCGCGGGCCAGCTTTGGATCGAGCTTTTCCTTCTTGCAGGTCCCCTTGGAGAGGTTCACGCGAAGGATCTGCCCGTGCAAGCCGCCCATCAGACCGTCACCTCCTTATAGGTCTCTTTGAGCTTCAGGGCCGTGGCCATCTGCCGCATCCGCACCTCGTTGTCCTCGTCCAGATACTCCAGGGCCTTGGGGGTGCAGAACTTCACGCACTCCGGGTCCCCGTCAATGGACAGGCAGTGGTCGCACTTCTCCGCCTTGCCCTTCTCCGGGAAGAGGACGATGCTGCCGAAGGGGCAGGCCAGGACGCACATCTTGCAGCCCACGCACTTATCGTCCAGGACCTTGTACGCCATGGTGGCCTGATCCCGGACGATGGCGTTGGTCGGGCAGATCTTCGCGCACCAGGCCTGGTCGCACTGGGTGCAGGTGGTGGGGATGTACAGGGCCTCCTCCAGGAAGATGTTGACCTGGATGCGGGAGCGGCTGGGGTTGAACTCGCCATAGTGCTTCATGGAGCAGGCGAGTTCGCATGCCCGACAGGCCGTACATCGCTCCGGATGGATCACCAGGACTTTTGCCATTGCGACCTCCCTTCTGCTGGCCTTCGCTGGCCTACCCCTGGCCTCCCTGCGGGGGGCAGCGGTCGCCGCGCGCGAGCCAAACGGCTTCGAGAAGCGACACGGATATTCGACGGGAGCAACCGGGTACTCGAGATATGCGTGCGGCACCGGCGGGTCGACCGGCCTGCATGGCGATGACCCTTTCGGGGACGTGGTGGAGAGAGGAAAACCTCCCCGTGGCAGGGGAGGTTTGGGAGCGACTATTTGCTTCCGCGCCAAGCTACTTCCGCGGTGGCACCTTTCGGACGCAGTGGAACGACAGGCTGTATCTACACCTGCCGACTCCCGTATGTCAAGGGGATTTCCACGAGCCGCACCGGTCAAGCCAGTCAGGATCGATTCCTTTGCCACGAGTGTCCTCGACAGCAATCCAGGCGGGAGATGGGCGCGCCGGATCGGTCGGGGAGACCCCGCGTGGCGATGTTTCCCTTTGCCAGCCCGGTCGCTTGACTGGGGTGGGAGGGCGTGCTATCCCCGGTGAGGAAGATCCAATCCCAGGTCCAGATGAGGTGCGAGCGTGCCGTTCCCCGTCGGATTCCTCGAGACGATCGTGTCGGTGGCGCGCCAGCGATGCCCCCGGTGTCACCGCGGGCGAATGTTCAGGGGGTGGGTCAGGATGTATGCCGCCTGTCCGGTCTGCCGCCATACCTTCGAGCGGGAACCGGGATATTTCGTGGGAGCCATGTACGTGAGCTATGCCCTGGCGGTGCCGATTCTGGTGCTGCTGGCTGTGCTGGTCCACTGGCTCCTGCCGGACTGGTCCGGTCTCAAGATCCTAGCCGCGACCGTTCCGCTGTTCCTACCTCTGGCCCCGCCCATCTTCCGCTACTCGCGGGTGATCTGGGCGCATCTCGACTGGACGATTGACCGAGGCGCGTGAAGCCGAACAGTTACGTCCAACCGCCAAGACGCCAATCCGCCGTAGGCGGGCAAGATTCGCTGGCGACTGGGCAATCTGGCAATCGGGCGATCTGGAAACCCTGATTGCCACCCCATGGCGACCATGGCGTCTTGGCGGTTAATTTTTTTCCTCAGGGCTTCGCATCCGCTTCGAGGAGCGCCTGGATGAACTGGCGGGCCGCTGGGGTGCTCCAGTCACGCGGCCCCGACAGCCGTCCAACGAGTTGCCCGCGCCGGTTGACGAGATAGGCGGTGGGTGGTCCCCAGACGCCGTACGCCTTCCCGGTCACGTCCCCGCTTTGATCGAGCAGGACCGGGGCGACGTAGCCCCGCTCCCGGACGGTCCGCCTGACCAGTTCGGGACCTTCCCGGAAGTTGATCAGCAAAACCTCGAGTCCTCGTTTCTTGAATTCGGTGTAGAGCTTGTTGACGGAAGGCAACTCCTCCCGGCAGTCCGGTCACCAGGTGGCCCAGAAGAAGAGCAGGACTACCTTGCCCCGCAAGTCCGCCAGGCGGACCGTCTTCCCCTGAAGATCCGGCAGCGCGAAGGCGGGCGCGGGCTTCGGAGGATCATAGGGCTGGACCTGCAACGCCGCGAAGTCCGGCCCGGCTCCCGCGGCCGGGGTTACAAGGAGCATCGCTACCAGGCTCGTAACTGCGAGACGTCGAATCATGCCCCTGCCCCAGACGCCTTGAGGGCTTTCAGGACATCCTCCGCCTTGAGCAGGTCCAGGGGGTTGGCCTGGACCCGTACCCACCGCACGATGCCCCGGCGGTCCAGGATGAAATACGCCCTCTTGGCATATCGGTAGATTGGGCTCTTTTCATCCGTCACCATGGCCCCGTACGCCGGGAGCATCTTGCGGTCAAAGTCAGACAGAAGCAGGTGTTTGATGTTGTTGGTCTTGGTGAAGGCCTCCAGCGTCTCCGGGATATCAGCACTGACGCCCACCACCTGGGCGTTGGCGGCTTCGAACTGGGAAAGGTTCACCTCGAAGCCGCTGATTTCCGCCGTTCAGGTCGCGGAGAAAGCCTGAATGAAGGTATAGACCACCACCGGGCCCTTGCCGAGCAGGTCGGCCAGTTTCACCTGTTTCCCGCCCGGGGCGGTCAGCGTGAAGTTCGGGGCCTTCTGCCCGACCTCAAGGGCGCTCGCCGGCCCGGCGAGGATCAGGCCGGCAACCACGGCCAGAAGAATTCCGAGAACGAACAGACCCCTCTCGCGCATGTCCCCCTCCTCTTTCGAAATCCCATAGCCCACGAACGAACCCGTGGCATTCACCCGCGGGGCAGCCGATACGCACTCACAGCCTGGAGCGAGGAAATTCCTACTTCAGCGAGCCGCCTTCGTCACGTCGTGAGATTCGATTCAGGCCGTGGTTCCGGGTCATTGGATCAACTGGTCCGCCCGGGCGAGGAGTTCCCGGGGGATGGCGACTCCCAGGCTCTTGGCGGTCTTCAGGTTGATGGCGAGCTCGATCTTGTTGGCGCCTTCGACGGGGAGATCCTGGGGCCGTGCCCCCCGGAGGATCTTGGCGACGAGCCGCGCGGCCTGGAAGCCGTCAGCGTAGCTGTTGGAGCCGTATGACACCACGGCGCCACTCTGGACCCAGAAGGCAGTATTGAAGACGGCCGGCCACCTGGCCCCCAACTCCAGGTCCAGGATCACGCCGGGGATGTTCATGGTCACCGTCGGCGGGGCGAGCAACCCATCGCCCGGGCGGAGGCCCTTGAGATGGGTGACAAGCTCCTCAGGCGTGCGCACCGGACGAACCACCACCTCCAGCTTCAGCAGCGGGGCGACCTCCTGGGCCTTGCGAGCGGCCGCCAGGGACGAGTCTTCGTTCGCGTAATACACGGCCCATACCCGGCGCACTGTGGGGAAGATTGCCTTCAAGATCTCTAGCCGTTTGGGCGCGAGGTCCGTGGCCAGGCTCGACACCCCGGTGACGTTGCCGCCTGGATGGGCGATCTCTTTCACGATGCGGGCGGCCACGGGATCGCCCACCTGGGTGAAGACGATGGGAATCGTCTGGGTGGCCGCCTTGGCGGCTCGCGTGGCCTCCTCGGAATCCGCGAAGATGAGGTCCGGACCCTCCTTGGCGAGGGCCGCCGCTGTGGCCGGCGCCGCCTGGACGTTTCCCCGCGTGAAGCGAATGTCGAAGGTCAGGTCGCGACCTTCCTCGAGACCCTCGGCCTTGAGCCCTGCCTTGAGGCCCTCCACGACTGGGATGTTTTGGAAATAGGCGGTGTGGAGCACCCCGACCCGGAAGACGCGCTTGGCCTGCTGTGCCTCGGATGCCAGCGGCGCCGAGAGAGCGCCAAGGGCGATGGTAAGAATCAGCCCGAGAGTTCTGAATCCCATGTCGGTCCGCTCACCTTTGACAACGCGCCCGTTGGCGTTCCTGACCGGCTCGCCCTCATCGGCCAGTTTCGCCCGGTAGACCTCCCAGGTCAAGACCGCGCCGCTGGGAAGGACCTGCCCGGCGTTGGCCTGCTTGGCGGCCTCGGGGGCACCGGCGTATGGTGCGAATTTCTAACCTTGATCCGAAAAAACACTTGAACCGCCATGACGCCAAGGCCGCCAAAGATGGGAGGTTCCGATCCTTTCTCCGAAGAACGGGATAACCGATTTCTGGGGCCGTCAGCAGCTTCGTTCGTTTCCCCCAGATAGGCCATTTCACATGGCGTTCATGGCGCCTTGGCGGTTGAGAATTTCGGATTAGGGCTAAGCCACTGCACTATCGGGCCGCGGCCCGGATCTGATCGGCGACGCTGGCCAGATCCTCTTTCACCGAACTCCGGATCAGGGACTGGATGCCGCCGCCCCCATCGCCCCCGTAACGGGGGATGAGGTGGACGTGCAGATGGTTCACGTGTTGGCCCGCGGCCCAGCCGTGGTTCCATCCGACATTCAGCCCGTCGGGCCTCAGCGCCTTCTCCAGGATGCCCATCACGGTCTTCACGCCGGTGAACAGGGGACCCACGTGCCGATCCTCGAGGCGGTCCAACCGTTCGGCATGCACCTTCGGGATGACCATGGTGTGGCCCCGCGACGCGGGATGGATGTCCAGGAAGGCCAGGACGCTCTCGTTCTCGTAGACCGCGTGCGCCTTCACCTTGCTCGCAGCGATTGTGCAGAAGATGCAGTCCGCCATGCGACGATCTCCTTGTGCCCCGAAGGCCTACGAGCACCCGAGTCCGTCCGGCCCGTCTCGACGGCCTTCCTGCTTCGTGTTGCCCCCCGATGAATGCGCGGGCATTCTATCCGTCCACGGCAGCCTCGCGCAAGGGCAAAGCCTGTTCAATCGAGCACTCGCTCGCACCGGGAGAAGCCAGTGTGTCCCGTAAGGCGGCAGGGGTGAGGGGATCCCCTGACGCCCTCACGCCTTACGTTTCACGACACGCGACGGCGAGATGCACGCTCACCGTCGCGTGATTCACCTTGACACGCCTGGAGGCTCTGGATAGCCTGCCCCTCGACGAATCGAGGGGGCGCGAAGCGAGCGAGCCGATGCGTGAAGTCCTCACGATGTGGCGCCACACGAAAATGGTTGTCCTCGTCGCCCTCACCGCGGCGGTGTATGCCGCGATTCTGATCCCGCTGAAAGGCGTCCCTCTCATCCCCGGCTTCACCGAGGTTCGCCCCGCCAATGTCGTTCCGGTCGTGTTCAGCCTGCTCTTCGGGCCGGCCGGGGCGTGGGGGGCGGCCTTCGGGAATCTCATCGGCGATTTCTTCGGGACGCTCGGCCTTGGCAGCATCTTCGGATTCGTCGGGAACTTCTTCTACGGCCTGGTGCCGTACAAGCTCTGGGGCAAGATGGGCCCGCTGTCCTCGGGCCAAGCCCTGGATGCCCGCTCGACCCGGCAGCTTCTCGAGTATCTCCTGGTAGCGTTCCTCGCCAGCGTGTCGTGCGCCGTCATCATTGCCTGGGGGGTGGATCTGTTCGGCCTGGTGCCCTTCGGGGTCTTGGCCCCCATCATCACGCTCAACAACTTCATCGCCGCCGCCATCCTCGGACCGTTCCTCCTCTGGCTGATGTACCCGCGCGCCAAGCGGTGGGACATCCTCTGGACGGAGATCCTGGAACCTGGCGAGATCTCCCGCGCGCCGCGGCCGTGGGTCGGCGCTTCTCTCATGTGGATCGGCGGAATCGGCGGCCTGGTGGCCGGGGTTGCAATCTCCACCGGATTATACGGGACCGCGGCCGCCAGCCTCGGCGTCGTGGCGAGCGTCATTCCCTTCCTCCTGCTCTTCTTTCTGGGCTGCTTCCTCGCATGACGGCGGCCCTTCGGCGCCGCGAATTCCTTCCCGCTTTCCCCCGCGTTGACAGGCGAGCTGCGTGTGCCGTCCTGCCAGACGCGCGAGAGCGTCCAGCGACGTGATCCGCCTCGAGGGGGTCTCCTTCCGCTACCGGGCGGCGCCCGAGCCGGCGCTCTCCGACGTCACGTGCCACATCCGTCCGGGGGAACTGGTCGGCCTGCTCGGGCGCAGCGGGTCGGGGCGCTCCACGCTGGCCAGCACACTGAACGGTACCATCCCCCATCTCGTCCGGGGCGATCTGCGCGGCCGTATCTCCATCGCGGGCCAGGACATCCAGGGACTGCGACCCCGTGACCTCACAGATCGGGTCGGGTTCCTGTTCCAGGATTTCGAGGCGCAGCTCTTCTCCACGAACGTGGCGCTGGAGGTCGCCTTCGGCCCGGAGAACCTGGGGGTGCCCCGAGCGGAGATTGCGAGGCGGGTGGATCGCTGCCTCCGCCTGGTGCGGCTGGAGGTCCTGCGCCACAAGGCCCCGGCCGGCCTCTCCGGCGGGCAGAAGCAGCGGCTGGCCCTGGCCTCGGTCCTGGCCCTGGAGCCCCAGGTGCTGGTGCTGGACGAGCCGACCAGCGACCTGGACCCGGCGGGCAGGCGGGACCTGTGGGAGGCGATCCGGCGCCTTCGCGAGGAGCGCGCCCTCACGCTCCTGGTCATCGATCCCGAGACGGATGAAATGGGCTGGGCAGATCGCCTCATCGTCCTGGACCGGGGCCGGGTGGCCCTAAGCGGAACGCCCGCGGAACTCTGGAGCGAAGCCGACAGGCTCGACGCACTCGGCGTCAAGGGATTCACCCTGGCGCGGCTGGCCGCGGCGCTCGGCCTGGCGGGACGGTGGCAGGATGCGGACGCGGCGGCTGCCGCGATCCGGGCGGCCGGGTGGCGCGTCGCGAACGGGACGGCCGACCGGCTGCGCCGGGCCGACGCCGAACGGGCGGACGGCGAAGCGCTCCTTGAAGTGGAAGGCCTCACCCACCGCTACCCGGACGGGACCGAGGCGCTGTCCGGGGTGAGCTGCGCCATTCGCCGGGGGGAGTTCGTGGCGATCCTCGGCCAGAACGGGAGCGGCAAGACGACACTGGTGAAACACCTGAACGGCATCCTCACGCCCACGGCCGGCGACATCCGGCTCTCGGGGCAGAGCCTGCGGAGGCAACTGCTCGCCCGCCTGATCCGGCACGTCGGGCTCGTCTTTCAGAACCCGGATCACCAGATCTTCGCCGAGCGCATCCGGGACGAGGTGGCGTTCGGCCCGCGCCTGCAGGGTCTCGCCGAAGGCGAGATCGCCCGGCGGGTAGAGGAGGCCCTTGAGGCGGTCGGCCTGGCGGGCGCGGGGGATCTGGATCCCTTCGTCCTCACCAAGGGGGGCCGGCAGCGGGTCGCGGTAGCCAGCACCCTGGCAACCAAGACTGAGGTGATCATCCTGGATGAGCCCACCACGGGCCTGGACCACCGGGAGCTCCTGGGGATGATGGCCCTGATCCAGCGCCTGAACCGGGCAGGTCACACCATCCTGATGATCACGCACGCCATGGCCGTGGCGGCCGCCTATGCCCGGCGCGTGATCCTGATGCGGAACGGGCGCATCGTCCGCGACGGGCCCACGCGGGAGATTTTCGGGGACGAGCCGGGCCTGTTCGATCTGGGGCTCACGCCCCCGCCCGTGGTTCAGGTGGGGAACCGGCTGGGCGTCCCGGCCCTCACGCTGGAGGAACTTGTCGGCTCCCTCGTACCAGCGGCAGAGGGGCAGAGGGGCAGAGGGGCGGGGGAGCGGGGATGAACCTATTTCTGTACCTGGACAGGGACAGCCCGGTCCACCGGCTGGATCCGAGAACGAAGCTCTTTCTGCTGCTGGGAAGCTTCGTGGCCGCGGTCCTCTTCTTCCAGCCGGGTCCGCTCCTTGCCTTCCTGGCTGTTCTCCTGGTCTATGGGGCCATCGGGAGGGTTCTGGGGAACCTCCGGCGGATCTGGTTCCTGCTGCTCAGCATCGCCCTCATCTCGACGGTGAGCTGGTCGGTCTTCGCCCGGGGGTCCACACCGCTTTTCTGGCGCGTGACCTGGGAGGGGCTCCTGTACGGCATCGGCGCCGCCATCAAGATTGATAGCATGATCATCGCAGGCCTCATCTTTCTCAGCGCCACGCGAACTGAGGAGATCGTCCTGGGCCTCATCCGTCTGCGCGTCCCGTATCAGGCTGCCTTTGCCTTCTCCCTGGCCATCCGCATGGTCCCCACGATCATCGGCACGGCCGTGACCGTGGCCGAGGCCCAGCGCTCCCGTGGCCTGGACCTGGAGAGCGGCGGGCCGGTCCAGCGCCTGCGTAAGCACGTCCCGCTCCTCGTCCCGATCTTCCTGCATACGCTGCGGAACACCGACCAGTTGGCCAAGGCCCTGGAGTCCCGCGGCTTCGGCGCCCGCCGGGAGCGCACGTCGTATCTCGAGATCGGCTTTCACGCGGCCGACGCGTTCGCTCTGATCCTCGCCGGCCTGATCCTGGCCATCTTCATCGCGATCCGATTCACCGGATGACCTCGTCCCATGCCGGTGGCCCTCGCGAGCCAAGAAGGGGAACACATCCCGGCGTCCGGCCTTGACGGCATTGTCGGCTTTGCGGTAGCCTCCAGTGACCTTGCTGCTGGCGGCACGGGAGAGCTTCATGGCCCCTGGTGGAATTCGTCCTCCCCGAGGGTCTTTCTGTCGATGAGCAACCTGGTCCATACGCACGTTTTCAACCGGACCTAACCCCTCGACCGGACGGGATTTGCCCGAGTATACCTGCAAGCGTCTTATGCCGACGCCTCAGCAGATCAAGCGTCTTATGCGGAAACCAGATACTCAATAGTTCGGCGAATCCGGCCACAATCAGAATCCAGCTCCGCCGGCTCACAGGGTGAAGGAGATCGCATGAGAGTGTCCAGCACAATGTATCCCGGAAATGTCCTGCAGCTTCGGGATCTGGCACGAACCAAACTCCTAGCAATCCTGGAGCAAGAAGGCCCGCTCACGATCTATGACATCTACGCTCGCGTCGAAAAGCTCTTCCCTGAAAACTGCGACCCCTCAGTTGCCTGCCGGCATCGTAAGACGGTGTCGGACTCCGACACTGAATGGCACCATCAGGTGCGTTGGGCACTCGAAGATCTGAAACACAATGAATTGGCCTTCAACTCGGCGACTGGTCGCCCATGGGTGAGAATTGGTGACGACTACCTTAGATTGCTGGATGGTTCTGAGGTCATGATTCGGCACGGTACGCGGTTCCGCTTGTTGCTTCCCTGCTCCCTCCGGGACACGCCCATCTCAAGAACGCGTGGTTGCTCCTTGCCGGGCTCCTGCGTCGTGACGGTAACTGACCGCAGCCCGGTGTGGGACCCCAACGGCTATGTTCGTTGGTTCTTTGTCATCGCAAGCGACGCGGGGGTTCTCTCTCGAACAGCCGGATGGATCCGAAAAGCAGATTTGCGCGCTGACAGGGCTGAGTGGCTTGGAAGCACATGATTTCGCCGAACATGCCGATGAAGCTGGCCGGCTTCACCGGCAGCTTATCGGCCGTACGCTCGGCGGCACAGTGGATCAGGGTTAAACATGGAGGGAGCGTCTTTCGGAGCCGGGCCGCCGATCAGAATCCAAGCGACGGGAACAATCACCAACCCGTGGCACAGTCTTCCGCCGCGCATCGTCATGATGGGGTATCCGTCGAAGAGAGAGGAGAGTGAATCGTGGAACATCACGCCACGCTGCCGCATCGATTTGAACGATCATAGCGTGCGGTTGCTCTTTCAGAAAGACGAGATGGTTTTTGTGTTCGTTGGCGATTCCGATGCGTCACGATATCTGGTCAATCCGATCCAGTATTTCCTCTGCTATCGCACGTTCATCAATTACAACCTTATGGGGTTCGTCGCCAGGGACTTCGATCCAGAGGCATTTGAGGCTACTGAGACCGTTCCGTTCAAGACTGCCGAGGCGACAGTCGAGGTGCCGGCCACTAGCGTGGTGGACTACCTCCGCTTTCTGGACAACACCCTGTACTACGCGCTCGCCTTCTATCTGATCGGTTGTGAGAACCCGCGGTATTTCCTCGTCGAGTACTACAAGGCAGTTGAGGTCATCGAGAATGGTCTGGGTGGCGAGCGCCGATGCTTGGACGCGCTCGCGCCCCTTACGGCGTCGAGAAGGGGGCATTGAAGGCCTTCAAACAAGTCTGCAACGACATGTTGCGGGCTCCGGTTGATATCGGTCGCCATGCTCCGGCGCCCAACGCGCCTTTGTACTCTGTCGACCTTCGGAATCTCCTTTCGGAACCCAGGTCTCGCGCACTGTTTGAGACCTCAACACGAGTATGTCGCCAGGTTATCGACGGCTACATGGGCTTTCTCAAGAACGCGGCCTAACCCGCGTTTGCAGCCGGCGGCGGCTGGTGCAATCATGAGCCGCCGCGACTGAAACGCAGACGTTAGCCAGCAGTCGAGGAAACCGTGAAGGACCAGCACCGAACATCGAACGGTCGGACCCAAAGGGGCCTATGGGAGTGGGCTGAGCTCCACTCGTCGGATTATCTCCTCTGCCCCAAATGTCAGCGGGCGGTGATGTTCCTCGACTGGGTAGACCAGAAGACCGGAGAGTGTCCTCACTGCAGCACCGAGTGTTTTCGGGAGCGGTGGGAGGGAGAAGGTGACGAAGTGCACCGCACATACGACTTCCCAGGCGGCCGGTTCTTTGAGGAGACGGAATCTGACCTGCTGCTGATGCTATGCGCGCTGTCTCCAAAGAAGGGAGACCCCACGTTTTGGGACGGCGAATCCTGGTTCTTCGGCGCCTCGCCTGAAGAAGAGCGACGGACACAAGATCTCTCTTTTCTCATCTTCTTCTCGACGCTGTCAGAGGTTCTTATCGGGCGACTTCTTCGACGCTGCCTGATCCGGAAAGGGGTCGATGATGCGTTGGCCTCTCGACTGCTGCGCCCTCACAGCGGATGGGACCGCAAGACCCATTTCGTTGAGACGGCGACCGGAAGGAAGCTATCAGAGTGGACTGCGGATCTTGACTCAAAGAAGGGTGAGAACTTCGGTAAGCTGCTGAAGCTCGTTACACAGGCAGCGGAATATCGGAACAGGCTTGTTCATGCGGGCCAAGTCGACAAGATCGACATTAACTTCGTTGACGAGCTCGCGCGGAACGTGCAGCGGCTACTACTTTTCATCGTCGAATTCCACAATGCCCTCGTTAATGCTGAGACCACTGCCACGGGTGCTGCAACAGGTACGAGTGCTGGCTAACTTCAGCATGAAGCCGCGGGCGCTTCGTGCCCCGGCTTATGCTGCACGTTAGCGCGCAAGGCCCTACGGAGGGGCTCTTGGTACAGCAAAGTATCGGCAACAAGGTGCCGCAAGCGTGAGACACGGTGGAGTTCAAACGATGACCCTGCAACAACTACTAGGCATAGAGGTACCGATCATTCAAGCACCCATGGCGGGCGCGTAAGGCAGCGCACTGGCTGTTGCCGTGTCTAACGCGGGCGGGCTCGGATCATTGCCCTGCGCCATGCTCAGCGTTGACACCATGAGCAATGAACTGGCGGCAATCAAGGCACAAACCGGCAAGCCTTTCAACGTGAATTTCTTTTGCCACGCGCCGCCCACACCCAGTGCCGAGCGCGAAGCGATTTGGCGAGCTACGCTGTCGCCGTATTACAAAGAGTTCGGAATTGATGCAGACACCATTCCCGTCGGGCCGGGGCGTGCGCCCTTCAGTTCGGGAGCCGCGGACGCGCTAAGCGAATTCAAGCCCGCCGTAGTGAGCTTTCATTTTGGCTTGCCATCGGCCGAATTGCTGGCGCGAGTGAGAACCTGGGGCTCGAAGATACTATCTTCGGCAACCACAATCGAAGAGGCGCGTTGGCTCGAAGCGCATGGGGTCGATGCCATCATTGCGCAAGGTTTAGAGGCGGGCGGCCATCGCGGGATGTTCTTGTCGGAGGACCTAAGTACTCAAGTTGGCACGTTTGCACTGTTGCCGCAAATTGTGCAGGAGGTAAAGCTCCCGGTCATTGCTGCTGGCGGCATCGCGGATGCGAAGGGCGTTGCGGCTGCTATGGCGCTGGGCGCAGCCGGCGTACAGATCGGGACGGCTTATCTGCTCTGCCCTGAAGCCACCACAAGCGCAGTGCATCGCGCCGCGCTTAAGAGCGAGGCCGCCCGCCACACGGCGCTCACGAATCTTTTCACGGGCCGACCCGCCCGGGGAATTGTGAACCACATCATGAAAGAGCTTGGTCCGATCAGCACCGCTACGCCCGCTTTTCCCTTAGCCACTGCTGCCATTGCCCCCTTACGCGCCAAAGCTGAAAGCCAAGGCTCCGGTGATTTCTCGCCTCTGTGGTCTGGCCAGAATGCTAGCGGATGCAAAGAGGTACCGGCCGCCCAACTCACGCGTGAACTGGCCGCCGATCTCTAGCGGCTGGTTGCCGTAGCCAAATGCGCGCTAAGCGCATGCAGACGGACCTTCGCAAGCGTAAAGCGGGGACGTTCGTTCAAAAGCAACTTGTCTCTCGTCACGCCACGCCAAGCGTTGCCGGCGTTCCCTCTCCGACAGCCACGCCGTAATGCACCGGGCTTCCCAGACAACATGGAAGGGAGTCAGACAATCGGCGGATGCCGCGACGTTGGGCTTGCGCTTCCGTCTGCGGACGGGGCCCGTCTCGGCATGCGGTTGGCGGCGGCTTGAGATAAATTGCTGGCTTGAGAAATCTAAAGTTTCGGTTTAGAAATTTCATCACGCGATTCATCGCGCGTCTCATCGTAGAATGCCGTTGCGAGATTGGTGGCCCGTGACGGCAGGCGCTTTTTCACTCGGCGAACTTTCGTCGGACATGATAGGCTTCCTTGGGTATGTCACTGTACTGCGCCAATCGGGCCCCCGTCCTGAATGGCTGATACCCTGCGCATGGGAACGCTAATGCCCGGCTCGGATTTCCTGCCCGTGACGGTGGACAAGAGCCACCTGATCACCATCGGCGAGCGGCTCTACGCCGAGAGCATCGAACTCATCCGGGAACTGGTGAACAACGCCTACGATGCCGACGCGACCGAGGTCCGGGTCACGCTGGGAGACGATCTGATCCGGGTCGAGGATAACGGTGCCGGCATGGACCTCGATGGGCTCAAGCAGTACTTCAGCATCGGCTCGCCGGAGAAGCTCCAGAAGCCCAAGTCCCCACGCTTTCGGCGGGACCGGATCGGCCAGTTCGGGATCGGAAAGTTTGCAAGCCTCTCGGCCTGCGAGCGGTTCGAGGTTGAGACCCAGAAGGGTACCTTCGCGGCGCGGGTGACCTTCGAGAAGTCGGCCTGGGAACAGACCGGCGAGTCCTGGCATCTTCCCATCGAGCACCTGGAGGCCGATCCGCGGCGGGGGGACGGGACCACCGTGACCCTTCTCCAGCTTACGCGGCGCTTCGACCCGAAGGAGGTTGAGCGGCGTCTGGTCGAAGGCGTCCCCCTCAAGGCGCCCAATTTCCAGGTCTGGCTGAACGGGGAGCGGGTCAAGCCCCGGACGCTGGCAGGCCACCGCATCCCGGTCCTCGACGGGACGCCTTTCGGACCCATCCACGGGGAGATCCTGGTCTTGCCCGCCTCTATCTCGGATCCGGGTCCACCGGGCATTGAGATCAAGGTAAAGCAGGTTACCGTGCGGAGGGATCTCTTCGGGGCCGAGGCCTGGGGGCGGGCCGCAGAGAGGTTACGGGGCGAGATCCACGCGGATTTCCTGCCGGTGACCACTGACCGGAGCGGCTTCGTCCAGGATTCGCCCGAGTACCTTGCGTTCCGCGAGACGGTCGCCCGGGTGATGAACGAAGTGCGAGCCATCCTGCGCCAGCTCACCGGCCAGCGGGAGCGGCGGGCCGCGAGCCGGGCTCTGCGCGAGGCGCTGGAGCGGATCCATCGCGCGCTCTCGCGCAACCCGGACCTTTCCCCCTTTGGCCCCCTGCCAGAGGCGGGTGGCGGGGGGCAGGGGCGCGGCGCCGCGGCCACCGGCGCGGGGATCGGAAAGCCCCGGGAAGAGGTTGTGGCCGGCCCCGAAGCTCCGCCGCCAAAGCGAAAGCGCGCCGTCAAGAAGCCCAAGGTGAAGCGGCTCACGCCGGATGCCGTCGTGAAGCGGCTCCGGGTCGGGCACGAGGGGGTCTCCTGCTGCCTGGACCACTTCGGCGAGGATGGGCCGGAGTGCTTCAGCGAAGGGACCGTCATCTACATCAACCGAGACCATCCTCTGTATCGGCGCGAGGCCCGGAAGGCCGAGACCCACACCATGCACCTGGCCCGGCTCCTGACCCAGGAGATCGCCCTGATGAAGGACGCACCCCGGGATCCCCGCAAGGCCTTCGACCGCCAGAGCAAACTCCTCCGCGACGCCTTCACCGACAACCAGGACCACGCAACCGCAAATGAACGCAAATGAACGCAGATAGGGGTCTTCTATTCGTCAGACGCTGCATGGCTCAGCGACGACGCCTTCACCGACACCAGGGAATAGATTGATGCGCATATTACGTCGAGCCCTGAGCCGACTCGCCTGGAATTGAAGATGTTCGAGCGGGCGAGATCCGCCTGCGGCGGTCAAACTTCGCATATTCCTCCGGAATGCTTTCCTTTGCGGACTTTCGCCTTGACAGGCAAGGCCCCTGGACTAAACTAGCGGCGCCTGACCACCAGGCATCCTCTAATAAAGGGCGAATAGCTCAGGGGGAGAGCACCTGCCTTACAAGCAGGGGGTCGGAGGCTCGAAATCTCCTTCGCCCACCAGCCCGGTCACACCGTCCTGGCCCGCGTGATTCTGAATCACGCGGGTTTCTTTTTGTGATCTTCGCCAACTCTTTGGGTGTGGGCTTCGGTCTTGAGAGTCATATTAGGCGAAGCCTGATGAGTCCATACAGACCGACGTGTCCGTCTCTTGATCGAGACGAGGGATTCCGTACTTTGGAGCCGCCGAGCCGTCTGAGGGGAAGTCGAGGGGTCAGTGCGACGAGGGAACGCAGGGACAGATATGGCAGAAGTTCAAATCGTTGGGTTTTCGAATCCCCGAATATCAACGCGCGAAGGTTGGTCGATCCGAGCTGCGAGGTAGGCAGCTTCAATGACCTCCATTACAGCCACCATGACACCAGCCCGACTGGGGCGCGCCGCCCCTCGTCGAATGCCGTCAGTGTGGCCTAGCGGCGTTAAGGTCTTGGAGGGGCCCCGGCGGATGCCCGCACGATCAACTCCACTTCCAACTCGACCGAGTGAGGAGTAGGCCTCCCATTCACCTTCGCCAAAAGATGATCGGCGGTGAGGTGTCCCAGTTTTTCTGTGGGCACCCGCATCGTCGTCAGTGCCGGCGAGAGATGAGTCGAGATCTCCGCATCGTCGCAGCCCACTACCGAGATATCCTTCGGCACATCGAGGCCCACCGCGTGGCACTCAAGCACGGCGCCGACGGCAAGGAAATCGTTCGCGCAGATCACCGCAGTGGGAGTCGGTGCGACCCCCAGGACTTCGCGTAGTCCGACCCGGCCTTCGGCCACACTCCACTCCTTCTCGACGAGATGGCCCTCCTGAATCTTGACTCCCTTCGCTTGAAGCGTGTCTAGGGTTCCCCGCAGACGCGCCTCGGCGCGGTCGTTGTTTTCAGTCTTCTGAGCGATCATCGCGATCCGACGATGCCCCTGATCTAGCACGAAATTCGTGAGCCGCACGAACGCCCGGTAGTTGTCGAAGCCGACGCATGGGTGCTCGCTGGTGCTTTTGAAGCCGTACGTGATCACGTAGGGTATGTGCTGCTTGGTCAATAATCTCCAGAGCTGGTCTGGGTAGTTCTCTCCCACCAAGATCAGACCATCGATGCCCCGTTCGATCATCGTCCGTGTTTGCACAAACGCCTGCTCGGGGTCGTACTCCGAACAACCGATGAGGAGAATATAGCCAGCCTCCATGAGTCGTCTTTGGACGGCATTCATCTCATGGGCGAAGTTTGGATTCGCGAGAGTGGGGATGATCGCTCCTATGGTTCGGGTGCGAAGCGAAGCCAGAGCCCTTCCCGCCCCGTGAGGTACCCAATCCAGTTCGGCGACCGCTTTGAGCACGGCAGCTCTCAGCTCGGGGGAAACTTTGTGGGGCTCATTGAGCGCGCGCGAGACGGAGCCCGTCGAAACGCCTGCTAAGCGTGCTACGTCCGCCAGCTTGACTGATTTTCTACCCTGCCGAGTTCTCTTCTTCCTTAACTTCCGGTTTTCATTCATTTTCACTGCCCACGCCTCTGCCAGACTGGCTGTTAATGAAAGCGCTTTATTTTATCATTGACGTTCTACTGCGAGTCGGAATAGTCTGTAAACGCTTTAGTCCATCCGAGGCCAGAAAATATGCTCCCTGTCGCTCAGTTGCACTCCCCCGTGTCCGGACAAACAAAGTTATAAAACCATACCATACTACTTAATGATACGGAGGAGTTATCTTCATGCAATGGATGAGCAGTGGTGGAAAGGGATACTTCCTCGATCCCTTTCGGGTACACCTCGGTTTGGGCACAGAAGGACAAATAGAATGTCAAGGGCGCACTCCCTGACCGTAAGCCCTTGCGTCTAGGGCTGGTGGGTCTTGGCGGGGTGGCCCTCGGAAAGCATCTACCGGCAATACGACGGTTGCAGGAGACTGGATTTCCACTCCGTGCCGTGGCGGGGGCGGACATTGACGATAGGGTCGGTCGAAGACGCAGACGTAACGTGGTTTCCCGTGCCATTCCGAAAGCACTTCTCCCCGCCCTGTATGGTCGCCAAACGCCTGAACGAGGCGGGGGCTATCTCCACCCCCCGGCCCTCGTGGCGGTTTGGGGGCTCGAAGGGGGCGTCCTCACGCAATGAACAGACGGCCGGCGCCCTAACGACAGGCTAAGCCGGGGGCTGCGAGGAATGGGACTCGGGTTGTTGAAGGGGCTCAAGGTGCTGGAGGTGAGCGACAACGTGGCTGTCGCCTTCTCCGGGAAGGTCCTGGCCGACCTGGGGGCCGATGTCCTGATGGTCGAGCCGCCGGGGGGAAGCCCTCTCCGGCGGCTTCCTCCCTACTATCAGGACGTGCCGGGGCCCGGGCGGAGCGTTCTGCACAACTGGCTGAGCACCAACAAGCGGAGCCTCACCCTGAATCTCGAAGCCGAGCAGGGCAAGGAAATCCTTCGGAAGTTGATCCGGGGGATGGACGCGCTGGTGAGGGGGCCGGACAGGGGCCTGGAGACGGCGGGCTTGAAGGCGGTCAACCCGAGCCTCACCGTGACCACCATAAGCCCGTTCGGGGCGGATGGACCCTATGCGACCTACCGGGCGAATGATCTGACCCTCTTCGCGATGAGCAGCTTTTCCTACTATCTCGCCTGTCCGGTGGAAGATCCCGCGCGCACCCCCCCGAAACAGAATCCCGGCTACCAGGTCGGGCTGGTGGCGGGCCTCTACGCCGCGAGCGCCACTCTATGGGGGCTGGTCGCGGCCAAGAGGAAGGGGCAGGGGGTAAGGATCGATGTATCCGAATGGGAAGCCTTTACCTACCTCCTGTACGAGCAGACAGGCCTGCTGTTCGATGGGAAGCTGGCCCCGAATCGCACGCGGGTGCCAGGCGCCGTGATAACGGTGGTTGGCGGCCTGATGTGGTGTGTGCCCTGCTCCGATGGATGGGTGATGATCTCCCCCCGAGAGGACCACCAGTTCAAGCGGTGGAGCGAGGTGATGGGGGAACCGGAATGGACGAGCCGGCCGGAGTTCTCGACCGCCAAACTGAGGGAGCAGAACGCCTGGGAGGTCTACGAGCGCTCGGCGGAGTGGACGAGGCTCCACAAGAAGACCGAGGTGTTTCTGGCAGCCCAGGAGAAGAAGGTCGCTTGCTTCCCGATCAGCCAGATGGGCGATTTGCCCGAGTTGGAGCAGCTCAAGCACAGGGCTTTCTGGACCGCGATTGATCACCCGGTGATAAGAGGCATAAGATACCCGGGCCTGCCGGTAAAGACCGATGCCCTCGAGGTGCTCCCTTCCCGACCAGCGCCGCCGCCGGGGGAACACACGCTGGAGATCTGCAAGGAGTTGGGCATCTCTGCAGAAGAGAGCAAGACTCTGTGGCAACTGGGGGTGATCTGAGAAATGTATCAGAACGCCTTGGAAGGGGTAAGGGTCGTTGACTTCAGCTGGGTGGTGGCTGGCCCGTTTTGCACTAAGCTCCTGGGGTTGATGGGCGCGGAGGTCATCAAGATCGAGTCTGCCACCCGGCCCCAGTTCAAGAACCGGTCCGGCTGGTTCTCGGTGATCAACAACTCAAAAAAAAGCTGCACCATCAACCTCTCAACAGACCGGGGGAAGGCCCTCGTCAAGAGACTGATCGCTGTAAGCGATGTCGTGGTCGAGAACTTCTCCACCGGGGTCATGGACCGCCTCGGCCTTGGTTACGACGCCCTCAAGGCGATCAAGGAGGATATAATCTACGTGTCCTCCTCGGGAGTCGGACGGACTGGGCCTGCCAAGGACTACCCAGCCTACGGTGCCCTCCTTCACGGATGGAGCGGGTGGACTTCTCTGTTCGGTGAGCCAAACCCTCGGATGGAGGGAATGGGGATCTCTCCGAGCTGGGTTGACCCCCTCACTGGGTCATGGGAGGCCCTCATCATCCAGGCAGCCCTGTTGCAGCGCTCCCGCACGGGCGGAGGACTCTATGTGGATTTATCAATGCTCGAGAGCGGCATCGCCATCATGGGGGACGTGTTTCTCGAGGTCGCCGTGACGGGAAGGCTTCCTGCGGCTGGCCAGTCGTCGGGCTATTCCCACGCCGTGCCTCATGGCGTCTACCCGTGTAAAGAGGAGGACGCCTGGATCGCCATATCGGTTGAGTGCCAATCCGAGTGGGAAGGACTCTGCAGGGTGCTCGGAGATCCCTCCTGGTGCCATGAGGAAGAATTGCTCACGCTCGCAGGCCGACAGCACAACCGGGTGCGGATCGACCGCCTGCTGGCTGCATGGACGTCGCAAGTGCCTGTGCAGGGGCTTTTCCATCGCCTGCAGTCCGCGGGGGTGCCGGCCGGACCGTGCTACAACCTCCAGCAGGTGGTGGACGATCCACACATGGAGTCGCGCGGCCTCTTCCGGAGGCTTCCCCTTCGCGATGGGAGGACGCTGATAACCCCCGGGATACCATGGCGGGACGAAACCGACTGGAAGGGGACCCTCTTCGAAGCGCCGGCCCTGGGCGAGCACAATGAGCACGTCTTCCGAGGGGTATTGGGCATGCCAGAGGAGGAGTATGAGGGCCTCCGACGAGACGGAATCCTTGAGTAGGGTGCGGTCAAGGGACGGAGAGCTCTCCTGAAACTCGCGACCTTCCGGTCTGCCAGACCGAGAAGCGGAGGTGATCTAGGGACAAGAGAGGTGCACTGCTCGCCGCCGACCCCCTTCCGGCGGGATTGAAATCCAACCGAGGAGGACTCCCATGCGACTGCCCAGCAAGGTCCACATCATGGATGTGGGGCCGCGAGACGGCTTCCAGGTCGAACGCGACTGGATCCCCACCGACAGGAAGATCGAGGTCATCAACGCCCTTGCCAGGACGGGGGTGCCCGCGATCCAGGCCACCTCCTTCGTTCATCCCAAGGCGGTTCCCCAACTGGCCGATGCGGAAGAGGTGATGACCCGGATCACTCGGGTGCCTGGGTGCAGGTACCAGGTCTTGCTGCCTCCCACTCTGAAGGGGTTGCAGCGCGCGCTAGCGCTCCCCTGCAAGCCCGACTGTGTAGAAATCTTCATGTCCGTCAGCGAATCCCACAACCGTGCGAACGTGAACCGTTCCATCGAAGAGTCCATGCGGGAAGTGGATCAGATGGTGCCCCTGACGCGCGAGGCTGGGCTGGAGCTTTCGGGGGGGCTGTCCACCAGCTTCGGCTGTCCTTTCGAAGGGGACGTTCCCCTGGAACAGTTGGACCGGGTCGTAGAGCGCTGGATGAAGACGGGGGTCCGCGCCTTCACCCTGGGCGACACCACCGGCGTTGGGAATCCTAAACAGGTGTACAACGTGTGCGCTCACCTGCTCGATAAGTATCCAGGGGTCCAGTTGGCCCTGCACCCTCACAACACCCGGGGCATGGCCCTGGCCGCCGTCGTGGCCGCCATGCAGGCAGGCGTGACTCGCTTCGATGCGTCCGTCGGTGGATTGGGAGGCTGTCCGTATGCCCCCGGGGCCACGGGCAATGTGGCCACCGAAGACCTGGTGAACATGCTGCATGAGATGGGAGTCGAGACGGGCATCGATCTGGACGCCTTGATCGCGGTGGCCAAGACGCTCCAGGAAATTGTGCCGCACCAGTTGGAGAGTTCCCTGGTGCGAGCCGGGAAGCGGACGGATCTGAAGCCAGCGCCCAAGGCGCAGGAAAAGGGCGAATTCCTGTCCTATCGTCACGTCCCATTGACTGGCCGAGGCTAACGAGAACGCCTCCTCGCGTCGGCGTTTCTTCCAGCGACATGTCCTCGCCCCAATAGGGATGAGCCCGAGTAACACGAACGGAATGGAGACGTCCCGACTTGGTGACGTCCTCGAATCGGTGTAGAAGCAAAATGGCGTAGGGTATCCTTCCGGTTGCCACACCGGACCGTCCAGAGAGAACGAAGAAAGGAGCACCCTCCGCCAAAGGGTTCGCCCGAATTATTCACGAACGATTAGCAGGGGGGAGAAAGAATCATGTCACACAAGCGAAAGGGGATCACGAGGCGCGAGCTCCTGCGCAACGCGGCGCTAACAACGGGAACTGTTACCCTTTGGGGGCTGGCCCCCACACTGGTCCAGGCCGGGCAGGCTTCCAAGTCGAAGCTGGGGGCCCAGCTCATCGGCAAGCTCGAAGGCCCCGAGATCATCCGCGACCCGGCGAAATTCCCCAAGACGTTCAACGAAGCGCCGATGCTGGCTGACCTAGTCAAGGCCGGGAAGCTCCCCCCGGTCGAAAAGCGCTTGCCCGAGCCGACCGACGTGATGGTCGTCAAGCCCTTGAAAGAGATCGGGAAGTACGGCGGCCGGTGGCGCTGCGGCTTTACGGGTCCCGCCGACCCCGTATACGGCAACCGCATCGTCACCACGGACAAGATCTTGATGTTTGACTATACCGGCACCAAGGTGATGCCATCGCTCGCCAAGGACTGGAGGCAAAGCGACGACGGGAAGGTCACCACGATCTTCTTGCGCAAGGGGCTCAAGTGGTCGGATGGGCAGCCGTTCACCGCGGATGATTTCCTGTTCTGGCACGACGACATCTATCAGAACAAAGACCTCGTGGCGACGGCGGTGCCGGACCTCACGATCAATGGCAAGCCGGGTGTGATGAAGAAGGCGGACGATTACACCGTGGTCTTCGAATTCCCCGAGCCGTACTACCTCTTCGTGGACATCCTCGCCGGCGACACGCCGATCGGCGGCGGGATGACAACTATGAACACGGTTATAAGGTTCATGGGCGGCTACGCGCCGGCGCACTACCTCAAGCAGTTCCTGCCTAAGTACTCCTCGCTGGACGAGGTCCAACGGAAGGCCCAGGCCGCGGGCTTCGACAGCTGGAAGAGTTACTTCCGGGAGCGCATCCACTGGGGGCTCAACACCGAATTGCCCGTCCTGGGGCCCTGGAAGACCGTCACAACGATCAACAGGCCGACCTGGACACTGGAGCGCAATCCGTACTACTGGGCGGTGGACACGGCGGGCAACCAACTGCCATACATCGACCGGGTCGTCATGACTCTAGCGGAGACTATAGAAGTCGTGAACCTGCGCGCCGTCGCCGGCGAATATGACATCCAGGAGCGACACATTGAGTTGTCCAATCTGCCCGTGTTGATCGAGAATCAGCGGAAGGGCAACTACACCGTCCATCTGGATCCATCACAGACCGGGTCCGACGCGGGGCTGCTCGTCAACACGGCGTTCGACGCCGATCCCGAAGTCGCCAACTGGTTGACCAACCGCGACTTCCGCCGCGCCCTGTCCTTGGGCATCGACCGCGATCAACTGAACGAGACGTTCTGGATCGGACTGGGCTCTCCCGGCTCGGCGGCACCGGGCGAGGACGTGCCCATCAGCCCAGGTCCGTCGTATCGCAAGAAGTGGGCGGTCCTCGATGTCACACAGGCTAACGTATTGCTCGATAAGATTGGCTTGACCAAGAAGGATCGCGACGGTTACCGACTGCGTACCGACGGCAAGGGGCGCCTCCGCATCGAACTGATGTCGCCTGCGGGGATGATACTTCCGTACGCCCAGATCAGCGAGATGATCAAACAGCACTGGGTGAAGATCGGCGTCGACGTGGACGTGAAGTCGGTCGAACGGAGTCTTGCCTGGACCAGATCCGCAAACGCGGAACATCACATGATGATGTTTACGCTCGGCGGATCGGAGAATCTCTTTCTCTTCCCGCGCCAGGTCCTGCCCGTGGAACCGGCCGAGTCCCACCTGGGTATGCCGTTCGCCCGATGGTATGCCTCCAATGGCACGCAGGGCAAGAAACCGACGAACCCCGAGATGGTCCGTGCCTTGGAACTCTTCCGCTCGGCAAAGGGCATGAAGGAGGCGGAGCGCATCAAGATCGCTCAGGAGATCTTTAGGATCATCGTCGAGGAGTGCTGGGTCATCGGCACGGTTGGGCTGTCGCCCGCGCGCACGGGGGTCAGGGTCGTAAAGAACTACATGGGCAACATTCCTGCGCGCCAGGTGAATGACCAGCACGTCAAGAACCCGAACACCTCGCACCCGACCACCTTCTATTTCAAGCCATAGCCTGAGGTGGGAGGAGAACTGGGGGTCACTCGATGATCGTCGGGGCGGGTGCTCCGATTTGCCACACCACGCCGCGTGATGAAGTCACGAAACCTCGCCGCTTGCTGGTTGCTCGCGACGTCACTAGGATCGCAGGCTCCCTCGTCGTCACGGCGATCCATCTTGGTCGGTAGTTGCGCAGGGCCGAAGGCATCACACGGGGAGCGAGGAGCGGATAGATGAGTTCGATCACCGGCACGAATCAGGTGAAAGGCAGCGACCTGCCGCTCACCGGTACTCGCGTCATCGATCTTACACACATCGTCGCCGGGCCGTTCTGCGCCGCGATCCTAGCTGATTTCGGCGCCGACGTGATCAAGGTCGAACAGCCAGGCAGGGGAGATCGGGCGCGAGCGGTTGCTCCGTTCATTGAAAGGGGGGAGGCTCGTGTAAGTGGGTTCTTTGCGACCATGAATCGCAACCGGCGTGGGGTTGCCTTGGATCTGAAATCAGCTCCCGGCAAAGAGGTATTTCGGAAGCTCGTGGGTGTGAGCGATGTGCTCATTGAGAACTTCTCGGCCGGCACCATGGACCGTTTGGGCCTTGGGTACGAGGTGCTGCGCCAGCTGAATCCCCGGCTTGTCTACGTAGCGATTAGCGGTTTTGGGCAGCTCGAACCTTACATTGGGCCGTGGTCCTCACGCCAGGCGAACAATGCTCCGGTGCAGGCTATGAGCGGCTTCATGGACCAATCCGGTGATCCTGACGGGCCGCCCGGGCTGACGGGGCACTCGATTGGGGACACGATCCCAGGCCTGTGGGCGGCACTCGCGACCCTGCTGGCCCTTGAATGTCGACGCAAGACCGGGCTGGGGCAATTCCTCGATGTGGCCTTGTACGATTCGATGGCATCGATGTGCTTCAATGCAATTGCTGACTATCACGTCACTGGCACGCCACCACACCGCGGACTCCCATGGCCCGTGACGTTCACCACCCGTCTCAGGTGTGCAGATGGCTACATCGCCGTGTCGCTCTGGGGCATCATGAAAGACGGCTGGCAGCGGCTCTTGCACCTAATCGGTCGCCCGGACATGTTGACCCATCCAGAATTCGACCTTGCCCACCCGGGCTGTCCTCGATGTTATACCATCATGAAGCCTATCCTTGAAGAGTGGCTTGCGGGGGTGACGCGCGAGGATGCAGTTCGGATGCTTCTAGACCTCGGCTTCAGTGCAGGGCCGGTCTATAGTGTGAAGGAAGTCTACGAAAGCGAGCAGTTGCGGAAGCGCCAAGCGTTCATTGAAATCGAAGACGGGCTCGGCGGCACCATCCGGACGATCGGGACGCCGGTGAAGTTCTCCGGCCTTCGATTGCCATCCCCGCGGCGCGCCCCATTCCTGGGCGAGCACACTGCAGAGGTGCTCGCCGAGGTGCTCGGCCTTACGCCTGCCGAGCTCGACCGTCTCGGTATGAGCGGCGATCCAAGTTCTCCGCAGCCCACTGACCTCCCGGCACCTCGCACTCATACGGCCACCCGGCGCCGGGGCGCACAACCCCGGGTTCGAAAGCGCCCAGGAGGTTTGCAACGATGACTGAACCGGCAACTCGATTCATCGAGGTCATGGTCCCAGCGGCTGAAGCGCCGGCGGCGGTACATGCGTCCGTGCCCGCTTTAGTGGATGTCCGAGGAAAGCGCGTCGGGTTTCGCATCGAGAGCTTTCCCGTCGAGTGGGCCGAAGACTTATTACTCCGCAATTTCGAGATATTCATGAAACGCATCGCGGAGTTGCTGGAGATTCAATACACGCCTTCGAGCATCGTCCGTTTCCAGCGCGATCCGAAAGACAAAGCGCGGGAGGCGCAGTCGTTCGATGAGTTTTGTCGTCAGATCGACTGGGCGATTCTCGGGATCGCCGGCTGAGGGGGCTGCACGTCGCGGTGTACCCGCGACACGATAGAAGTCCAGAAGCGCGGCATTCCTACCGTTACGGTGGTCAGCTCAGAATTCGCCGGCTTGCTGAAGACGCTGGCGCGGTCTCAAGGTTTCGCCGATCTTCCCGTGGTGATCGTACCGCACCCGTGGGCCCTGCATTCTCCAGAAGCCGTGCGGAGGATGGCCGACGAGAAGTTCGAGGAGATCGTCTGGCAGGCGACGCAGCGCCGTTGAGGCCTACCGCAATGCAGCAAGTGGACGGGAGAGGACGTTGACAGCCATCACACGACACGACGTGATTCGACTGGAAGACTCGCCCAGCGCTTGCTTCGACTACTACTACCGTCAGGGCTGGACGGACGGTCTGCCCATCATTCCACCGACCCCCGATTTGGTCGAGGCGATGATGTCCACGGTGAACTTGCCGCCCAGGTATGTCGTTGGCCTGCTGGCTCCCCGGAATGGGGAAGCGACGATAGAGAAAATCGCGATAAACGCTGTGATGGCAGGCTGCCTACCGGAGTATTTCCCCGTGCTGGTGACAGCCATCGAGCTTGTTGCCGAATCTGAGTTCGGCCTGGGCCGCATCAATTCCACGACCAACCCTGCCGTGCCGATGCTGATCGTCAATGGGCCGATCCGCGAGCAAATCAACCTGAACTGCAGTTACGGGGTCCTCGGACCTGGATTCCGCGCTAATGCCACCATCGGTCGCGCCTTCAGCTTGTGCATGATCAACCTGGCCGGCCGTATTCCCGGTGAGGTCTGCAAGAGCACGCACAAGCACCCCGGGGCGTACACCATGTGCATCGGGGAGTTCGAAGGGCGCAGCCCTTGGGAGCCGCTGCACGTGGAGAGGGGCTTCGCACCGATGGAAAGTACGGTGACGGTGATCGCGACCACCGGCACCACCAACATGCTGGCTCATGATTGCGGGACGGCTGAGGAAATGCTCGCCGTCTTCACCGGCTCGACAGCGATCCTCGGGAACAATAATCTCTTCCCCTCGTACGGCACGGGCCAGATGGTTTTTCTGGTCTGTCCGGACCATGCCACGGTTATCGCCAAGGAATTCACGAAGCAACAGGTCAAGGAATATCTGCTCGAGCATACGGTCAAGGTCCCTATCTCGTGGTTGCCCAAAACGCGACGCGAGTCGATGCTGTTACATCGCCCCGATCAACTGGAGGGGGAGTACCTGCGCCTGGCCAAAGTTGCCGATGACTTCCTCATCGTGGTGGCCGGAGGTCTGGGCGGACTTTACTCCCAATTCATCCCGTCGGCCGGCGGCCGGGCGCACACCAAGCGGATGACAGCTCACAGAGGGTGAGTCACGAGAGCCCGTGTGGGTATCGTCGCGAGGAGCGTCTGATGGCTATTGCTCGTAGAGTCGAAGAAGCGCTGAGCGATGTGAGACGTGCGCTGGTGGCCGATGGCTACGAATTGGCAGTACAAGACCTTCCCGGAGGAACCTTACGTATTCAGATCGAGGCCGGCCCGCAGGCCTGCGCGGAATGCCTGGTACCGAAAGAGGTGATGCTCGAAATTCTACGCGCTAGCCTGGACGGGCTGTTCCATGTCGGGACACTCGAACTGCTCTATCCCGGGGATTGATCACAGATGAACGGAGGAGATCATGCCTAAGGCATTCGTGAACGGTTTGCCGACAACGTCATGAAGGCGTTTCTTCGCTGCTCCGAGAGGTAAGGTGATGACAGCCGAGCGCGCCAGTCGCGTCATTGATGAGATCGAAGCCGCCGCTCAGGCGCAAGATGGCATGTCCATCATCATCGGCGGCCACATCCTCAGCAGTCATCCCATGCCTCTAATCCGTCAGATCATCAAGCAGGGAACCAAGAACTTGACCGTTATTGGTGCCGCATCGGCAAGCCTCGAGGTCGACCTCTTGATCGGTGCCGGCAGCGCGAAAAAGGTGATCACGCCGTATGTCGGGGCGGAGGGCTTGGCCCCGATCGGGCCCTTCTTCAAAGCTGCGGCTGAACGGGGAGAAATTGAACTGTGGGAGTGCGATGAGGGTATCTACTACACGGCTCTGCGCGCCGCGGCCCTGCAGCTCCCATTCCTGCCGAGTTTGGCGGGGGTGGGCACGTCCCTGCCGGAGGTGAATCCGGACCTGAAGCTCTTCCATGACCCGATCACCGGAAAACCGCTGGTCGCCGTGCCCGCACTGCGACCGGACGTCGCCCTCATCCATGCGGCGAGGGCAGACGCTTATGGCAACGTTCAGTTCGTGGGCAGCGGAATGGGCGACCGGGCCCTTCACCGGGCGGCAATGAAGACCATCGTGACCGTGGAGCGAATTGTGCCCAATGAGGAAATCCGCAAGGACCCGCTCGCCACTGCCTTGTGGAATGTGGATGCCGTCGTGCGCGCCCCCTATGGCTCTCACCCCTACCAGAGCCCCGGCTTCTACCTGCACGATGAGGCGCACCTCAACGACTACCTGACTGCCGCGCGTGCGGCGGTCAAAGGTGATCGGGGTCCGTTCGACGCGTATCTGGACCGGTACATCTTCCGCCCGGCCAATCACGCCGAGTACCTCCAAACGGTTGGTTTCCCGCGCATCTTGTCGCTCTACGAGTTTTAAGGGGACACGATGGCTGACTACACTACAAAAGAGCTGATCGCGGCCTTTCTCGCCCGGGACCTCCACGATGGCGAGTTCGTCGTTGTCGGGGCCAACCTCCCCGTGCCCCGGGCGGGGGTCCTGCTCGCCCACCTCCATCACGGCCCCAACATGCTCATCGGCCTCTCGGCCACGCAGACGAGCCTCCTCAGGGAGCCGGTGCTGGAGCCGTTCAAGTACAACCGCGATTTTCGGGCCGCCAAATGGGCCGAGTCCTACATGCTGCATGAAGAGACCTTCGATTCGCTCAAGCACATATCGGATGCCTTCTTCGTGGGGGGCATCCAGATCGACCAGTACGGCAACTCCAACCTGATCGGCGTCGGCAAGGACTATCGCCATCTGGACTTCCGCGGTCCCGGCGCGATTGGGACCACCACGGTGACCACCTACGCCAAGCGGTACTACCTCTACCTGAACAGCCATGAGGCGCGGGTGCTCGTGGAGCGCTGCGACTTCATCACATCGTTCGGCTGGGGGGAGGGCGGAGCGGACGCCCGCCAGAACCTGGGACTGCCGGGCGGAGGGCCGAAGTACTGCGTCACCCCTCTCTGTGTATTCGATTTCGAAGAGCGCGACAAGCGGATGCGTCTCAAGAGTGTCCACCCGGGGATCACGGTGGAGGAGGTGCTGGCCAAGACGGGCTTCGCGCCGATCGTGCCAGCCAACGTCCCGGAAACCGCGCCACCGACGGCTGAGGAGCTCAGCATCCTGCGGCAGCGGGTCGACGTGGAAGGTTTCCTCCGGTCGTAGAGTCTCTGGCGCCGAGCAGAGGAGAACCGCCTCGGCAGCTCCAGCCTCTCTGTCGCCCACTTAATCGCTTGAAAGGAGTGAAGGGCCCTTGGGAGGGATGGATGGTTTCTGGCTACCTCGGCCTTTGTCCTCATCGAAACCTCCACCGGCAAGACATGAAGGACGTGGTGAACACCCTCAAGGGGCTCAGGGGGATGAGTGGATGCAGTCAATGGCCCCAGCGCCGTGGGGGACCTGGGAACCAGGAAAGGTCCACACGGTGGGCGGAGTCACCAGGACGATGACCTGCCTGGCCATAGAGCTGAGCGAGGTCCCTGAAAAAAGGGACGGAGCGTCCCTCTCCGAAGGAAGAGGGCCATCCTGGAATCCGGAAGCCCCCGGCAGAGTCCTGCCGGGCCGAGGGCTAATGCGCTTGACTCAGGCCCCCCCATTGTGAGGTGGCTCATGTAGTGAACCCGGCCCGGGGTCCAACATGTGAGCACACCGAAGTCATGCGAATGTGCCTGCTGCCATTTTCATACGGTAGGTGGGCCAAGGTTCATGGGAACTAAAGGAAAGACGCGAATGAAACATTTTGTCCAACGGCTTGAGCACATTCAGACCTGGATCGCCTTTTTCTTGATCTTGTTCCTGACGGTGCTGGTCAACGTCCAGGTCTTTGTAAGGTACGTTGTCCAGAAACCTCTGTTCATCTGGAGCGAGGAGATGGCTCGGTTCGTCCTGATCTGGACAGTATTCCTGGGGATCGGCGTCGGAGTGAAGAACGACAAGCATTTTGCCATGGACATCCTGCCGCCTCTCCTGGGGCGACGCTGGGGAGCTGTCGTCCGGTTGTTCAACGATCTCTGTATGGGCGTGATCTTGATCCTGCTGACTCTGGTCGGGCTCCGGTTCTCCTGGTTCGGGACTTTTCAGAATAGCGTGACCATGGAGGTCTCAATGGCCTGGGTCTACGCCTCGATCCCGATCGGGGGGATCCTGGCGCTGGTGTACCTCGTAGAGCGGATTCAAATACGCCTGAGTGACCTCCGTGGCGGTACTCAATGAGTCCGATTGCTGTGCTCTTCCTCGCGTTCTCCGTCCTTATCTGCGTGGGGGCCCCCATCACCGTATCCCTGGCTCTCTCGTCCTTGCTCGTCATGGTGCTGGACCCCAACATCCCTACGTGGATCGCCGTCCAGCGGGCGTATACCGGCGTGGACAACTTCATCCTCCTGGCGATCCCCTTTTTCATTCTCTCGGGCACCATCATGAACGAAGGCGGGATCACGAGGCGCCTCATCAAGCTGGCCATGGCTCTCGTGGGTCACATCAGAGGTGGCCTGGCCCATGTGACCATCATTGTGGGGATGATTTTCGCCGGGATCTCCGGTTCCTCTAATGCAGAGGCGGCGGCCCTGAGCGCGGTCTTCATCCCACCGATGTGGGAGCGGGGGTACCGGAAGGACTTCGCTGTGGCCATCACCGCCTCCGCCTCGAGCCTGGGGGTGATCATCCCTCCCAGCATCCTGGTGGTCATCTACGCAGCGGTGGCCAACATCTCCGTCGGGGCGCTGCTCATCGCCCAGGCCCTGCCCGGGGTACTCATCGGACTGTCGTTGTTGCTGTTCTCATATGGCATTTCGATCGTGTACGACTATCCGCGAGAGGCCGAGCGCTGGCTTGGCATGCGGGCGGTTTTGGAAGGGTTGAAGGGGGCGATCTTGCCCGCTGGCGTGCCCATCATCATCATCGGCGGGATAACGCTGGGGGTCTTCACGGCGACCGAATCGGCGGCAGTGGCCACAGCCTATGCCTTGGCGATCACGGCTTTCCTGTACCGCACAATTTCGTTCAGAACAGTGGTGAAAGTCTTCGCCGAGGCGGCGCACCTGACCGCGGTGGTCCTCTTCTGCGTGGGGGCGGCCTCGGTCTTCGGGTGGCTCCTGGCTTTCTACCGGGTCCCCGATCAGCTCACGGCATGGTTCCTGCGATTCAGCGCCAGCCCGACGGTCTTCATCTTGTTGGTGATCGTGCTCTTCAGCATCCTAGGAACCTTCATGGACGGCAGCGCGTCCATCATTATCTTCACCCCGATGATTCTGCCCATCGCGAAGGCGCTTGGAGTGCATCCGATCCACCTGGGGGCGATCGTGGTCATGACTATGGCCTTGGGACTTCTCACCCTGCCGTATGGCACGTGCGTGCTGATCGCCTGCTCCGTCTCCAAGTTCCCCGTGTCCAAGGTATTGGGCATCCTGTACTTCCTGATGATTCCCATTTTTCTGATCATCCTCCTTTGCGCCTTCTTCCCGGGGATCGTCCTGATAGTGCCGCGGTTGCTGGTTCCCAAGTGGGTGTGACGGCAGCGGTCCCGTTCCGCAATCCATTCGTGGTAGGGCATGATCACAGACAGAACAGCATTCCCAGAGGTGGCCTTGGCTCCTTCGAGCCCCTACTATGGGGCATCCCCATGCCCAGATCCGTTCACATCAGCGTCATCGGTGCGGCCAGACCACTTTCTCGCTCAGCGTCGTCAAAGACCTCTGCCTGACCGAGAGCCTCGAGGGGAGCGAGGTGACTTTCATGGACATCGGCCGGGACCGCCTGAACGCGGTCACGGCCATGTCGGTTCGCTACGCCGATGAGCTCGGCGCAGACCTTGTGGCGGATGGCGTAGTCGTGGAGGCCTCGACCGCGATGGGCCTGGCATCCTGGTCGGGAAATGGACGGGGTTTTCTTCTGAATGATGGAGGTGGCTTCGATGTTGAGAGGTAAAGGGCTGCTCATCTTTTGCATGATCACCACGTTTGCTTTTGGGATTGGTGTCAACCTGAATAAGGACGGCACGATTTGCATGGGAGGAGAAAGCGAAGCAGCAGCGACAGTCATTTTTCGGGTGGCGACAAATAACCCTAAAGAGCACCCGACGACATATGCCTTGGATGAATTCGCGAAGGTCTTAAAGCAAAAGACCAACGGGAAAGTAGAGGTTCAGGTATATGCCGATGCCCAATTGGGCGAAGCACTTCCGACTACTGAGCAGGTGCAACAGGGATTCCTGGAGTTCATCCGCACGGGCGCAGGAAACATGACTCCTTTTGCTCCTCTGATGGAAATATTTAATGTTCCATTTCTTTTCAAGAGCGTGGACCAGTTCTGGAAGGTCATGAATGGGCCGATTGGTATGGAGATCTTCAGGGACTTGGAGAGCAAACAGTTGAAGGGTCTTGTGTATTATGACGCCGGTGCCCGCTCCTTCTATAATCGGCTGAAGACAATAAGAACTCTGGAAGATATGAAGGGCATGAAGGTGCGAATCACACCCAGCAAAGTGATGAACAGAACGATCCAAATCCTGGGGGCTCTGCCGGCCACCACCACTTTTGCCGAAGTGTATTCTGCTTTGCAGATGGGGGTTATCGATGGCGCCGAGAATAGCCCGATTAGCCTGCTCACGATGAAGCACCATGAGGTAGCTCCATACTTCTCACTGAGCGAGCACATTAGACCGCCTGATATGCTGATCATGAGCCTGAAGAAGTGGAACGAGCAAACCCCCGAGATTCAAAAGGCGATAATCGAGGCGGCCAAGGCCTCCCAGGGATTCCAGATCAAAGCCTGGGCCGATTACGAAAAGCGAGCGATGGATGAGCTGCGGGCAAAGGGAGAAAAGATAAATGATGTTGACAAGGAAGCTTTTGCCAAAGCGATTCAACCGTTAATTGAAGAGCTGAAACCGCAGTTCAAGGGCTTAATCGAAAAGATCCAGGCGGTCAAGTAGATGGGCCGAGCGGGGCACGGTGGGGGCTCGAAGGGGGACGTCCTCAAACAATAAACAGACGGCCAGCGCCTCAACGAGAGACTAGGCTGGGGGCGCGAGGAATTGGACTAGGCTTGTTGAAGGGGCTGAAGGTACTGGAGGTGGGCGACAGCGTGGCCGTCGCCATCTCGGGGAACTCCTGGCCGACCCAAGGGCCATGTGGGTTGACCAAGGAGAGAGAGACCGAGGCCACACAGCTGCACGAGGGCAAGGCGTGCCCTCATTAGTGAGATAGGTCTTGGACGGTCAATCAGCGATGGAAATGGCGAAGGAGGGACGGCAATGAGTACCCCGAAGCGAGCTTTCATCGGTGTGGCATGCCTCGTGTGTCTTGCGCTCGGCAGCGGCTTGGCGCTGGCCCAGCAAACCTACGTCCTCCGGCTGGGACACACCATCGCGGTGACCAGCGCGATCCACCTGACCGCGGAGTTCTTGGCCAAGAACGTGAAAGAGAAGAGCAATGGCCGCCTGGAGATCCAGGTGTTTCCCGCCTCGCAACTGGGAGACGAGCGGGCGTTGGGTGAGGCAATCCAGATCGGCACCGTGGACATCATCTATGGCGGGACCCCGATGTTCGGTCGCTTCGCCAAGGAATTTAGCGGACTCGCGGGCGGCTACCTCTTCCGGGACATTGACCACATGTCGAAGGTGATGCAGGGCCCAATCGGAAAGGCCGAACTCGCTCAGAAGCTGATTGACGGGATGAAGGTGCGGCCCCTGATGTATACCTATGAGGGGACACGACACCTCACCACCACGGACAAGCCGGTCCGGCACCCCGCAGACCTCCAGGGGCTGCTGATCCGGGTCCCGCCATTGCCTGGCTATATGGAAACCTGGAAGGCCCTCGGGGCCCCCATCACCCCGATTCCCTACGGCGAGGTCTACATGGCCTTAAAGATGGGCGTGGCGAAGGGCCTCGAGAACCCGATCCCGTTAATCTACTCGATGAAGTTCTATGAAGTGCAGAAGTACCTCATATTGAACGGTCATATGGTCGCCGTTGGCGTGTGGGGCATGAACAACCCGAAATTCTTGAGCCTGCCCAAGGACCTGCAGGACATCCTGCAGGCAGAAGCCACGCGCGCCAGTGATTATGGTACCACGCTCCACGTCAAGCAGGAGAAGGACCTGGTGCCGGAGCTGAAGAAGTCCATGACCTTCATCGAGGTGGACCAGGGGGAATGGCAGAGGGCCGCGCAGCAAGGGGGCTTGGACGCGTGGTTTGTCCAGCAGTTCGGCGCGGACTTGTACAAGCGCATCCTGGAGACCAGGTAGCGGGGTTCCAAGAACGTGGTAGAGGCCGGGACATTCCCCGCGCCTCTACCACGAGCAGGCAGATTCAGGAGTGGCAGGCGTGAATCTCTTCGTGATCTCTCTGTTGGTCATCGTGCTTTTGATGCTCTGCGGCATCCCGATCACCTTCACGCTGGGAATCGTCTCGGCCTTCGTGCTGATCCTGAAGGGGTACCCCCTCGGCATGATCCCGCACATGATGATCACCGGCGTGGAGTCTTGGGTCCTATTGGCCGTGCCCTTTTTCATCCTGACCGGCCAGTTGATGAATGCCAGCAAGCTGACGGACAAGATATTCGATTTCGCCTCGGCGTGCGTGGGCCACATCAAGGGCGGCCTGGGGCACGTGAACATCCTGGCCAGCATGATCTTCGCCGGCATCTCCGGGTCCGCCCTGGCGGACGTCCAAGGTCTCGGGGCGGTGGAGATCAAGGCCATGACCGACAAAGGGTACGACAAGGAGTTCAGCGCGGCCGTGACCGTCGCCTCCAGCACCATCGGGCCGATCATTCCACCGAGCATCCCCATGGTGGTTTACGCGGCCATCGCCGAGGTGTCCGTGGCCAAGATGTTCCTGGCAGGCTTTCTTCCGGGGATCCTCATGGGCCTGGGGATGATGGCGCTCGTGTACATCATGGCCCTGGATAAGAACTTTCCGGTGAAGCCGGATCCGCGACCGCGCTTTCATCAGATTTGGCGGACGTTCGTCAGCTCGATTCCTGCCCTGATCATTCCCGGCATCCTCCTGTCGGCCATTCTCTTTGGGGTCGCCACGCCCACCGAGATTGGCGTTATCTCGATCATCTACATCATCGTCGTAGTCGGCTTCGCCTATCAGAGCTTGGACTGGAACGCGGCCTGGGCGGCCGTCCGAGGGACTGCGGAATCCGCATCAGCCATCCTGATCATCCTGGCCACCGCTAGCTTGTACGCCAAGATGCTGGCCATAGAACAGGTCCCACAGCAACTCACCCGATACGTCTTGGAAATCACGGGCAATAGCCCCACCATATTCCTGTTGGCGGTGAACGTGTTGCTCCTTATCCTGGGATGTTTTCTGGAGTCGATCGCCATCATGCTGATCACGCTCCCCATCCTCTTGCCGATGGCAAAGCTGCTGGGGATTGACTTCATCCACTTCGGGATCATCGTGGTCTTTAACCTGATGATCGGACTCCTGACCCCGCCCTTCGGCCTGTGTCTGTACGCGATCGTCAACATGACGAAGATTCCCATGGACCGAATGGTGCGGGCCGTGGCGCCCTTCTTCATCCCGCTGCTCCTGACCCTGGTGTTCATCACGTTCGCGCCGCGGCCCATCATGTTCCTGCCCAACCTGATCAAATAACGATCTCCGGGGGAAGCGCGAGGACCGAGCAATGCTGCGGCTCTGGGATGGATTGATAAGAATCATGGATGTGGCCTCCGCGCTGTGCGTCGTCGCCATGGTGGGCGTCGTCGCCATGCAGATATTCCTGCGGTATGTGGTCGGCCATCCGTTCGTGTGGGCCGACGAGCTGGCCAGCTATCTGTTTGTGTGGGTGATCTATCTCGGGGCCAGCGTGTTGGTCCGGTACGATGCGCACCTGACGGTGGACATCGTGGTCGACCGATTGAGCCCGCCGGTGAACCGATGGCGGCGACTGTTCGTGAACCTCCTGGTCCTGGCCTTTCTGATCCTCCTCGTTGTGCAGACGGTTGGCTTGCTGCAGAGATTCGGTCCGATTCCGTCGCCTGCCATGCATGTCCCCATGGGGTTCTACTTCGGCTGCGCGATGGTCTTCGGGACGATCGCGGTCATCGAGTATATCCGCCAGACCGTGTGCCTGGTGCTGGTGCTTTGTGGGAAGATGACCGAGGTCGTGGTTCGGGGTCCCGACGGAAGGGACCTCAGGACATCTGTGAAGCTGTAGTCGGGGAGCGTGGGGACAGCCGGGAGCGCACAGGCAGCGTGAAGACCCGCGATTCCGAAGTGCAATCGCTCGTCTTCCTGGGAGGCCGATCGAATGGAATGGGACGACGTCTTCGACATCCACTCACACATCGGGATGTACCGGGGCCAGGAATACCCGCTCTCGGACGCGCTGGCGCGAATGGACCGGAACCGAATCTCGAGAGCGGTGGTGTGCCCGTTCGTCACCGGCTTGCTCGACCGGGACGACTTCCGGCGCGCCAACGACTACCTCATTGCCGCGGTCAAGGACTGCCCGGAGCGGCTGGTGGGCATGTGTGCGCTCACGCCGGCCCATGGCCCGTTCGCCGTGGCGGAGTTCCGCCGGTGCCTGGACCTCGGCCTGAGCGGGATCAAGATGCATCCGGACATGCACGGGCGCTACAGCCTGGCGGGCCCGGTGATGGAGCAGTTGATGCGCGAGGTCGAAACAACGGGGGCGTTCATGTTCATCCACTCGGACTTCCATTCCAAGGTCTGCTCGCCGTACGAGATCGTCGCGCTGGCGCGCGCCTTCCCCACGGCCAAGATCCTCCTGGGCCACTTCGGATTGGATCAGGACCTGTGCGGCCGCATTCCATCCATCGTGCAAGATACCCCCAACGTGCTCCTGGACACCTCGCAGACCGCCGACCACCCCGAGGCCATCTTCGTGTCCTCCACGGCCAGGCTGGGGGCAAACCGGGTCCTCTTTGGGAGCGATGCGCCGGGCCTCAGCCCGGAGGTCAACTTGAAGAAGCTCGAGGTGGCCGTGGACTACTTTCACCTGGCCCCCGAGGTGGCGGAGGCCATCCTCCGACGGAACGCGGTGCGGTTGCTCTCGGGCGTCCCGAACGTCAGGGTTCCGTTGACCGCCTAGCGCTTCGGAGCATGGTCTATGCCCCGGCGCAGAACCAAAGGACCCGACCCGTGATCCGTATCCCGCCCCTCGAGAAGGACGGTCGAGCGGTCTGGCCTGGCGCCATGGGATGGACACCCGGGGCCCAGGCCCGCGAGACGAGCGCGCGCCGACCGCCGAGTGCGTGAACGCCCAAGCCCGAAACCGCAGGCTGCGGGGGCTGCTGGTCCGCGGTTCGCGGGGACACGCCATAGGGCGGTGCAGAGTGACATTCGAGAAAGGAGGATCGGACAATGCCTGAAGGAACCATCCTGGTGCTGGACCCCACGGCCAAGGCCGATGTCCCGGAGAGGGAGATGGCGCCGCGAGTGGATACCCTGGAGGGGAAGGTAGTGGGCTTCCTGCACAACTTCAAGCCCAACGCCGACCTGCTCCTGGAGAGGATCGAGGAGATCCTCTCCGAGAGATTCGCCCTAAAGGGGGTGGTGAGGAAGAAAAAGTTGGATGCTGCCTCCGGGGCCGCCCAACCGCTCATCGACGAGCTGGCCGAGACGTGTGACCTGGTGATCAATGGGGTGGGGGACTGAGGGGCGTGCACGTCGTGGAGTATCCACGACTCGGTCGAGCTGGAAAAGAGAGGCATCCCCACAGGCACCCTGTGCACCGATGAGTTCGGCGCCCTGGGCCGCGTGGAGGCCGAAGCCCTGGGCATCCCCACCATGCCCATCGTCATCATCCCTCACCCCCTGGGGGGACTGAGGAAAGAAGAGGTGAGGGCGAAGGCCGATAAGACGCTGGAGGAGGTCCTCCACGTCCTGACGGAGAAGAGGGAGAAGTTGGCCGAGGAGTACCGGGGCCGCTATCCCCAGCCCAAGTCTATCTTTAAGCCCAAGCCCGTCTTCGGATAGGGGGATGGCATGAGTGCCATAGAGAGGCTGATGCAGGGCTCCATAGATATGCATGTCCACCATGGCCCCGACCCACGGGTCGAGAGGAGGCTGGATGCCCTCCAGACGGCCCTCCAGGCTCAGGAGGCGGGGATGAGGGCCATCGTGCTCAAGAACCACGACTACCCCACGGTCCCCGTGGCCTACATCGTGGGGCAACTGGCCCCCAAGGTGGCTGTCCTGGGGAGCATAAGCCTGGACTACGAGGTGGGGGGCCTCAACCCCTCGGCGGTGGAGGCCTCGGCCAGGATGGGAGCCAAGGTGGTCTGGATGCCCACCTTCTCCGCCGCCAACAACCGGCGGCATGTGGGGCAAACGGGGGGGATCTCCATCCTGGATGAGAAGGGGAAAACGCTCCCCGTGGTGGGCGAGATCCTGGAGATCATCAAACAGCACGACATGGTTCTGGCGTCGGGGCACCTCTCGGCGACGGAGGTCTCTGCCCTGGTGAAGGAAGCCCGCGGGCGGGGGCTCACCAAGATCGTCGTCACGCATGCCTCGGAGCCGACGGTGGGAACGCTCCTGAGTCTGGACCAGCAGCGGGACCTGGCGGCCCAGGGCGCCTATGTGGAGCACTGTTTCCAGAGCACCATGCCCGCCGCGGCAAGGGTGGACCCGATGAGCCTGGTGGAGCAGGTACGGGGCGTAGGCGCTGAGCGCTGTATCCTGACCACGGACCTGGGGCAGGCCCATAACCCCGCCCCAGCCGAGGGGATGCGGATGGCGGTGGGCTGCATGCTGAAGTGCGGTCTCAGCGAAGGGGAGATAGAGCTCCTCATCAAGGAAAACCCTGCCCGGCTTCTGGGCCTCGAGCCAGGAAAGGTATAGAGATGGTCGAGCTGACATCGCAGAGATTCCGGGTCGCGGACTCCATCGAGGCGGTGAACCGCCTCTACTATGGCCGCGGGTGGACGGACGGGCTGCCCATCGTGCCCCCCACCGAGGAGGCGGTGGAGAGGATGCTCTCCTCGGTGGATAGGGACCCCCAGGAGATCGTGGCGGCCATCCCCCCCAAATGCGGTCAGGCTACCGTGGAGAAGATGGCCATTAACGCCGTGATGGCGGGGTGCCTCCCCGAATACCTTCCCGTCATCATCGCCGCCCTGGAGGCCATGAACGAGGACAGGTTCAACCTCTTTGGCGTGCAGGTGACCACCCACCCCTGCGCGCCTCTGGTCATCGTCAATGGCCCCATAAGAAAAAAGCTGGACCTGAACTGCGGATATGGGGTTTTCGGGCCGGCCTGGAGGGCCAATGCCACCATCGGCCGGGCCATCAGGCTGGTTCTGATGAATATCGGCGGGGCCGTCCCTGGGCCCCTGGACAAGGCCACTCACGGCCATCCCGGCAAATATAGCTTTTGCATCGCCGAGAATGAGGAGGAGAACCCCTGGCAGCCCCTCCATGTTGAGAGGGGATTCTCGCCAGGGGATAGCACCGTCACCGTCACCGCCGTGGAGGCACCCCATAATATCAACGACCACGCCAGCATCACCGGAATGGGGACCCTGAAGACCTGTGCCGGAACCCTGGCCGCCGTGGGCTCCAATAATGCCTTTTTCATCGGGGGAGAGCCCCTGCTGATCCTGGGGCCCGAGCATGCGGCCACCATTGCCCGGGACGGCTTCTCCAAGAACGACGTGAAGGCCTTTCTCTTCGAGAACGCCCGCATCCCGGTGAGCGCTTTCTCCGAGGAGAACATCCGTCAGCGCTATAGCGACGTTGCGCCGGATTCTCGCATCCCCATCGCCAAGAGGAAAGAGGACATCATGGTCCTAGTGGCGGGAGGAGCGGGGAAACACTCCTGTTGCCTGCTCACCCTCGGCAGCCCGAGCCTCTCTGTCACCCGGGTGATCACCTGAGAGGAGTGAAGGAGCCTTAGAGGAGAGGTAGAGGATCATGGCCACCGCGGCCTTTGTGCTCATCGAAACGGCAACTTGAAGAAGCCCGAGGTGGCCCCCGAACGTCCGAGGAATCCACACTGGTGTTTGCCTTTCGACGCGATCGGAAGGTGGAGGTGAGAAATGAAGCGAACAGCGGGCTGGCGAGTCGTGGCGGCACTCGTGGTGTTGGCTGTGGGACTTGTTGGCGCTGGCCCCGCCGCAGCTCAGCAGAAGAAACTGGTGTATTGGACCCATTGGGACCAAACCCCAAAATTCAACAAATGGTATGAGACAAAGGGAAAGGAGTTCGCCAAGAAGACTGGGTACGAGGTCGAGGTCGTGACGATCCCGGCCCAGGGATCTGAGCCCAAGTATCTGGCTGGTCTCATGGGCAGGTCGGGAGCCCCCGACTTTTTCTTCGGCAGTACCGAGGTGTGGTGTGGGCAGCACGATTTCTGTGACCCCATGCCGCCGAACCTCGCGAAGACCTTGGACGAAAACCTCCTGCCGTATCTCGTGCCTTTCGGGAAGTGGAAGGGGGTGCGATACGGGACTCCGATCGAGGCCGGCAACTTCATGCAAATGTATATCAATGTGGAGATGTTCAAGAAGGCAGGGTTGGATCCCGACAAGCCACTGAAGACTCTGGACGAGTGGCTTGCGGCAATGAAGAAGTTGACCATCCTCGATGCCAAGGGTGAACCGGTCCAGGTAGGCTACGCGATCAGGCATGCAGGGACTGCGAGGGGGCTCGGGGACAAATTCCTTCCGTTCGCTCACGCCTTCGGCGCGCGGATGGTGTCCCCCGGGATTGATAAAGCTGCCGGTTACGTGAACAGCCCCGAGATGGTGGCGGCGCTGCAGTACTACGGGGACTTAGTTCACAAGCACAAGGTCGCCACCTTGGCTCACGGTTCGCCGGAAGATGCCTTCGCTCAAAAGCGCGCTGCGGTGATGTTCCGCGAGTCCTGGTTCTACGGCTGGGTGAAGGCGAACGCTCCGGATGTGAACGTGAAGGTCTATCCCTTGCCTTGCGGCAAAGTCTGTCCGGGTGCTACTGTCTTCTTCCCCTGGACCGACCTGGTGTACAAGCACAGCCCGAACAAGCAGATGGCGTGGGAGTTCATTCGCTTCATCAGCAATGCCAAAGACGATCTGGAGCATCACCAGATTGACGGCATCTTGCCGGTGTGGAAAGCAAGCTATGAATCGAACTACGTGAAAAGTCGGCCAGATTACGCTTCCACCCAGGAGATGATGGCGCGGCCTCCGGCCCCACTGTACGTTCACCCCAAGCACTTGGACATGGGAGCGGCCGTCGGCGAGGCTATCTCGGGCGTCCTGTTCAGAAAGGAGGATCCGAAGGCTCTACTTGACCGAGCGGCGGTGAAGATTCAGAACCTGATCGAGGACTATGAGCTCATGAAGAAGTAGATTCGAGAACGGCTCGGAGGGGAGTCTGCGCTTCCTGAAAGGCACGGAGGAATAGCGAGTGCAGCGCTGGGTCCGCCTGCTCCTGCCACACACCTATATCGACCGCCAGCGGCGGGCAGGTCTGCTGTTCGTCCTGCCCGCCCTGCTCTACTTCTGCCTGGTCTTCCTGGTCCCGCTGGCCCAGTCCATCCTCGGATCCTTCTATTTCATGCGACCTGACGGTGTCGCCCGGTTCGTAGGCCTCCGGCTGTACAATCGGGTCCTGACAGACCCCCTGTTCTGGTCGAGTGTCCGAAACACCGTCACGCTGCTCCTGATCTCTCTCCCGGCGACGGTTATCCTGGGTCTGGCGGTTAGTCTAGGACTGAATAGGTTGGTGAGCCTCCATTGGCGCAACACTTGGGCGGTCATGTATTTCATGCCCTTCTCGGTTTCGCTCGTTGCTGCCGCGCTGGTATGGCAGTGGATTTATGATCCCGTCTATGGCTTTGCCAACTACCTGTTCGGCCTCATGGGCCTTCTCCCCCAGAGGTGGTTACAGAGCGTCAAATTGGTCCTCCCCGCGGTGGCCGTCATCAACGTCTGGGTCCGTTTGGGCTTTGACACGATGATTTTTCTTGCGGCCCTTCAGTCCATCCCGGCCGAATACTACGAGGCCGCTCACATGGATGGGGCCAACTCGCGGCAACGCTTCTTTCGCGTTACGTTGCCGCTGCTCAACCCCCAGATCGTAATGGTGTGCATCCTCGAGCTCGCCTTCAACTTTCAGGTGTTTGATCAGGTATATGCGACTACTCAGGGCGGGCCGGCCGGTGCCAGCAGCACGGTAATTGTGTTGCTGTACGAGACGGCCTTCAAGTATTTCCGTCTCGGCGATGCATCCGTGATGGCTGTGTTCGTTTTCGTTTCCCTGCTCGTCGTAACTCTACTGCAGTGGCGCTTCCTTCGGAAGCCGGTGGAATATTAACCAGGGGAGACAGGATAGATGGCAGAGCGTGTTTTGCCGCCCTCTGGGGCAAGCAGCAAGCCGAGGCGCTCCGAAGCCCCTTCTCGTTGGTTATCGCACCCGCCCGTTGGGCCGACGTTCGCTCGGTGGACGGCTGTACTCCTGGTCGCGTGCGGGGCCCTCACTGTTTTCTTTCCTTTCTTCTGGATGGCCGTAACCTCGCTTAAAACAGTTCCGGAGATCCAGCGGGTTCCGCTCCAGATCCTGCCGGATAACTGGTTGAATTTCGCAAACTACCGTGAGGTGTTCGAGCGGGAGCCCTTTGGGCGGTTCCTGGTGAACAGCGCACTCGTCGCCTCGATCTCCGCTTTGAGCAGTGTCGTGGTCTCCTCCTTGGCGGGCTACGGCTTCGCCAAGTTCGATTTCCCGGGCAAGAGCGTCTTCTTCTTTGCAATCATTGGCATCATCATGGTTCCCTTCCAATCGGTCGTGGTGCCTCTGTATTTATGGGTCAACCGCCTCGGGCTCGTGGATACGTACCTGGGGTTGCTGGCGCCCGACCTGGTGAGCGTTTTTGGGGTTTTCCTCATGCGGCAGACGATCGAGGCGGTGCCCGGGGATTATATTGACGCCGCCCGGATCGACGGTTGCAGCGAGATCGGGATTTTTCGGCGCGTGATCCTGCCGACGGTCAAACCGGCGCTCGCGACGCTCGCGATCATCAAATTCATGTGGGCCTGGAACCACTTCTTGTGGCCGCTGGTCGTCGTGAGTTCGACCAGGATGAAGGTTGTCACCTTGGGACTGACGAGCTTCACGAACATATATTTCATTGAATTCAACCTCGTCACCGCGGCGGCAGTAATCAGCGTGCTGCCCATCCTCATCATCTTCCTCACGCTGCAAAAGTGGGTTGTCCAGGCCGTGGTGATGAGCGGGCTGAAGGGGTGAGACCGCGAACGCGGGGGTGAGATGAAACAGGGAAAACGATGGAGGTTCTGAACGAGCCCGGCATGGCGCGGGGCATTCCTTCAGGAGGAACAGGAAAGGACTCATGCCTATCGTGATGCTGTTGCGGGCGTTGATGCAGGAAAGGAGGCAGCGATGCGACGGGTAGCGGTCACGTGTTTGGCTGTTGGCCTGATCCTCGGGGGACTGGGTGGAGATGTCTGGGCTCAGCAGCAGAAGAAGCTCGTCTTGTGGACCGGTTATGATCAGCTTCCAGAATTCAACAAGTGGTACGAGACCAAGGGGAAGGAATTCGCCAAGAAAACTGGGTACGAGGTCGAGGTGGTGACGATCCCGGTTCAGGGCTATGAGGCGAAGTACCTAGCCGCCCTCATGGGCAGGTCGGGGGCTCCCGACATGTTCGCGGGGATGACGCACCAGTGGTGCGGGCTATACGACTTCTGCGACAAGATGCCGGACGACCTAGCGAAGACTTGGGATGAGAATCTCCCCAAGTATATGGTGCCCATCGGCAAGTGGAAGGGCGTCCGCTATGGGATGCCCTTTGAGCATGGCAACTTCCAGATGATGTATATCAACGTGGACATGTTCAAAAAGGCCGGCCTGAACCCGGATCGGCCGCCCAAGACGTTCGACGAGTGGCTGGCGGCCATGAAGAAGCTCACCCTCCTGGACGCCAAGGGGGAGCCGACTCAGGTCGGCTTCGCTATCCGCCACAAGGGGCTCCCGGTGGGGGTCACGGACAAGTTCCTGGTCTTCGCCCACGCCTGGGGCGCCCGGATGCTGAGCCCGAATCTCGACAAGGCCACGGGTTATGCCAACAGCCCGGAGATGGTAGCGGCTCTGGCGTTCTTCGGCAACTTGGTCAACAAGGACAAGGTGGCCAGCCTGGCGCTGGGCGATCCCGAGAACGCCTTCGGTCAGAAGCGTGCCGCGGTGATCTTCCGCGAGTCCTGGTTCTATGGCTGGATGAAGAAGAACGCCCCCGATGTGAATTTCAAGGTCTACGCGCTGCCCTGCGGAAAGACATGTCCTGGGATCGGGCAATTGTTCCCATGGACCAACCTCACGTACAGGAACAGCCCCAACAAGCAGATTGCATGGGAGTTTTACCGGTTCATCAGCAACGCCAAGGATGACCTGGAGCAGCACCAGCTCCACGGCATCCTGCCGGTCTGGACCGCGAACCAAGAGACCCAGTACGTGAAGTCCCGCCCGGATTACCAGGCGGTAAAGGACATGCTCGCCCAGCCGGTGCCGCCGAACTACTTTCACCCAAAGTTGATGGAGTTGGCGACGGCCTTCGGTGAGGCGGTGGTAGGTGTCCTGTATGGCAAAGGACAGCCCAAACCGTTGCTGGACGAGGTGGCCGGCAAGATGGACCAGATCCTGAAAGACTAGCGTGGGGGCTGAGCAATTTGGGCAACCAGGCCCTCACATGCTTCGATTGTCTGATTGCGCATCACTCGGTTCGGTCTGACTGATCTTTCCCGATCGCTATATGCACTGGGGGCGGTTGGAGATCCACTGTCCGTTATTAGGGTTCGTTCTTGTTTAGTCCGTGAACCTAAATCCTGCGTCGTCCCTTCGATGAAGCCTGCGTAGGGCTTACGCTGAGGCGGACGAATCGAAAAAAGGAGCTTTTGAGCGAAAGCTACCCGAGAGGTAGCTTTCGCTCACGCTGCTTGATAAGCAATACCGGCCACCCTTACCTTACTGACGATGAGAAGCAGAATTGAGTTTCGCGCCGGATTTGGGATGAACGGTTCCTTCTGGTGGACGCCCGGGGGAGGGCGCCAATTTGTTGGACTCCCGCTGGGCGAAAAGATTGGCTAAGAGGCTAAGAGTCTAGGGGCCGAAGGAGTCATCGCCTGATGCTGCCCAACATGCGGACCGCTCTCGATGTTGCCTTCGCTCCGAAATCGGTTGCCATCATCGGAGCCTCGACCAACCCCGCGAAGTACGGCTATCAGATCATCGAGAACCTCATGAAAGGGGGCTACAAGGGGACGATCTACCCTGTGAATCCGAAGGCCGAGACGATCCTGGGGCTGGAATCGTTTCCCTCCCTGGCGCGTGTCCCCGGCCCGGTGGACCTCGCGGCGATCCTGCTGCCCGCCGGCCAGACCGTGGAGGCTGTCCGGCAATGCGCCGCGGCGGGCGTCAAGGTGGCAGTGGCGGTCGCGGCCGGGTTCGCCGAGGTGTCCGACGAGGGCGCGCGAAACCAGGAGGAGATGGTCGCGGCGGCGCGCAAAGTCGGCATGCGGCTGGTGGGACCCAACTGCCAGGGGCTCGTCAACCTCCACACGGGCTTCCTCCTCTCCTTCAGCATCATGTATCTCGGCCAGATCCCCGGCCCCGTTTCCATTATCTCGCAGAGCGGCTCCTACTGCGGGATCGTCTCCTCGCGGCTGAGCCGCGCCGGGGTGGGCACCGCCAAAGTGGTGAGCTCCGGCAACGAGGGGGATCTGGCGGCGGTGGAGTACCTCGCCTATCTCGCCGACGACGCCGACACGCGGGTGATCCTGGCCCATCTCGAGGGGATCCGCGATCCGCGCCGCTTCGCCCGCGTCCTGGGCGACGTGGCGGCGCGGAAGCCGCTGGTGGTCAACAAGACGGGACGCACGGAGACCGGGGGCCGGCAGGCGAAGTCCCACAGCGGGGCCCTGGCCAGCAACGACCGGGTGCTCGACGCCCTCCTCCGCCAGCGCGGGGTGGTTCGCACCCGCCACATGGACGAGCTGGTGAACGCGGGCCTGGCCCTCGCGAGCCAGCCGCCGCTCGCCGGGAGCCGCGTGGCCATTCTCTCCACGGCCGGGGGGCTGGCGGTGGAGATGGCGGATCTCCTGGGCGAAGCGGGCTTCGTGATCCCGCCCTTTGGGAGGGCGACCCAGGAGGTGCTGAGCCGGCACGTCTTCTGGTCCGGGACGATCGCGAATCCTGTGGATTTCGTGACCCCCGTGCCGGAGGCCGTCGGGAGGTGCCTGGACGCGGTGCTGGCGGACCCGGGGATCGACGGGGTGGCCTTCGTCCTGAGCGCCGTGCGGGATCCCGAGTTCTCCCGCGTGGTCCACGCGCGGATCCAGGAGGGCGCAAAGCCGGTGCTGATCTGCTGGACGGCCGGTCGGGAGCGGGCCGGCGAGGCGCTCGAGTACTTCACGGCGCACGGCGTGCCCGTCTTCGAGTCCACCATCGGGCTCGCCCAAGGACTGTCGGCGCTCCGCGACTACTGGCGGTTCCGGCTGGGCGGGGCGTTCCGCGAGGAGGCCGGGGCGTGAACGCGTCGGTGGCCGCGGCGCGGGCGGAGGGACGCACGGCGCTGACCGAGCTCGAAGCCTCGGCGCTGCTCGCCGAGTACGGCCTGGCGGTCTCCCCGTCACGGCTCGCCTCTGAGCTGGAAGACGAGGTCCGCGAGGTGGACCTCAACCCGGTGCTCGTGCTCCCGGCGGGCCGAGGCGTGGTCGGCGTGGATGCGCTCGTGGCGCTCACTACTCAGTGACGCAACTCGAGGACGCAGCCGCCTTACGGGCGGCGCGGAGTGGCGGCTCCTCGCGGCGCCGAGACGCGGCGCAGCTCTTGATCGTGCGTACATAACGAGAGGATGCCATAGCAAGAGGCCCTGCACTCAGGGCATGGTCAGGCCGACGCGTGGGAGGGACCCATCATGAAGCTGTACCGTTCTATTCTTTTCGTTCCCGGTAACCGACCGGAGTGGATGGACAAGGCGCCCAAGTACGGGCCCGATGCGCTGATCTTGGATCTTGAAGACGCGGTCCCCAATGCGGAGAAGGTCGCGGCGCGGGAAACGGTACGTGCGGGCATCCAGCGCCTGCGGGAGAGGAGCGTGCCGGTCGTCGTGCGCGTGAATGGGGTGAACACCGGATTGACAGCCGAGGATGTCGAGGCCGTTGTGACCGCCGGTCTCGTGGCCGTCCTGATTCCAAAGCTCGAACGAGTCGAAGAGGTCCTGAAGGTGGACGCCTGGATCGAGTTGTACGAGCGCAAGGCCGGGCTGCCCATCGGCACGGTTGAAATCGTGGTGCTTCCTGAGACCGCGCGCGGCATTATGAACGCCCATCAACTGGTTGCCGCGTGCCCAAGGGTGGGCAACATCGTGGCGGGCATCGGCTCGCGGTCGGGAGATCTGACAAAGGCGCTCGGCTCCAGGTTTACGCGTGAGGGCTTGGAGAGCCTCTACATGGTATCGCACATGCTGCTGGCCGCACGCGCCGCGGGCATTGAATACCCGCTCGCAGGGGGCTCCCTCGAGGTGAGCGACACCGAGCTGGTGCGGGCCCAGCTCCAGCGAGCGCGCGAGATCGGTTTTCGCGGTACGCTCGTAATCCATCCGTCAGCAGTGCCCATCGCGAATCAGGTCTTCGCTCTATCTAAAGAAGAGATCGAATGGAATAAGGGCCTGTTGCGGGCCATGGCAGAGGCTGAGCAGGCTAGTCGGGCCGCTGTGATGTATGATGGGATGATGGTGGACTATGCGCACGTGAGAAATGCGCTCGACCTGCTGCATCAGGCCGAAGCGTTCGGGATTGACGTTGGGGAGTACCCGCAAGTCAAGCCCTTGTAGCCGGGATGCCTAGGGACAGGGCGAGACACCCCCCAGCGCCCGGCGATCGATGATACTGTCGGAAAGGATCCTGCCCGGCCAGCTCCGCCGGAGCTAGAGCTTCGGGCTTCGCTGCCAGAGGTAGAGAAAGCCACCCAGCCGCCCGTTTTCCATCAGGCTCCAGTCCCGATGCCCTGTGCTGTTCCTCTTGCGGGCGCTGCGGCGCAGAAACACCAAGGGAGCGAGATAACTATGCCAAGGTTGGCCGCCAATCTGGTCTGGCTGTTCACGGAGGTCCCATTTATGGACCGGTTCGCTGCCGCTCAGCGGGCCGGCTTCAGGTACGTGGAGTTCCTGCTCCCGTACGAGTACCCAGCGGAAAAGGTTAAGGAAGTGCTGGACCAGAACGGCCAGCAGGTCGTTCTCTTCCTCTTGCCAAGCGGCGACTGGGCCAGCGGCGACCGGGGCGTCGCAGCCAGTCCGAACCGAGTGGGAGAATTCCGGGCCGGCGTCAAGACCGCACTGTCTTACGCTAGGGTGCTGGGCGTCCCGCGCATCGGTTGCCTGGCAGGCAAAACGGTTCCCGGCTACTCGCGGAGGGAGCAGTGGAATACCCTGGTTGAAAACCTCCGATTCGTGGCCGATGCCATGGGGGAGATGGGCATCAAGGTGCTTGTCGAACACGTGAGCCACGCCGCCATCCCCGGCTTCATTCTCAGTCGCGTCCAAGACGTGCTGGATGTGATCGCCGAAGCGAACCGGCCGAACCTTTACGTCCATTACGACATCTACCATGCGCAGCGGACGGAGGGCAATCTCACCCAAATTCTGCGGGATCACATCGCAGCGATAGATCACATCCACGTCGCGGACACTCCCGGGCGGCATCAGCCGGGCACCGGCGAGATCAACTATCGGTTCTTGTTCAGCGAAATAGATAGACTTGGGTACGGGCAGTTTGTCGGCCTGGAGTACGAGCCCATCCCCGACACTGTGAAGTCCCTGGAATGGATCAGGGAGTATGGCTGCCAGTTGGCCTAATCCGCTAACCATCGTGGCTGGAAGGGGGGTAGGAATAGGCAGAATCGGTTCATAGGGCGGGGTCAAGGGCAAGCCCTAAGCAAGAACCTCTTGAAAGCCGAGCACAAGCCGGCGGTCTCTGACATGGTACCGGTGGCCTGCAAGAGGTCGTTTGAAGCGTGATTGGTGAAATCGGCAAAATCTCAGCAGAGGAAATGAGTAGAGCAATGAATAGACGCAGCAAGCGGCATTCGTACTGGTGGCGGTCGTGATGCCTGCCCGGAGTCCAGCGGTAGCTCAGGGAGACCCCCGAACTGCCCCGACTTGACCCGGACGATGTCGAACCCCGCGAGCTTTCGGGGCTGGTTGGGTTTCGTGTACCAGGCGATCTCGCCGATCTCCGCGACCAGGATCGCGTTAAGCGTGGGGCCGACCTCGAGACCGTGCGCTGCCGGCCGAGCGGGGAGCGCGGCCCCCGGGACCAAATTAGTTTCCGTCAGCGTGGCGTCAGCAGAGCAAAAAGTGGAAAAATTTGGCTTATCGAGTTGCCAAAGGAGGACACGCAGAATCCCATTGGCGACGAGCACTTAGATATGGTACAAGGGCAGCACGAGGGCGAATAGCTCAGGGGGAGAGCACCTGCCTTACAAGCAGGGGGTCGGAGGTTCGAAACCTCCTTCGCCCACCAGCCGCTTCGTTCCTTTCCAGGGTTTTTCGCAAGCCCGTCCACAGGCATTCCACAGGAAATCCACGCGAAAATCTGCGTTATCCACAGGAAAAATTCCAATGTCCCCAGGTTGTTCTATTGCCTTTCGCTGACCGGAATGGATAGTATGGCATCCTCATTGTATTCAGGCTGGCTCTGCCCCGGCAGGGCCGGCAACCTCGCAAAGGCCCGGAGGGGGAGGAGGGGCCTGATGACAGCCAAACCGGAGCCTTCGCCGGGCTGGATTCAGGTGTGCGCTTGGTGCGGGATCTCCCTTCCTGCGGGAGAGACGGCTCCCATTCCTCCGGCCGGCACGTCCACTACGACGCACGGCATCTGTCCGAGTTGCCGCGACGAGTTCATCCGCGCTCTCGCCACCGAATGGGCGGCGGCTCGGCCAGCCGAGCCCTCCGCGGGTGATACGACCTGAGGTCGCCTCGCCTCGCCAGTCTTCCCCCCCGCGGTTCTGCCGCTGACACTCTGCCTACCCGCCTTCCGATCCTGCAGTGGGCGCGTGCGACGCGATCCCGGTAGCGCCTCCCATAGGGCTTGCCCCCTCGTCCCGCTTGAGATATGTTCCAGACATCCCAAGGCTCGGTGATCGGTCGCTGCGCCCGGGCTGATGGCCGCGGGCGCCAGATGCCGTCGAGGAGGAAGAGACGATGGGACTACTGGACCGGTTGATCTCGCTCTTCTCGTCCAGGCCGTCCAAGGAAGCCGATGACGCCATCCATATCTATGTCGAGTGCGGCCGGTGCAAGTCCCGGGTTCACGTCCGCCTGGACAAGCGCCACGATCTCAGCCAAGGGGAGGGGGGCGGCTACTTCGTCCGGAAGGAGATCATGGACAGCAAGTGCTTCCGCCTGATGACGGCGGAGATCGTGTTTGACACCGGCTACCGCATCCAGACCCGGGACCTGCAAGGGGGGCGCTTCCTCTCGAAAGAGGAATTCGACGCCGCCACCGCTTCTGAGGCCGGCCCCGATCGCCCCACCTGACCACGCTACTGATCCATTCCCTGATGCTGGGCGGCTGTCGCGCCCCAGGGTTCCCTCCCACCCTATCTCCCGACCTCGGACCGCTCGCCGAACTTCGCCTCGGTCCCTCCGCCCCGTGGCGTTCTTCCTGCAAGAGCATTTTTCCTTGTCAGTGTCGCGCGATCTGCGATAGAAGAGCAGGACTCTGGTACCACGCCAATTCAATAGAGGAGGGTCCACACACCCATGGAACCGGCGGGGAGAGGATTTCTGGAACGATTGCAGTCCGAGGTCCTGGTCTTCGACGGGGCCATGGGGACGATGCTCTTCGAGGCGGGCCTGGTTGACGGGGCGTGTCCGGAGCTCTGGAACGACACCCGGCCCGAGGTAATCCAGGGTGTCCACCGCGCCTACTTCGACGCGGCGAGCGACCTGGTGGAGACGAACACGTTCGGGGGGACCCGGCTCAAGCTGAAGCCGTATGACCTCCAGGATCGCGTCTGGGAGCTGAACGTAAAGGGGGCGAAGCTGGCGCGGTCGGTCTGTCCACCGGGCAAATTCGTCGCCGGATCCATCGGGCCGACGGGACATCTTCCGGACACCTTCGAGCCGCTGGGCGATACCCCCGCCGAGGTGTTTTACGAAAACTTCAAGGAGCAGGCCCTGGCCCTGGCCGAGGGCGGGGTAGACCTCTTCGCCATCGAGACGATGATGATCCCGGACGAGGCGATCATCGCGATCAGGGCCGCCAAGGAGGCGACCGGTCTCCCCGTGATGTGCAGCATGTTCTTCCAGTGGGGCCGGAACAAGAACATTGACCGGACCATGTGGGGGACGACCCCGGCCGAGGCGGCCCGCCTGCTCCTGGGGGCGGGGGCGGACGTGGTGGGATGCAACTGCGGGGACGGCGGCCCGGCCAGGGCCGCGGTCATCATCCGGGAGATGCGGCAGGCCGTCGGGGCATTCCTGGTGGCCTACCCGAATGCTGGGCTGCCGAAGATCGTGGACGACCGCACGGTGTACGAGTTGCCGCCCGAGGCCATGCCCGAGGCCTATCCCCCCATCCTGGAGGCCGGGGCCAACATCGTCGGCGCCTGCTGCGGCAGCACGCCCGAGCACATTCGGCGGATCGCGGAGGTGGTCCGGGGCCGTTGCCGCTGACCGGCCCCATCCCTGGCCCTTGCCTGCTCCCGAAGGCGCTCGCACAATTCGCTTGACCCAATTGTGGTGCCGGGAGAGACTTCCCCGCCATCAACTATTCGGTCCAGGCGACCGGGGAGGGCGCCATGCGACCGCACTACCGACAGCCCGTCCTGGTGTCAGGGCTTGACCGTTGCGCAGGGGCCAGACGTTACCCTGGCGGAGCCCTTCGTTCATCCCTCCCCTCATCCACCCCGCGGAACGTCGCCGTCACCCCGGACCCTTCATACCCATAGAGTGACACATGTCATGCCCACGCCCCATCGTGCAGCCATCACCCTCATCGACGGTGGGGCCGTGGGTGAAGCGATGGCCCAGTTCCCGGCGAAGGCGGGACGCCGAGCCGACGGATGACCACAGACGCCCCGCGTGACAGTGAGCGGCGGGGAGAAAGGAGCTTGACAATGCGGTCGAAGGGGAGCGGGCATTTCAGGTTGGGGCTGGTCCTGGTCGGCCTGACCGCCGCCTTGGCGGTGGGCGGCCTGGGCCTGCCCCAGTCGCAGGCACAGCAGGTCGTCAACATATACACCACCAACGAACCACCCGAGAACGAGGCCCTGTTCAAGGAACTGGAGGCTGCCACCGGCCTCAAAGTGAACCACGTCCGGATGTCGAGCAGCGAGCTGTGGGCCCGCGTCCAGGCGGAACAGCCAAGAGTCGGGGCCGACGTCCAGTGGGGGATGCCCAATGCCTTTGCCCGGCAGGCGAAGAAGCAGGGGCTGCTGCTGTCCTACAAGTCGCCTGCCTGGGAGGGGGTGCCCGCCGAGTACAAGGACCCGGACGGGACCTGGTACGGGTGGTCTTATTGGTTCAACGCCATCACGGTGAACCGGGACATCCTGGCCAAGAAGGGGCTGATGGCGCCGAAGAGCTGGGACGATCTGCTCGACCCCAAGTGGAAGGGCGAGGTCGTGATGCCGAACCCTGGAACCTCCGGCACCGCGTACCTCGCCGTTTCCGGGCTCTTCCAGCTCATGGGCGAGGAGAAGGGGTGGAAGTACCTGGAGGCCCTGGACAAGAACGTGGCCCAGTACACCAAGTCCGGCTCCGCTCCAGCGGAGATGGTTGCCCGCGGCGAGTATGCGGCGGCCATCACCTGGGACCAGGCCGTGATGTCACGAGTGCAGAAGGGATTCCCCATCGAGTTCATCATCCCTACCGAGGGGACCCCCCTGGACCTGGACACCATCGTGATCTTCAAGTCCGCCAAGAACGTCGAGGCAGCCAAGAAGGTGGTGGACTTCGTGGGGAGCGAGCGCGGCATGCGGGCGGCCGCCAAGCTGCGATCCAAGGTGACGCGCCCGGGCATCCCGGGACTGGTGACCATCGAGCCGAAGCTGATGAACTATGACTTCGACTGGGCCGGCGCAAACCAGGAGCGCATCATGAAGGCCTGGAAGGACAAGTTCGGCAAGTAATTGGCCAAGAACGTTCGGCTGTTCGGTAGTTCGAGTGTTCGGCGGTTCTGGAACGACCGAACTACCGAACGGTCGAACTGCCGAACGCTCTGCCGTGTCCTGGGGACAAGGTGTCGGTGTCTGACCACACCCTGACCGTCGCGACCACGACGCCCTGGGCCTCCGCCCGGGCCCGCCTTGCGGGACTCGGGGCGGAGGCCCAGGCGGCCGCCCGCGACCCCGCCTTCTTGGCGGTGGGCGCCCTCCTCACGGGGCTGGTGCTGGTGTTCACCGTCTTGCCCATCGGCACCGTCCTGATCCGGAGCCTCCAGACGAAGGAGGGCATATTCACCTGGGAGAACTTCCTGGAGTTCTTTTCCCGCCGCGCATACTACCGGGCCCTCATCAACAGTCTGATCCTGAGCACGCTGAGCATGGTCCTGGTGACGACGACGGGATTCGTCATGGCCTACCTGGCCACCCGCGGGCCCAGGGTTCTGCGCGGTCCCCTCACCTTCGTCAGCCTGCTCCCCTTCGTCGCGCCGCCGTTTGCGTTTTCCGTCGCGCTGATCATCCTGGGGGGGCGGCGAGGGTTCGTGACCCAGCTCCTGGGCCTCAACGTCAGCATCTATGGCTGGCCGGGGGTCCTGCTGGTGCAGGTGGTGTCCTTCCTGCCCATCGCCTTTCTCCTGATCGAGAATGTGCTGGTTTCCCTGGATCCCAGCCTCGAGGATGCCGCGGATGATCTGGGGGCGCGTCCGGAGCGGATCCTTCGCACGGTGACGATCCCCCTGGCCTGGCCCGGCACGCTCAAGGCCGCCCTCCTGGTGTTCATCCTGGCCATCGCCGACTTCGGGAATCCCATGATCATCGGGGGCGGCATGTCCCTGCTGGCCACGGACGCCTATTCGCTGGCGGTGGGCGAGCAGAACCTGCGGATGGCCAGCGTCCTCTCGGTCTTCCTGGTGATCCCCAGCCTGTTCCTGTTCGTCATCCACCGGTATCTGCTGCGGGAGACCCGGGTCACGACCATCACCGGAAACCTGGCCTCGTCCCAGTTGCGGCGGAGCAGCCCGATCATCCTGGTCCCCATGTTGGCAGTCGCGGCCGTGGTCGGTCTCATCATCCTCGCCCTGTTCGGGGTGATCTTCGTGGGGGCCTTCACCGAAGCCATCGGCGTGCGGAACCGGTTCACGCTGGCCCACTTCGTCTCGCGGTTCGGACTCCAGTATCTCTGGACCAGCATCAAGATGGCTCTCTCTGCAGGGTTCCTGGCGGCGGTCGGGGGGACTGTCCTGGCCTACATCCTGGAACGAAAGCGCCTTCCGGGACGCGGCGCCATCGAGTTTTTGGCCCTCCTCGGCCTCTCCGTGCCGGGGACGGTGCTGGGATTGGGGTACCTGCTGGCGTTCCATAATCCCCCCCTGGTGCTCACGGGCACGCTGCTGATCATGGTGGTGAACACGGGGTTCCGGGAGTTGCCGGCGGCCATGGAGGCGGGGATGAGCAAGCTCCGCCAGTTGGACGTGGCCCTCGAGGAGGCGTCGGCGGACCTGGGGGTGGGGCCGGTGGGCACGTTTCTCAAGGTGGTCGTTCCCAATATCGGCTCCGCATTCATGGCGGGGCTGATCTATGCCTTCATGACCGGAATGATCACCGTGAGCGCCATCGCCTTTCTGGTCTCCCCGGGGGCGAACCTGGCCTCCATCTACATCCTGCAACTGGCGGAGATGGGCTATCTGGGGGAGGGCTGCGCCGTGTCGGTGATGCTGATCGCCATCGTGTTCATTTGCGTCGTGGGGCTGAAGTGGATCGCCCGGCGGACCGGCTTCGACATCATCCGGGGAAGATGAAAGCAACCGCCAAAGAACGCAAATGGACGCAAATTATTGGGGAAGGGGAAAGCAACAGAAATCCAACCGCAGATGAACGCAGATGGACGCAGATAATTGAGGAAGGCGAAAGCAACCGAGATGCAACCGCCAATGAACGCAAATGGACGCAAATTCTCGCAGGCTCGATGAGATCTCCAACCGGGTGATTGGAGCGGCCCTCACGGTCAGCAACACCCTCGGGGTTGGTTTTCTCGAGAAGGTCTATGAGAACGCCCTGGCCCATGAACTTCGCAAGGCGGGGCTCGCGGTTGAGCAGCAGAAGGTCATCCAGGTTGAATACGATGGCGTGATCGTCGGAGATTACGTCGCCGACATTCTGGTCGAAGGCGATTTGCTTGTGGAGTTGAAAGCCGTCAAGGCTCTGGACGAGATTCACATGGCCCAGTGTATGAACTATCTCAAGGCGACTGGTCGTCGCTTATGCATGCTTCTGAATTTTGGGAACCCGAAGCTTCAGATCAAGCGGGTCGTGCGGAATTTCTGATCCATTGGCGTTTCTTGGCGTTCATTAATGTAACCGCAAATCAACGCAAATGGACGCAAATAATCAAGGACTCAAGGGGCTCTCCGGAGAATTGTTGGTGCGGCGATGAGGGTCAGTGATACCCTCGGCAGAATCGTCCGGGTTTCTTGAGAATATTAGCGTTGATTGGCGTTCATTTGCGGTTGCCTGTCGGGGTCTTTTGTGAGTGACGAGGTTCTGCGGTTAGACGGGGTGGTGAAGCGGTTCGGGGCGGTGACGGCCGTGGCCGGGGCCACCGGCGGCGTGCATCGCGGCGAGCTGGTGACGTTCCTCGGCCCCAGCGGCTGCGGCAAGACCACGCTCCTGCGCCTGGTGGGCGGGTTCCTGGAGGCGGACGGCGGGTCCATTCTCCTGGAGGGGAAGTCTCTGCGCGGCGTGCCGCCTCACCGGCGCGACACCGCCATGGTCTTCCAGAACTACGCCCTGTTCCCACACCTCTCGGTGGCGGACAACGTGGCCTACGGCCTCAAGGCCCGGCGTCTGCCCCGGGGCGAGATCACGGCGCGGGTCGAGGAGCTCCTGAAGACGGTGCAGCTCGAAGGGTTCGGCGAGCGGCGACCGCATCAGCTCTCTGGCGGGCAGCAGCAGCGCGTGGCGCTGGCCCGGGCCCTCTCCATCCAGCCCAAGGTCCTGCTCCTGGATGAGCCGCTGAGCAACCTGGACGCCGCCCTGCGCGTGGCCATGCGGGCGGAGATCCGGCGACTCCAGACGGCCTTGCACCTCACCGTGATCCTGGTGACCCACGACCAGGAAGAGGCCATCAGCATGTCCGACCGGATTGCCATCATGCGGCACGGGCGGTTTGAACAAGTGGGGACACCGCTGGATATCTACGAGTCGCCGGCCACGGAGTTCGTGGCCACCTTCATCGGAAGGGTCAATCTGATCCCGGGGAGGCTCTCCCAGGGGCCCGAGGCGGGCCAGGTGGCGTTCCATGCCTGGTTCGGAACGCTGATGCTCCGGGCGCCGGCCCCCCCGCAGGCCGGTCCGCCCATCTCCAGCGAGGCCCGGGCGGTGATCCGACCCGAACGGGTCCTGCTCGCGTCGCCACGCGAGCCGCTCCCCAGGAACACGTTCCGGGGAGAGGTTGCGGAGTCCACGTACACGGGCCAGGTCGTGCGATACACGGTGCTGCTCCAGGGGAAGCCTCTGCGAGTGGATGCGTGGGATCCGGTCCGGGTGGGCCGCTTCCCGGAGGGGAGCGCCGTGGCGGTGCAGTTCCCGGAAACGCTCCATCTGTTGCCTGCAGAAGGGTGAGTCACACAAAAGGTGAGGCGGGTCGGGAGGATCTGAATGAAAGAGCACGCGCGGGCGGTCATCATCGGTGGTGGCGTCATCGGGTGTAGCGTGGCCTACCATCTCGCGGAGATGGGCTGGACCGACATCGTCCTGGTGGACAAAGGGGAGTTGACCAGCGGTTCGACCTTCCACTCGGCCGGGCTGGTCGGGCAGTTGCGGTCCAGCGTGACGCTGACCCGCATGATGATGTACAGCGCGTCGCTTTATGCCCGTCTCAAGGACGAGACCGGATACGATCCGGGGTGGCACCCGGTGGGAAGCCTGCGGCTGGCATCCAGCCCGGCCCGCCTGGAAGACCTGCGTCGGCAGGTCGCCTGGGCCAAGACCTTCGGCCTCCCCCTGGAATCCATCAGTATCAAGGAGGCGATGGACCTGTTCCCCATCATGACGGACGAGGGGTTGCTTGGCGCCATCTACCTGCCCACCGACGGGTGGACCGACCCGTCGGGCCTCACCCAGGCCCTCGCGATCGGCGCGAGGAAGCGCGGCGCCTCGATTCACACCGGGGTCCGGGTCCTGGAGATCCGGACCACGAACGGGCGGGTGAGCGAGGTGGTGACCGACCACGGCAGCATCCGGACCGAGGTCGTGGTGAACGCGGCGGGCATCTGGGCGGCGAGGATCGGGGCCATGGTGGGCGTGAACGTGCCGATCATCCCGATGGCCCACCAGTATCTGATCACCAAGCCGATTCCCGGCAACGAGGTCCCGCGCACCGCGCCGGTCGTACGGGATCCGGACCTTTTGGTCTACTTCCGGGGAGAGGTAGGCGGCCTGGTGATGGGCGGCTTCGAGACCCACCCGGCGGCCTGGAGCATCGAGGGGCCTCCGTGGGAGTTCCACGACCAGCTCCTGTCGCCCGACTGGGAGCGGTTCGAGGAGATCCAGAGGGGCGGCCTCCGCCGGACGCCGTGCGTGGAGGGGGCCGAGGTGGCGCAGCTCATCAACGGCCCCGAGGCCTACACCCCCGACGGGGAGTTCATCCTGGGGGAGTCGCCAGAGGTGCGCGGGTTCTACGTCGCGGCCGGCCTGTGCGCCCACGGGATCGCGGGCGGAGGCGGCACGGGCAAGGTCCTTGCGGAGTGGATCGTCGAGGGCGAGCCGTCCATGGACATGCACCACATGGACATCCGGCGCCTCGGGTCGCGCTATGCCAGCCGCGCCTACACGCTGGACCGGTGCATGGAGGTGTACGAGCACTACTACCTGATGCGATTCCCCTTCGACGAGAACGAGCGGGCCCGGCCGCTGCGCACGAGTCCGGCGTACGAGCGCCTGAAGGAACTGGGCTGCGTCTTCGGCGAGAAGGCGGGCTGGGAGCGGCCCAACTATTTCCGGCCCGGGCAACCCTGGCGGCAGGCAGTTCATGAGCAAACTAACTGGGGCCAGCCGGACTATTTTGAGGCGGTGGCACGGGAGCACCTGGCCACGCGGGAGCGCGCCGGACTGTTCGACGAGACCTCCTTCAGCAAGCTGGAGGTATCCGGTCCCGGCGCCTTCGACCTCTTGCAGCGGCTGACCTCCAACGATCTGGACCGGCCAATTGGCACGGTGACCTACACGTCGCTGCTCACGTCGCGGGGCGGCATCGAATGCGACCTGACCGTCACGCGGCTCGCCTCCGACCGGTTCCTGCTGATCACCGGAACGGCGTGGGGCCCGCACGACCTGGGGTGGATCCGGCTCCACATGCCCCGCGACGGATCGGTGCAGGCCCGCGATGTGACGTCCAGCATGGCCACGTTCGGGCTGTGGGGGCCGCGGGCGCGGGATATTCTGCAGCAGGTGACGCCCGACGACGTCTCCCACGAGGGCTTCCCCTACATGACGGCCCGGCAGATCGCGGTGGGGCGGGTGCCGGTCCTGGCCCTGCGGGTGACCTACGTGGGAGAGCTGGGCTGGGAACTCTACGTCCCGGCGGAGTACGGCCTGACCCTCTGGGACACCCTGTGGGAGGCGGGTCAAGCCTTTGGCTTGATGGCCGCCGGCTACAAGGCGATCGACTCCATGCGCCTGGAGAAGGGCTATCGGGTCTGGGGCATTGACATCACCCCGGATGACAACCCGTACGAGGCGGGCCTCGGCATTTTCGTGAAGCTGGACAAGGGCGACTTCATCGGGCGGGAAGCGCTATTGCGAGTGAAGCAGGAGGGGATCAAACGCAAGTTGTGCGCCCTGACGCTTCCCGGCGAGGCGGGCGTGATCTATGGCAACGAGCCGGTCCACGCCGACGGCGGCGTCGTGGGACGGGTGCGAAGCGGCGGCTTCGGCTACTCCCTGGGGACGAACATCGCCTACGCGTACTTGCCCATCGAGCACGTCCGGCCCGGGACCCAGGTGACCGTGGAGATGTTCGGCGTGCAGGTGCCGGCCTTGGTCCAGAAGGAACCGCTGTTCGATCCCAAGAACGAACGAGTGAAATGCTAGAGGGGTGTCCCCCTCAGCTACCCCTCTCCCCTCGTGGGGGTGAGAGGGAGAGGGTGAGGAGGGGCGAAAAGGGAGTCCGCCATGGTGAGCTTCCTCGAGATCTGCCGGCGGGCGGCCACGGGGCCGATCGTGGCGCCCGACGACTTCGATATGGAGCGAATGGTTCCGAACCTCCAGAAGGCCATTGCCCAGCACGGGCTGAAGGCGCCCCCGAAGGATATCGTGATCCCCTGGGATGATGACCTGGCCGACCGGATCTTCCTGGCGGCCAAGGACTTCGTGGTGGAGACGGGGGTCTACTGCCCAGACACCAACCGGGTCATCCGCTTCACGCGGGACGAACTGGAGGAGGCCATCCACTTTGCTGCGAGGGAATGCTGGTTAGGCGAGGGGAAGGACCGGGCCGCGATGCGCCCGCGCCGTCCCGAGGACCCCCAGATCCCCTGGTGCCACGTGGGGGGCGGCATCCCCGTGAGTTCGGAAGAGATCGCTTCGGCGGTGGTGGAGGGATACGCGCGCATCCCCCACGCCAATTCCATGAGCATCCCTGCGCTCACCCAGATCCGCGGGCTGACGGTCCAGGCGGGGGCACCGTCCGAGATCTACGCCGCCATCCAATCCGTTCGCCTGGGACGGGATTCCATGCGGCGCGCCGGCCGGCCCGGCCTGCCGATCATCAACCTCCTGTCCACCTCGGCTTCGCCCATGGGGGTGCTGGCCATCACGAACTCCGATCACGGCATCCGGCCCTCGGACGGCTGGCTGATCGTGTCACTCACAGAGTTCAAGCTGGACTACAACGTCCTGAATAAGACCGCTGCCGTCCTGGCCTACGGGGGCAACGTCGGCTTCGCGGCCGGCGCCATCTACGGAGGGTTCGCCGGCGGCGTCATCGGATCGGCCGTGGTCAACGCGGCCTACATCATGGTTGCGCCGCTGGTCGTGAGCGCCACCTATCACCTGTTGTATTCGCTCCACATCAACCAGTCCAACTCCACCGCGCGGGAACTGCTCACCAGCGTGGCCCTGGGGTGCCAGGCGGTGAGTCGCAACATGGCGTTTCCCTACTTCGACCTGGGGTATGCCGCGGCCGGCACCTGCACGCGGCAACTGTACGATGAGACGGCGGCGCGCATTATCACGGACGTGGTCTCGGGGGCGAACATCGAGACTATGCACCCGGCCAAGGGCATCCTCACGGACAACTACAGCCCCATGGAGATGCGCTTCGCCTGCGAGGTGGCCCACGCCGCCGCCGGGGTCAGCCGGCGCGACGCCAACGAGATGGTCAAGGAACTCCTGGCCCGGTACGAGTCGCACCTGGCGAACCCGCCGGAGGGGAAGCGGTTCCAGGATTGCTACAACCTGGACACGCTGGAGCCGGACCCGGAGCACTTCGACATCTACGCCGAGGCCAAGGAGCACACGCGCAAACTGGGTCTGAAGCTGCGGTAAGAGACAAAGCAACCGCCAATGAACGCAAATGAACGCGAATGGCATGGGGCTTCACAGGGGGTTTGATTAGCGTATATTTGCGTTCATTTGCGGTTCCATAGGGGGTCTTGATGGAACGAGCGGAGATTCTGGAGGGACTGAAGCAGGCGGTCCTCGCCTATGACGTGGAGGGGGGCAAGCGGCTCACCCGACAGGCGCTGGACTCCGGCCTGAGCCCAGTGGAGGCCATTGACGAGGGGCTGTCCAGAGGGATCCGGATCATCGGCGACAAGTTCCAGACCATGGAGATCTTCCTGCCGGAACTCATGATGGCGGCCAAGGTCTTTCTGGAGGCCATGAAGATCCTGGAGCCGGCCATCCTGGCCCTGGGTGAAGACCGGCCGAAACGCGGCGTGGCCGTCATCGGGACGGTGAAGGGAGATGTCCACTCCATCGGCAAGGACCTGTACGGCACCTTGCTCAAGGTGTCCGGGTTCGAGGTCCACAACCTGGGGGTGAACGTCCACCCGGGCAAGTTCATCGAGAAGGCGGTAGAGATCGGGGCCGACATCGTGGGCCTCTCGGCGCTGATGACGACCACCATGCCGGGCATGCGGGAGGTCGTCGAGTTCTTCCAGGCCAAGGGCATCCGGGACAAGCATATCATCCTGGTGGGCGGTGGTCCGGTCACGGAGACGTTCTGCAAGAAGATCCAGGCGGACGGCTACGGCGAAACGGCGCAGGACGGAGTCGAGCTGGCGACTGAATTCGTTCAGCGGCGACGCGCCGCGCGGCCGTAGCCGCGTAACGGCGTTCGGGCGTTCGATGGTTCGGTGGTTCGGCTGTTCATCCGGCCAGGAACAACCGAACTCCCGAACGACCGAACTGCCGAACGCTCTTGGAGCTAGTGCTGGATAGCGTGACGCATTTAACGCTGGCACCACCGCACGTAACGCCGGATCTAATCCTGCGGCTGCAGAAGTACAAGAAGCTCGAAGCCGTGCCCGCGCCGGTGAGAGAGGCAGCGCAGGCGATGGCGGCGCTGGCCGAGACCCTGGTGGAGCCGGAGGGGCGGCTCCTGCATGTGCCCGTGCGACGCGTCGAGGCGGAGGGCGCCGTCATTGTGGCAGACAACGTCCGGTTTCAGAGTCGGGCATTGGCCCGCCTGCTTCGGGGAGCGACGGAGATCTTCCTGATTCTCCTCACGCTCGGGCCCAAGCTGGAAAACCGGGCCCAGGCGCTGATGGGCGAAGAGCAGTTCCTTGAGGCGCTCCTCCTGGACAC